>Ga0210396_10000074_pt1 | contig 179905 bp, 134 predicted proteins | sample IncBWH17OmetaG_FD_155466 | JGI IMG/M metagenome (GOLD analysis project Ga0210396, IMG submission 155466) | Forest soil microbial communities from Barre Woods Harvard Forest LTER site, Petersham, Massachusetts, United States - Inc-BW-H-17-O ...
AAGCCTCCACGACATCCGCACCTCACCGGACCGGAAACGGTCAGGTGTAAAGGATGTCCTGATAACAACCTGTAAAGCATGTCATGAGACTGAACAGCTTCATCGCGCCTAAGGTGGGAATGTAAATCTCTCCCTCGCCAACCCTCGCCGTTGCCGTTGCTCGCGCCGTTGCCGTTGCTCGCGCCGTTGCTGTTGCCGTTGCTGTTGCCGTTGCCATTGCCATTGCCATTGCCGTTGCCATTGCCGTTGCTCTCGCAGTTGTCGGTAGCTCTCGCCCCTGCCGCTGCCGCTGCTCTTGAGGTAGAGCGGGGCTTCAGCCCCGCGTCAAACCGATCTCACGAGGTCCCTTCCTCTCTGCCGAAGGCCGGAGCGCAGGCGAAGCCGTAGCGACCAATCTATTGCCGTTGCTGTTGCTGTTGCTTTGCTTTTTGCTTTTGCCGTTGCTTTTGCTTTTGCTTTTGCCTGTCATTCTGAGCGAAGCGAAGAACCCCACTTCCGAGCGACCGAGTAAAACCCCAACCACAAATCCACCACAACCAAACCACGTTTACCACGCTTAAAACCACACCCGAACCACCGTTTCTTACAAAAAACCCAACAAAACCACCTCTCCACCATCCCCAAAAAATCCGGTAGCATTTCCCTAACAACCGGAGCCCCATGCCCTCCCTGCGAACCCTCCTCCTCGCCCTCCTACTCTCGACCACGGCCTTCTCCCAAACCCTAGCCCGCCCCGGCTGGGCCGGCTCTGGCATGAACTCCCAACCCTGGTGGAAACACGCCGTCCTCTACCAGCTCGACCCCCAAAACTTCAGTGAAAACGGCATTAAATCCATCCCCACCCACCTCGACTACCTGCAATCACTGGGCATCGACGCCATCCTCCTCACAAACACCGCCCCAGACAGTCAAACCATCGACCCCGCCCTCGGCACTCTCGACGATCTCGACGACCTCATCCACCAGGCCAGCCAGCACAGTATCCGCGTCCTGATCGACCTCAAACCCAACCCCAGCACCGACTTAACCGCCACCGCCCGCTTCTGGCTCAACCGCGGCATAGCTGGCTTCCACATCGCCAACCCCACCCAGGCCACCCTCCTCCGCAAGATCACCAACACTTACGTAGGCCAGCGCATCGTCATCACCGACATCGACCCCGCCAACCCACCAAAACCCCAGCAAAACATCGCCTCCGACCCTCATCTCCTCTTCGACCCGCGCCCCGGAACCCAGCCCCAGCTCATCGCCGCCACCATCCGTCCGGCCCTGGAAGCCATTCAAGACCTCCGCATCCAGCCCGTCCTCCTAACCGACGGTCCCGACCTCAAGCGCAGCATCACCCGCTACGCCGATGGCACCCACGACCTGGAAATCGCCAAGACCATCGCCGCCATCCTCCTCACCAGTCGTTCTGCGGCCAACCTATACTACGGACAAGAGTTAGGCCTAACCGAAACCTACCCAACCATCCACTGGGAAGCCCCACCACCACCCGAAAAAGGCCACCCAGCACCCCCACCCGACCCCAACCCCAACGCCGCCGTTCAGGACGCTGACCCCAAATCCCTCCTCAACTGGTATCGCCAACTCAGCGCCCTCCACCACGGCAACGCCACCATCGCCTCCGGCGCCAGCATCCTCCTCAACCACGACGACCAGAACGTCCTCGTCTGGGTCCGCAAACCCACAGCCATCACCACGATTTCTCCCGCGATGGTCGTTATCTGCAACCTAACTGCCCAACCCGTTCAACTCTCTCTCAAAGAGGACATGAAGCGCCTCCACCTCAAAGGCAGCTTCCTCCGCACCACCATGCGTTCCGACAACGCCATGGGCCCCATGCACCTCGAATCCATGACCATCCCACCCCACGCCGTCTACATCGGCGAACTCCGCTACTGATTCGCCAGCGCCGTCTGATACCCCGCATACACGTGCCCAAACACCGCATCCCAGCTACACCCCAGCGCATACTCCCTCGCGGCCTCGCGCATTCGACCTAGCCGTTCGCGATCCCATACCAGCAATGCAACCGCCCCTGCAAACCCATCATCCGCCACCACAAAACCCGTCTCCCCATCGCGCACAATGTACTTCGGCCCACCGCCTGGAGTCACAACCGCAGGCACCCCGCTAGCCAGAGCCTCCAGCACAACGTTGCCAAACGTATCCGTATGCGAAGGAAACACCAGCACATCCATATCCGCATAAGCCCGCGCCAACTCCACCCCACGCAGCACGCCCGCGAAATCAGCCGCCTTCAACTCCGCCCGCAACGAAGCCTCTTCACCCCCATGCCCCACAATCAAAAACCGCACGCCATCCACACCCATCGCCGCAAGCTCCCGCTCCACCCGCGCCAGCAAAGCCACATTTTTCTCCACCGAAAGCCGCCCCACATACCCCAACACAATCGCCGAATCCTCGGCCATCCGCGTCCGCCGCACCGGCGAAAACAGATCCGTATCCACACCCCGCTGCATCAGGTAGCAAGGCCGTCCCGTCGTCTTCTCCAGCATCCTGCAAAGCTCATCATTCGGAGCGAACAACACCTTCGCCAGCTTGTAGAACTGCGACGTAGCCCACAGCGCCCCACCCTCAACACCCTTCCCCACAGCACTCCCACTCTCACCAAGCCGCTCGGTCAGCCAGCCCATTCGCCGAGCAGCATACTCATGCACATTCGTATGCCAAGATGCAGCCAGCGGAACCCCCATCTCCCACGCAAAGTAAGCCCCAAACATCCCCAATTCACTCGGCCCCGTAATGTGGATCACATCCGGCCGAAACTGCTCCAGCTCTCGCCGAATCGCACCGCCATGTCGCCAAAACACCGCATCGAACTCAAGATCCTTCTCCATCCGCACCGACGCGCGGCTCCGCCCAAGCTCCAGTGTCCGCAACTCGCCTGTTTGTTCGAAGACCTGAGCCCTGCTACCAGCGCGCACACAAAGAAACGGCAATCCCTGTCGTTCCGCATACGCAACAAAGTTGCGGCTCGTATGCGCCACGCCATTCACTTCATGAAACGAGTCAGGAAAATAAGCAACACGCGGCACACGCACGGTCTTAGAGTACAGCTTGCCTTCGAAGCAAGTCAGAGAAATCGCCGCAGATCGTGTGAAGTCTTTCGCCTTATCCGTTCAATCCGCGAGCTTCCGTGGTCGATCAGGCGTCCAGCGTCGTACGCATCTCGCCGGCCTCATTCCACGCCATTCGCAGCCCACCCGATACCGGAGCCGCACCCATCATCCGTACACTCGCAAGAACGCTGCGCACAAATCGCGGTGCCCGTCCTCTGTTCCAAATCTCCGACAACGGCTGAATCACGCCATCGCGATCCGGGTGGTACACCCTCTGATCCCACCGCCTGGCCCCCTCAGGAAAATGCGGATAATCCCGAATCGCATCGAGCGTCGACTGCAGAATCCTATGCTTCCACGGCTCCGCGTACTGAGGCATAAACAGCACATGGCTCTGTCGCTCGCGCCTCACCTCATACACAAACTCCGTAAAACTCTCCGCCCGCGTCAGGTTCACATTAGCATTCGGTTCCACACCATGCCGGTCGCCGCCACTGATCACCAACTGGTTCCACTTGCCCGCCAGCGTCGCAGCCTCGCGATTTTCTTTCCAGTTACGCAATCCGTTCAGCTCCAACGCATGAACATACTGCCCATACCGCGCCAGAAACTCATTCACCAGCACATCATGCCGATCCTTGCCCACGCGATACAGATCCCATATCGGATGATTGAAGACGATCAGCACTCCCGGAATCTCATCCATTTCAGCCAGAATCCCCCGCAGCAGTTCAGGGTCCCGCGTCTCCACAGGAATCGCTGTAAACTCCTTCATCCTCTCCATCCACGCCACACCCGTAGCGCTCGGCAGATTGTGAATGCCAAGGTGAAATGCACTCGACCCAAACGGCACCGTCCACTCCACCGACACAGGAATATGCCGTGACGAAGGCACCGACCTTAGCAGCAGCGGAGCATTGATATCGTCATGATCCGTAATCGACACCAGCCCCGGCAACTGCAACCGATCTTCGATCTGCGTACGCTCCAGATCGAACGCCAGCGCAGGCGTAAGTGGCGGAGTCCAATAGCTCCGCGCATAATCAGGCCGAATCCCCGAGCTCCGATGGCAGCGCTCTTCGCACCAACGCATCACCGGCTGCAGCACTCCCCACTCCTTCGAGAGCTCCGAGATGAAGTCCAACGTCTCCTTCGACTGGTTCGTATGGCTATGCAGCGACACGCCTGTTTTAAAGCCCTTCGCCGCCTCAGGTTCGCGCCACAGATACGAGATACTCGACTGGCTCATAGGGGTCTCTCCCGGTTCCCGCCCTCTGCGAGCCAGTATGAGCACACTCCATGACAGTTGTATGACTGCACCAAGAATGGAGCTTCAATATCTGTAACTTACATTAACTCCGGAGGTTACCGAAAACCAAATCGCCGGATTAGGACCGAAATTTCTCTTAGCAGACCCAACTGTTGAGAAATGCCGACGGGTGTTTTCAAGCAGAACCCGCCGAAGTAGTTCTTCCCTGATTCAAAATTTGAGACGATTAGCAGGGAGCACGCCATTCTGAAAGCAAGTTGTCATGCGCGTGGAAACTTATGGAACCCTTATTACAAGACATCCGCTACGCTACGCGACAGCTGTGCAAATCGCCCGGATTTACCCTGACCGCGGTTCTCACTCTGGCATTCGGCATCGGCGCCACCACCGCCATCTTCTCCATCGTCGAAGGTGTGCTGCTACGGCCTTTGCCATTTCCCAATCAGGCCCAGCTCGTTACGCTTGGCGATACCTTGGAAGGAGTTCCATACGGCGCCAGCGTTCCGATGGTCACCGCTCCAGGCGTTCGTACCTATATGCGCGACACGCGTGCCTTCTCCAGCCTCGGCGGTTATCGATCCTCCACCTATGAACTCTCCGGCGTGGGCGATCCGGCACAGATCAATGCCACACGCCTTACTGCAAGCATGTTTCCCGTACTTGGCGTATCGCCCTTGATGGGCCGCACCTTTACCCAGCAGGAAGATGAGAACACTCAGCAGGTAGCTCTTCTCAGCTACCAGACCTGGAACAGCCGCTTCCACGGCGACGCCCACATACTGGGCCGAAAGATTCTTCTCGACCGTAAACCTTACGAGATCATCGGCGTCATGCCACGGAATTCGAGTTCCCTCTGGTTCCCGGCCAATTGAACCGCAGCGAGATCTGGATAGCCATGAGCTTCACCCAGGCTGAACTGCTTCAAGGCGCAGGAAACTGGGCTTACAACATGGTCGGACGCCTGAAGCCGGGAGTAAGTCCTGCACAGGCTCAGCAGGATGCCGCCAGCGCCGCGCAGGAGATCATGCGCAACTTCCCACCTGCGCTATCCAGCCGCCGCATCCACCCATCGGTCCAGCCTCTAGATGAAGCCACTATAGCGCAGGCTCGGCCGCTGGTCCGCACACTCTCCCTTGCTGTCACCGTAGTTCTCTTTATCGCCTGCGCTAATCTCGCCGGGCTATTGTTGGTTCGTGTCATCCGTCGCCGACGCGAGATCGCCGTACGCCTTGCACTCGGCGCCAGTGAAGCGGCTGTCTTACGCCAATTCCTCGTTGAGTCGCTGCTGCTCAGCGCCACAGGCGGACTATTGGGATTGGCATTGGCCTCAGTTGCGATTCGCGTCGGCATAAGCTTTCTTCCTGAAACACTGCCCCGCGTCAGCTCCATCGGCCTTGATTGGCAGGTAATGGCTTTCGCACTCGTATTAGCTGTACTCACTGGCATGCTCTGCGGCCTGATTCCAGCCTTTGCCGCAGCGCGTACAGGAGTCAATGAAGCACTCAAAGAAGGTGGACGCACCGGCACCGCAGGCGGCGGTCATGCACGTCTGCGCTCGGCACTGGTGATTGCGGAACTTGCAGTCGCCTTGGTGATGCTCACCGCCTCCGGCCTGTTGCTGCGCAGCTTCGAGAAGATGCGCTCAGTCGGTCTCGGCTTCGCCACCGATCACACTCTAACGGCCACATACAACCTGCCACGGCAGCAATACTCCAACCAGGCTGCCATCGATACATTCAACCTAACCATGCGCACCAAGCTGGAACAGCTGCCGGGCGTGCAAGCGGTCGGCGTCACCTCCATGCTGCCCGCAGCTAACGTGGACGCCTTGGGCACCTTCACTCCCGAAGGCTACGTCCCGCCCAAGGGAGCCGGTTTGAATCTCGCATGGATACCCGAGGTGATGGGCAATTACTTCCAGGCCCAGGGCATTCCGATTATTCGGGGTCGCGACTTTACCCCAGCCGACCGCGAGGATTCCCCGTTGGTCATCATCGTCAACCGTACTCTGGCTGATCACTACTGGCCCGGACAGGACCCCATCGGCAAACGCCTGCATCGCGGCCCAACCGAAGCAAATTTACCGTGGCTGACGGTGGTCGGAGAGATCGGCGACGTCAAACAGCTTGCTGCCGATGTACCCACCGAAGAGCAGTTCTATATTCCATCCAGCCAAATCAAAGCCGTTGCAGGATCGTTTGCGCCTCCCGGAATGCTCACTGGTACTCGGGGTTCCATCGTGCTGCGCGGCCAACTCCCACCCGAACAGATGGCGGACTCCCTCCTTACCGTCGTCCGTTCCATCGATCCACAATTGCCGCTCAATCAAGTGGAATCTATGGATCGTGTAGTTTCGGAAACCCAGGCGGCGCGCCGCTTCAACACCGCACTCATCTCCGCGTTTGCCGGGGCAGCGATGTTGCTGGCTCTTCTCGGCATCTACAGCGTCATCGCCTTTTCCACCGCATTGCGCAGTCAGGAGATGGCCATACGCCTCGCGCTTGGCGCACAGCGCTCAAGCGTCATGCGACTGATTCTTGTCTCCGGAGCCAAGCTAGGCCTGATCGGTTGTGGCATCGGAGCAATCTCCGCCGTCTTTGCAACTCGTCTGCTGCGTTCGCTTCTCTTCGAGGTCGACTCGTTGGATCCGATCGTCTTTGTGCTCGCGGCCGGCTCCATCCTCTTGCTCGCACTCGCGGCCTCGATCGTTCCCGCTCGCCGCGCCGCCTCGGTAAATCCCGTGGAGGCGCTGCGAACAGAGTAGCCCGCTCGATAAGTTTGATTTATCGCGTCTTCGCGATATCAGGTCCCAGAATCTCCTGCGCACTCGGAGCCGGCCCCTCGGCCTCCCACTTCTGGCGAAGATTCTTCTCGTACTCGCTCTCGAGATGGTTCTCCGTCAGACCCTGCTTCAGAATCTCGAAGGCCTCCTCCGGCGTATCGGCAAACTGAAACAAGTCAAGATCCGCCTTGGCAATCGCACCCTTCGCCGCCAGCACGTCAAGGTTGATCACACTCTTCCAATACTCCGACCCATAGATCACCACCGTGATCTTCTTCGCCAGCTTATGCGTCTGCGCCAGCGTCAGCACTTCGAACATCTCGTCCAGTGTTCCAAACCCACCCGGAAACACCACCAGAGCCTTCGCCAGATAAGCAAACCAGTACTTCCGCATAAAGAAGTAGTGAAAGTCAAAGTTCAGCTCCGGCGTAATGTAAGGGTTCGGATGCTGCTCGAACGGCAGCTTGATATTCAGCCCCACCGTCTTCGCTCCAACCTCATAGGCTCCGCGATTGGCCGCCTCCATGATCCCCGGCCCGCCACCCGAGGTCACAACAAACCGATGCCGACGCCCCGGCAGCGACCGTGCCCACGTAGCCAGCAATCCCGCCAGCTTCCGCGCGTCTTCGTAGTGAGCGGCCATCTCCACCGCTGCCTTCGCCAGCTGTAGTTTCTCCGCGCTGGCCTTCCCACCCTCAATCTCTTCTGCGCTCGCTGGCTGTTCATCCGCCGGAGCAGGCTCTGCCGATCCGGGATTCGCCAGCATCTCCAGTTCAGCGTTCGCAACATCCAGCGCCCGAAATCGCGCCGATCCAAAGAACACCACCGTGTCCTGCACGCGCTCTCGCCGAAACCGCATCATCGGTTCCTGATACTCCGCCATGATGCGCAGAATCCGTCCATCCGGCGAGTTCAGAAAATCAGAGTTCTCATAAGCAAGGGGAGCTGACTGCAATTCATCCGGCATCGGTCGATCCATACTCTCTCTTGTTCCTCTTCGTCCGCTTAGCGGTAGTCCCGATAATGCACCGCTTCGGAGACTCCAATCCAGATATCCAGCAGCCCAAGCCCAGAGACGATCCCCCGCACAGCGCCGTTATGCAGTATGGCTGCCAGCCACGGCCGCGAGAGGATAAACATGTTCTGGTCCCAAATCCGCGTCCACCACGGCAGCACCATCACCAACACACCTAGGTACACGCAGAACAGAACCAGCACAAACAGCGACACCCGCTGCAGCCATACTGGCGCAAGCCTCTTTGTGCGCTCGCCGTCGTTCTCCGCCTCGCGCAGCACCGCTGGTTCATGATCCGGGAAAAGTTGTGGCTGTCCAGACATCAAGCTCTCTTTTGACAGTAGCAGAGCTGCACTTTGTTGTCTCTTCGAGACACGCACCTCATTAGATGCACGGAACTTTCCTCCCTACTCTCTGCGTAGAAACACATAGACCGATTCGACACCGTCCGTTGACGAAAAAGCGACAATCCGGCCCACAACTTAGGTCGGGTTGCAGCGTCTAATTACTACATAGACCCGGCGACTTCGGCGATCCAATGCCGGACGGGAAAGGCAAATGGCCACAGAACCACAGAAGTTTGCGATTGAAAAATTTGCCGAAGCAGATCTCTCCGGCCTGCGCGACGATCTCCTGCAATCCGGCCTCGACTCCTGGCAAGCCGCCGATCTCATCAGCAGCTTTCTCTCCGGTCGCGGCTACGGCGTCTCCAATCACGCAGCCCGCAAAGCAGCCTCGCGTCTGGAGTTCCGCGGCTGCTCCCTGCAGTGCATTCAGGAAGAGCTCGAAAAACTCGCCTATGTCATGTAGCGCCATTTCCAGACATCACATACCCTTCGTGACTGCTCCATCCTTCAGGTTCAGCCGGAACACACCATGCTCTTTGTCCGTGTAGAGGAGCACCTGCCCATCCTCGGAGAACGAAAAACTTCCATCGGCAAACCATTCAGGGGTCGCATCGGAAAAGCCCTGCATCCTTTTCTCGCCAGGCCTCAAACCCCATAAGTCATCGACCTTATAGCTGCGAAGAAGCGTCCCTTCATATCCATGTCTCTTATAGACAGTTAGAAGCGTTAGCCCTTCCATCGGCGGACTTACTCCAACGAGTATCAACGATTCTCCATCGTCGCTGATAATCGGCCACTGCGCGGTCCATCCCTTGTCCGCAGGCAATCGAACCTTCCAGCTATTCCAGCTTTCGGAGGAGTAGTACCGATTCGGAGCAGTCAGCCTGTCTTTGCTGTTAAGGGCAAAGGTTTCAACCGGATTGACGTCAAACGTTGTGCCCAGAATTTTCCTTCCTCCTCCCTCTCCTTCCGCCCCCAAATCAAATGTAGCGATCACCAGGAACCGCCCATTCCCGGATGTCGCCGCGCGAACAATCGGTGGCAGCGGACTTGCAGAAAGCTGCACCAGAAAGATCCAACTGCAAAGAATCAGCAGGCCGGTGATGGCCGCACATCTCATCCTCAGGTTTTGCATAGAACCCCTCCCCGTCGCTTGAACGTATCTTCGCATCACAAGGCATAATCATTTAATGCCGTCCCTCTGGTCCTCTGCCAACTGGTCCCAACGACTCGCCGAACTCCAGGCACCCACCGGAGAGCTCAAAGAAGCTCCCCTTCGCCGCGACGTCCGCTCCCTCGGCATGCTCCTCGGCGAAGTCCTCCGCGAGCAATCCGGCGACCCCCTCTACACCGCCGTCGAAGACCTCCGCCGCACCGCCATCGCCCGCCGCGAAGCCGACTCCAAAGCCGACGCCGTCGCCGCCAGCTCCAATCTCCAGCAGGCTCTCTCTCGAGTCCACGCCCACTCCGACAACCTCGCCACCGCCTACCAGCTCGCCCGAGCCTTCAGCTTCTACTTCGAGCTCATCAACCTCGCCGAGACCAACCACCGCAAGCGCCGCCGCCTCTCCGCCCAACTCGACCAGAACACGCCACCCCAGCGCGGCGATCTTCGCGGAACCCTCCGCCGCATGCGCGAAGCAGGCATCGACGGCGACAAGGCCTACGAGTTCCTCAGCAGCATCTGCATCTCGCCCGTCTTCACCGCGCACCCCACCGAAGTCGCCCGCCGCTCCGTCATGTTCAAGCGCCGGCGCATCTCCGACCTACTCGAGCAACTCGACCGCATCCCTGTCCCCGAGCCGCACCTCGAAGCCCTCCAGCGCGAACTCATCGCCGAGATCACCTCTCTCTGGCAGACCGACGATGTCCGCAGCGCCCGCCCCACCGTCCGCGACGAGATCCGCATGGCTCTCGACTACTACGAGTCCAGCCTCTTCGACACCCTCCCCGTCCTCTACGCCGAAGTGGCCGCCGCCCTCAAGGCCGAATACCCCAATAGCAACCCTTGCGGCACCACGGAACCGGAAGGAAACACCACCCCCTCCATCTGCGAACTCCCCCAACTCGTCAGCTTCGGCTCCTGGATCGGCGGCGACCGCGACGGCAACCCCTTCGTGACCCCGCAAGCCACTCGCGAAGCCCTCGCCATGGCCCACAATCTCCTGCTCACCCACTACCGCCGTCGCCTGCAAAACGTCTTCGAGCAACTAGGCAGCTCCACCCAGCAAGTCCCCGTCTCCGACGAGCTCAAAGCGCTCCTCAAAAAGTACCTGACCCAGCTCCGCACCGCCGGCCAGACCGCCCTCGAAGAGCGATTCCACTTCGAATTCCTCCGCCTCCTCATCGCCTGCATCATGATGCGCCTCGGAGCCACGCCACAATCAAGCGTCCCCCTACCGCCGAACCCCGCGCTCTGCCCCTATCCCAGCGCCGCCGACCTCCTCAGCGACCTCACCATCCTCCGCAACAGCCTCCTCCAGAACAACGGCCACCGCCTCTCCGAGATGCTGATCGACCCGCTCCTCATGGAGATCCGCACCTACGGCCTCCACCTCCAGACCCTCGACATCCGCCAACACGCCCGCATCCACGCCACCGCCATAGCAGAGATCGCAGGCACGAATCCGGGTGCCCCATCCTTTCCGGTCTCATCGGAAAGGGTGGGGTCCAACGAAGCTCGGTCCGCCACAAATCCTGGTCCCCAGACCCTTCACCTCCCTCCCGCCCTCACCCCGCAAACCGCCGAAGTCCTCGACACCTTCCGCACCATAGCCGAGCTCAAGCAGACTTACGCCCCCGAGTCCATCCGCCAATACGTCATCAGCGGAGCCACCAGTGCCGAAGACGTCCTTAACGTCATCCGCCTCGCCCGCCTCGGCGGAGTCAAAGTCGAAGCCGATGCAAAATCCAGCGACCCCGGCCTCCAGCCCGTCCCATTATTCGAGTCCATTGAAGACCTCCAGAACGCCCCCGGTATCATGCGCGAGCTCTGGACCAGCGAAGCCTACCAGCCTCTCCTCAAAAGCTGGAACCACCATCAGGAAGTCATGCTCGGCTACTCCGACTCCAACAAGGACGGCGGCATGATTACCAGCACATGGGAGATCTACAAAGCCCACCGCGCCCTCCACGAAGTAGCCCGGACTTGCGGCGTCACGCTCCGCCTCTTCCACGGCCGAGGCGGAACCGTAGGCCGAGGCGGCGGCCCCACTCACCGAGCCATCTTCGCCCAGCCCATCGACAGCTTCACCGGCGAGCTCCGCATCACCGAGCAGGGCGAAGTCCTCAACTGGAAGTACTCCGACGTCATCTTGGCCGAGCGCAATCTCGAGCTGATGATCGCCGCATCCCTCGACGCCCTCGCCCGACCCGACGCCCTCATCCAACATAAAGCGGGTGCCCCATCTTCGCGGTCGAAGACCGCTAAGGTGGGTTCGCAGGATGCATCCACGCCACACCTCACCGGCGAAATCACCCCAGCCTGGGAATCCGCTCTCAATCAACTCTCAGAAACCTCATTCGCCTTCTACAAAAAACACATCGTCGACAACCCCGACACCTTCACCTACTTCGAGCAAGCCACCCCCGTAGCCGAACTCGAACATGCCCGCCTCGGCTCCCGCCCCGCCAAACGCAGCGGCAAAAAATCCATGGCTGACCTCCGCGCCATCCCCTGGGTCTTCGGCTGGATGCAGTCCCGCCAATTAGTCCCCGCATGGTTCGGCGTAGGCCACGCCCTCCATCACTTCGCCTACGGCCCAGCCACAAATCCGGGTGCCGGAAACGCCACAGAACAGGGTGCCCCATCTTCGCACCCGCGTTTGGGCGCTAAGGCGGGTTCGCAGGAGGCATCCGTAGCCACCGCCCCCCAAGCCGCCAACCTCACCCTCCTCCAGACCATGATGTCCGACTTCCCCCTCTTCGTCGACATCATCCGCAACGTAGAGATGGCCCTCGCCAAATCTGACTTCGGCATAGCCCGCCTCTACGCCTCCCTCGTCGAAGACGAAGCCCTCCGCGACCGGGTCTTCACCACCCTCGAAGCCGAGTTCAACCTCACCCACCGCATGATCCTCGAGATCACCCAGCAAAAAACCCTCCTCCAAACCAACCCAGTCCTCGAGCGCTCCATCCGCCTGCGCAACCCCTACGTCGACCCCATGAGCCTCCTGCAAGTCGAACTAATCCGCCGCAAGCGCACAGCCCTCAAAAACGGCGAACCCGACTCCCCCGAACTAAACCGCGCCATCTCCGCCACCATCAACGGCATCAGCGCCGGCCTCCGCAACACCGGCTGATCCTGCACATTATTCCCGACGCTCGGTGCGTCGAGGTAGAAGATCCTCGGGAACCACGCCAGCTTTCGCTTGTTTCCACTCCACCTGAAAGCTGCCGGTGTAACCAAATAGCCGCCCCCAACGGTCATTTGTTGCGCTCACTCGAATCTTGAAACACTTCGCCTCATCGTCGTACCACTCACACACGTCCGCCACACCGGACAGGGCCAACGGAAAGTTGAACGCGATAGAGCCTTCGTAAAATCGCTGCGCGCCCGAGCGCAAGCGTAGTCCACCGTTCTCATCCACCGAGACATCAATATCAACAGCGAGATGTTGATGCGTACCTAAATAGTCGACGATGCAACCTCTCTCTTCGCTGTAAATCATGTATGCATCGAAGCGTCTTCTCTTGGTTGTCTCAAATGTACGTACCCACGTCACCGTCTCTCGTCCCAGGTCATCAAGATAGGCATAATTCTCGATTTTGAACGGAACACTGCGCCCACGTTCGGGGAACATAATCCGGCGCCATGTTCCGATGTATAAGAACGGCAGGGTATAGGCAGCACCATGCCATATCTCTTCCATCACTCCGGTGCCCACTGAGGCGATACCGCTCTCCGCGTTGAATCCGAATCTGCGCTGAATCTCAGGATGAAGCTTCGAAAAATCTGCCCCCAAAGCCCTTTGATAGATCGACTTCATTGGTCTCCCTTCGGCTTTACTCGCAAACACCGTCCTGCAAACGGCGATCTTTTGCCTGCAACATAACCTGCGAGCGATAGCCCAATAATGGCCAAATTCAAAGTCATAGGATTGAACGCTCCCCAAAGATATTCAGGTGATTTCAGCGCCACCACACCAAGCGCGATAACCATCAACGCAACATTCACCAGCAGCATCTTCTGTCGTCGCCATGTCAGCAAACTAATCAGAGCAAGCACTATCTCGACGCCACCCAGCCACGGCAACAGGTCCACGGATCCGCCGCTGCGCACCAGCATTATCTTTTCCCCAATATCGTGGAAGACCAACTTTGGAACTAGCCCCTGCCAGAGCCAGATGAACGCAATCGTCACTCGCGCGACCGCATGAATCGACGCAAACGCAACAGAAACTTCCGGTGCCTGACCCTCTTCAATCCAAAGCCTCAAACGGTCAAAGCTCCACGCCGTCGCCCATCCCAGCAGCGGCCGGAAGACCATGCGATCCACGAGTCGGCCTACCGAGCCGAAGCGAACTTCATAGTCATACCAGGTCAGGAATCGCATACTCGCATCCGTCGGGATGTAGCGCCAATATCCAGTTCCGCGTCGAATAAGAGATTTTGGATCATCTGAATCGAACCGCAAGGACGAAATCGCACTCCCATCGCCGCCGGCACGCTCCCCAACGCTCTCTCCTGTACCCGCAATGCTCATCCCAAACCCGATGCGGGTCTCATAAAGAAACCGTTGAGGTTCAGATTCTGTATCACGTAGAAGGTATTTGATTCTGGAAAACCGCAGGTCCCAACGTTCATGAAGGTCAGGAGTTTGGCTTAGTCTCCAAACATCGTCAATTCCCGCATCGATCTCTAGCTCAACATAGATGCCCGGATTAGATCGCAATCCCACCTCCACGCCAAAGCCTAACAGAACCCTTTAAGAATTCTTCTTGCCGTTTACACTTCCGCATGCACCCTGAATCCGTTCGTTGATTATTCAGTAGTCGAAGTTTTTGACATGACTCAGAATCATTTGCCGACCTCCGTAAACTAATAATCAGCTCCAAACACCACAGTGCCAATCAAAACCGTAATCCTCGACTTCGACGGCACCCTGGCCTCCTCTCTCGAGGGCATCTGGACCTGCATGCGCGAAACCCTCACCCACTACAACTTCCCCGCCCCCACCCTGCAACAAGTCCGCCAAACCATAGGCCTCACCCTCGAAGAATCCATCCATCGCCTAACCGAAGGCCGCTGCGAAGAACCCCTAACCTCCGAAATGGTGCGTTTCTACCGCACCCTCCACACCACCAAAGCAGCCCCACTCACACGCCTCTTCGACGGAGTCATCCCAACCCTGACCGAACTCCGTCGCCGCAACATCTTCACCATCCTGGTAAGCAACAAAGGCCGAGCAGGCCTTTACCAACTCATCACCCAACTCAAAATCACCGACTACATCGACATCATCCTGAGCGCCGAAGACACAGCCCACCGCAAACCAGACGCACGCCTTTACACCGATCACATAGCGCCCCTGCTTCCCCTCACCCCCGACTCACAAACCCTGGTCGTAGGCGACACCGAGACCGACATTCTCTTCGCAAAAAACGCCAACCTCCTCTCCTGCTGGGCAACCTACGGCTACGGCGACGCCCAACGCTGCAAAGCCCTCGCCCCCGACTTCGAACTCCACAGCCTCGCCGACCTACCCACGCTCATTTAGCCACAAGCCAAATAGAGCTCAATCATTTAGCTTCTCTCTTCTTGCAATGGTTATTGTCCTCATCATCACAGGATCAATGATCGAGATACTTGACACACTGCTCCCTCAAAAGGGGCTAAAAACCAAGAGCCCGGCTTACGCCAGACTCTCATTCAAACCGAAGTACAAACCTAAACCATCTCTTATGAATACTTTGGCACTTTAAGGTAGGGGAAGGGATACTAACCCATCAATACCCCTGATCCTCCCGGAACGCCGTAACCTTATTCTTCTCAAACGTCACAGCCATCGGCTTCCCAAGATTCGCAAACACCACCATCCGATTCCCATAGTCCTGGCTCGTGCTCTTCGATACCTGCCCCAGCGCAAGCTCCACCTGCCGCTCATTCATCCCCAGAATCACGCGGTGCTCGTCGACGGCCTTCCAGATCTCCGGCCCCCAGTGCTTATAAAGCTCATGCGGATCGTCATAGAACAGAATCTCATCCGCATAAAAGGTGTACTCCCCCGCCTGCCGATACCCCATCGGCACAGCGTACAACTTTGTCTCATTCGGCTTCGTAAACACCATCAGCACCTGTTTATCCCCACCCGGAATCCGAACCGTAGCCGACTTCGGAGCCACCTGCTCGACGAAATCCTTCACCACCAACGGCTCCGCACCCAGCAGCGTCCCCGCGACCTTCCCATAGTTCGCCGCGTGTCCGGCATACGGGTAATAATCCAGCTGCCCACCCGCCGAAACCCAAACCGTCGTCCCCACCAGCTCCTTCGCATCCGCCATCGAAGACTGCCGCTTATGCTTCAGAAAGACCAGGTCATCATCCGCGATCCGCTCCCTCACCGGAGCATTCACCACCGCCATCGGCTTGTTCCTCTCGTGGTGCAGATAGATCAGCTCGCCCCCCACTGCCAATATGAGCACCAACGTGGCCGCAATCGCTGCCTTTACTCCAGTCTTCATCCCCGTACATCCTCCCCGAAAAAATCTCACCCCACCATAACATCCGGGTTCAACTAATCCGCAGGCTCCGCCACACTCAACTCCTGCTCCGCGCCCCTCAGCGACTCAGTCGTCAGAGCATCAGCCCTCCGCAACTGCGGAAACAGGCCGGCAGCCGCAGCCGTCACCACCATCGAAGCCAACCCGCCAATCACCACCGCCCGCACAGCCCCCCACCACTGCGCCGTCAATCCACTCTCAAACTCTCCAAACTCATTCGAAGCCCCGATGAACAGCCAGTTCACAGCACTCACCCGCCCGCGCATCTCCTGCGGCGTAGCCAGCTGCAGAATGCTCGACCGCACCACGACGCTCACCATGTCGCTTCCACCCACCACCACCAGCGCCACCAAGCTCACCCACACACTCTTCGAGAGCCCAAACACCACCGTAGCCGCCCCAAAGATCCCCACACACGTCAGCATCACCACACCGGCCCGCTGCTTAATCGGCTTCACCAGCATCGTCAGCGAAACCGCGAGCGCCCCCACACTCGGCATAGCGCGCAACAACCCCAGCCCTCGCGGCCCCGCATGCAAAATATCCGTTGCAAAGATCGGCAGCAGCGCCGTCGCCCCTCCCAGCAGCACAGCGAACAGATCCAGCGAAATCGACCCCAGCAGCAGCTTCGTCCTCCACACATACTCAAGCCCCGCCAGCACTGTCTTCATGCTGAACGCCTTCTTCACCACCGGCGCCATCGACGTCCTGATCATCCCCACCAGCACCAGAAATCCCGTCAGCATCGCCAGCGTAAACGCGTAGACGACGCCCGCACCCCGCCACTTCAACAGCACACCCGCCAACGGCAGCGTAAACAAAATTCCACCCACAGCAGGCCCCGACATATTCGCAATCTGATAGATGGTGGCGCCCCACGTCACCGCATTCACAAAGTGATCCTTCGGCACCAGACTCGGCAGCATCGCACTTGCCGCTGGCCCACTGAAAGCCCTGCCTAAACCAATCCCCACCAGCACCGCATAGATCGGCCAGATCCGCCCACCCTCAAGTGCCCACCGGCTCAGCGACAGCCACAACAGCACAGCCGTACAAACCGCCTGCAACCCATAACAAGTCAGAATAATCTTCCGCCGGTCATAGCGATCCGCCACATGTCCCGCGGCCAGCATAAAGAACAACCCCGGAAGAAATAGCGCCAACCCGGTAAATCCCAAATCCAGCGCCGAGTGCGTAATGGCATACACCTGCCAAGCCACCGCCACCGACTGCGCCTCAGCCCCTACAATCACCATCAGCCGAGCCGATTGATATAACCGGAAGTCCCGCGACCGAAATGCAACTCCCGCAGGCACTCCCGCAGCTAACGCACTACTACCACCCTCAGCCATACCCTATGTTTTCACATTTACGGCGCCGCGCGAATGACACCACAGCCAATTCGTCTCGGAGTTCCACATCCTACGAAGAGATCGAATCCTGCCTGGACTCTCCCCAATGCTCCGACCGAATCGCCTTGAAGTCGCCCCCGTCCTGAAACATCAGGCCTTCAACTCGCGGTGGCATGACAATAGTCTTCAGTCGCGAGACCAATTGCATCGGAAATATTAGGCCCCAAAGCAAACTGCTTCCGCGAAAACTATCCGCCGAGATGACATAGCCTAACCAGACCACCGGAGGTACAAAAAGCGCGGCCATTAACGCTGGATGCCCCAACCACCTGCGAAGCGGCGCAAACTCCTCTTCCCGCCATAAGTCGTTCTCGATACCCTGACGCAACTGCTTCTCGGCGAGTAATGAGATCGCCAATCCAAAGCCAAACGGGACGAGAGACACAATAAAACGAAGGAGGTTCTTCCACACGCTGTGGTCAAGTAACTGTGGTATAGGCAGGAGCACCATCAGAATCGATCCGATCATCACAAAACTGCCGATCACAGCTCGGCAAGCCAATCGCATCGGTGATGATGACCCCGGCGCTCTCATGTCGAAAATCATAGCACTGCACTACACCTACCGCCCCAGATAAACCTTGTACTGCGTCTCCACCACACCAGTATTCCGCGCCAGCTGCAACTTCGACTGGTTGTACTGATACAGCGTATTCACCAGCCGCGACTGCGCATCCGCCAGCGTAGCCGCAGCCTGCACTACCGCGAGATTGTCATCCACGCCAGCCGCAAACCGGTCCGAAGCCTGCTGCAACTGCTCGGTCGCCAGACCCACGTTGCTCTGCGCCACCTTCACCAAATCCGCAGACGACTGCACATCCAGCATCGAAGCCCGAATCTGCTGTTCAATCGTCACCTTCAACGAATCAATCTGCTGCTGCAGCGCATGTTTCTGCGCTTCGGCGACCTCAAGCTCGCCCCTCAGCTGACCTTCCTGGAAGATCGGAAACTTCAGCTTGCCCGCAGCCGAAAACACACCGTGATACAGCCCTTGCGTCTCACCCAGCACACCGTAGTATCCATCGAAAGATAACGCGGGCAACCGCTCGAACTTCACTGCCTTCCTCGTCCGGTCTGCGACCTCAAGCTGCGCCTGCAAACTCAGCAGATCCTTCCGTCGCTCGAACGCCACCGCCTTCGCCTGTTCCAGCGGCATCTCCGCAAACTCCGCAAACGGAGCTGTATCGGTCAGCTTCAACTCCTGATCTGCGGGCAATCCAATCAATCGGTTCAGTTGAATCTTGTCTTTTGCAAACGTGTTCTCCGCGTTGATCAGCACTTGCTGCTGCGTCTGCAACTGCACCCGCGCCCGCAGCATATCCAGATTCGTTCCCACTCCTGCGTCATGCGAAGCCACAGCCTGCTGCAGCGACACTTCATTCGACTTCACCAGAGCCTGCGCGTTCTCAATCTGCGCCGCATCGGCCAGCGCAAGCAGATATTGTGTCCCTACTTGTAAAGCCACGGTCCCACGTGCATTTAAAGTCGTCAATGAAGCCGCCGTATCCGCCTTCTGCGCCGCGCGATACAGATAATAAGCCGGCACATTAAACAGTTGCTGGTTCAGATTTAACTGCGCCGAAGTCGTACTCACCTTAACGATCTCGCTGATGGTCCCCGCAGGAATTCCAAACGACTCCAGTGATCCCGCCTTGAATCCCAACGCCGCCAGGTTGATCTCCTGAGTGCCGGTCTGCGCCTTCGCAGTCATACTAGGAAGCAGCTCGTTTTTCACCGTCAGCAGTTGTCCATGCACGTAACGCTCATTCTGCTGGCTCAGCTCAATCTGCAGATTCCGCTTCAACCCACGCTCAATCGCATCATCTATGCTCAGCGGTAGCGCACCCGGCGTAGCCTGCTCCACCACAACCCCACCCGGCAGCTTTATCGTCCCAACATTGGGCATGGGAGCAGAAGGCAAACTGTTCGCATCCTGCGCCCACGCAGACCCACCAGAGACACCAAGGCAGACAAACGCCGCCCAAACCTTCATTCGTACCGAAGCAATATGCAAGGAACCTGTAAACCTCTCAATCGATTAGAGTCCCAAGACCCCGGAGCGGTTGCGAAATCTTGAAAAGGCCTTCCCGGCAACCCTCAAAAAATCAAAAAGCCATTGTCTGCAGGAAGTTATAGAAATCCGGCCCCATCCGGCATTCTAAATTAGCCACCGCCGGGAATTCGACATCTGAGTCCCTGCGGCTAAAATACAAAACATAAACCTATGCGTCTTAACCTAATGAACCGTCTAGCCCTGGCCGCCGCGCCCGCCCTGTTCTTTGCCCTCCTGGTCCCTGCCAACGCGCAGTACTCCGCGCCCCCTAACACCGGCAGCACCTTCAAAGACACCTCCATGCTCAAGCCCCCCGCTGGAGCCAAAGTCGCCCTCTTCACCTTTGAAGACCTCGAGTGCCCCGCCTGCGCCCGCGCCTTCCCCATGGTTCAGTCCGCCATCGATCACTACAAAATCCCTCTCGTCCGCCACGACTTCCCGCTCAAGATGCATCTCTGGAGCTTCGACGCTGCCGTCAACGCCCGCTATCTTCAGGACAAAGTCTCCCCCAAAACCGCCGAGGAGTATCGCGGAGCCGTCTTCGCCTCGCAGACTGCCATCGCCTCTAAGGAGGATCTTCGCAACTTCACTCAACGCTGGTTCCAGTCACACAAACTGACCATGCCCTTCGTCATGGACCCCACCGGAGCGTTCACTAAGGAAGTTCAGGCTGACTACGCTCTCGGCGAGCGCATCGGCCTCACCCAGACCCCCACCATCTGGGTCGTCACCCCGAAGAACTGGATTCAGGTCACCGACCCCACACAGATCTTCCAGACCGTCGACACAGCCTTGGCGCAAACGGCCAGTTCCAGCACCGCCGCCAACTCCAAGCTTCGCCATCCCGCAACCCCTCAAAAATAATTCGGCTTGAAAACCAAAAGGCCCTGTTCTTCAACGAGAGCAGGGCTTTTCAAATTGCGAAGAACCTCGCAATAACTGTTTATTCAAGCAACAGGGACATCGCCGAAAAAACGATAAGCTATCAACAAGGAAAGAATTGCACCCTATGCCACTTTACGAATACGAATGCATCCAGTGCCACGAGCGCACAGAAAAGATCCAAAAGTTCTCCGACCCTGAGATCACTACTTGCCCGCACTGCAGCGGACATCTCGAGCGCGTCCTCTCCGCCCCCGCCATCGCCTTCAAGGGCGGAGGCTGGTTCGCCGACGGCTATGGCAACACCAAACCAAAGTCTTCTGGCGACAGCAAGAGCACATCATCCAGCTCAAGCAGCTCCGAGACCTCCTCCACTCCCGCAGCCACAACTCCGGCAACACCCTCAACTCCCGCCGCCACAGCATCCAGTTCCGACAAAAAGTAGCAGAGCGTATCCGTCGCCGATTACTTCTTCGGCGGCGGTGGAACCTTCTTGCCTTCCTTCCGAGCCTCTGACAATCCAATCGCAATCGCCTGCTTGCGGCTGGTGACCTTCTTTCCACTCCGTCCACTCTTCAGCTTCCCGCGCTTCATCTCGTGCATCTCGCGCTCAACGTCCTTGCCTACCGACGGACTATATTTGCGCGTTGAGCTCGACTTCTTCGCAGGAGCCTTCTTCGACGCAACTTTCTTAGCTGCCTTCTTCGTTGCTTTCTTCGCTGTCGATTTCTTAGCTGCCTTCTTGGCGGACTTCTTCGCTGCCTTCTTCGTTGCCATAACTATTCTCCCTCTCGTCTAAGAGGCAGCGAGAATACCGCGAGTTGCATCACCATCGGCTCCTACAACAAAAGCGTTCGAGAAGACGCAACCAGCTTAGGTCAGCGTAGACTGATCTGGCAGAAGCCCCATCAGACACTGATCTGGGAGCCTATAAGACTATGCCCCGAGCCATAGGACGAATTATCAAGTGGGTGTTACTACTGATCGTCGTGGTTGGCGTTACGATGCTGGGAGTGCGTTCGTTCAGGGTACTCAACGGACCTGCATTACAGCCGTGGCACACCTTCGTTCCCCATGAATTGACCACGGATCAGATCGACATCGCGGACTGGACTCGTTACCTCGCTCAAGAGGACGAGATTATGACGAGCGTTCGTGCCGAGGTCAGCCAAAAACTCTCACCTGGCGAGCGCCTTCCGATCAATCGCTACTTTGAGGCGAGTCCGGTTTATCCGGCCCATTTCGCGCACGATTGGAATCGCTCCTACGTCATGGAGCCGGACGGCAAGCCAATCGGTGTCGTGGTCCTGCTACACGGACTCACCGATTCGCCTTACAGCCTCCGCCATGTCGCACAACGTTATCGTGATCGCGGCTTCCTCGCCATCGGTCTCCGTTTGCCTGGTCATGGAACGGTGCCGGCCGGCCTGACCAATGTCCGCTGGGAAGACTGGATGGCGGCAACACGCCTGGCCGTGCGTGAAGCGCGTCGGCGAGTCCCTGCCCCCGCACCCCTCCATCTAGTCGGATTCTCGAACGGCGGAGCACTGGCGATGAAGTATTCGCTGGATGCTCTGGAAGACCCGAAGCTGGCGCGTCCCGACCGCATTCTGCTGTTCACACCAATGATCGGTATCACCCGCTTTGCGCGCTTTGCCGGACTGGCCGCCCTGCCGGCCATACTCCCACCATTTGCAAAGGCGGCTTGGCTCAGCGTCGTACCGGAATTCAATCCGTTCAAGTACAACTCCTTCCCGGTAAACGGCGCGCGTCAGTCCTTCAGGCTGACCGACGCGCTGCAGGCGGAGATTCAGCGTCTCGCACGTACGTCACAACTCGGTGGCCTGCCGCCGGTGATTACCTTTCAGTCGGTCATCGATTTCACCGTCAGCACACCAGCGATCCTCACGGGACTCTACGCGTATCTACCCGACAATGGGAGCGAGATCGTACTGTTTGATGTAAACCGCACGCTCAAGTTCGCCCCGCTGCTGCGCCAGTCGTCCTACGTCGCAGTCGATCAACTCACGCCCACCACGCCCCAGACCTTCCGGTTCACAGTCATTGCAAATGCAGACGACGGCACCGATGCAACAGTCGAGCGCAGCATCGCGCCGGGCGAATTGAAAGCTGAAGTTCGCCCGCTGAATCTTCCTTACCCACGTGGAATTTTTTCGCTTTCACATCTGGCAATTCCCATTCCAATGGACGATCCACTGTACGGAATGCAGCCCGACCCAAAAACCGCAGACAACTACGGCTACAACCTCGGCGCGATGGATGCCCGCGGTGAGCGAGGTGCACTGATAGTCGATCAGGATTTCCTGACACGGCTGTCATCCAATCCGTTCTTTCCCTACCTCCTCGACCGAGTCGATGATGGAATCAACCATCCTTCAACTCCGTCGGGGCACCACATCCCTACACCCGGATCTGCGGGCTTACCCGTGCGCCTCGAAGCCATCCTGTCGACATTTCGCCCGGACGACGGCGAGGGACAGCCCTTCGCGGGGCCGTAGTAACCACATCGTTTGATGACAGGCCCAACAAAGGCGTAACGGTGATCAAAGTGAAAAGGGCGAATAAAAAGAACAGAGCGGAGAACAGGACTAGCTGCTCTACATGCTCTTATCAGTCTTTATCCTTTTGATCACCGTTACGCCTTTCCGCGTATACCTTCCATGATTGCGCTCTAGCTATCCAGCTTCTTCACCACCAGTTCATTCAACAGCGCAGGATTCGCCTGTCCCTTCGACAGCTTCATCACCTGCCCCACAAAGAACGCCGATACCGTCTTCTTCCCGCCGCGATACTGCTCCACCTGCTTCGGATTCGCCGCGATCACCTCATCGATCATCTTCTCAATCGCGCCCGCATCCGAGATCTGCTGCGGCTTCTCCCGCTCATACACCACAGGAAAATCCTCGCTCTTTTCGAACGCACTATCCAGCAGTTGCTTCAGCATCTTGCTCGAAAGCTCACCCGACTCTGCCAGGTCCGCCGCCATCACAATCCCAGCCATGCTCACCGGAGACTGCTCCAGTTCCAACCCAGCCAACCGCAGCCGCATCGTCAACTCGCTCGTCAGCAACGACGCCACGCGCTTCGGACTCTTCGCCTTCTTCGCCGCCTCCTCAAAGCTATCCGCAAACGCTCGCGTAGCCGTCAGCGTAGCCGCATCCTGCGCCGAAATCTCATACTCCGCAATCATCCGCGCCCGCCGAGTCTCCGGAAGTTCCGGCATCTGCTTCAAAATCTCCGCCTGCCACTCCGCACCCACGACCAGCGGCGGAAGATCCGGCTCCGGGAAATACCTGTAGTCATGCGCCTGCTCCTTCGAGCGCATCGAGTACGTCCGCCCCTCCGCGCTATTCCACAGCCGCGACTCCTGCACCACGCGCCCGCCATCCTCTAGCACGCCAATCTGCCGCTCAATCTCATACTCCACAGCCGACCGAATGTATCGAAAGCTATTAACATTCTTCACTTCAGCCTTCGTCCCAAACTCCTTCGCGCCTTTCAACATCACGCTCACATTCGCGTCACATCGCAGCGACCCTTCTTCCATATTGCAGTCGCTCACGCCCGTGTACAGCAGAATCTCCTTCAGCTTCGTCAGGTACTCGAACACCTCATCCGCCGTCCGCAGATCAGGCTCACTCACAATCTCCACCAGCGGCGTCCCACAGCGATTCAGATCGATATAAGTCCGGTTCACCGAGTCCGCAAACCCATCATGCACACTCTTGCCCGCATCTTCTTCCATGTGCAGCCGAGTCACACCAATCCGCTTCGTAATCGCCACACCCGCCGCATCAAACGCGGGAACCTCAATCCATCCATGCTCCGCAATCGGCTTATCGAACTGCGATATCTGATATCCCTTCGGCGAGTCAGGATAAAAATAGTTCTTTCGCGCAAAGATGCTCGTCTCGCGAATCTCACAATTAATCGCCTTCGCCGCCAGCACTGCAAACTCCACCGCCTTGCGATTCAGCACCGGCAGCGCACCCGGCAAACCCAGACACGTAGGACACGTATGCGTATTCGGCTCACCGCCATACTGATTCACGCACCCGCAAAAGGCCTTCGAAGCGGTTAGAAGCTGAACATGAACCTCCAGCCCAATCACAGGCTGGTACTTGGCAAGAATCTCCGGCGAAAGTGCAGTAGCAGTAGACATATCAGCCTAGATTCTACCAAGCCCACGCCTTCCCCTCCGTCGCTGCCTTTGCTGTCGCTGTTGCCGTTGTTGTTGTTCTTCTTCTTGTTTGTAATCCCGTAGGGATCTGCTTCTGTCGTTGCCGTTGTTGTTGCTTGTTTCCTCACCTGGCCCTGATCGCTCGGGTGGCCCATCATAGGCTCGTCCGGATCGCGCCCAAAGTGGGAATCTATCCCTGTCCCCGGAACATTCTAAGACCGGCCTTAGAAACCCCGCAGCACTTTGGCGCGTTATTTGCACAAATCATCGTCGCCCTGCCCTCGGATTCCACATTCTCTGCGGGACTGTGCAAATTCGCGCCTCACAAGGAGAAATCGCAATGAGTATCTCGGCCCTCAGTTCCCTAACAGCACTCTCACAAGTCTCAACCAGCGACACGCAATCTTCCGCCCAGGCTACCCTCAAGACCTTAACCCAGTTGCTCAAGGACATCGAGTCCGGAAATACTGCCAATGCACAGAAAGATCTCGCCACTCTCAAGAAGCAGCTAGGAACCAGCCAGACCAGCGATCAGAGCGACCCGCTCGACACGCTTGTGACCGCGTTGGGGAAAGACCTGAGTTCAGGAGACATCACTGCAGCGCAGACGGACGTGCAAAACTTCCTCACCTCGATAACCGGCAGCGGTTCGTCAAGCTCCACTTCCAGCACCTCAGATCAGAGCGCCAGCACCTCGGCCACAAGCTCAAGCAGTTCCACAACCACCAGCACCATCGACGCCACCGCCCAAAAAGATCTCCTCAAGTTGCTTGAGAGTGTTCAGTCCGGGGACCTGTCAGAAGCCCGGAGCGCCTATACAAGCCTCACCAGCGCGCTGTCGTCCAGCTCAGCATCGAGCAGCAGCAGCAGCACCACCACCACCGCGACGACCAGCATCTCTACTTCATTCACCCAGACCGACCCGCTCCAGAAGCTCATCAACGACCTTGGCGACGCGCTTTCCTCCGGCAATATCATTGCAGCACAACAGAGCCTACAGGCCTTTCAATCTGCCGGTCAGGGAAGCGGTGTCTTCGTCACGACCAACGCATAGTACCTCTGACGACAGGAACCATGGGTTTTGATCCCAATACGTGCGGCGCCCCAACGCCGCCGCACTCCTGCCCTTACCGGAAAGATTCAATCAGCAACCTAAAGCTCTGCGAACGCTTAATACGTTGAGCAGGCTAGTCCATGCGCACGCCAGTCTGGACACGTTCCACTTCAGCTACTTATCTATAGCGTCGAAGCCGTAGCTCTTCCTGTATTGCCCAAGTCCGATGACCCACCGTATAGATGGCCCAGAATTGCTCGACTCGAACCGAAGCATGGCGTCATCCTATCAACAGAGGTAGGAAGCCATGTCATCAGAGACCGTAAAGATCGTACGCTTCCACAAAACCGGCGGCGCCGAAGTCCTCCAGCTCGACGAGCTTCCCCTCCCCGAGCCCGCCGCAAACGAGGTTCGCCTCCGTGTCAAAGCCATCGGCCTCAACCGCGCCGAGGTCATGTTTCGCCACAACCAATACCTCGTCACACCTGAGCTTCCCTCCAAATTGGGCTACGAAGCGTCCGGCACCGTAGAAGCCATAGGCCCCAACGTCCACTCCTCTTGGCTCGGCAAAACCGCCAGCACCATTCCCGCCTTCCCTCTCAACAAATACGGCGTCTGCGGCGAGGTCGCCATCGTCCCCGTTAACGCCCTCGCCGAGTATCCACCGAACCTCTCGCCTGAAGAAGGAACCTCCATCTGGATGCAGTACCTCACCGCCTACGGAGCCCTCATCCACCACGGTCATCTTCGCAAAGGCGACTTCGTCCTCCTCACCGCCGCCAGCAGCAGCGTAGGCCTCGCCGCCATCCAGCTCATCAAGGCCGAAGGAGCCATCAGCATCGCCACCACACGCACCTTCGCCAAAAAAGCCGACCTCCTCACCATCGGTGCCAACCACGTCATCGTCACCGACGACGAAGACCTCGTCGTCCGCGTCAAGCAGATCACCGGCGGCAAAGGAGCCCGCATCATCTTCGATCCGGTAGCCGGCAAAGGCATCGAAACCCTGGCCGCCGCCGCCGCCATCGGTGCACACATCATCGAGTACGGTGCGCTGGCCGCGGAACCCACACCCTTTCCCCTCTATTCCGCGCTCGCCAAGGCTCTCACCATCCGTGGCTACACCCTCTTCGAGATCACCCACAACCCCAACACCCTGGCGAGGGCCAGAAAGTACGTCTTCGACCACCTCGCCATCGGTCACTTCAAGCCCCGCATCGACAAAGTGTTCTCTCTACCCCAGATCGTCGAAGCCTATCGCTACATGGAGTCCAACCAGCAGATCGGCAAAATCGTCGTCACCGTCTAAATCGCGTAAAGTAACAGGTGGACTCCCCATCCGCCTGTTGCTTTACTGCGACTCGCCAGCAACTTTCCTGGTCAAAATCGCTTCCACGTTGCTCTTGTCCACCAGCGCAACGCCCGTATCGATAAACGCCGGGAACGGAGAAAACGGATCCAGCGCAAAGTCCGCAACCAGTGGCTTCACCGGATAGTGATAAAGATCATCCAGTCCCTTCAGACCCAGCCGTGCCATGGTGTAAGGCTTCTGCGAGATAGTCGAATCGATGATCCCATCCTTCACAAGCTGCAGCGTGGCCTGATCGGTATCCATCGCTACCAGCAGCCTGCCGTAATCTCCATTTATCTTGGCACGTCTCAATGCTTCGCCCACGTCTCTGCCCGCAGCCGCCTCCAGACATATAAAAGCATCCACCCTGTCCGCGCCTTTTTTCAGCAGATACTCCTCGGCCTTGTCCATCGCCGTGCCCGAATCCCCCTTCATATCGAACACGTCCGCCACTTTGATTCCCGGGAATGCCGAGAACACATCCTTGTACCCCTTCAAACGTTCATCCAGATTCGGCTGTCCCGGATTGGTGAAGAACACCACATTCCCTTTCCCGTTCAAAACCGCCGCTACCCGATGTCCGCCCAGCCTTCCGGCCTCCAGATTGTTCGTCCCAATAAAATACAAACGCTTGCTCTCCGGTGAATCCGAATCGATCGTGATTACCGGAATCCCCGCTGCCACCGCCGCATCAATCTCCGGAGCCATCAGCTGCGAGTTCGCCACAGACACCAGAATCCCCGCTGGCTTCCTCGCCACCACCGTGCGAAACTCCTGAACCTCGGCCTGCGGATCGAATTTCGCCGGACCCCGCGTCTCGGCTGTCACCCCAAACTCCGCCGCCGCCTTCTGAAATCCCTCCGCAGCCGTCTTCCAGTACGCCACGTCGATGTTCGTTGCAATCAGGTAGTAGTGTTCGCTCTTGCTATGCCGCGTGCAGCCTTCCAGAAGTGGAAGCGTACCTATCAGAACAATCAGGATTCCCCTCATCCACACGCTCATCGCAAACCTCCAATGAGACATTTGCTGTCCGAGTCATCCGGAGCCCCAACAAATCGGACAGCCTCGCGGATTATCCCCGCGAGAAACGAAATACTACTCCAAATCACAAAACATTGGCGTGCGCATCCCAGCGCTTTGGTGACGCGATGAAAGTTTTTTTGACCACAATCGTTCGCTCGCCATCCTTCAATTCCCCAAAACATGCCCAGCCATGACCTTCGCCTTCCTCGCTGTAAACTTAATCTCAGCATGGTTCTACCCTTCGTCCGCGAGCTCCTCGCTGACCTCGAGCACTCTGAAGCCTTCGAGCGTGTACGCCGCCACCTGAGCGGTGGCACGGGCCGCCGTCGTGTCTCTGGACTCACCGCCACCGCCCGCGCCCTCTACCTTCCCTACTTCGTCCGCGCCGCCGCCGCGCCCTCCGTCATCATCGTCCCCGACAACAAGGCCGCCGAGTCCCTCCACGCCGCCGTCCTCTCCGCCTGTGAGCTCACCGGAGCACTCCCCACCGAATCCGTCCTCCGTCTCCCCGCCCACGACGTCCTCCCATTCGAAAATCTCTCTCCCCACTCCGAAATCCAGGAGACCCGCGCCGCCACCCTCTGGAAAATCTGTCAGCACGCCGCGCACCACACCGGCCCGCGCCTCGTCATCGCTCCCGTCGAATCCGCCTGCATGAAGCTCTTCCCCCGCGACTTCTATCGCGGCCTCGCCCTCCATCTCCACGTGGGCGAAGAGCACATCCCCGACATGCTCATCGAGCATCTCCTCTCCGTCGGATACACTCGCGTCGACGTCGTCGAGATGCCCGGCCAGGTCACCATCCGCGGCGGCATCATCGACGTCTATAGCCCCGAGCAGGACCGCCCCGTCCGCATCGACTTCTTCGGCGACGAGATTGAATCCATCCGCAAGTTCGACCCCGAAACCCAGCGTTCCAGCTCCCAACTCGACAGCGCCCTTCTCCTCCCCCTCACCGAAACCCCCGTCACCGAAAAACTCCTCACCGCCATCAACGCCCGCCTCACTAGAGCAGGCTCGGCCGGTGCAGCGCTTGAAGGCGGCGAAGAGCCAGTAGAGCTCCAAACACACGTAGCCACCCGCACCGGCGAAGCCACCGTCTTCCCCGGCTGGGAGTTCTTCGCTCCCGTGGCCGGAGCCAACCAAACCCTCCTCGACCTCCTCGGCCCCACCACCCGCGTCTTCCTCGAAGAGCCCGCCATGCTCAAAAATCAAGGCGAGCGCTGGTGGAACAAGATCGAGCAGCGCCATGACCGCTCCGGCATCGGCAACCTCATCCGCCCCGAAGACATCTACCTCTCCCCCTGGGATCTCGAAGACCGTCTGCGCCGCTTCACCGGCTGCGACCTCGACCAGCTAGGCGCAGTAGACGTCCTCGACGCCGACCGCAGCGACCTCTCCGAAGTAGACTTCGCCACAAGGCCCACCCAGCGTTTCCACGGGTCTATACCAGCGTTGATTGACGCAATCAACGCACTCATGAAGCAGGATGCCCGCATCCTCCTCACCGCCCCCAACCAGGGCGAAGTCGAGCGCCTAGCCGGTCTCCTGCAGGAGTACCAGGTCCCTTACCGCCTAGGCTCCCGCACCGACCAGCACGGCTCCTCCAACGTCTACTCCGAGTCCAGCTACCTAGCCGGAGACCTCCGCACGCCCGTCATCGTCAAGACCACCATCGCCGCCGGCGTGCAAGTCCTCGACCTCGACAAGTCCACCGCCCGCCAGATCATCATCTTCGGAGCACAGGACCTCTCCGACGAAGCCGACATCACCGCGCGCCCCATCCGCCGCAGCAAATCCAAAACCGCCGCCTTCATCTCCGACTTCCGCGACCTCGCCGTAGGAGACTACGTAGTCCACGTCGAGCACGGCATCTCCCGCTACTGCGGCCTCCGCGTCATCGAAGAAAACGACGCCCCTCCACTCGAGCTCATGATCCTCGAGTTCGCCGATGAAGCCAAGCTCTACGTCCCGCTCACCCGTCTCGACCTCATCCAGAAGTACCGCTCCACCGACACCGGCCCCGCGCCCCAGCTCAACAAGCTAGGCACGCAGTCCTGGCAGAAAACTAAGACCCGCGTCAAAAAAGCCATGGCCGACATGGCCGCCGAACTCCTCAAGCTCTACGCCCAGCGCGAAGCCACCCAGGGCACGCCCTTCTCGCCCGATACCAACATGCAGCGCGAGTTCGAAGACGCCTTCGACTTCAACGAGACCGACGATCAGCTCTCCGCCATCGCCGACATCAAGGCCGACATGGAGTCCACCCAGCCCATGGACCGCCTCCTCTGCGGCGACGTAGGTTACGGCAAAACCGAAGTCGCCATGCGCGCCGCCTTCAAAGCCGTGCAGGACTCCAAGCAAGTAGCCGTCTTAACGCCCACCACCGTCCTCTCTTTCCAGCACTACGAGTCCTTTAAGCGCCGCTTCGCCAACTTCCCCGTCAACGTCGAGATGATCTCCCGCTTCCGCACAGCCAAAGAGCAAAAAGAGATCCTCGAAAAAGTAGCCGACGGCAAAGTCGACATCCTCATCGGCACCCACCGCCTCCTCTCCAAAGACCTTAAGTTCCAGGACCTCGGCCTCCTCGTCGTCGACGAAGAACAGCGCTTCGGCGTCCGCCACAAAGAGCGCCTGAAACAAATGCGCGCCCACATCGACGTGCTCGCCATGTCGGCCACGCCCATCCCGCGCACCCTCCACATGTCGCTCATCGGCCTCCGCGACATGTCCGTCATCGAGACGCCCCCCAAAGACCGCATGGCCATCCAGACGATCGTCGCCAAGTTCGACGAAAAGCTCGTTCGCACCGCCGTCGAAATGGAGCTCGAGCGCGGAGGCCAAACCTACTTCGTCCACAACCGCGTCGAAACCATCTACGACCTCGCCGCAAAGATCCGCGAGCTAGTCCCGCAAGCCCGCATCGTCATCGGCCACGGCCAACTCCCCGAGGCCGAACTAGAACGCGTCATGCTTGCCTTCATGAACCACGAGTACGACGTCCTCGTCGCCACCTCCATCATCGAGAACGGCCTGGACATCCCTCTCGCCAACACCATCATCATCAACCGAGCCGACCGCCACGGCCTTAGCGAGCTTTATCAACTAAGAGGCCGAGTAGGCCGAAGCAATCGCCGCGCCTACAGCTACCTCCTCATCCCACCCGAAAAAGAGCTCACCGAAATCTCCCGTCGCCGCCTCGCCGCCCTGAAGGAATTCTCCGACCTAGGCGCAGGCTTCAAAATCGCTGCACTCGACCTCGAGCTCCGCGGCGCAGGCAACATGCTCGGCGGCGAGCAATCCGGCCACATCGAAGCTATCGGCTTCGAGATGTACACCTCCATGCTCGAAGAGGCCGTCCGCAAGATCAAAGGCGAAGAAGACAAACCCGCTCACGCCTCCACCGTCATCAACCTCGGCATCTCCGTCCGCATCGACTCCGACTACATCCCCGAAGAAAACCAGCGCCTCCGCATGTACAAACGCATCGCCGGAGCCGAAGACTACGCCGCCCTCGCCGACGTCCGCGCCGAACTGCAAGACCGCTACGGCACCCCACCCGAGTCCGTTTTGAACCTCCTCGCCGCAGGCGAAATCCGTCTCCACTGCCAGCAACTAGGCATCGCCCAAATCGACCGCAAGCGCACCCAGATCGAACAAGGCGTCGGCACACACAAAACCAAAACATTCGTCGAGATGCTCCATATCAAATTCGCCGATCGCAGCACCGACCCCACCGCGCCCACCGTCGATCCCGGCACCCTCATGAAGCTAGTCAGCCGCAACACCAAGCGCGGAGCCCAATTCACCCCACAAGGCATCCTCCGCTGGCCCCTCACCACCGCCAAAGCCGAAGACGTCCTCGCCGAAACCCGCGCACTCCTCGACTCCCTCGCACCATCGAAATAAGTTGCCCTTGCCCTTGCCCTTGCCCTTGTCCTTGCCCTTGCCATTGCTTTTCTTGTTTGTCATCCCGTAGGGATCTGCTTTTGTGTTTTTGCCCTTGCTGTTGCCGTTGCTCTTGCTTGTCATTCTTCAACGAAGCGAAGAACCCCCGCATTTGTCTTTCCAATGGGAGCGAAGCGACCCGCTACATCGCCATCCCAGCAGCTCACAAATTGCCCATTTGCGCTGTCTAATCCAAGTCTCTTAACTCAGAGGAATTCACTAAATTAATCTCTATCAATGTTTAGCGAATTCCCCGACAACCCGCTATCATTTCCCCAGAGCAGGAGGGACATGCACCCACTCATTCGCGTCGGCGGAGTCAGCATCACCTTCTTAAAGACACGCCACGAGACCCATGGCGTCCTCGATCTCTTCGAGATGATCATCCCTCCCACAAGTCACATGGTCCTCTCGCATCTCCACCGCGACTACGACGAAACCGTCATCGGACTCAACGGCATCACCACCTGGACCATCGACGGCACCGACTATAAACTCCACCGCGGCGAACAACTCTTCATCCCCCGCGGCGCCGTTCACACGTACACCAACCGCCACAAGCACACCGCAAGGGTCATGTTCATCCTCACTCCCGGTCTCATCGGCCCCGAATACTTCCAGGACCTCGCCACCGTCATCAACGTCGACGGCCCACCCAACCTGGCCGCAATCGGCTCCGTCATGACCCGCTACGGCGTAGTCCCCGTTACCACCTGAGCAAACGCACCACCCAAATTCATATACATCAATCATTTACAAAAATATCGCTTCAAAACACCAGCAAATTCCCTTGTCAAGCCCCACCACCCCATAACTCACATAAAATCAGCCACATCCATTTGCAAAAGAGTTTCACCCGATCTGCTAGTCTAGTTAAAGAATCAAAAAATCCTCGGCATCGCGCCGGGGATTTCTCATTTAAACTCATAACCCTTTTAGAAAGACGAATTTACCCGTAACCCTTTTAGAAAGACGAATTTAGCAGAAACAAATCAACCAACTCCATGATTCTAAGTAACTTACAAATAGATAGGGGGAGGGGGTACCCACAGAAATCCAAATCCCGTAGACTTCCCACAACCACCATGCGCGCCCAAACTCTCTTCACCGCCCTCGCCCTCGGAGCCCTTATGCTGACACCCTCGGCAGCACCAGCCCAGCGCCTCTCCGCCGACGGAGCCATCCAAACCTTCAGTTTCGTCTCGGAACAGTTCTTCTCCGACGTCTACTTTCACTTCTCCCCCACCACCGGCACCCAGGCCGGCCTCCACCAATACAACAACCAGCTCGAAGACTACTCCGCCGCGAACGTTCAAAAACAAATCGCCGCTCTCCACGCCTTCGAGAAGAAGCTCACCGCCATCGACCCCGCCGCACTCGACGCCAACGTAGCAGCCGACTACCAGATCCTGCTTAACAACATCCGCTCCCAACTCCTCTCCCTCGAAGTCATCCGCAACTGGGAGAAGAACCCCGACAACTACTCCTCCGGCGTAACCAACTCCATCTTTGTCCTCATGGAGCGCCCCTTCGCTCCCGTCGACGTTCGCCTCCGCCAGGCCATTGAGCGCGAGAAGCAGATCCCACAAGTCTTCGTCGAAGCCCGCAAGAACCTCAAGAACCCGCCGCGCATCTTCACCGAGATCGCACTCGAGCAGATCGACGGCATCATCAGCTTCTTCCAGAACGACGTCCCTCTCGCCTTCAAGGACGCAACCGATCCAGCCGCCAAAGCTGAGTTCGCCAAGACCAACGCCGCCGTCATCGACGCGCTCAAATCCTACAACGCATGGATGAAGTCCGACCTTCTCCCACGCTCTAACGGAGACTTCCGCCTCGGCGCCGAAACCTTCAGCAAGAAGCTCAGCTACGACGAAATGGTCGACATTCCTCTCGACCACCTCCTCCGGATCGGCTTCGAAGACCTCCACCGCAATCAGGCCGAGTTCACTCGCATCGCCAAAGAGGTCGATCCCTCCAAGACACCCAAGGAAGTCCTCGCCGAACTAGCCACCATCCATCCCGCACCCGACAAGCTCCTCGGCTCATTCCAGGACACCTTCTCCAGCCTCATCACCTTCATCAACACGCACCACATCATCACCATCCCGAGCACCGTCGAGCCCACCCTGCAGGAGACGCCGCCCTTCATGCGCGCCACCACGCAAGCCTCCATGGATCCTCCCGGCCCCTTCGAGACCCACTCCACCATCGCCTACTTCAACGTAACCCTGCCTGAGAAGAACTGGACCCAGGAACACATCGCCGAGCACATGGCCGCCTTCAACGCAGGCACCATCATCAGCACCAGCGTCCACGAGGCTTACCCCGGACATTACGTCCAGTTCCTCTGGATGCCCACCTTCTCCAGCAACATTCGCAAGCTCCTCGGCGCCAACACCAACATCGAAGGCTGGGCCCACTACACCGAGCAGATGATGCTCGACGAAGGCTACGCCGCACCTCCAGCCAACGCCACACCCGACCAGATCCGCGAATCCAAACTCATCCGCCTCGGCCAGCTGCAGGACGCACTCCTCCGCAACGCCCGCTTCATTAACGCCATCAAGCTCCACACCGGCCAGAGCGTTACCGGAGGCCCATGGACGATCGATCAAGCCGTAGACTTCTTCGTCAACGAGGGCTACCAATCCCGATCCATCGGTCTCGTCGAAACCAAACGCGGCACCTCCGACGCAACCTACCTCTACTACACACTAGGCAAGCTCCAGATCATGAAGCTCCGCGAGGACCTTAAACAAAAACAAGGTGCAGCCTTCAACCTCCAGGACTTCCACAACAACCTTATGAAGCAAGGCTTCGCCCCAATCAAAGTAGTCCGCAAAGCCATGCTCCACGACTCATCGCCAGTTTTGTAACCTGCAAAGACTTAAAACAGACAACGCCGAAAAGCACCGATAAAACAAAATGGCTTTTACATTTTGAAGTCCTTATTCGCGAGAACGAGTAAGGGCGAACGAAACCGAAAATCGGTGTCATCGGTGAAGATCGGTGTTAAGTCTTCTGCCCAGTTCCCCAACAGTGCTATCCACCTATTTAGGTCACGCTGTTACGATTTTCCAACAGCGAAAACTGCATCCAAGGAATCCATGACCCAAAACATCTCTCACCAGAAGATCCGCAAAGCTGTGTTTCCCGCCGCAGGTCTGGGCACTCGCTTCCTGCCCGCAACCAAAGCAACACCGAAAGAGATGCTTTGCCTCGTCGACAAGCCCCTCATCCAATACGGCGTCGAAGAGGCTGTAGCCGCGGGTTGCACCGAGATCATTATCGTCACCAGCCGCGGCAAGAGCACCATGGAAGACCACTTCGACCGCTCCCCCGAGCTCGAAGCCTCTCTCGCCGCCAAGAACAAGACCGCACTCCTCGAGATCGCACGCTCCGTCTCGAAGCTCGCCAAGATCACCTTCACGCGCCAGTCCGAACCCCTCGGCCTCGGTCACGCCGTCCTTCAGGCCAAGGAGATCGTAGGCAACGAGCCCTTCGCCGTCCTTCTCCCCGACGACATCGTCGACGCCCGCGTCCCCTGCATGAAGCAGATGGTCGAAGCCTTCAACGAGACCCAATCCAGCATCCTCGGTTCCGAGGTCGTCGAAGGCGCAGCCATCCAGAACTACGGCTGTCTCGACTGCACACCCGACCCCAAAAACCCGCGCCTCCTCGCCGTCAAGAACATGGTCGAGAAACCCAAGCCCGAAGAAGCCCCCTCACAAAACGCCATCATCGGCCGCTACATCCTCACCCCACGCATCTTCGACATGCTCGAACACATCACACCTGGCGCCGGCGGCGAACTCCAACTCACCGACGGCATCAAAGCGCTCCTCCAATACGAAAAGGTCTACGGCTTCAGCTACGAAGGCAAGCGCCACGACGCAGGCGACAAACTAGGCTTCCTAAAAGCCACCGTAGAATTCGCCCTCAAGCACGACAAACTGGGCGCAGACTTCAAAACTTGGCTCAAACAGTTCCCCCTGTAGTCTCCAGAGAGATGACTCCAGGGATCCTCGCGGATCTTTAGAACGAGTCACTGGTGATGGTATAGATGGCACTAGGCTGTGATTCCTCAATCGTGCCTAGCATCGTAGGGAGCATAGTGAACGCAAGGCCATTGGTTCCCCAACGAATGATCTTCTTGGGCATGCCCGGCAATGCGTCTGACGATACGGGGACGGTGGCCAAAAGTGCATGAGTTTTCAGATCGAAGACTTTGATAGCGTAGATATCCGGTTTATTGATGGCGTCCTTGGTGTCTACGAGGAAGTAGGCTTTGCCGCGCTTGGCGTCGAGGGTCATTGCCGGAGAAAAACTATATTGGTTTGCGATACCGGTGAACTGACCGAGAGCTTTTAGGCCGGTAGGGTCGACGATTCCGCCATCGTCAAGATAGACGAACCCTGTACTAGGGTCGGGATGAAGGGAGTTTACAATTTCGTTGCCACCAAGAGTATTGAAGATCGGCGGTCCTGTGTAATCGAGGAAGCCGGAGCCGTCGAGCGGCCAATATGCCATCGCAGATGGACTAGTGCCGTTTCTGGCAACAATAGCATCCCCGGTTCCGTTCCATGCGAATTGAACCCAGCTGTCACTTACTCCTTTGCATCCTTTGGTGAGATCTTCACCGCAAAGGAACGCCGAACGAGGAGTAGCTCCATCATAGATACCGATACCGCCGTTGACATAGCTACTCACGATCTTGTCGGTTCTCGCAATAGCAACCGTCTCATCGGATGTTGGGGATGCTCGAAGATTCCAGGCATAGTACGGTCCATTTAACGGAGATGTGCCGAGCGGTATCTGTAGGTCAGCCTTCAGCGAAGGAAGAGTCAGTCGCTGAACCAGGTTCAGATCTTTAATTCCCACATAAAGGTATTTGCCATTAACTGAAACTGAGACAGGCCCTGGTTCGGTCAAAGCTGACACAGAAAGTGTCACCTTGCTCGTGACGGGATCCAAGGCGTTGACGGTATTGGCTGCGCTCCCCCCTCCCGTTAGGCCGGGAGTGGAAAAGTAGATGCGCTGGCTCGCAGGGTCCCATGCGATATCGGCCGCGATCGTGGGAGTGGTGATCAGGCCATTGGGGGAAGGACTCGAGCCGGATCCGGAATCTCCCGAACTGCCATTGCCGTTCCCAGCACCTGATGAACTGCAGCCAAGCAAAGTGACCAAAGACAAAAGACTAATTAAAAACAGACTTCGTACAGCGCCTGACATGAGCACTTGAGGAACTCGATTCTTTTGTATGTGAAACGGTTTGAGTTTAGCGCATAAGACGATGTCTCTCTTATTTTTAAAATTAAGAGAAACGGTAATATCTCGCTTCCCGCACCCTTTCATTTCGAGCGTCATCTAACCATGCGCACTCAAACCAAAACGGAGCCAAGATGCCCTCACTCTTCGACCCCATCCGCCTAGGCGACCTCACACTCCCCAATCGCATCTTCATGGCCCCCCTCACGCGCCTCCGCGGCACGCCCGACCACATCCCAACCCCCATCATGATCGACTACTACACCCAGCGAGCCTCCGCGGGCCTCATCATCTCCGAAGGCATCCCCATCGACCCACTCGGAGTAGGCTACGCCAACGTCCCCGGCCTCTGGTCTTCCGCACAAGTCGAAGCCTGGAAGCCCATCACCAAAGCCGTCCACGATAAAGGCGGACACATCTTCGCGCAGATCTGGCACGTAGGCCGCATCTCCGACCCCGAGCTCCTCAACGGCCAGCAGCCCATCGCTCCCAGCGCCATCGCCGCAACAGGCCACGTCAGCCTCCTCCGCCCACAACGCGACTATCCCATCCCCCGAGCCCTCGAAACCCACGAGGTCAAAGGAGTCGTCGAAGCCTTCCGTCGCGGCGCACAAAACGCACAAGCTGCAGGCTTCGACGGCGTAGAACTACACGGAGCCAACGGCTACCTCCTCGACCAGTTCTTGCAGGACGGCTCCAACCACCGCACCGACGAGTACGGCGGCCCCATCGAAAACCGCGCCCGCCTCATGCTCGAAGCCGCCGAAGCCGCAATCTCCGTCTTCGGCCCCGGCCGTGTCGGTATGCACCTCGCCCCACGAGGCGACGCCCACGGCATCTCCGACTCCAACCCAACAGCAACCTTCAGCTATATCGCCACCGAGCTGGGCAAGCGCAAACTAGCCTTCATAGCCGCCCGCGAACGCGTCGGTCCCGACAGCATCGGCCCCGGCCTCAAAAAGCTCTTCGGCGGAGTCTTCGTCGCCAACGAAGCCATCGATCAGCACACCGGCCAGCAGCTTCTCGACGAGGGCAAAGCCGACGCCGTGGCCTTCGGCAAGCTCTTCATCGCCAACCCTGATCTTCCCATTCGCTTCGCAAGGCAAGCCGCCCTCAATCATCCCGAGCCCAACACCTTCTACGTCCCCGGCCCACACGGCTACATCGACTATCCATCTATTTCGGCATAAAGAAAATGGCCGCAGCATTAAACCGCTGCGGCCCCAGAGAACGAAAACCAATCTCCGCGCATCTCACCGTAAGATCATTCACGACCGAGCGGAGAGGACCGAACAATGCCTGAAACACTCAAGCCCACCATCAATCGCAAGAAACTTATCGACCTCCTCAACGAAGATCTCGCCCGCGAATACCAGGCCATCATCGCCTACGTAAATTACTCGCAGGTCCTCAAGGGCGCGCAGTATATGAACATCGCCGACGAACTCGCCGTCCACGCCGCTGAAGAGCTCGCCCACGCCCTCACCATCGCAAACCACATCGACTATCTCGGCGGCATGCCGTCCGTCACCCCGAAACCCGTCAAGACCTCCGAGAAAGCCGAAGACATGCTTCGCTTCGACCTCGAGAATGAGAAAGAAACCATCGCCCAGTACCGCCGCCGCGTCAAGCAATGCGACGAACTCAACGAATACGCCCTCAGCGAGTCGGTCCGCGAGATTCTCGTTCAGGAGCAGGATCACCTCGTCGCCCTTGCCACCGCCCTCGGCATCGACCCACCGAATCCCGGCATCGCCGACTAGCTTAATCCCAGGGGTGACGGCCATTCAAATACAGGCCGTCACCCCTCCTCACGCCTCGACCCTCTGCACAAACACTCCCGCAAAGGCCTGTCGCACTCCCGCAAAAACAATCAGCCAGAGCACCATCGCAAACAAGGCCATCGGCAAACCCTCCGGCGCCATGAATGTATGAAACAGCAGGATATTCACAATCACCGGCCCAAGCAGCAACAACGCCAGCGGAACGAACCGGTTCAACAACAGCAATACTCCGCCAATCAGCTGCACCAGAAACACCACCACCAGATAATGCGACACAAACAGCGCGCCCATATACTGCCCCGCCAGTCCAGTCGGCGCCTTCATCGGGATAAAGTGCAGAAACCCATTCAACCCGAAGACCGTAAACAGCAGCCCAAGCAAAATCCGTGAAATCAACGCAGCAATCTTCATCGAAATTCCTCCTTAATAGCGATAAGCGCAGAAAGGCTTACGCCGCATGCGCTCGCACCTGCTCCAGCGTTGGTTTCAAAAACGTATCGCGGTCCACAGCGCCCATCATCACCTGAGCAGCACCGCCCGCAGTAACCACCTTCACGTCCGTCACACCGAGAAAACCAAGCACCGATCGCAGATACGGTTCAACAAAGTTGAAAGCACCAGCCGGCGTCCCTGCTTCATACACACCACCGCTCGCAACCAGAATTGTAGCCTTCTTACCCTTCAACAACCCTTCTGGTCCATTCGCCCCATAGTTAAACGTCTTTCCCTTCCGAGCAATCTGGTCAATCCAGAGCTTCAATACCGACGGGATGCCGAAGTTATGCATCGCTGCGCCGATCACATACTCATCGGCCTCCTCCAGCTCAGCGATCAACTCATCCGACAAAGCCAGCGCGTCATTCTGTTCCTTCGTCCGCGCCTCGTCAGGCGTATACGCGGCACCAATCCACTGAGCATCCAGCGGCTTTGCCGGGTTAGCCGCAAGGTCACGGTAAATCACCTTCCCATCGGCATGAGTGGTCTTCCACGTCTTGACGAACTCGCGCGCCAGTTCGCGGCTTATCGAGCTCTCCAGTGGACTTGAATCGAGATGAAGTACTATAGGCATGGCAAAATCTCCTTTTATCGACATAAGACGTCTAAACAACGTATGTCGTTAATCAATCAGACGACAAATGTTGCTTTAGAGATTCTTTTTTCATTTGATAGCCTCTAATAAAGAGAGCCATGCCGATCTCAGACTGTGAAGTTCGCGACCCCCGCATCCGCCGCACCCGCCACCTGCTTCAGGGCGCGCTGCGTAACCTAATGCATTCAAAGAACATCGAAGAGATCTCCGTCCAGGACATCACCGACACCGCCACCGTCAACCGCGCCACCTTTTACGATCACTACACCGACAAGTACGCCCTCCTCGAAGCCATGGTCGCCGGCGGTTTCCACATCCTCCTCCACGAGCGCAACGTAACCTTCGACGGCACCTGCCCCTCAGCCGCCAGCGCCATCATTCTCGCCGCCTGCGACTACATCACCCAGCTTCACTCCAACCAAGCCGAGTGCACCCGCCAGAACGCCTTCGAGCCCCTCATCGAAGCCGCCATCACCACCGCCATTCGCCGCGTAATTATCAGCGGCATGCCGAAAGAAAGCGCCACTCCCGGACTCTCGCCCGACATTATCGCCACCGCAGCAAGCTGGGCCATCTACGGCGCGGTCAAGCAGTGGTTCTACACCCCGAACCACGCTCCCGCCGAAGAGATCGTTCCCTCGATCCTGCAACTCATAGTCCCCATCCTGCTCGCAGCCGGCCCCGTAGAATCCCCCATCGAGAACCTCGCTCACACTACCTAATTAGTCCGTGAGTGCAGCCCGAATATTTCTTTCTCAGCACAATCGGAAGTTCAGCGACTGATATTGCCTATAAGATTTAGACGCCAACCCGCAAAGTGAAATGGCATCCGCGTGCGATGAGGGATCAATATGACCGGCAGCCAGGCGCATGAGATTCTCCAACCTTCCAGGGGCTTCCACACTTTTCTGGTAATTTGCCGAGCCCTCGGTACCGCAGTCATGTGGTTCGCGCTCGTCTTGTTCAATCTTTGGGCGCTCGCCGCCATCTACGTAGACTGTCGAATTCCCTGGCTACGGATTCCGCTGGCAATCCTCTATCTCGCGATATTGATCTTCCTCCTCGTCGGCACCCGCCGTTATCGAGCCGTTGCCTGCCTCATCTGTTTTTGCGTCGTCCTGCTATGGTGGCTCAGTCTTAAACCAACAGGCGAAGGCCCCTGGCGCGCCGACGTCGCTCAACAGGCATGGGTCGAAACCACCGGCGACCAAATGACGGTGCACAACGTCAGAAACTGCGACTATCGCTCCGAAACCGAATACTCCAACTGCTGGAGCGACCGGACATACAATCTTTCCGACCTCCGCGCTGTCGATTTTTTCTTCGTAAATTGGGGCGTCCGCTGGATAGGCCATCCGATTCTGAGCTTCGACTTCGGCAATAACCAGCACCTCGCATTTTCGATCGAGGCCCGCTACAGGCCGGGACAAACCTACTCGGCGATCCTTGGATTCTTCCGCCAATACGAGCTGATCTTTATTGCCGCCGACGAGCGCGACGTAATTCGCCTGCGCACAAACTACCGCAAGGACGAAGAGGTTTACATGTACCGCACGAATGCCCCGGTAGACGTCGCACGAAAGTTCTTTCTGACCTACGTGGACTACATGAACCATCTCCGAGATCATCCAGAGTGGTACAACGCCGTCACCAAAAACTGCACGACCGCGCTCGATAGCCAGCTCAGCGCCGATCTGCCCAACCCCATGCCCTGGACATACAGACTCCTCTTAAACGGTAGCCTGGACGAGCTGCTCTACGAGCGAGGCCGCCTCGTGAGCGACGGACTGCCCTTCCCGGAATTAAAACAGCGTGCGCACATCAATCCATTTGCACACACCATCAACGAGGCTCCAGACTTTTCCGCACTCATCCGACAAGGACGAGTCGGATTCTAAGCCGGGTCACCACGTCTTCCTATTCTTCTCGCAACGTCTTCGCAAGATCGATCCCCGCAATCCGCAGAGTCGGCACCATCGAAGCAATCAACGTTACCAATGCGAGTACCCCAACGACAGTAAGAATCGTGCGTATGTCATAGACGCTCACTCCATACAGCACACTCTGCATCGTCCGCAAAGCGCCGGCACACAAGACCAAACCAAGCAGCAGCCCAAGTATCGAAGCTCGCACTCCCGGCGTTCCAATATGAACCATCGCCTGACGAATCGTAGATCCCAATGCAATGCGTATACCGATCTCGCGCGTCTTCTGCGCCACAATATTCGCCACCAGCGCGAAAACCCCAACAGCACTCAACAACAAAGCCAATCCCGCCATCGCACCCAGCAACGCCACCTCAACACGCTGCGTCGCCAGAGTCCTCGCTTGCAAGTCGCTCATCCTGTAGAAGCCAGAAAACGGCAAGTTAGAATCGACGCTCGCCAGCGCGTGTTGCATCTGCGCGGTCAATCCCTCCACCGGCCCAGCCGTGCGGATAATCCAACTCGGCTGAAACCAGACATGAACCAGCGACAGCAGCTTTCCGTCCACCTGCGTAGCCGGAATATACATAGCCTCTTCGCCGGCAAGAGGCGCATTCACCTCCAGCCCCGGCGCAATCGTCACATCCTCCACTACCCCCACAATCATCGTGTCCTTATCCACATAACGCCCGATAGGACTCGTCCCATGAAAAAATTTACGCGCAAACGTCTCATTCACAACGGCAACATGCTGCGAATCCGCACCATCCTCATCAGTAAAAGTGCGCCCCATCCGCACCGGAATCTGCAGCGCACCAAAATAGTCAGGCGTTATGTAAACCACGCCCGTCATAACCTGTTGCCCTGCTTCTTTCCCATCGCTAAGCGTCACCCCATCATTCAACGAACGCTCATACGGCAGGCTCAATCCAACAGCAGCATGTTGCACCCCAGGAATCTGCCGCATCGCCAAGATGCTTTCACTCAGCAGCTTTCGGAAAGCGATCGGATCGTGATACCGCGCATCATCCAGAGACGCTCGCGCTGTCATCACACCCGTCGCATCGAATCCCGCCGGCAAAGTCTGAAGATGAATCAGCGTACGAATCAGCAAGCCCGAAGCCGCCAGCAACACAACCGTCAGAGCAACCTCACCCACGATCAACGCCTGCCGCAACCGCAGACGATCACCGCCAATCACAGCACGGCTGGCAATGGCCGAGCGCAGATCGAGCTTTCGCGTTGCAAGCGCCGGAAGCATACCGAAAAGCAAGCTCGTCAGCAGCGAGAGCAGAAGCGTAAACGCCAGCACCCGGCCATTGAGCGGCACACTCGCAACGGGCAGAAAATGCTCGGGCAACAGCAGCAGCAACCCGCGCAACGCACCAAAACCCACAGCAACACCAGCTATTCCTCCGACGAACGCCAGTAAAAGATTCTCCACCCACAGTTGCTTCTGAATCTGCCACTGCGAAGCACCCAACGCCATTCGCGTTGCCACTTCAGGCATACGACGCAACATGCGAACTAGCGTCAGACCCGCAAGATTAGCGCAAGCAATCAGCAGGATGAATCCGGCCGCCATCATCAGCGTCAAAACCTGCGGACGCAGCGTACCCGTCTCACCCTTCTGCAGCGGCACCGAGTAATAGCTCACCTGCGCTCCCGGATTGTTCGCCAACTCATAGGGGTGGGGACGCCGCAACCATGCACGATTGATCTGTGCATCCGCCTCCTGCCATGTCGCACCATCACGCAACCGCGTAATCGCATCAAAGTTCGTTCCTCCACCTTCGCCGTCACGGCTGGGCTGCAACGCCGTATACAGATCCGCATTCAGCGGAGTCGTTACACCCTCAGGCAGTATCCCAATCACGACATACGGCTCACCCTTCAGCAGAATAGATCTCCCCAGAATATTGGCGTCAGACCTAAAGCTATTTCGCCACAAGCCATAGCTCAGAATCACAGCCTTTGGCCCATGCGGGCGATCCTCTACCTCCGAAAAGTTGCGCCCAGCCACAGGATGAACACCCAACACATCCAGATAGTGTTCGGAGATGCGTCCCGCCTGAAGATACTGAACCTGCGTGCCCGCCTGAAGATTGATACCCGAGGCCTGCCCACTCGATACAGCCGACATCAACGCAGGAACATCATCACGCAGCAACTCCCACTGCTCGCCATTCACATGATGCCGTTGATCCGAAGACCTTGTCCCAGTGATTCTTGTATAAATCGTGCCCATTCGTTCCGGGTGCGAGTAGGGCAGACTCGTCAGCATAAGCGCATTCACGATGGAAAAAATTGCAGTATTCGCGCCAATCGAAAACGCCAGCGTAAGAATCACCGTCGCAGTGAAACCAGGATCACGTCCCAACTGGCGCACTGCAAATTTGAAGTTTTGCCCTAAAGCATCCATCGATAATCCCCTTGGAGAGACAAGGATTTCTGAGATACACTGCGATACGCTGACGCTTCAAAGGAAGTTCCGGTTACTGAAATCTCAATCCGACGTGAAAACAACCACTACACCAAACGTCACCATAGTACGCAAAATTCAGCTTCTATACACAACTGCTCGAGCTTCCGAAGAATAGTTTGACCACTTTAACGAGATCGCGGAATTTTCACGCAACAGGGGACTTTCAGTGCCAATGGATCGCCGAAGCTTCGTCAGGAACTCAATTGCAACCGCCGCCGGCAGCGCCTTGCTAGCCACTCGCCCCCTCATAAGCGAGCCCTCCCTATCTCAAGCAAACATCCCCGGCGCAGTCTCAACCGCCGACATTAAAAATGCTCGCTTTCCCGACGGGTTCCTTTGGGGAATGGCTACCGCCGCCTATCAGGTCGAAGGTGCATGGAACATCGACGGCAAGGGCGAATCCAACTGGGACCGCTTCTCTCACACCGTCGGCAGAATCAAAGGCGCCGCGACCGCCGACGTTACTTCCGATCATTACCACCGCTACAAAGAAGACATCGCGATCCTCAAACGCCTCAACCAGAAAAGCTATCGCTTCTCAACTTCATGGGCACGCGTCCAGCCCGCAGGAACAGGTCCAATCAATCCAAAGGGCCTCGACTACTACAGCCGCCTCACCGACACCCTTTTGGAAGCAGGCATCCGTCCCTTCTGCACCATCTATCACTGGGATCTCCCCCAGGCACTCGAGGACAAAGGCGGCTGGCCAAACCGCGACCTGGCCGCTTACTACGCAGACTTCGCCGGCATCCTCGCGAAACACCTCGGCGATCGCATCACCACCTGGGCACCGTTCAACATGCCTTGGACCTTCACCTACTACGGATACGGCATCGGCGTTTTTCCGCCCGCCAAATCCAACTTCGATCAGTTCCTGAAAGCAGCCCACACCGTCAATCTCGCACAGGGCGAGGCCTTCCGCGCCATCAAAGCAGCATCGCCCAAAGCCACCGTAGGAAGCGCCTACGGCATGGCTCCCGCCTATCCAAAGACCGACAGCGAAGCAGACCGCGCGGCGACCGCGCGATATCACGCGATGAACAACCTATACTTTCTGAACACCGCCATTCACGGCGAATACCCAAAAGCTTTCATCGGCGACCCACCATTTGAAGCAATGGGTTTCAAACCTGGCGACGACAAGATCATGAAAGTGCCGTTGGACTGGATCGGCTTCCACTACTACACCCGCCGCATCGTCTCCGATGCAGCCAGCGTCTCTCCCTCCGGTACCACAGGACACTTCGGCACTGAGATCGAAGGCGAAGGCGGCTCATCCGCCCGCGATCCTCTCACGCGAATTCACGTAGAAATGCCAACCGAAGGCCCGCTCACTGAAGCCGGACTGGAGATCTGGCCACGCGGTATCTATGACCTCGTGATGCAGATCTCACGCGAGTTCAACCACCCCATCATCGAGATCAGCGAAAATGGCTGCTGCTATCTGGACAACCCGGACGAAACCGGCCGCGTACCCGACACACGCCGAATCACCTTCCACCGCGAAATTCTCGCCGAGCTAGCACGCGCCATCGCCGACGGAGCCAAAGTGCGCGCCTATCACGCATGGAGCCTCATCGATAACTTTGAATGGGCCGAGGGCTACACGCAAAGATACGGCTTCACCTACGTTGACTTCCGAAGCCTGAAGCGCACCGTCAAGGATTCAGGTCTCTGGTATGGACGCGTCGCAGCAGCTAACCGCCTCGACGTCTGATTTAAATCAACCTCGAAAGCCTTACTGCGTAGTCTCGAAAACAGCCCCATGGTCACTGAAAATCAACTCGACTTTGGTTTCGAAATCAAAGTTCATTTTCGCTCGGCTGCTCAGTTGGGAAAGGAGCGGACGACGCCGGTCATCACGCCCGAATCCACCATGGGAGTCACACTGTATGCAAGGATATGAAAACGAATCCTGACGGGCTTCCTCACTCAGGCAAGCTAAATATATGTTGCGCCTCGGGTTCATAGTCATCACGATCTTCCCAAAGTTCGACTGCCTTCTGCCAGGCCTGAAAGCCAACGGCTTTCCCCACTGCTCGTCCGGTGAAGTCTCCGGCTTTGAAGTGAATTCCGCCATATCGTCGTGAAATCCCCGCCTGATTCGCAGCATCCGTGAATGTATCCCAATACAGCACCACAGGTACTGCTGGCGTGATTCCGGGTTCGATCGCTGAGGTTCCGGGAGCAAAAGTGACGGATGCTCCGAACCAGTTCCTGCCGGTAAACAACTCCAGTACCGTGGCAGCCGCCGCGCTGAACGTGCTATGGCCTGAGATGAATTCGGGAAATGGCGGGGTCGGGAATGAGGCCGGCTGATACGGTAACCAGTCCGCACCATCCATGAGGACAGTGCCTTTTCCCGGGCCTCCCCACGACCGAATCTGTTGCCCATGAAAAAGGTAAACAATCGCCGTTACAGGGCGAACAGAATCAAATGCTCGCTTTGCATCCCATGCCACGATGCTCGCGTCAAAGGTTGCGTTCGTCACAGCAAAGAACATCTTCACATCCTCATCGAGTGTGTGGTGGTCGCGCATAGAAACGAACTGCGCTAGGAGAGCCCAATGTCCGGGGGGTGTTTCCGAGTGCGGTCCATCCTTCCAGTATTCGGCGATCATCTTCTGTTCATCCGTGAGTTTCGCGCTAAGCTCGATCAGTTCTTCGGCTTGCTCCCGATAAACTGTTGAACCGTATTTTGCTGGACCAAATAACTTGAGCTCTGCACGGAACTGATCATCAGAGCGCAGCGCAAATGGGACGACTCTGTTCCACTGAGCCCCCAGAAACACCTGCGTTGTGAACGCACCTGTCTGGTCTGTGTATTGCAGAGGTTGCCACCGGTTCGGATCGAGAATCGACGTCAGGATGACCGGCACTGTCGTCGGAGGATTCGCAGGCTCGTAGCCTGTGTAGTCGGAGTAGGGCACTCCGCTGGATGACATGAGGCCGCTCTGATTTGAGCCATCGTTGTGTCGATACCGAAGGACGGCCGCGCACGCCGTGTTTCCCACCCCAGCGGGTGTTGTTGTATCGGTTGTCGTGTTATCTGGGTCATACCCCAGGCTCGTCATCAGGGGCCGATACAGCGTAGCTTCATCCAGTTGAAAAAGATCTACGACGGCCCGATAAGCAGCAAAGCTAATCGCTTCTTTTTTGTTTTCGAGAGTTCTCAGGCCATACGGCTGGCGCAACGCCTTGCCGAGTTGAGTACCTCGGGCACGCTCGTCGTAGGCAGCCCAAGCGTCGTACATACACGTGTGGACAATAGCCAGCGCCCGCGCTACCATCGGCGGCCCAATTTTTGAGTCGCGCACGCCCTGGAGGGCGGCGTTGTCCCATTCAATAACAATGTTCGGCGTTTCCGGCTCGGTCGTATCGGCGACTCGCGCGTGAATGACCCCGCTTAGGATGACAAACAAAATTTGGAAAGTTCCCGTCATTTTGAGGAGCGATCTCACTATGAACTCCCATCTTGGCTCAGACGCCGCCGTCCTTGACGGCACCGTCGAAGGCCCCATGGGGACATCTGACGACAGAATCATTCGCATAGAGTGCTCCTTCCGCCGATGTGCGGTTGGCGATGTCTGGCGGCCCGGAAAGTACTCCCTCATTGGAGCATTCCCCGCACCGTGCACCGTCGTAAGACGCAAGCGCTACTTCTGGTCATCGACCTGGAATGCGCCCTGGACAAGAATTTCGTGGAACGGAAGGGCCGGCAAACTGTTGACTGTCAGCACTGCGGCAGACCCCGCCCACCCTTGTGCACCACGAACGTGAAAGGTACGTTTGTGCCTGCGCCTAGACCAGTGATTTCGGCTATCCCGGTGAGCGTCGCCGTGTCCTCGTGCACGCTGGCGCCGGTCACCTTGCCAACCACGTACATTGCATTCACCGTGAATTGACCGCTGCCTGGCCCGCTAGCTGTCTCAGGCGCAAGCGCCAAACACTCGAACTCGCCAGTGACTCCCCCGCTAGAGCGTTCGGCATGAAAGGCTATCGTGGTGGTCACAGGAACGAAATTCGGGGATCCTGTCCCACCGTGGATGATGGTCGTGCCAGCTCCCTGTACGATTCGTCCGTTGTCATCGCCTGAATCCCCCCCCAAGACTGTTCGAGTTGTAAGCAACGTCGCTAGCACAAAGCTAACCACTGATAACGCTCCAATCGTTACGATCCGGGAAGATCTAAGTTGTCTTTGCATGTGAGTCCTCCTTCTTCAATCTGGTGGGGGCGCGGCGCAGTGTCCGCCCTCTACCGGTTGACTTCAATCGATTAGAAGCGCGACGATTGGCTATTCTTGGTTCCGATTCTCATCTTGACTGAGGATGTGGAACAACGTGATATGCGGCAGGCGGTTCCAATAGTCCGTATTGCCCTTGAGGCAAAGACCTGCCTGGATTACCCTTTATTGCGAGGCCTGGGGAGACTTGCCGTTCATTTCCCGTGGCGGCCAGATGGCATCAGAAGCAGCGGTTGCTGCCGCAGCGCGAGGTCCTTCTCCAGACACTGACCCTGTGATCGTGCGAGGAGCAGGAAGAACGGCGGGGTGAATTTATCCCATTTATAAATCCGTGTCAAGCGAAATTTGCGCCGTTACACACACTAAGGGCAGAGTCACTCTCTGCGGAGTTTTTTGATAGCTGCCAAACGACAAACCACGCTAGAGTGCATTTGCGACTGGGCAAATCGATGCGGCTAATCGCCAATGCACCCTTCGAACAATCCAGCCGTAGGAATCCGGAGTTGTTCCGTTCGAGGCGAGTCACGGGCAATTCGGAAGCAATCCAAACTTTACTGCGTAGTCCCCGTCAGAAAAATCTGCTCTGGCTGGTCCGCGATCACACGATAAAGTGCAAACTGCCGTGCGTTCTGCGCTCGCAGTTCAAACAACATACTGGCCCGGTTGCTTGCCTCCACATCCACCACATCCACAAACCGCATCCACGGAGCACGATCAAGATGTGCCGCATCCGTCACACTCTTCATCGCAGGCTTCAACTCCCCCAGGGCATCTGCCTGGGCCACAATGGTCACATACCGTAGATCCGTACCCGTTCCCGCGGTATGCGCCGAATACACATACGTCGGCGCTCCACCATAGCTCAGCGTGTACCCCTTCAACTCCTCATCCAGGAAGGCCACTGGCGCAGGAGCAGACGTGGTCGCTCGGCGCGCCCGGCTCGCAGGAACAGTTTTCTTCGCCGTAGCCGAAGCCGAAGTGGTAGCAGGCGCAGCTTTTCCGCCACCATAAGCCGCAAGCTGAGCACGCGCCATCGCTTGCATCTTTGCAAGAACCGCAGCCTTCTCCTCAGCATCGTCCCAAGGCTTCACAAACTCATGTGGAGGACGGCTCTTCGCATCCGACACCGCAACCATCTGATGCAGGTCCTGCGGCAGTCCACTCAGCTTCGGCAGATCTTCCTCCGTCATCGCCGAAGTCGGCTTGCCTCGATGCAGATTTGGCCGGTTCGGATCATCGTTCAACGCCCCTACCGCCGATACTGAGCCGATATCGTCCTGCTGCGCCCTTTGCTTCTTCGCGTCTTCGGGCGAGCGCCGCTTCAACGTCGGCCTGTCCGGATCGTTCGCAGGATCGCTTCCCCCACTCGTCGTCGTCGTGCCGGAACTAGCAGTGGTGTCGCCGGCATCCGAACTCCTCCGCTTCATCGTAGGTCGATCGGGATCATCCGCCGGCGTACTCCCGCTGGTCTGAGCCGTTGTAGATCCACTACCTGAGTCCGACCCACTGTCGCTCGTGCGTCGCTTCATCGTTGGTCGGTCAGGATCATCCGCTGGTGTACTGCCCGCACTCTGCGTGCTCGCACTCGAATCCGAATCCGAACTCCGCCGTTTCATCGTGGGCCTGTCAGGGTCGGCAGCAGAAGTTCCGCTGCCACCGCTGTCCGTCTTTGCTGTTGTCTTGTCTTCACCGCCAGAAGGTGTTGTTGTTGCATCGCCGCTCTTGTTCGAAAAGTGCGGTTTGCTCGAATCCGACCCCGAGGCCGTAATGACCGATGTGACCTTCGACGGCCGGAGAGGCGCTACCTTCCTCTCAACAGCAGGCGCATGAAAAACCCCATACCCGAACCATCCATCGTCATAAGCCTTGTCGCCTGTAGCTTGATCCGTGGCCTGCATATGCCGTGCGTACGACAGCTCAAGTGTTCCCTTGGCGATGCCTGCATCCTGCAACTCGTAAACATTCCCCGTTAGCAGCGCAAACGGCACTGGCCGCGCGATATAAACCCCCGCATCTTCGATGTGCCCTTCGATAAAGAGTGAAACCGGAATCAATCGGCTCGCCTTAGGCTTCGCCAAATCTCCCGTCCACTCGTAGACCCCCACTGCCCGCACAACGCTATCAGGAGCTGTCACCTTATGGGTCTGTCCCCAACAGGTCCATCCCGTCACCACCACGCCACCGAAAACCAAACCCGCCAGTATCTTCTTCATAAGCTCGTCACGAGTTTAGACGCTGAACACTCTCTCAAAGTCCGTTTTAGTGCAAACCGCTAACCAGCTTTACCACGCATTTCACCACAACTTGTCCACAAATTCGCTACCATGAAACCAATGAAATCCGCGCCACTGCTGGACGTTTCGAACCTCTCCATCGCCTTCGGCCCCCATCCAGCCGTCAAAAATATTTCGTTCCAAATCCTCCCCGGCCAAGTCCTCGGCCTCGTCGGCGAGTCCGGCAGCGGCAAATCTGCCACCTCGCTAGCCCTCCTCCGTCTCCTTCCAGACACCGCGCAAGTCACAGGAAACATTACCTTTGCAGGCGAGGACCTCCTCACCCTCCCCGTCGAAGCCATGCGCCGCCATCGAGGCCGCAACATAGCCATGATCTTTCAGGAGCCCATGACTGCCCTGAATCCAGTCATGCCCATTGGCATCCAAATCGCCGAAGCCATTCAAACCCACCACCCCGAACTCTCCCGCAAACTCATAAAAACAAAAGCCTTGGAAGCCATGCACGAAGTAGCCCTTCCCCATCCCGAACGCCGCTACAACGACTACCCCCACCAATTCTCCGGCGGCCAGCGTCAACGCATCCTCATCGCCATGGCCATCGTCAACCGTCCCCGTCTCCTCATCGCCGACGAACCCACCACGGCTCTCGACGTAACCGTCCAGTCCCAGATCATCGCTCTCCTCAACGATCTGCGCCGCACCCACAATCTCTCCATCCTCTTCATTTCACACGATCTCGCCGTCGTCTCCCAGATCGCCAACACCGTCGCCGTCATGCAGCACGGCCACATCGTTGAGCAGGCTCCCACCCATCAACTCTTCCACTCTCCTCAGCACCCTTACACCCGCAAACTGCTGGCGTCCGCCCCGACCATGTACACCAACCGCTCGCTTCCGCTTGCCACTCTGGCAACGCCAGCGCCGTAGGCAGCACAGACCATGCGCTTTCACCTCAGCGCAAATCCAGATAAGCTTAGAAATTGGTTTTGTATCAATACCGACCCTGACTGAATGCGCGCACTGATCCTTTCCGATGTCCACGGAAATCTCGAAGCACTGAATGCCGTCCTTGAAGCTGCTGCTCCATTCGATGTTCTGTGGAACCTCGGTGACGTAGTTGGCTACGGAGCCAGTCCTAATGAAGTCATCAATCTGATCCGTCCTGCGGCCCAGCTCAACGTGCGCGGCAATCATGATCGAGTCTGTTGTGGCCTCACATCAGCCCTCGGCTTCAATCCTGTCGCACGGGCCGCCGCTATCTGGACCCATGATGAGCTCACCCCGGATAACCTCGCCTGGCTTCGTGCTGTTCCCCAAGGGCCTCTCCAACCAGAACAGCCTGCAGGCGTCACCCTGGCCCACGGCTCGCCCCTTAACGAAGACCAGTACATTCTCAGCATGCGCGATGCGTGGGCGCCCCTTCAACAGATGCCCACAGCAATTACCTTCATCGGCCACACGCATCTGCAAGGCGGTTTCTCCCAGAAAGACCACGACTGGCATGAACTTCGCCCGCAGTACCAGACTCGCAGCGAAGCCGATTCGTGGGCTATTCCGATCCCGCCCGGTACCCGGCACCTCATCAATCCCGGTTCGGTCGGGCAGCCTCGCGATAACGACTGGCGCGCCGCCTTCGCAATTTACGATACGGATGCCGCCGAGATCGTCTATCATCGCGTGCCGTATGACCTTACAGCCGCTCAGGGCCGCATCCTGATGGCTGGACTCCCCGAACGGCTAGCTGCGCGGCTCCGCGAAGGCCGATAGCTCAACGCTGGGCTACTAAGGGTGGGAACGTAACCGAACTCTCGATCGCAGTTTGAAATCCTGCGGCGGGAGCCCGCGAACGATGGTGCCATGCGAGTCACGGACGGTCACATCGAGATACACCAGACGCGCTGTGACAGACAGCGACGAACTGGACGGCGTAGTACTATCGCGCGGAAACTTCTTGGCCAGATGTTATCTGCAACACCGGTAACTTTTGCGTTAAAAGAGTTATTAATAATTCTTGACAAAACGAGACATCGACCCCAATATCGACTAAATCTCTTTCCAAATTTTCAGTTTTTTGCCGCTGTCTAGTTCATCCGGAATCACCCTGACGTCTGTCTGACCTGCAACTTAAAACTTGTCTGAATCCTTACGAAGGAGAACTACTTGAAAAAGCAGTCAGCTCTTCTTGCGCTCCTACTTGCCTCGCAATCCTTTATGGCGATAGCGGAGCTCCCAATTGTTAACCACCCTCTCGATGCACTCACGCCGCAGGAATACTGGACTATTTATCAAACTCTGCGCGGCGAGGGCCATGTACACGAGAAGACGTTGTTCGCCAGCATTCTGCTGCACGAACCGGACAAGCACCTGGTCCTGCAGTGGAAGGGAGATGGCGTCATTGACCGGAAGGCTGATGTCGTTCTGCTCGATGACGGCAAATCATACGCCGCAGTGGTTGATATTACATCCAAGAAGGTTGACGACTTTCACGTCCTAAAAGGTGAGCATGCGCCATTTACCGATGCGGAAGAACATGAAGTTGGCGAAGCGATCAAGCACGATCCTCGCATCGTAGAGGCTCTGAGTAAACGCGGCATTACCGATTTGAGGCATGTGGAGTGTTTTCCCACGCCCGCTGGATACATTGCTCTGCCAGAGCAGAAGGATCCGGAGAACCGTATTGCATGGGGCGGTTGTGCCAACTCTGAAGGCGCAATCTCAGGCTCATGGGATCGCGAAGTAGGCGGGCTCTTCTTTGTCGCCGACATGAAAACAAAAAAAGTGCTTCGTGTCTCCGATTACGGCACCATTCCGCCCTCGCCAACGACGGGCATCTACGACGGGATGGGTGGCGAAGCCTTACCTGGAACAAAACCGATCACAGTGATGCAAGCGGCGGGACCAAGCTTCACCATCGACAAAGGCCTTGTGTCCTGGCAGAACTGGCGCTTCCGCTTTCGTCTTGATCCGCGCCAAGGGCCCGTGCTGAACCTGGTCGGTATCGAGGACAAGGGCAAACTCCGCTCGGTGATGTACGAAGGCGCTCTGTCCGAAATGTACGTGCCGTATCAGGATCCAGAAGAGACGTGGAACTCGCATGTGTTTCTCGATGGCGGCGAATACTTTATGAATACAGGGCTGGGCCTTATCAAGCCTTTGATCGCAGGTATTGACTGTCCAGAATATGCAACTTTCTTTTCAGGGTATTTCTATAAAGAAGACGGATCACCGTTCGAACGGCCACAGCTAGCCTGTCTGTTTGAGCGCACCAAGGGTGATCCAGCCTGGCGCCACGGCGACATGAATGGAACTTTCGGGCGTCCCACGCGAGAACTCGTTCTGCGTTCTGTTGCCACTGTAGGGAATTATGATTATGTACTCGACTGGCGCTTCGGTCAGGACGGAGCGATTACAGCGGGAGTCGGCGCGACCGGGATACTCGAGGTGAAACCTGTCTCGGATACTGACGTGAGCAAGGGTATGTCCGAAGGGCTAGCGGATAAAAATGCACCCGGAGGTCCTGTAGAGTTCGGCCACCTCGTTGCTCCCGGAACCGATGCTGTCAATCACGATCATTTCTTTTCGTTCCGACTGGACCTGGACGTGGACGGACCGAAGAACTCGTTCATGGCGGATAAGCTCGTGCAGTACAAGATCCCCTCGAACAAGACCGACTATGGACGCCATGTGATCTGGGCCATGAAGCCGACGATGCCGATGACAGAGAGCGAGGCCAAGATGAATCTGAGTGCCGAGCACCCGTCGATGTGGCGTTTCGTCAGCTCTGACACCAAAGGACCTCAAGGCTATCCGACGAGCTATGAAATCATGGCCGGCGAAACAGGAGTTTCGTTGCTGCCTCCGGATGAGTGGCCTCAGAAGCGCGCCGGTTTCTCGGAGCACCAGCTCTGGGTCACACCCTATGAGCCAGACGAACGCTTTGCTGCAGGCACCCATGTAAGCGGCAGCCGCGGTACGGACGGCCTGGCGGTCTGGACAAAGAAGAACCGTCCCATTATGGATACCGACATCGTAGCCTGGTACACGGTCGGATTCCATCACACCCCGCGGACCGAAGATTGGCCGCAGATGCCCATTATGTGGCATGAGTTTCAGATTCGACCGTTCGATTTCTTTACCAAGAACCCGACGCTCGATTTGCCTATGAAGCCGTGAATTGGCGAGGGTGTATCGACCCACTCGGTACACCCTCACTCGAATTGCACTAACTAAAAAATCCGGTGTCACAGGAGTGCCCCATGCCTTACATTGGTTTGGCCCGCAGGCGTTTTTGTCTTTTTTCGAGTCATTTCGTCACCGCTTTCAGCCTTTTTCTTTGTCTTGTCTGCACCGCCTCCGCCCAGTCGACCTTTGGAAACATCGTTGGTACTGTGACCGATTCTCAAGGCGCCGTCCTCATCAATGCGACAGTCACCCTGATAAACAAGGGAACCTCTGCGCGACGAAGCGGGACCAGCAACAGCAGCGGCGAATATAGCTTCAACATCCTCGATGCAGGAGAGTACAAACTCACTATCGAGGCCGCCGGATTTTCCACGGCAGAGTTCGACAATGTTCCGCTGCTCGCGCGCGAGACAAAGCGCATCGACGCGCGCTTGAGTCTCGGCGCAACGACGGAGGCAGTGGATGTATCGAGCGGCGCAGTCGCCGTGATTACGACCGACACATCCAGTCTTGCGACCACAAAGACGGGAGAGCAGCTTGTGGATCTTCCCGTCGCCATCTTCTCGCATGCGAATGGCTCGACAAGCCCGATCTCCACGTTGACGACGAATCCGGGTGTTCAGACGGACGCTTCGGGCAATCTCGTCATCGCAGGCGCAACGCCGGCACTCCTCTCCGTAACGATCGATGGCATCTCCAGCGTGAGTGTAGAGAACAGCGGTCCTTTGAATGAACTGTTTCCCTCGTTCAACTCCATCTCAGAGATTCGAGTCTCCGAGACGAACAACAATGCGGAGTACTCCGGCGTGGCAGACATTACAACGACTTCACGCGGTGGCACCAACAGTTATCACGGCGGAATCTTTGCAAATCATGAGAACACCGTGCTGAACGCTGGAGACCCCTTCACCGGATCGAAGCCGAAGATCATCATGAATAACTTCGGCGGATTTCTCGGAGGACCGCTCTCGATTCCACACCTCTATAACGGTCACGACAAGACGTTCTTCTTCCTGAGCTACGAAGCGCTGCGTCTTCCTCGAGAGACACCTCTCGTTGTTAGTGTGCCGTCGCTTGCGATGCGAGCAGGCGATCTTCAGAACTATCTAGGCGCCGCCAATCCAGTTAATGTACCGGTTTCGCCGACCTCGGCAAAGCTGCTGAGTACACTCTTTCCATTGCCGAATCGCGGCAGCGCAGACAGTTATCAACAGAACTATGCGATCAATTTTCCGGCACCAATCACCAGCAACCAGGGTGATCTGCGGCTGGATCAGAACTTTACCTCGAAGCAGACTGCCTTCGTTCGGCTGACGTACAAGAATCGCCAGGTATCTACCGCGCCGAATCCAACGTGCCCGAGCTTCTGTACCAACTCGGGATCGCCGCTGACAGGTGCCTTCTCGCAGCCAGAGACCGATGCCGGCTTGACCTTCGCTCATACCTATCTTCTCTCGCCGTCGCTCATCAATGAGTTCCGCGCCGGCTTCAATCTGACCAAGCTCGATACGTCGCTCAACGTGAACTCTGCGCAAATGCTCAATGCGACCGGGATTACGGGGGTTAATAATCCCGATCCAGTGGCCGCTGTCCCGAATGTGGTGATCAAAGGCTTCATGTTGAGCGGCGGAGCGAATCCCTCGAAGCAGCGCTCGAAGGTTATACAGTTTATCGACAACGTCACGTTCAATAGAGCCGGCCATACCATGAAGTTCGGGTTCGATTTCCGCAGGCTTACCGATCATGACGACAACGTCTTCGGAAATACTCGTTCAGGCCAGTTCAACTTCAATGGATCGTCGAATGTGGGAAGCGCGATCGGCGACCCATTCACACAGTTCCTGCTCGGCTATCCGGATTACACGGTGCTCTCCGATGTCACGAATCCAAACATGGATGGCCTGGGCTATTCGTACGCGTGGTTCGCGCAGGACGATTGGAAGATCACGTCGACGCTTACGTTGAACTTCGGATTCCGTTACGAGTTGCATCCGCCACTGAAGGAGATTCACTACGACACTGCTGCGTTCGATCCCAGCTACGTGAACGGTTCGACGCATGGCGCAGTTGTCGTGCCGAACGCACAGGCGCTCACGTATACCGATCCGCTGTTTGCGCAGTCGATTGCGCCCACTCCCATTCTTACCGCAGCTGAGGATAAGCTGCCGGAGACACTGCGCTATACGGCGCATAACGACATCGGCCCCCGCATCGGCTTTGCGTGGAGACCCTTTGCAAAAACAGTGATCCGTGGGGGATGGGGACGCTTCATCGAATCGCCGCTTGGTTTCTCCCTCGTCTCCGGATGGAGCGTTCACGCGAGTTTTGTGCCGTATTACTACAACGACTACGACAGCAACGGCGTGCCGCTCCTGTCGTTCCCGAGCCCGTTCCCGGCATCTCGCGCGACGCAGGGCGCAGCGAGTTTTTACTACGCCTTTCCAATCCACTACAAGGATCCCTCGGTACAGCAGTGGAACTTGACCTACGAGCGCGATCTCGGTTTCAACACGGGCTTGAGACTCTCCTACACAGGCTCGCACGGCTCGAATCTTGAGACGATGGAAGACCTGAACCAGGTACCTGCCAATACCGACGGCTATAACGTAGCCGGTGTGTCACGTCCCTATCTAAATTGGCAGGTTCTTCAAAGCGTCTACAACGATGCGGAGAGCAACTATAACTCCTTGTCGGTCGTGGTCGAAAAGCAGCTCTCGCAGGGCCTTCAATTCCAGAGTTCCTATGTCTTTACGCGTGATCTGTCGAACGAAGGAGGCGCCGCGCCTTCGAGCCTGGTAGGCGCGGGTGGAAATTTTCTGACAGACCGGTTCCATCCGGGATTGGACTACGGCAACGTCATCTACGACCGACGCCACCGCTTCCTGACAACGGGACTTTATGACTTGCCCTTTGGTCACAACAAGGCGTTCCTTGCAGATGGCAATCGATTCCTTCAGGGGCTGGTGAGCGGTTGGCAGGTCGGCGGCGTCTTCGTCTGGCAGAGCGGTCCCTTCCTGACTCCGTATGAGCAGTCCGATGATCCGGCGGGTACGAACATGATCAACGTGGCTGGTCTTACCAGGCCCGATCGCGTGGCGAACACTTCGATGTACGCACACGACAACCAGGACGGCAACCCGCTATTTCTGAATGCCGCAGCCTTCACGCTACCCGGCAGTAATATTGGCCGGTTCGGAAATTCATCTGTAGGAAGTGTGGTTGGGCCCGGCACCGTAGCGCTTTCTTCATCGATCGTGAAATCGGTGAACTTCTCTGAAGCGTTGAAGCTTCAATTTGGCATCTCTGCTGCGAATCTGTTCAACCATCGCAACTATGCGCCACCAAACATGCAAATTGATACAACTTCCTACGGAGAAAGCTCTGAGCTTCAAAGTGCGGAGGGAACTGGGCCGAGGAATGTACAGCTCACTGCCCGAATCAGCTTTTGACCCGTGCTAGCTGTTATTGGCCCGATCGAATTTAATTTGTATCTGTCGTGGATCGCGGGTGTACTAATTGGACTCGGCTTTACTCTCGTGGGTCCCACCTCCCCTATGCAATGCCCAACCGTCTCGTCGAGTTTGGCCCACACCCCTCTCCCATCCCCATCGGCTTCTGGCGATCGGTCGACAACTCCTATAACGCCTTCGTCCTCGAGAGCTTCATTGACGAGATCGCCCACTCGGCCAACCTCGATCCTTACCTCTACCGCCGTAGTGTCCTGATCAACAACCCACGCTTCCCTCGACGTACTGGACGCGCTGTGAACCTCGGAGGATGGTCGAGCACGCTGCCCTCCGGCCACGCGCGCGGCATCGCCATCGCGGAGGCCTTCGGAACCGTGGTCGCGGAGGTGGTCGAGATATCCAACGCCACCACTACGTCGATGGGAGTGCTCAAAGTCGCCTGCGCGATCGACTGCGGGCGCGTCATCAACCCGGATTCGGTTGAGGCGCAGATGCAGGGCGGAATCGTACACGGACTCTCCGCAACGCTGTGGGGAAACATCACCTTCACCAACGGCACGGCGAGCGTCAGGAACTTCAACAACTACCGCCTCATCAGGATGAGCGACATGCCCGAGGTCAGCATAACGATCCTCCCCAGCACCAACCCACCCACCGGCGCAGGAGAACCCGGAGTGCCACCGATTGCACCCGCGGTCGCCAACGCATACTTCCACCTGACTGGGGTTCGTATCCGCTCGCTCCCCTTCTTTGCGGCCGAAAGCAGAATGGGAGACTGGCCCCGGGAGTAACATGCGAGGCGCTCCATGAACATTACTGCAAAGCGCGGAGGATACTTGACTACTGCACCGCAATGGGCGAAAGTGATCGGATTCGCCACGCTGCGTTCTGGTCGCAAAGCTTCCCATGTCTTCGATTTCCGCGAGGCGGACTGCGACTCCATACGATCTGGGCTCCGCCGGACGTTTGTATTGGACCTTTATGAACCTGCGCTAGGACCCACGAAGCATATCTAGCGAGAGCTGTAATTGGAAACAATGGTCGGGCTTAGTAGACGATTTTCGAACTTTTGAAGGTTTGCTTCCTCGCTGTCTTTTAGGAAAAGAATGGCAAACACACTTCTCAGAGGTTTCGTCCCCGCGAATTCCCTACCGTGGCTCGGAGATAGACACCGCCGTGTCCAACTTTCCACCTCGATTTCACCGGCTCTAATTCCTTCGTGGTGTAGATGGGTCCGGTCGATTCATTGCCCTTAGCCGTCGAGAGGCTATCTAGCGTAGCCTGCAACAGCCATTCGCGAAGCGAGGCGTTTGCAGGCTTCGTTGCTTACAGGATGCACGCCGCTGGCGGAGATCCAGCGGTTGTAGAAGTTGAAAAGAGCGCAGGCGGAGATTGCGTAGAAGATGGAGGAGTCGTCCCATCCGGCCTCGTTGAGTTTCTGGGTATCGGCCGCGGTGACTGAGCTTGGCGCTAATGTAATTTTTTTTACGAACCGGAGGAGTGCCTTCTCTTTTTCGGCGAGTGCGGAGGTTTCGAGGTCGTCGATCACGCTCCAGACGAGTGGCTCATCATCCAACAACTGTGAAGCAACGGCAGCGTGGGCCTTCATGCAGAACTCACAGTTGTTGAGAGACGAGGTGTAGGCTGCGATCAGCTCGCGGAGTCCGGCGCTGAGAGGTCCGGGTTTGTGCATGAGGGTGTGCGAGAGCGCGGCCAGGTGGTGCGCGGCTTCGGGATCGAAAGCGAGGAGATGCCAGATTTGCCAGTAATCGTCGCCGGAGGATTTTGCGTTCTCGATGAGGTCGCGGTAGACGCTGGGTTTGGGATTCTCTTCGACTCCGCGAAGGTACATCGGTTCCTGTGCGACTTTTGATGTGCTCATCGGTTTTCCTTTGAGATTGTTGGGGCCAGATCGAGGTCGAGACGATGTTGCGACGGGAGTCCGAAAGTGTTTGCAACGCGATTGAAAAATGCGAAGAGAGCCGTGATGTGCGTGGCCTCTGCGATCTGCAACTGGCTCCAGCCTGCGTAGTTGAGCTGCTGAATGTCGTCCGGAGTGACTTTGTAGGACTCGTTTGTCACTTTGCGCGCGAAGCTGAGGATCTGACGGTCTTTTGCGCTAATGGATGGAGCGTCGAGGGTTCCGCTCGACAGAGCGGATAGTAGTTCGTCGGATCCTCCCTGGCTGCGCAGGAAGAAGGCGTGGCTATCGAGGCAGTAGGGGCAATCGTTGAGGGATGAGATGTAGGTTGCGATCATCTCTTTGACTCGGCGTGGAAGATGACCTTCGGTGAAGAGCAGGCTGGAGGCTAGAGCTATCATCTGTTCGAGCAGTGGTGGATGGGTTGCAAAGCACTTCAGGATGTCCGGCACATCCGGACGGCCAAAGCGTTCTCGGTAGTCGGCATAGGACCTCGCGACCGCGCCGCTTGCTGCGTCTTCCTGCACGATGGATAGGTTGGTAGCGAGCTGGGTAATGGCTCGATCATTCCTTGTGTTGGCAGGAGCTTGCGGCTTCTTCACAAAGACTCCGTTAGTGGGATTGGCAGGAGCCACTGCCTTCGAGTGGCTCCTGCCATTTTATGTGAGGTCAAAAGGAGAGGCGAGCAGCGAACTGGAAGGCCCTGGGTCCGCCCGAACCGAAGAACCCACCCGCTGTTGTCACGGGAGAGTAGAAGTTTGACTGCACTGCCTGTACCGGATGACCGTTCTGCGCCGGTTGATAAGGACTGATAGAGATATTTCGGCCGGCGTAGTTGTTATTGCTAGTGCCGCGGATGTTTGTCTCATTGAGGATATTGAATGCCTCTCCGATGAGGCTTAGTGCAACTCTTTCGTTGAAGAAGATGTCCTTCTTGAGCCTGAAATCAAGAGAGCTGAAGGGGCTGTAGAAGTTGATGTTTGCAGGGACGTTTTGAAGTTGGCCGCCGGCAAGACAAGGGAATGATCCTGGGCACGGGGGCAGGGCATTCCATTGGTTGATGAGGGTGTTGAGCTGGTTGCTGTTTTTGACCTGGCGGCCTAGAGCGTTGCGTGAAGTGATGGGCAGGCGAGAACCGCTGGCGCCGTTAATAGCGGTGCCGGGAAGAAAGGTGTCGGCAGGATCGCCCGATCCGTAGGTGTAGATAGGCGCGAAGGAGATATGCCATGGGAACTGGGCTTCGCCGTAGAGGGTGAGGCGATGGGTCTCATCGGTGACGGCATATCCCTTCTCAAGGCGAGGTTGATTGATCCCCTGGACCAGGTTGACCTGCTCATTTGCATTGCCATTGGCGAGTTGATCGTCATCAGAGTAGTCGAGCGTTTTGGAGAGCGTGTAGCTCAGGTTGTAGAGGAAGCCGACGGGGCCGAGCTTCCCCGGTCGACGATCGAGACTGACTATAAGACCGTCGTACCAGGACTTCGCTCTGGACTCGAGGAGGGTGATGTTGTCGGTGATTCCGCTGAGTGGATCGGTCAGGGTGCAGGGGGCGCTGTTTCCAGGGCAAGCGACATAGGGTGAGGTAGAGTCTGTGGATCGAAGGAGGTGTCCATTGATCTGCCGATTGGCGAAGACGTGGAGTCCGTCGGCTGAGAGAATCCAGTTGCTGCCAAACTGCTGCTGGAGGCCGAAGGAGAACTGCTGCATGAGCGGATGATGCGAGTCTGGACCCATGGCAAGTATGCCGACGCCTCCAGTCTGATGTGGGCCGCTGAAAGGCGACGCCAGAGTTGGGCTGCCAGGGCTGAAGCTCGATAGCGGGGCGAAGCATGCACCGAGGCTGGGAGGGCCCGGGACATACGGTGAGATGCAGGAGGAGCCGGCATATTGCGTTACAGTGAGGGCGCGATTGTTCTGTACGAGTTCTTCCGAACCCGCTTCGAGGATGATGCGGTCATAGTAAATTCCATAGCCTCCGCGGAAGACTGTTTTACCTGCACCGTGTGGATCCCAGGCGAATCCAATGCGCGGGCTAAAGTTTTTCTTGTCAGAGGACTTCTTGAGGTCGATGACATTTGCCATCCATGTACATGGGTTTGTTGGTTGAGACGTCGGACTTGGACATGGCTGATGGGCGCTTGATGTTCCGGTGAGATTGGAGTCGTACTCCCAGCGAAGGCCGAGGTTGAGAGTGAGACCGTGGGTGACGCGCCAATCGTCTTGAACGTAGCCTGCGACATAGCTGTTGAAGACGGTTGGGATTGGCACTGGAATTACGGGCGCACTGCTCTTGATACCGACCGCAACCGGGATGTCGAGATCGTTTATCTTACCGTCGCCATTGAGGTCGGCAAAAGGAAAGTCGGCGGTGAGTATGACCGTACCGCTGCCGAAGACATTGATCTCGCCGTGGGCAGTGTAGTGCTGGAATTCAGCGCCTAGCCGCAAGGTGTGGGTGCCGAGGGTCCATGTGAAGGCGTCTCGGAACTGGTAACGGCTTAGAGAAGTGGACTGCGGCAGGTTGAAGTTGGCGCCGTCTGCGAGATCCGGGAAGATGAGCTCGTTGGTGAGGCCGAGCTGCGGATTTGTGGTGGGCGCGTCCTGGGGGAAGGGGGGAATGTCGTTGTAGAAGTTGTCGTAGTGGAAGGAGAAATTATTGACTCGAGTTGGGGAGAGGACGGTTGTTAGGCCGGCCAGGAGAGAGTTGAAACGATTGAGCGAATTCTGGCGTTGGGCTGCGGTGAAGGAGGGGGTAGATTGCGATGGGGGGGCCTCGCCTGTGTCCGTGGAGCGGTTGAAGGAGTACCGGACCATGAGGCTGTTGTTCGGGCTGAGTTGCTGGTCGTAGCGAGTTGACCAGAGGGCGTTGCGTAGTGGGGACGGAGCGGAGGTGTGTTGGATCTCATTCGTGGCAATGTTGCGCGCTCCGGTCTGGAGGGCTGCGTTTTGGTTGCGATATTCGACGGATGAAAAGAACCATGCCTTGTCTTTGTGGATTGGGCCGCCGATGGAACCGCCGTATTGCTGACGATCAAATGCTGGGGCTGGGAGGCTTCGGTCGAAGGTAGCGGGCAACGCTTGCAGATTGCGATTGCGCAGGAAGAAAAAGAGGCTGCCGTGATAGCTGTTTGTTCCTCCCTTGGTGACGATGTTGACGATGCTGTTTCCGGAACGACCAACCTCGGAGGTGAATCTTGCGGTTGCAATTTGAAACTCCTTGACGGAGTCCGAGGGAAAATTGGAGAGAGTGCCTCCGACTACTTCATCGTTGTTGTCGCCGCCGTCGACAGTAATATTGCCGCCTCGTCCAAAACCTCCTGCGGAGCTGACCTCTAAAGTGTTTGTCTTGGTGGGATCAAAGGTTGGTGCTGGGCGGTTTCCTGGCACAAGATAGGCGAGTTCCAGGAAGTTTCTGCCGTTTAGTGGAATGCTCTCGATGGTCTTCGAATTAATCTGACCCTGGATCATGGATTGGGAGAGATTGACCGTGTCGTTAACTTCGCTCACGTTAATGACCGCGTTTGCACTGGCTGGATGGAGAGTGATGTCGACGGTGAGGGTTCTGCCGACTTCGAGAATGATGCCGTGGGTTTCGGTAATGGCGAAGCTGGGGCTCGCAACCTTCAGGTCGTAGGTGCCTACTTCGAGGGAGGGGAAGACGTAGAGACCTTCTGTGTTGGTCAGTGTCTCGCGCGAAATGCCCCTGGCCTGGTTGGTGGCTGTTACTTGAGCAGAAACAACTCGGGCTCCTTGAAGATCAGTTACTTTACCGTTCATTGTGCTGCTTGGAAGCTGACCATAGGCCAGAGTGCCTACAGTGATCCAAATGAGTGCTGCAAAAGCCTTATGCATATTCTCTCCGGGCGGATGTTCAACCAAGGAATCGCACATGAAGTCACTTTCATCATGTGCGTACGAGTTTCGTGCTGAGTTGCTGTGCCGCCAACTCTAGTCGGTCCAAACAATCTTGTCGTGGTTAGGAAGGTTGATTTTTGACTACACCCTTTGGCGGGACTCAGGTCAGTTATCAGAGAGTTGCGCGTCTGCGCCTAGGTGCTTACCAACTTGCCGATCGGGCGATCGGAAGAGTGGCGGCTCGTTCGACTGGCCTCGATTGTCCTGAGTAGGGCAGTTCGGAAGTTATTGCGCTATGACAGAAAATCGGAGTTTATAGAAATTTCGCGAGTGACGGGGTGATCAACAAGACCTGCGATATCAACATATGTGAATATGTGACGAGTTCGCAATTAATAAACGGGTTCGCTTGCAAGGCAGTGAGAAAACGGAGCAATTTGAATGGTCGGCCTGGTAGACGATTTTAGAACTTTTCATGCCTTGGAGATCCCTTCAGATTCCTTTCCGTGTCCTTTTGAGACCCGAGCGCCAGCCACAGTTACCGGAACTGGGAAGCGAGACGCCAAGTCCTAGAGTCGCCTGGATCATCGTTTCTGGGTTGCCGACGCTGCAGACCGGCAGATAGCGCCGGTCTGCAAGATTGGATGCTTCCACGACGGCTTCACGACCGCGCACAACATCGTTCGTTACGGTGTAACGCTCAGCTCCAACAGGTTCCCACTTCCGCAACCCGCCCCCACGGGCGGCCTGGGCTGACTACCTCTCCGACTTCGCGGTGTCCACGAGCTTCCATTCCTAACGGACTACTGCCACAACCCGCTCCGCGTCCCACTAGCCACCGTACCGCAACTATGAGGGCCGAACCAGACCGATTTTTTGAGTTTCGTCAGTCTAACCCACACGAAGTTATGCACGAGCAAAAATCATCTTGCGGAATCGCCATCTTCTGCTAGGCTCCTTCACAATCCGTAGCAAACTAATCCTCTAAGCCCCGTTGAGGTGGCTAATGGAGATATCATGCGTCACATTCTGCCCGCAGTTGCTTCCGCTCTGAGTGCGTTCTCCTGTCAGGCTCAGAATGTTCTCATCACATTCCCATGCAATGGAACGCCGAATGGCGGCTCGAACGACAAGCTCCCGGATAAATCGCCCCGCACAGTTTCACCAGACGATTACTACAGTATCTCGATTGTCTGCTTGCATCGACAAGCCCGGGAGCTTCTGGCATAAGAAGATTGTTTCTTTCAGCGTTGAGCTTTCTGGAATAGCGAAAGACCCTATTAATGCGGCAGTGTACTCGGACCAGGCGCCTCAAGGCTGTCATTTGGGTGTCAACGGCTTTGAAGTGATGGACTCCATTCCATCAACGGGCTTTCTGTGTCCATCAAGATCAGCATGCAGCGCGAGAACGATGACGACGGATTGAAGCAGATTCTGGACCTGGCAAGCATCGGCACGGAGAAGAACTCCCTGACAACATATGCCGTAGCCGCGCTTCCGTACGTATCGCTAGCTACGGACTTCGTGAACCAGGCATACCAGAGCTTCAACGCAAAACCGGAGCAGTTTCTATCTTCTGCTCCGTTTACACTTGTATCTGACAACAGTTCGGCGAATCGGTTTACGCTGCTCGACGGCTATGTGCTCGTGTACCAAGGAAACGACCCGTCCCTCACTGACGGCGGCGTTTACGTGGATAGCGGGGAAGTGAAGAAAGTCTCCGACAGCTCCCCGCTCAGAGGTGGGGCCACCTGGGTGCTTTTCAAGATCAGCAAGGGTAAACACAGAACCGACTACAAACAAGGGCGTGGTACCAAGGATGGGAGAATGCCGTGCTGAAAGCTACGGCGCAACAGTTCAATAGCGACGGAATCAAAACGCAATTTCAGCAAGCCGTCACGTTACTCGAAGCAGACAATGATTTCACGGAAGGGGATAAGGCGTACTACATACAACAGTTCAACCGTGTCGAATTAGCCATTACGACCGAACTCGCGAAGGCATCCCCTGACTTTTCTGCCATGCAGCAGTCAGTCCAAGATGCAAGCCAAGCCGTACAGCAGATCAAGGTTCAGCCAGGTCAACCAACTGTTACGGCTACCAACTCGTTAGCTCCCACCATAAGTACGGCAGCTGCGACGTTCAATCCCGCTGCTGCTACTCATTTAGCTGCGCCGGGAATTCCTGCGCCGGTGGTGCCGGTTGCCGATCGAGCCGTGGTTCCGAATATGCTCGCAGATCGCTTGGCTGCGGTGGCAGCACAGGCGTCGACGTTCTAGGAGGTACGCCCACCTTCTCCAGGTTCACTCCCAAAGCCGGCCTACGTACGAGCCGGCTTTGGCCTTTCTAGACTACGTTCCGCAAAATTCCCACCGACCCGGCTTTCGGGTTCTATCTTGCGAACCGGTAGGGCGGGCTATGTTCCGCGGTTCGGCCTAAGCCATATCCTGATCTTTGTAGATGACTGCTGGTAGCTTCAGGTGAACTAGACTGCGCTCTCTGTCTGCATGGCCGAGTGCGAAACGCAGACGGGACAGGTAGCTCACTTACGATGAGAAATCCTGCCTGCCCCGTTTGCTAAGTTTGTGCGGAGTTGGGTACTACGGTTGTGCGTTCAGCAGGAAGGACTGCGCCTCTGTTCCGTTGCAGTCATAGATCTGCAGTTGCACGCCGTTGGTTGTGGATGCGCCGGGAACGTTGAGACAGCGTCCGCTGCCTACGCCGACAAACTTGTAGTAGCCGTTGCCGAGTGAGACAGGCATCCATTGTTCATTCGTTCCACCGTCGTACGTCCAAGTCTGGATCAGACTGCCGTTTGTTGTGCCATTATTCGTGACATTCCATGCTTCAGAAGTAGCATTGCGATTGGCAACGCTGTAGATTCCATTCCCTTGAGCCTGGAACTACCACTCCTGGTTGTACTGCTGGCTGCCGCAGGCCCATTGCTGTACGGTTGTTCCGTTGGCGGTGCCCCAGCCTGCATCGTCGATACAGGAGCCACTGTTCTGATTGACGACATTGAACCAGGAACTAGTACTGACGGAAGCGCCGTTCAGGTTGCCGCTAATGCCGAGCGAGGTGTTAAGAGTAAAGCTGGTCGGAGTTGCCCATTGCTGCCAGTCGCTGACAATGGTGGCCTGAGAGTCCGTGGAGACGTTGGGAGTTGTGGGCCAGTAACTCGGGTCATAAAAGCCCCAGCTATCGGGATTGAGGCCGTGAGTAGACTTGTACGACCACATCGTCCAACTGAGTCCAGCCGCATTGTAGACATTGGTAGAGAACTGCCACGCAGGAGCGCCATAGCCAAAGTCGTTGAACTCGCCTATATAGCCAGGGACGTTGTAGCTGGCGTGGTTATTGAAGTCTGTGACTTGGTTGGTTGAGCCTTGTTCGACGACGGCCTGTGTGGCGTTGTACTGGTACTCATGCATCTCGTAGACGACGTTCGTCCAGCCCTCAGAGGAGGGGTTTGGGAGCATGCTCCAGTTCCAGTTGCCCCAAGTACCTTCCATGATAATGATGTGGTTCGGATCGGCTGAGCGAACCGAGTTGTAGAGGCTCTGGTAGGCGCTGATGACGGCGGAGTTGCTGGGCGCGCCGATGGGCTCGTTGATGAGATCATAGCCGGCTACGGTGGGGTTGCCGTTGTAATGATTGGCAATCTGCCACCACATGTATGCTGTGTTGCCCTGATCGGCACCGTCGGTCCAGTACTGGTTCTGGTTCTGTTGGCCGGTGTCATCGGAGGTACTCTGGCCACCTACGACGCCATGCATATCGATAATGACGTAGAGTCCCTGTGCGGCTGCAGCGTTGACCAGCCAGTCCAACTCAGTGAAGGCATCGGACCGCCACGCGGCATTGGAAACGTTGGCGATGGTGTAAAAATTACCCCACCAAACAGGTACTCGCACGACGTTGAAGCCTGCGTTTTTGATGTTGGCAAGGTCGGTAGTAGTAATCCAGCTTTTCTGGTAGGCCGCAATCATGCTTTGTTCAGTAGCGACGCCAAAGCGGGTGTCCAGTTCCTGAATAATGCTGTAGGTGTCCGGCAGACCACCGCTGTCGGCGGGGGTCATCCAAGGCTCCATGACCAGCCAGCCGCCGAGATTGACGCCCTGCAGCGGAACGACTTTTCCGCTTGCATTAACTATATTGCGGCCGCTCGTGTTGAGCATGCTGAGTTGCGCATCGGCCGTCCGGGCAAATGCGGCTGCGATAATCAGCAGCATCGTGAGAAAGAAAATCCGTCTGGCGGATATGTTGAGAAAGTTTGTTCTACAGTTAGTCTCTTTTTCCTTGGATTGAAGCATGAGGAGGGCTCCTTTAGATTTTGTTCTAGCCAGCATGTATATAAAGACAGAAATTTCCTCTTGCATTTTGTAAACAAAATGCAGTGGGTAAAGCGGTCAAGTATGTACAGAAATAGGCGCAGCAGAAATCAGAGAGTATTTGCTATGAAAGGGAGGTTTCGATATTTTTCCTTTCACTTGTCTGTGGCAAGTAAAGCAGCCAAAGCAATTTCACAGGAGTTGCAGGCAAGACTGATGAAGCGGCCTCATCCTATTGCCGTGATTTTGTAACTGTCAACAAAAAAAATAACGAAAATATCAATAGACAAACGTTTGTTGAAAGATAATTGAGCGGAGCTATTGGATAGGCTCTCGATGATGGCTACGTGAGGTTGCTCCGTACTCTTAGCTGCCCTTGAATGTCTACTACGGCCCGCTGCGTTTGGGAGCTGATCTCATGAGCAAGCTTCCAGAACTTGCAACCCACTTTCTCTCTTCCGTACGATGAGTTCGAATGACATTCGGAACAACTCGCCCCTTCAATCTGGACAATGCTTTGCCTCAATGCCAACCCCGATGCCGCTTCCAGCTACTCTGCCTCATCCTCCTCGTGGCTTCGGGAGCTTGCCTCCCCGCCCAATCAAAGCCGACCAGCCAGGCACCGACGAATCACTCCGCTCCATCGGACCAAACAGTCTCGCCACCCTCCGCCATCACCTTCGAGAACCTGGTCAAACAATCCGGCATAAACTTCACCCTCAAGAGCAGCATCAGCCCCCATCGCTACTCCATCGAGACCATGGCCGGTGGTGTTGCCGTCTTCGACTATGACAACGACGGCTTGCAAGACATCTTCTTTACTAACGGTGCCGAGATCCCCTCACTTGAGAAGTCCAACCCGAGCTTCTCCAACCGCCTTTATCACAACAACGGTGATGGAACCTTTACCGATGTCACCACCAAAGCCGGCCTCGCCGGCCTGGGCTACTCAATGGGCGTCGCAGCCGGCGATTACGACAACGACGGTTTCGAGGACCTCTACGTCACCGGCGTCAACCATAACCAGCTCTTCCACAATAACGGCGATGGCACCTTTACAGACGTCACCGCCAAAGCTGGCGTCACCGGAGAAGTTCCCGGAGTCGGCAAAGCTTGGGCCGTCACCGCAGGCTGGTTCGATTACAACAACGATGGCCATCTCGATCTTCTGGTCGTCAACTATCTCAACTACGACCTCAAAACCGCGGCGATATGCAGTTCACACAAGATAACCACCTACTGCTCTCCCGACGACTTCCAGGGTCTGCCAAATATCCTCTACCGCAACAACGGTGACGGCACCTTCACCGACGTCTCCATTCCGTCGCACGTCGCCCAATACATCAACAAGGGTATGGGCGTAGCCTTCGCCGACTACGATAACGACGGTTTCACCGACATCTTCGTCTCAAACGATACCTTCCCCAATCTGCTGCTGCATAACAATGGCGACGGCACTTTCATCGACGAGGCCACGAACGCAGGCGTCGCCTATAACGAGATGGGCAAGACAGTCGCCGGCATGGGCGCGGAGTTTCGTGATCTCGACAACGATGGGAAGCCCGACATCTTTCTCACCTCCATGTTCGGCGATTCATTCCCCCTATACAAAAACCTCGACGGACGCCAGTTTGCGGACGCCACCAGTGCATCCGGACTGACCGCCCCAACCAGCCGCCTCACATCTTGGGGCACTGGAGCATACGACTTCGACAACGACGGCTTGAAGGATCTTTTCACTGCCAACGCAGCCATCCTCGACAACTCGATGGAAGTTGAGCATCGGCCATTCCCACTCCCAAACAGCCTCTACCGCAACCTTGGAAACCTCACCTTCGCAGACGAAAGCGCAACCGCTGGCGCCAGCTTTACCGCACCCGCTCCTCACCGCGGAGCAGCCTTCGGCGACTTCAATAACGACGGCAAGATTGACATTGCCGTCACCGTGCTGAACAGTCCACCCGAGCTCTTGATCAATCGAACGTCCAATCACAATCACTGGATCATCCTGAAGCTCGTCGGCGTGCAGGATAATCGCGATGGCCTCGGCACCAAGGTTAAGATCACGACGGCACACGGCAGTCAGTACAATGTCGCGAACACAGCCGTTGGCTACAACTCATCAAGCGACAAACGCGTTCACTTCGGCATAGGCGAAGCCACTGTCATCGACAAGATCGAGCTCTCTTGGCCCACCGGTGTGAAGCAGATCCTCACCAACGTGAAGGCCGACCAGGTCCTGACGATTAAGGAAAGTACGAATTAGCCACAAAGCTCAGGGCTGCTGCGCTCGCACCCCAAGACGTTCTGCAAGCTCCGTCTGTCCGTTCCGATTCAGCAGCCCGGCAAGCGCCTGTACCACCTGCGGCTCGCCTCTGCCATAAGCTGCCAACGACTCAGCGGTAAGATCTCCGCGTTGTGTCTCACCTAGCCGAAAGTACGAGTCGCACAACATGTAGAGCAGAGAAGGAGTCGTTGTCTTCGACTTCACGATCAAGTCCACAGCGTCAGCCCATCGCCCCTGTCTATAGCGCACCTCGCCAAGTTCGCCAAGCGCAAGCGAATTATTAGCCTCAAGCGCAAGCTCCGCTTCAAATTCCTTCTCCGCCCTACTCAAATCGCCCTGTTGTAGAGAGAGGATTCCGAGATATAAGTGGGCACTCCTCGTCATCGGATCGATCTCAAGTGCGCGATTCAGACAGTGTGTCGCGTGCTCCGCGTCTCCCATCGAAAGATAGGTTGCGCCCACGGACATCCACGAACTCCCAGGACCGACCAGCGGCCCTTTCGCGGTCGCTTCGAACAACCGCCTTGCTTCATCCTCATGGTTTTCGCGCAGCATCTGCCGCGCCTGATCAGCGAGCGTACTTTCCCGTTGCGCTTCCGCCTTCGGCAGCGTGAACGCGATGTGCTGCATCATCTCCTTATGCAGCGCAGCCTCATGCTGCGCCTCCGCCACATTGCCAAGACCGCTGTAAGCTCTCGACAACAAGAAATGGGCCAGTACCTGTGTCGGATCTAGTTGTAACGCTCGCTGTAATACATCTACCGCAGCGGTGTAATTCTTCAGCTCTAACTCGCAGTGTCCTAGCTCGACGTGCGCGGCCGCGTCGTCCTTTCTTTCGGCGACGACTCGTCGCAGGATTGCCTCGGCATCCTGCCAGCGCGCCAGCTTCACTTCAGCGGAAGCCAGCAGTGTCAAATCGCCCAAATCATTTGGTCGCAGCTCTGCTTCGTGCGCTGAGTAGCTCACCGCCTTCTCGAGATCCATTCTGTTGTAGCTCGCCACCGCCAGATCGAAGTTGATCCGTTCGAGCGTCGGATCAAGCCGCTGTGCCTTCAGCAGCCAACGCATCGCTTCATCGGTATCGCCAGAGCTGCAAAGCAACTCCCCGTACTTCTGCGTGACCGACGCGCTGGCAGGAGAAACAGTAGCTGCCTCGCGGATAGCCTTCAAAGCAAGCTCATCATTCCCGTTGAGGTGATACGCCTGCGCCAGATAGTACAGTCCCTCCTCATCCCTCGGAACCGTCCGCAGCCTTCGCTGAAGCAGCGAAGCAGCCTTCGCCGCATCCCCACTCACAAGCTTCGCAATCCCAACCTTCAGCAGCAGTTCGGCATCATTCGGCGAGAGCGTCAGCGCCTTCTCATAAGCAACCGAGGCCTCCGGGCCGTGCCCTGTATCCTCGAGCAGCATACCCTGCAGTTTCAGCGCGGGTACAAAACTCGGGTGCTCTTTCAGTAACTGATCCACGAGTACCAGCGATCGTTGCTCATCTCCTCGTTGCGCCACACTCACCGCTTCATGCATTTGGCGTGCAACCGCCGGGTCCACCCCCTGCACCGGCCGCTGCGCCTGAAGGCTCCCTGTAACCGAGCATAGACACACACCAAGAAGCAGCCTTCGAACGGCATAGCGTCGCTCCTTCAACCTCGCATTGGACTGGACTGACTGGACTCTGTTTTCGGTGTCAACGTGTTTGTTCCACGTTGGATTGCTGCTCACGATCATCTTTACTCCAAACCCAAATCTTCTAATCAACCACATTCCGCTACAGTACGCGTTCGATGGGTAGGCCGAAAAGCTTCTTGACAACGGATGTTATGCGACTGTACAAGTCTATCCGTATATAAGACAAACGTTTGTTCAAGGGCCAATGAAGACTGTAGCTATTTGGATCACTCCAATTTCTTGTTTTAAGCATATTCGACACATCGCCAAAATTTTCGTTCAAGTTAAAACGCTCACGTTGGTCCTCAGTATCATCTGTCTAGCGCTCGCCGGATGTAACGGCGCATCGAGCTCTTCGGTTTCGGGCTCGCCCGTAAAAGCCTCCATCGCCACACCGACCTTCTCCCCAGCTGGTGGCACATATACTTCCGCTCAAACCGTCACCCTTGCCGATGCAACAGCCGGATCCGTAATCTACTACACACTCGACGGCTCTACCCCTACATCCTCATCAACCAGGTATTCGGCTGCCATTCAGATTGCCGCAACCACCACGATCAACGCGCTAGCCACTGCTTCAGGTGACACCAACAGCACCGTCGCCAGCGCCACTTACACCATCAGCGCTCCCGTCGCCGCTACGCCAACCTTCTCGCCGGCACCCGGCAATTACACCTCCGCACAATCCGTCAATATCGCCGACACCACCCCGTCCGCCACCATTTACTACACAACTGACGGCACAACCCCAACCACGAAGTCCGCCACCTACTCGGCTCCCATCAGCGTCTCGGCTACCACAACCATCCAGGCGATCGCCACAGCCAGCGGCTACTCGCAAAGCTCGATCGCCACCGGCCTCTACTCGATCAATGCCTCCACCCAGGCAGTCAACGTGATCCTCACCACGCACGACCAGACTCAGCTTCTCGCCCCGCAGACCGCCCTTGCCTTCGCAACTAGCCCTGCCGCAGCCAACCAGGTTCTCGTCGATGAGACGCAGCAATATCAGTCCATCGAGGGCTTCGGCGCGGCATTCACTGACTCCGCCGCCTATCTCCTCGAGCAGGTCGCCCAACCCAGCCAGCTCACCAGTACGCTCAGCGATCTCTTTACCCGCAACGGCAACGGCATCGGCCTATCCTTCATGCGCAACCCCATGGGTGCGTCCGACATCGCGCGTTCCGTCTACTCTTTCGATGACCTATCGGCCGGCCAGACAGACACCAGCCTGTCCAGCTTCTCCATCTCTCACGACCATTCCTACATCCTGCCGCTCATAGCCCAGGCCAAAGCGCTCAACCCGCAGATGAAGCTGATGGCCAATCCCTGGAGCCCACCTGCGTGGATGAAGTCCTCCGGCTCCATGGACGCTGGCGGCCTTGAAACTGCCGACTACGCCGCCTTCGCAAACTACTTCGTCAAGTACCTGCAGGCCTACCAGGCGGCTGGCGCACCAGTCGACTACATCACTCTCCAGAACGAGCCGCTCAACCAGACCGCTGCGTATCCCAGCATGTATATGGATGCCCCAACTGAGCTGACCGTGCTTCGTGACTACGTGCTCCCTGCTCTCACAGCAGCAAACCTCTCCACCAAAGTCTTCGTCTACGACCACAACTGGGACACCCCAAGCTACCCCTCTACCGTCCTCTCCGACCCAACGATCCTCGGCTCAAGCCAGGTTGCAGGCACGGCTTGGCATGGCTACGGTGGACCTCCTGGCGCCCAACAGAACATCCAGAACCAGTTCCCGACCAAGGGCACGTGGCAGACAGAACACTCCGGGGGAACCTGGCAAAGTGATCAGTTCACCACCGACTTTGTCGAGATCACCCTCGTCCTGCGCAACGCCGCAAAGTCTTTCGTCAAGTGGAGCCTCGCACTAGACCAGAACCTCGGACCAAACCTTAGCCAGATCGCAGGAGCAAGTTACGGAGGATGCAACACCTGCACCCCCATCGTCACAGTCAACAATCAGACCGGCGCCATCACGAAGAACATCGAGTACTACACGCTTGGCCAGTACAGCAAATACATCCTGCCAGGCGCGATTCGCGTCTGGTCCAGCGACACCCTAGCGATCGTCAGTGCGGCCTTCGTCAACCCTGACGGCACAAGAGCCTTGATCGCCTTCAACAACTCCAGCTCCAGCCAGACCTTCCAGGTGCAATGGGGTTCTCAGAACTTTTCTTACACGTTACCCGCATTCGCCGCCGCAACCTTCACTTGGACCGGCACACAATCCGGCACCCCCGCTATGTCAGCCACCTCGCAGATCCAGGGTGCAAGCTACAGCAGCGAGAGCGGCCTTGAGACCGAAGAGACAGGAGACGCGACCGGCTCCTACGATCTCGGTTACGTCACCGATGGCGCCCAGGCGGTCTATCAGAACGTCAACTTCGGCACGGGAGTCAGTCAGGTAAATGTACGCGCGGCCAGCAGAGGCGGAGGCGGCACCGTCGAGTTCCATCTCGACAGCGCAACAGGTACCCTCATAGGAACCGCAACGGTGCCCTCAACCAGCGGATGGCAGACGTGGCAGACGATTAGCGCTCCTGTCACCACCGCAACCGGAACCCACACGCTCTATGTGGTCTTCCATGGCAGCAACGCAAGCGGCATCCTCAACATGAATTGGTTCCAGTTCCAATAAGCCCACCGGGCCATAGACGCCATAAGGCTGCAACCAGGAGAGTCGATACGACGTTGACCGACCAACAACTTCGCATCGGAGGCCGCACGAGAAGTACCGAATCTCATCCATCCACTTCTTCGACGCGCACCTAAAATCGCAAACAGGGTATAGAGGGGTTAACAGGATCACAGCTCCAGTCCGCACCGGCTGCGTCAGCCCACGTCGGCCGAGTTGGTTCGCCGTGTGGAGACACTGCGCCGTGACACGGTGCGCGGCATCGACACCGAGCATATGCATGTGGCCATCGACGACCACTCATGCATCGCCTTCTCGGCCATCTACCCGGACGAAAACAAGAACCTCCGTCCTGCACTTCCTGCACGCTACCCTGGCCTACTACGCGCGGCTCGGCATCCGCTTCAAGGCCGTGCTCACCGATAACGGTGCCGCTCAAACTGTCACTGCCACAACAGAAGCATCCAGTTTAGCCGTGTCTCATGTTCGCAGGATCGTGCACAACCATTTTCCCCTTGGGATACGCACTCACGCCACCATAAGCTACTGGTTGCGAGCGCCAAACAAAAAAGATGGAGGAGCGGTAACAACCCGCCCCTCCATCTCGGTAAGTAAGACTGTTAGGTTAGAACGACAACCGTGCACCAAGCTGCAGGTTGCGCGCACCAACTTCGTTCGTGTTGATCTGATTGGTGTTCGGCCCAGTATACTGACCGGCACTGTTCGGCTTGGAAAGCCCCGTACCAGACTGTCCCGGCAGACCCCAGCTCGGATGGTTGAATGCATTGTAGGCATCCGCGCGGATAAGCAGCTTCATTCCCTCATACGGCAGAGAGAAGGTCTTGCTGGCTGAAATATTGGTAAGTTCAGTCCCAGGTCCATACAAGCTGTTCCTTCTCACATTGCCAAAGGTTCCATCCTGAGCTACAGAGAATGCCATCGGGTTGAACCATTCGTTGTAAGTCCGGTGCGCAGGAATTGGGCTGATGCCAGACCAATTCGGGAACGCCTTACCAGCCTGAGCATAGGTGTTCTGCGTACCGTACACACTAAACGGATTGCCCGAGGATAGAACCAGCGAGTCAGATATCTGCCAGCCGCCAATCACAGCATCAACGAAGGCGTTCTTGTTCAGGAACTGCTTGCCTCGTCCGAAAGGAAGTTGATAGATAACGTAACCCTTGATGGCATGACGTACGTCGAAGTTAGAGTTGCTATAGTTGGTCGATGGATCGCTTCCGATAGTGTAATCCTGCGGACCCTGACGGTTCCCCCAACCAGAAGAATCCTGATCATCCAGGAAGTGCGACCAGACATAGTTGAAGTTGAAGCTCACTCCGTGGCTCAAACGCTTCGTGAGCGACGCCTGCAGTGAGTTGTAGTTGGAGATTGCGTTGTAGCTGTTGCCTGTAATCGAGTTATAGGTAGGGTATGGCCGATATCCTAGAGCCACATCGTTTGATGACAGATTAGAGGTTATCTGGTTCAAATCGTGCGGGAACGTTAGGTTATAGCCGTGGCTTGCCACGTAACCGAGCTCAGCTACGAGGTTGTTTCCGATCATGCGCTGGATCGCGAGGTTCCACTGAATGATCTTCGCAGATGGTGTGTTGTAAGGGTTATATCCAACGCTTTGCCCGTTGAATCGCGCAGGATCTGTCGACGACGATGTGAATGGAAGCGGCGTTGAGCCGGTTGAGCCGTTGGCTGAACCCAGCTGGATCGGCGGAGTTACACCACTTGTCTGATCGGCCGCGTTGCCGGATGAGCTGAAAGCAGATCCCATCCCACTGCCATAGGTGTCTAGAGACCATGCATAAGAGTAGAGCCCGACTCCACCGCGAAGTGTCGTCTGGGGATCAAACAACCACGCGAAGCCGCCACGCGGCAGCACAGTGCTATACAAGTTCTTCTGCAAAGAAGTACGTCCATTCGCACCTGTAGACGCGTACCATTCTGCTCCCAACTTGCCGGTCACAGGGTTAGTGATCGTTGGATCAAAGCTGTCCTCATTCCCATGAACCTCATTCCAGCCATGATTGATCTGGTAGCGAACTCCCAGGTTCAGAGTCAGGTTTGGTGTAATTTTCCAGTCATCCTGGACGAACACCTGAGGCGACTTAAAGCGAGCTCCATACTCAGGCGAGACACCCGCACTCCAGTTCTGCCCCAGACCGAGCAGGAAGTCTGCATATTCCAGGCCTGTCGAGGAGTTATCTGCCGAAGCGACGCCCTGACTATTCAAGGACCAGTGCTGCGTGTACTGACCGGAGAACTGATAGGTTCCGGCATTGGTGTTACCCCAGGCTGTCGCATCGTCGCGGTACATCAAGAGTTCGCCGCCGAAGTGAAGAACATGTTTTCCGCGAATCATCGTTACGACATCCGAAGGATCGAAGACATGCTCCTTGTAGATGGAGTTACTGGAAGGTTGAATCCAAGCGTAGGGATAGGTGTTGGTGAACTGGATAGCAGGGAAGTCATCAGCTTTCGCAAATTGCCACCCTAGCTTCGAAGCGTAACCCTGGCCCAATGCAAGATCGCTGAAGAAGTTACCCTGCCAGGTATAACCGATGCGGGCCTCATTAATGGTGCGAGAACTAATGGTCCATACATCAGTGACCTGCGCGTTGTTGTTGTCCACATCCTGGCTCTGGCAGCCGATCGGGCACGCTGTAACGTTGTTGACCGACTCGACTGGTGTGTCGCTCTGGGTATCCGACATCGTGAGCCGGTTGTGTGGTGTGATGTCATAGTCAAGACGCCCAAAGTACCGCTTGAACGGGTTCGACGCAGGAACCTGGGAGAACCAGTTGTTCTGGAGCAATCCGGAATTGTTGTAAGTGCCAGGCAAGATTTTACCTTGGGGAATGTGGTTCGCGGCGGTCGGGTAGAACTTCTGAAAGTTCGCCGATACCTTGTCCCACATGGTTGCGGGGATCGCATTCGAACCATACTCCTGCTGGAACGATTGCCTGACAGGGTACGGGTTGCCCTTGGTGTCATAAGCAATTGTTTGAGTCGTAGGATCGTAGATCGTACGCTGACCGGTGAAGTCTCCACTTAGAACAGCCGCCGTCGGAATTGTCTGCGTTGCGGAGCTCGATGAACCATGGTTGATGATCTGGTCGTAATTGAAGAAGAAGAACGCCTTTTGCTTTAGGTTCCAGAAAGGCAACGCCACTGGACCACCAATGTTTCCGCCAAAGTTGTTGTAATGCAACGCTGGGACGGGTCCGACGGTGCTTCCTGGAACACCAAACTCGAACGGATGCGAGTTAAAGGCGTTGTTCTGAAGGTAGTCGTAGAAAGCTCCGTGAAACTGGCTCGTTCCGCCCTTCGTGATCTGGTTGATAAGCATGCCGCCGATGCCGTACTGCGCCGAAAAGGACGACGTCTGTACCTGAAGCTCACCGACTGTTTCAAACACTGCAGGGTTCGCGTTCTGGCTCATCGAAAGCGTCGTCGATGCGCCATCAGCCAGGATGTTGCTGAACGGCAGGTTTCCGTTCACCGATGTAACCTGTCCGGGGTTTGCCGAAGATGTTCCAGAACCCTTAGTCGCACTCGCTGCACCTGACGTTCCGGGCAGCAGAATCATGAAGTTTTGCCAGTCTTCCGAGACCTGGGGAAGCTCCGCCATCGTTTTCGCCTCAAGAACGGTGGATTGTTCCCCGCTTTCCGTCTTCAGCAGTGGAATGTCCGAGGTGACAACCACCTCCTCTGTAGCCGAACCAACTTTCATCGAAGCGTTAATCGTCGAGGTACCCACCTCGATCGTGACCGACGATCGCTGGAGCCTCCGAAAACCTGCCATTTCAAACGTGACACTATAGGTGCCGACCACGATTGAGGACGTGTCATAAAGACCATCGCTATTCGTTGTCAAAACCTTAGTTACGCCGGTGCCGAGGTTGACTACCGTCACCGTCGCACCTTGCAAAACGGCCCCAGTTGAGTCCGTTACTGTACCGCGAATGTCGCCGGAATTTGTGCCCTGGGAATGGGCGACGCCTAGCCCCAGGATACAAAACACAGCGATAGTGAGAGCCCTAATTGCAGATCGAACCGATTGCACACTACCCTCCAAAAGTCATACAGATGTATCAGGACGCGCTATTCCCCCTGTGCTGAGACAAACGTTTGTCTTGATCGACAGCCATTTGACATGAGCGTCTCCGCTATTGTCAAGCATCTTGTTTTATTTCAGAGTTGTAGTGTCGTTTCTCCTAAAAAGCTCTCCTTAAATGGGTCGAGCAAGGCCTGATTGAAGCGAAATCGAAAAGAGAATTAGCAGTAGGTTGGGGATGCTCGCTAGCAGTCATGAGACTTTGCACATACAGACGGGGCTATGGCTTACTGAATCGTGATTGTGAGTGCCGAGGAAGTTGCAGTTCCGGGATTCACGACAGCGACCGATGCCGTGCCGGCGGTTGCAAGATCGGAGGTAGGGATGGCAACCGTTAGATGGGTTGCATCTACGATCGTCGTAGTACGGTAGTTTCCGTGCCACGTGACTGCGCCCCCCGGGGACAAAGTTGCTTCCGGTGAGCGTAAGGAGCGTGTTGCCAGAACCGTGTGCGACCGTCGTCACGGAGCTTGAGGAGAGGACCGCTGCGGAGTTCTGATTCAACAACTGAGGGACCACCGCGGCGCCTCGCAACAGGTAAAGGTGGCCGCTGCTGGTGAGAGCTGCGAGACCATCCTGTCCCCAGCGGATGAGGTCAACTCCGGTGAAGCTGGTGTTGCCTTCAATGCTGAGCATGTTCAGTGGGAGAGTGTTGGTCGGAAGGAACGTGTTCTGGTCGTAAGCAATAATGCCGTCCGGTGACCCGTAGGATTTGAGGTCGAGACGCTATTGCCGAGGAAGAAGGTACGCTGCAACGACGTGTCCGGTTCCACCTTCGCATTTGCTCCGGACTGCATCAGCGGAGCGTAGTAGTAGCCGAGTTGGGTGGCCGGGGAGGTGGTGATGTCGGCAACTCCACCTGCATCAGCATATCCAATTTTCCCGACGAGCTTGAAGGGGCGCCCACCCTCGATTGCATCGGCTGGGCAAACCATGGCGCAGGTGGGCTCCTCGCAGTGCCAGCATACATAGGCAGCGGTCCCCGCCATCTCGTGCCGGTAGGATGAGTTCTAAAGCGACAAATGGGTTCGCTTGTAAGTCGCTGAGAGACAGGGCGATTTAAAATGGTCGGCCCTAGTAGACGATTTTCGAACTTTGCATCGTTTGGAGATCCCCCTTAGACTCCTTTCCGGGTCCTTTTTGAAACCCGAGCACCAACCCCCAGTTATCGGTAATCCGTTTTGTAAGAAGCGAGAGCCAAGTTCCGGGCGGTCATCTGGATTGTTTCCGTGTTGCCGGCAATCCAGCCAGAACTAGAAGAGCTTCCAAATATGGTGAAAAAAGCTGACAAAAATGAGTAGCATAGGTCGCGCCTGCGGTACTTCGATTCGCCGAATCGCCATACCGTTTGAGTATCGATCGGAGACTGAAAGTGCGAAATTGCGGGCATTTAAATTACTTTTATCGAAATGACAAATGCAGCTATTGAGGTAGAGTTTTGTTCGACCGACAGGCGGCGCGTTGATGAGACTGCTACGTGTTGGTACCGGCCCCTGGGTCTCCTCGTGAGAGTGTTGTTCTCGGCAATTCCGGACCTCCCACCGGAATGCGCACAATGTTAGTGACGGCATCCTGTGACGCCGGGGCCCAGCGGAAGAATCAATTCGACCCTGATCGTCACTGTACCGATGCAGAGCGCAAGGCTCGAGCGCGACTTGCGCACTCCGCTGGCGCTTGCGATGCTGCTCGTGCCGCTCGCGCTGCTGAGAAAAGCGCAACGCAGGCCGCCGCGATTGCTGCTGTGGCTGCTCGTGGCGTTGGCTTCGTTCACGACGATGACGGGCTGCGGCACAGGCGGCTACTTCTCGCAGCAGCAGCGAACCTACACCATCACCGTGACCGGAACCAGCGGCAGCCTGGCCCGCTCGACTACAGTCACTCTCATCGTCGAATAGGAGGAGCGATGCACAAGCTGACACAAGTCTTCGTCTTTGCGCCGCTGGCGTCGCTTTCCACGGCGGCGCTTGCTCAGCGGCCCGCACCCGCCGTCGATGGTTACGCCGTTTTCAGCGAGATGCGCGCCAATGCTCCGGTCGGAAGCTGCAACTGCTTCTGGATGTACGGCGCGCACGGCGGCTTCTCGCTGCCGATGTGGCGCGACTTCTCCGCCGTGGTAGAAGCCGGAGGCCACCACAACAGCCAGATCCCCAACTTTAATACGGGCCTCAGTATCTTCTACGGCATGGGCGGGCTAAGACTGCGCGTGGCCAACCACACCCGCTTCCAGCCCTTCGGACAAGGACTATTCGGCGGCGTGCATGGCTTGGACAGCTACTTTCCTGCACCGGTCGGCAGGTTTCCGACCAGCTACGATTCGTCCTTTGCGCTCACCGTCGGGGGAGGCTCGACGTCGCCGTCTCGCGACATATATGGATACGGGCTCTGCAGGCGGACTACTTCTACTTCCGGCTCCGCAACCTCGAGGGCGACCGGCAAAACCAGTTCCGCATCGGCGCGGGTGTTCTCTTTCGTGGGCCGGAACACCCGCATATTCCATGGAGACCTGCACGGCACTGAGCGTAGGACTCCTTACCTCCATAGAGGGTAGGTATGCACGATTACTCCCGTGCGACTGTGAGAAAAGATAGAAACACTCTATCGATAAACAGGCACTTGGCGGTCTTTCTCCGAGGGCTGGCATCCGATTCTCCGCCATGAATGCATAATCGCCAAGGCACTCATAGAGCCTCGTGAAGGACGCCAAATTTTGGAGTTGCGGTCGGGCAATCCGGAAACTATCCCCGTTGGGTCTGAAATGTTGGGTTTACGAAAACTTCGCGACGTTGCTCGGTCAACAGGCCTTGCGGCATCTACGACGAGTTCTAAAGCGACAAATGGGTTCACTTGTAAGTCGTTGAGAATACAGAGCAAATTTAAATGGTCGGGACGACTAGATTCGAACTAGCGACCTCACCCACCCCAATCATATAAATTATGCAATATCAATAACTTACAGGAACGATAGGCTACGGAAAACAAAGGATGACAATCCGTCGAAACGCTTATTGGACCCACAATGGCCCCACGGTTGGACCCACGTAGTAGTGCTCGTCTGGTGGAACAAGCTCTGTTGCTTGGTGCGAAACTGGAGATATGGGAACCCCGGGCAAGTGAAAGACAGCGAACGTAGCGATTGCCTAAAGACAATGCACGACGGTCACTCTTGGTCTTCTGATAGAAATTTGATCGTCTGCGCCGCGTCGTCAAATTGACCAGTGAGCTCAGGCTTATCTGCGTAATGGTAAGAAACGAAACGCGCCCCGTTCGCTTCAAGCCGACTGAAGAAGTAACAGGCGTTCTTGGCAGACTGTGGCGAGGGCCCAATTTGTATGAGCGGAAGGAGTTTTAGCGCTTGACTGCTTTGTCTGCTTGATAGATAGAGCCGCTCAACATCCATCGAAACTGCCATTGACCTTGACTCTTTTAGAAATTCACTATTGCTGCCCTCAAGTACCATTACTTCGTTATCAAAGACGCCCCGCCTATGCACAGTGTGTGTCGCGCGAATAAGCTGTGCCGAGGCCCAGGTGTCCGCAAGAATGTTTCTGAGCTCCTGCAGTTTGCTTATAAGTTGCTCGTTGCGGAGCCTAGCTTCGTCCTGTCCTACCACGCCGCCGTGACCGCTCCAATCGTTCCGCATCTTAATCGTGCTTGAAAGGAGAGCACCCAACTCTATACGGCTAAGACCAGCCGGAAGTTCGAGCGAAGCATCTGAGAAGATTTCCGCGCACAACGGTCGATTCACATTGAGCAGTTCCCGAGTCTGCTTGCCGAGATATTCAACCACGAGCTTCCAGGTACCAAAGGTTGCTCGTTCGAAACTGAGATGAGGTTTCCGCATCGCCTCCGATAACTTCCGCTTGTGTGGCATGAAGAGTGTTTCATTCGATGCGAAAGCGCTCAGAAGTATCACACTAAAGAACTCCGTCGTTGCCTCGAAGAAATGCAAGAGGTGCTCATATTGCGTCTTGAAGTCCTTGCTCTGCGTCGTCTGCCATGCTCGCAGGATTGATGCGAGCGGAAATGGAAGCGATTCTATCCATTGACTTAGTTCAGAGGCGGCGTGGTGCTTGAGACTTCCGGACATCCTGCCGGAGAGCACGGAAAGCCGTTTCCTCACCGATGGCGCAGCTTGTGGATTGCTCCAGAGCTCTCGTTGAAATTGTATGAGTTCATTTTGAAGGCTTGAAAGCACATTTCGTTCGGTAGCAACTTGGGTTTCGATCTCCAGCACTGCCGTTTGCGTCTGAAGATTCGGCAAAAACACGGGAATCGCCTTCAATCCTTGGGTATTCAACTTGGGGATGACTGTTCCCGTTTTATTTCCTTCTCTGAGCTCTCTTCCTAACTCAGAATTCAAGAATTGCGCTACGAATCGCGCCGATGACCTTGTGGGATCTATGGCTACCTGCGCATAGTTCTGAGGCTTTAGGGACATGTCGTCCTTGGAAGCGACAACGTCGCTATTGCCAATCAAGGGAACATAAAGAGCGTTATCTCTTGAAGGAAAAGAGAAGTCTTCGCCATACCTACCAAGAGTCACCGCGAGAGCTAGTTCCTCCAAACGTAACGCCGGAGATCCAAATGTTCGCTTCGCTTGCTGAAGGCGTTCCGTCATTCGGATGGATTCCAGACCAGTAAATCCTTCGGGGTCTATCAAGCGCCCCAGTTCCAAAGGCCCCCCCTCCTTCCCCGCCCTAAAGTTCGAAACAACTTGCAGATTTGTCTTGGTATCTCCGGAAAGGAGACCGACAAACATTCTCTTGGTCGGATGTTTCTTAACAACAATCAAGTAGGTCTGAATCTGGGTATACGGAGCGAAAGCACCTAGCGGAAGCGCAAGGGCGGCCACCACGCTGAGGCCGAGCTGAGTGAACTGTCGCAAGACCGAGCGCGACGAGGTGAAGAAGGACGAGGGTATGACGTAGATTCCGACGCCGTCAGGGCTTAACCGATCTGCCGAAGCAGCCACAATCAAGTTTCCCGAGTCATCGCGAAGGTCAATTGTTTTTCCATCGATCCCTTCCAGGGACAAGGCCCGATTAGTCCTCGCTCCAAAGGGTGGAATGCTGACTACCAAATCCAGTACGGGCACCCGGGAGGAAAGCAGGTCGAGCGGGTCGCCGAGCTCCCAATCCAAAGACCCGGCGAGTGTTTCCCCAAGTAGTCGATCTGCTGGGTTTTGCACGATCGCAATTGCAGTTGCGGCAGACGTAGAGTTCTTGACACTAGCAAGGAGTGTTCCAAATCCCGCCCAAGGGTCGCAGATAATCTTGGCGCGGTTATCCGTGGAAAGTGCCGACACCACCGGAAACAAAAGGTCCGGAACGTAATTGATGGCGTACCCAGGTGTAAAACGCCGCATTAGACTCCCAATGTAAGCTATGTCGCTGGGGGAGAGACTTAGCTGCTTTTCGGAGATTCGTTTCGCTAATATTTCTGGGGTTACCGCACGCGGGCTTGATCTGAGTTCATCAAAGATCGCCGAAATTACACTGGAAGTGCTCTGACCCATCATCTACTCCATTTTTGACTGTTATCGGATGACCTGTTCGCTCATTTCACATAGCCGCGAGCGCGGCAGCAACTTTATGCCCCTTAGACCACGCGAGTCTGGGGACTTTAATGGTGACCAATTGGCCCAGCAGCGTTTCGACGAACAGCGTGTAGTGCGGCGATTAGAGCAAGAGTCGATTGCTCATCAAAGAGCCCATCGACTCCGTGAGGATGAATGTCGGTGAACGGAGAAGAGTAAAGCCGCGCCAACTCGATCCATCCTCGCGAAGACAGATGGTTGATGATCAGATTCGTAAACTCAATCTGATTTGCGGTGAGGTTTTTGTCTTTCATGAAGTCGGACAAGGCCGTTTTAGCTGCCTCCCTGTCCAATCCGATAAGAGAACGGACAAAGAGACCGAGGCCCTCACTTTCTTTTTTGGCGGCTTCGATCTCTTCGGGCGTGCTCCCTTCAGCAGTGAATATCTCTTCCAACGCGGCTAGGTCTGCGTCCGTCAGCGGCTCATTGAACCTGAGCTTATGAATAGCGAGGTCGTTCTCGTGTTTTCGCAGGAATAAAAGTGCCTTTTCTTTGATTTTCTCTGGGTCGACTCCCGTTGGAGTTCCGGGCAGATCAACGATTACGCCCTCGCCGATCTCATCAACAAAATCCGTGATGACGGTCGAACGCTTCCGCCGCTCGATAAACTGCACAAGTTCGCGCAATCCACGACGCACGGTTTCCAGGTTGACGATCGTTACGTCTTCCCAGAACAGCGTTGATTGCACTTCCTGTATGAGGGAGAGCTTTGCCGCTATAGCCGGAATTGCAGTTTGTTCTTCGAGCAACCGAGCGATGCCTTGGACCGTCTCTTTCATCTTCTCGAATCCCGGCTCACCGCGCAGAAGCGTCAACTGCATTCTCAAGATCAGCAAGTCGAACTGCTTTGCGTCCTGATTGTCAGTAGCAATTGAGGACGGCAAGCCGGCAACGTCTCGTTTCAACTGAGTCTGGTCTTCGGGAGTCAATGTCGTCCAGGCATCCAAATTGACGAACTGCTCAACAATGCGCCGTTTGGGCCGCACAAGGAAGTTATCCAGGTTCATCGCCGCTACTTCGTTTCGCAGCCGTTCAGCCAACTCTAGGCGCAAATTGTGAGCACCCTCATCGCCCTCGGCTTCGGCTTGGCCTTCTCGTAACTTATCGATCTCAGAGATCAGATCTACGCGGTTTGCAAACAGCTTCTGGCTCAATGACTCGGCGACAGAGCCGTCCGTTGTCTCCGGATCCTGGCTAAAGAACTCGAGATTCTGGCAGAAATCAAATATGTAGAAGAACTTCTTGTGCCCGTCGGGACCGAAGAGGTTGGGGCAGAGCCGGGTGCCGCGTCCGACCATCTGCCAGAACTTAGTCTTCGATCTCACCATTTTGAAGAAGACAAGGTTCAGGACCTCGGGAATGTCGATCCCGGTGTCGAGCATGTCGACCGAGATCGCGATATGCGGCATCTTCTCCGTCTGAGAGAAGCTGTCGATCAGGCTCTGCGCATACTCGACTTTGAAGTCGATCACGCGGGCGAAGTGGCCGGCGTAATGCGGATAGTTCACATCGAAACGCTTTTGGATGAACTCGGCGTGATCGTGATTCTTGGCGAAGATGATCGTCTTTCCCAGCCTGTCGCCGCCTGCTACCTTCTGGCCGCGCTCCATCAGATGCTTCAAGACTTTGTCGACTGTGTCCTTGTTGAAGAGCCACTGATTCACCGCGGCCGCTTCGACTCGATCGGGAGCTACGCCCTCTTCATCCCACTCCAACGCGTCCCACTGGTCTTTTTCTTCGTCGGAGAGGTTGTCATAGCGGATGCCCTCGCGCTGAAACTGCAGCGGGACAGAGACGGCGCGGGGAGGCACGAGGAATTTGTCCTTGATCGCGTCGTCCAGCGAATACTCGTCCGTCGGGACCCCTTCTTCCAGTGCAAAGAGTCTGTATGTGTTTCGGTCTACCTCGTCTCTCGGGGTCGCGGTCAATCCTACCAAGTAGGAATCGAAGTAGTCGAAGATGGCGCCGTACTTCTGGTAGATCGAGCGGTGTGCCTCGTCCACTACAACCAAATCGAAGTGCCCTGTGCCGAAACGACGGGTTCCGTCTTCGCGTTTCTCGTCGATTAGCCGCATCATCGTCGGGTAGGTTGAGATATAGACTCGGCCGCTCTCGCTCTTTTCTGTGACCAAATTTACGGGCGAGGACGCAGGCAGGTGCACTTTGAAGGCGTTGGCTGCCTGCTTTACCAGGGCGACACGGTCAGCTAGGAAAAGAACACGTTTCACCCAACTAGCCTTCATCAGCAGTTCGCACAGCGCGATTACGGTACGGGTTTTGCCGGCGCCCGTCGCCATTACCACCAGGGCCTTGCGCTGGTGATCGATTTCGAATCTTTCGGCGATCTTACGGATGGCGCGGGTCTGGTAGTAGCGCTCCACGATCTCCGGGTTTACCGTTTCGTCGGCTAGTCGCTGGCAATCTTGCCGGCGCTGGATCAGCAGCTCGAGTTCGTCGTGAGTGTAGAAGCCGCTCACCTCTCGTGGCGGATGCTGGAGGTCGTCCCACATCCAGTGCTCGTAGCCGTTGGTGTAGAAGATCACCGGACGCTGACCGAACCTCTGCTCCAGGCAGTCGGCGTAGAGCTTCGCCTGCTGTTGGCCCACTTGCGGGCTCCTGCGTGTGCGCTTGGCCTCGACCAGACCGAGCGGCTTGCCGTCCTTGCCCCAGAGCACGTAGTCCACGTAGCCCACGCCGGAGTTCGACGGCATACCGCTGACCTCATACTCGCGGTCCTGTGGCTGGGCTAAATCCCATCCGGCTTCGGAGAGGAGGAGATCGATGAACTCGTCGCGGGTCTGCGCCTCGGAGTAGTCGTGCGTGTCCGGTATGCTCTCGTTGCGCTTCTTTGCCTCGGCGACCTCGGCGCGCAGCCGTTGCAACTCGGCGTCCAGCGCTGCGTTGCCGCTGATCAGCTCCGCCAACTGCGCATCTTTGCTGCTCAGCGACTCCTCAAGCTCTAGAAGCTTCGCTTTGGTCTGCGGAGGGATGGGCGAGGTCTTTGGCAGCAGCATCGGCAGAAATGTCAGAGTGTCTACCGGCTTTGGTCCTCTCGCGTAGGTACGGGCCATCCAGAAGGTGAAGTGGAAGAGCTCGCGCACCGCGGCCAGCGCGTTCTCCTGCGTAATGGCGCGGCCGCTGGCGTGGGCGGCGCGGTTGCCGTGCTCGATGATGACGCGCGCCTTAGCCTGGATGGGCTGACCGGCGACCTGCACGAAGGTGGGCTCGTGGACGAGCGCACTCAGGTTCTGTTGGTATGGCGGACTCAGAGTGGCGTCGCTCTTGAATAGCCACTGCATTGCCAGCTCCAGCGTGCGACGAGCGTGGATGCAGGCTGTACCTGGATCAGGAAAGACAAACGACTCAGCCTTCACCGCAGATTCGTAGATCTGTGGCCACTCGGATTGGAGAAAGCCGAAGTTTGTCGACATTGACTAGAGCTCTCCTCGGAAGGCGCGATGTTGAAGCGATGGGAATAGATGATCTAATTTCTCGTGCGACAGATTAATAGATTTCTCGATACCGTCTAACTGCCGGAGATGCTGGGCGAACGATCTTTGAAGTGCTATAGATGGCAAAGGAATTTGCAATCTCCGGAGAGCGGGACCACTAAAATTCTGTTGCGCCGCTTGTCTTGATTGCTTGGCAATTGTTGCCTGCATCCGAGGACTGGCCAATACGTATTGTGCGTAGTCGGGTTCGACCTTATCTACGTGGAAACGCAAGCGAATGAAATAGGCACCTGCGATGCAGGGCGGATCACCTTTTCTAATTCTGCCCAGCTTTCCAACTGTGGCTCCGGTTCGAGCAAATACGATATCGCCGGGTTTTAATAGGAATTTCTGTTGATCTGATTCGCTAACATTGAGTTTGGGCATTTCTGAGAAATCGAGTTTCCCTCGAGAGTCCAAATCTGTAATCCGTACGATTTTGATGCCTGACTCGGTATACGTTTCGTTGTAAAACCTCGGACCATATTGATGAAGCACGAGCAAATCGCCGAGCGCTAATTTTGGCCAATTCTTTGGATTGGAGAGGGGCTCGCCGAACATTTCGAGGAAGAGGGATTGTGTGAGGGTGTCGAGTTTGGTGAGAGCCTGACGGCGCTTGGCCCGCAACGCCTCCGCCTCATCCAGAATCGCCGCAATCCTCCGCTGCTCCTCAATCGGCGGCAACGGAATTGCGATCGCTCGAATGTCTTTGACCGACAAATGCTTGACAGTGACAAATGACGTCCTCTCCTCGATACTCTTCAGAGCCTCGGGTAAGAAGTGAAAAAGGTAACGTTGATCTACCGTAGCTCGCGCTTTGATACGGCAAACGCGCTGATTTAGTAAAGCCGGCTCGCTCTGCCATGTGCCAACATTGAATTCGCCATCCATGCCGATGAGGGTATCGCCATTCGTGACAACGTAAGTTGGATCATATTCACCACGGAATCGAGTTTCAGTTGTGCCGCGAATGACATCTCTAATCCTAATGAGAGGTATGCCTTCTTCCGTGTTGAACCCATCTGAGGGGAAGGCGAACCCCGAAAGAATATCCGTATGGTCTCCAAGTGGAACGGGTTGCCGACTCACTTCAGCATCCCCTCCAACTCCTTCAACCCAGCCTCAATCTCCCGCTCCAGCGCCATTAGCTCGGCCAGAATCTGCTTCGGCGGAACGTGCGCAACCTCTTCATAGACCACCTGCCTGTACCGGTTCAGGCTTAGGTCGTAGCCGTTCTCAGCGATCTCGCTCTTCGGCACGCAGAAGCTTTGCGAGGTCCGTGGCCGGTCGCGCTCGGAGCCTGCCCGCTGCTGCCAGCGCGCCAGCACATCGGGGAGGTTGTTTTTTGTGTGCTCTTCCCCCGCAAGCGGCAGGCTCGGTGATGGTCCGAGCTTATCGGCCTCAAGCAGCGGCTGACGCTTGTCGTCGAGCGACCAGCCATCCGCCTCCACGTCGTAGAACCAGACATTCTCCGTACCCCCGGAGTTGGTCTTAGTGAAGAACAGGATGGCAGTCGAGACGCCCGCGTAGGGACGGAAGGCTCCTGCGGGCAGCGAGACGACCGCGTCCAGCTTCTGTTCCTCTACCAGCAACCTGCGCAGCTCCTTGTGGGCCTTGCTCGAACCGAAGAGAACTCCATCCGGCACAATGACCGCAGCGCGTCCACCCGGTTTCAGCAGTCGGATGAAGAGCGCCAGAAAAAGCAGTTCGGTCTTTTTGGTTTTGACGATGCGTTGCAGGTCCTTCGCCACATTCTCGTGGTCGAGCGAACCGGCAAAGGGAGGATTAGCCAGCACGAGCGTGTACTTTTCGTCTTCGCCGGAGTGGTCTTGGGCGAGCGAGTCGCGGCGCTGCACGTCGGGGTTGTCGATGCCGTGTAGCAACATATTCATGCTACCGATGCGGAGCATAGCCGCGTCGGTCTCGAAGCCGTGGAAGAGGTCGTGATGGAAGTGATGATGTAGTTTTGAGTCGCTGAAGAGTTGAGGGTGGTGTTCGCGCAGGTACTCCCCCGTGACCATGAGAAACCCGCAGGTGCCGGCCGCCGGATCGCAGAGAATGTCCTTTGGGATGGGGGCCGTCATTTCGACCATCAGGCGGATGATGTGCCGCGGCGTGCGAAACTGACCGTTCTGTCCGGAGGTGGCGAGCTTGCCCAGCATGTATTCGTACACGTCGCCTTTAGTGTCGCGGTCGTCCATGGGGACGTGGTCGATCAGGTCCACTACCTTGGCCAGCAGTGCCGGCGTGGGGATGGTAAACCGGGCGTCGCGCATGTAATGGGCGTAGGTCGAACCGTCACCGAGCGTCCGCAGGAAGGGGAAGACATGCTCAGAGAGCCGCTTATACATCCCTCCCGGTTCGGCGTTCTTGAAGCGCTTCCACCGGTAGTCCTCGTACGCAAGCTTCTTATCGTCCTTGCCCTCGGGAAAGATGCGCCTCTCCACCGGCTTGCCCAGTCGGGCGGCCTTGCGCTCCTCGAGTTCCTGCACCTCGTCCAGTCGTTTGAGGAAAAGCAGGTAGGTGATCTGTTCGATGACTTCGACCGGGTTGGCAATGCCCCCAGACCAGAAGGCATTCCATATTTGGTCGATCTGATTACGTATCTCGCCTGTCAACATTCTCAATCAACTCATTTCTTTACATACACATAACTCTACACGGAGGCTTATTGCCGATGGCGTAACCATAACAGCAGATATCAGCCAGAGCTCAAAGGTACTTGATCCACAAGAGTATAGGAGCAGTCCTCTCTTTGGCTCAGGTCAATGATATGCAACTCAACCAGGCGGCCTTCCGGGTCGCTATTTTATTGGAGTGAACATGAGTGCCAAAATAATACCGTTCCACCGCTGCGTCATACGCGTTTCACAGAAGAAGACGACCACGGAATTCGTTCAGGTTCCCCTTGCCGGCCTGTTTGAGTTGTTTGAGGAAATGGCTTTTTCCACCGTCGATATTTCAGAAACCGACCTTGAAAATGAAGGCGATCAGACATGCGACATCTTTTGATCCGAACGCTGTGCCTGTCCCTTCATCTTCTCTTACTGTGGCTTGCTGTGCGCTGCTTGCAGCGGTGGTCGGGAATATCCGTCTAGGCCACGAAGCCTTACCTGGGCAGATCCGCGTTGGTTAACGAGTGCGATCCCAGAAATCCGGGACCCACTCGCTGGCAGTATACGGACGGCGGTCTGGTTGGCAATCCATGCAGGGCCTGAAACCCTCCCTGACAGCTTGAATTTGGGTGTATAAAAACCGCCCACGACGTATGGTCGCTCCAAAAGGGCAATCATTCCGGTGATAAATTCTGCTGCTCCTGTGCCCTACGTATATAGGGCGAGACGGAGGAGGGGTGAAGATTCGTTTCAAGGTTGCCTTCAGACTTTTCAGCATCGTTTGCCTGTTGTTCCTCATCTAATGAAACTGTTCTACTCCTTATAAGTAGCGGATAAAACACCACTTAGGTGTCATTTCGTTCTTGACGGTACGCGTGAGGTTTGTCATAGTACATGGACGGCTAGGGTCGAAATTGACCCTAGCTGAGCTTGTCGACTAAACAGCGCCTGGTCATAGCGAGAGCCGAACCATCTGCAATGGAGTCAACAAGCTCGACACCCCAAAAGCCGTCCCTCTGGCTCACCTAGCCATAGAGACGTGCTCAGTTACGGTTGCAGCTCACGGGTTTCCATCGTTAGCTTCGATCTCGATCTGCGGAGGCGGTATCCCATCCGCGGTGACTAGGATAACGGTGTCTTTGGAGTAGATCCAAGACAGGTGGAATAGTCCTTCCGGAATCCATTTAGGTGTGTAGGACGAAGTCTGCCTGAAATAAGGAGGAACCCCTAATGCAACCAGGCAACTGGTATCAAAGAATGCCCCAAACGGACCGCCGAACCGTTGATGAACTAGCGGAATGGCTTCGACCGATCGATTGGCAGCTGTTTGTAACCCTAACCTTTCCCTGGAATGCCAGGTCGGAGACCGCCGACGTAAAGTTCAAGTCGCTGATCAATAGCCTAGAAAGGACCATGCAAACAAGCGTTTGCTATGTAGCTGGAAAGGAGGCAAGGTCGAAGGCCGGAGCTGTAGTCCCTTGGCATTTTCACGCCCTACTCGCTTCACTGGCCCCGATTCCCGCGTCTCTAGTCAAGCTCTGCTGGATGGAATCGGTTGGAAGGACTCCATCTGACCTCCAGGCAGACGACCTCGTCGATGTGCGACCATTCAATGGCCAACTGCAGGGGATTGAGTACGCGGTCAAGCAGATCAGAACGGAAGGGGAATGGTTTCTGAACGCTGTAGAACGGTTCCATCCCGCTATTGAAAAGGACCAGCCCCGCAATCATCGTTATTTCCGGAAGAAGCGTCGTTGGGATGCTCAACTCGCTCATGCTGCCCAGTCCGCGGAGCCAAGAGGGGTCTTAGGTACTCGAGTCTAACCGACTCAGGGAAGTCGTCTCAGACCAAGCCATCTGGAGAGTCCCGTTGCACTCTTCAGATGGCCTCTACATTGGGGCCATACCCATCGGACCGCTTCCCGTAGTAGAGCGCTGTCACGAGCCAGCCGCACTGCACCCAGATCAGAGAGGTGGTTGGGCTTGACCTGAGTTTCCTTGATCTCCTGGTCCGCCTCGTAAGTCAGTAGTGCGATCGTTGAAGGTATTCCCATGCCATGTTGGCGAGCGATGAGATTGTCGAGAACCTGCCGGATGACGGAACGATGAGGCGCGAGGTAGCTGGAATGGTTTCAGCTTCCCCTATCCACCTTGCTGAGCCAAAGACCTACTCTTCTCTTAAGCATTACTCAGATCTCTGAGTATTACTCAAATGTAAGCAGAAGACACATCCTGGCGTAAGCCCAGGTGTGTCGCTCACACCTGGGTAGGGAGATATCTGAGTAAAGCTTAAAGCGGAAGACGAAGCTGAAATTGAGTACAAGATATCTGAGTAAAGCTCCTACTCGCGTATCGCTCGTAGCCTTAGGGTAGCAGCACGCTGACCCGGAACCAAAGGCCTCTCCGATATCAGGGAACTAACATCCGAGTACTCAAGGGATCCGAGTACTCAGAGCCCCTCCCCCAGTTCCGCGGACCCCCTCCCCATCGGTGCTCCCGAGACAGTTGCGATTTGTTGGCATGGTCGGATCATTGCCAGCCCGCCTATCGATCCAGTCCAGCCGCGTGTAGATTCGTCCGCTTCGACTCGTGAGCGCGCCCAGGCATCTCCTGACCTTGGATGACATCCCCTAGCCTTGGGATTGCCGACACTCTAGCTCTGGATCCATTTTGAGTTTCTATGCGGCTCGATTCCCGCCTTTGGCTCGATTCGTCGAGCCTGGCAACATTCAAGACATATGAATCCATACGCCACAGAATCTGAGCTTCAATACATCTACCGTCAAACCACAGAAGCCCTCGAAAGCGTCCGGTATCAGCGCAAGGTGGTTCAAGTGCTGTTAGCCGAGGCAAGACGTGTCCAAGCGCAGGATTGGATCGCTGCCCTCGGTCCTAAGCTTCCGGAACTGCGAAAGAGCAGCAATCGGCTCTCCGCTAAGAAAACGCACCTGCGCCGTAAGCTCCAATCCACCATCGCGACGAACGCAGTAATCGCTGGTCCTTAAGGCGCCGGCCGATTTCGTCTGGTCGTTTGGCTCGGCCTTACCCCCGGATCAGTATAGGAATTGGAATCTATGTTCCGAGGCCGCCCCCTTAATCGCGGCTGGGATCGACAGACTTTCAGCGAGAAGACGCGTCCGCTACGTTCCGGAGATCGCCGAGCGCACGAAGTACTTCAGGGATTACCGCTATCACCTCCTGCCCCTTCTTCCACGGTGAAGTCGGCAGCGCGCACACATATCTTGGCAACCAGCCCGTCTGGTGCCACCACCAAATCTGATGCCTCCACATCGGATTGACCCCCATAACTCGACAAGGAACCCACAATGTCACATCTACGCATATCACCACGTCACCTGGGTCAGATGAAGTTGGGCAATTTCTGCCCAAGATGCTTTTGGTATCAGCTTCAAATGAACTTTAAGATGCCATTCGACCGGCCCATGCCGGGGATTATGTATAACTTGGATCACTTCGAAAAGGCGATCGTGGGAGCTCATTTCCAATCGAAGGGCCATGCACCAAAGTGGCTCGACCCGCTAGGATGCAAGGCGCCGGTGGAGTATCCCGCCAAAATGACCGAGGAATTTCCCGATCTCGATATCACACTGGTTGGCATGCCTGACGCGGTTTTCAGCAATGACAAAGGCAACTTGGTTCTCATCGATTACAAGACGGCCGGATTTAAGGGTTCCGAAGATCCATTCATGCCGACCTACGAAACCCAACTCTTGGGATACGCCCATCTGCTTGAGAGTAACGAGGTTGGAAAAGTTGATTCCGCAGCTCTGGTCTACTTTCAGAACGAAGCGAAGGCTAATCAAGATGATCCGCTCAAATTGCTTACCGCAGATGGGTTCACGTTGCCGTTCGAAGTGAAGATTCACATGGTCGATCTTGATATGTTGGCACTTGATCCTTTGCTCGAACAGATCCGCGAATACGCGGATCTGCCTAATCCGCCCGAAGGGCTGATCAAATGTAAGGACTGTAGCCGGTTGCAGTTGCTGCTGGACGCCGATGAGAAGCTTCGAGATTTCCAGGACGCACTCCGCCGAAAGAATCAGTTTTATCGACAGGTCTATCACCCTCGCGTAGAAGCAGAGCGTCTTCGAGCTCGCAAGGCGGGAACAGGGATCGACGACGACTCTCCCTTTGTTGATCTATTCTTCCAAGATTCGGTCCCCGCAGCTTGGGATATCTACTCATTCCCCTCCCTCGACGACCCGACCCTTAAGGCAGACGTCTCCGGGTAGCGTTCCCGACCGAAGCAACGAGTGTTGCGGGACGGTCGTGTCCGCGTGGAGACGACCTCGTCCATTTTGGGAGACGTGCACTTCATATAGGTCGCCAGCCGCCTAGCTTTGTCCCTGTGTTCCCGGTTTCCTCGAACGACGAAATCTTCCTGAGTACGAGGCGACGCCGGATTCCAACAAATCCTGGCATTCCGCGTAAATGTTCGGCTCGACCACCTCAATTGCAATGTGGGAATGCTAGCCAGGGAGTCCGAGGGAGATTGCGATTCCTAGCTCTCGAGGGGGCTTCGACACTGTGTTTGGCTCGAAAGCTCCTTCGTTGCAAAGTGTGATCAAGATCAGAAACGCAATAACCACGTACTGATCGACAACACACGATCCACAGCACTAGGAGCATCGCATGATCGATTCAGAAAAGAAGTATCCGTTGCTCGAAGAGATTCTCTCGATAAGACACCTACCACTTCAACCGATGTACACGATCCGCGACGTTGCATCGATTTTCAACGTATCCACCAGGGCCGTGCAGCATCGTGTTGCATCTGGCAAGTTGGCTCCTCGCGACCTCCCAGGGAGGGCAAAGTTTCTAAATCAAGACCTCGAAGAGTTCTTGATGAGCAGCCGTAGGGACGGATCCTAGAAGTCCCAACAACCAACGATGGCATTCGGGTCTTTTCGCTATATCACGCAAGCTTTCGCGATTCGGGTGACTCTGAGCAGGGCTTCGTGGTACTTCCAGCCACTTCGCAATTTATCTGCACTTTCAATCATTAGCGTTTATGGAACAACAGTAAGGAAATGCATATATGACAGTTTCAACTCTTCCATTTGGTTCGCAACTTGCTAGCGAACTGATCGATTCTTCGCCCAATTACCTAGCCGAGCCGATGAGCCCTAAGACGCTCGACGATCTACTCCAAATCTGGGAGCGCGTGCCTCCGCGTCAGCTCCCAGTTTTGCAAACTACGTGCTCTCTCCTGTCCACTTACCTCAACGTTTCTGTGGAAGAACTTCTGTTGGACTCCGTCAACGATAACAAGGATGGATTCCGCGCCTTCCTGCGAGATCGCAAGTACAAAGAGAACTCAATTCGAACCTATGTGAACCACGTTCGGATTCTGCTTGCGAGCGCTGGAGAATACGGTTGGAGAGCCCAGGACGTTCCAGAAGCATGGCGCAGCGTTCTCGAGATAGCAGTGGAGAAGAAGTGTGATGCTCTTGTCAGGCACCTGGCGCGATTCATAAAGACACCCGCAGACGTCTCTCTTGGTGATGTTGAGCAATGGGTTCAGCAAATGGGGCGGCAAGGGCGTTCCCACAAAGATGTACAGGCACGATCAAGCCGGCTCTTACGCATTCTCAGCGACTGCGGATATGGCATCCAGCTCCCTGTACGGTTCTTTCGTCTGGAGCGATATGGAATACCTCTCGAACAGTTTCCTCCATCTCTGAAGGCGGAGGTTGATGAGCTCCTAAAGTGGAAACAAGCTCGTTTCGCTTTGGATAGACCTAAAGATGCACGGCTCAGACCAGTGACAGCGAAGTCATTGCGATTTCACTTCCAAGGAATCTTTGGATTCGCCGTGAATGAACTCAACAAGCCCATGAACATGAACCTATCCGATCTCATCCAAAAACCAATCGTCGGAGCCTTCGTTGAATGGAGCATGAATGAACGCAAGGTAAAGGGAGACAACCTGAAGAGGAACCTCAGTCTAGTGTCAGCTGCCTTGGCGCAGCATCCGGTACACAAGTCCCTGGATTTGAGCTGGTTCAGGCCCCTCATTGACAGCATTCCGGCGGCACCTAGGTCGGAAGCGAGGCAGCGGAAAGAAGAAAAGTACTTGGACTATGCAGTGCTTGAAGCAATTCCCGCGAAGGTTAGAGCTGAAAGACCGAAAGCCCAAAGGAACGGTGCTCATCGCGTGGCCACACTCGTCATGGAAGAGCTCCTGATGAAGTGGATCACCATTCTTCCTTGGCGCCAGAGAAACATTCGAGAGTGCCGTATTAAGGGCCCTATCCCAAATCTGTTCAAAGGACCGATTCCCCCACTGAGCCAAATCCACAAACCGGATTGGGTAAGACAGGAAGAACTAAAAGATCCAGCAGCGACATTCTGGCAATTCAAGTTCAATGCTGATGAAACAAAGACAGGAATTGAGGTTCATGCTTTGCTACCACGACAACTAGTAGAGCTGCTTGAGGAGTACCTCGAGCAGTTCCGCAATCACATGCTTCGAGACGTCGATCCAGGGACTCTTTTTGTAAACGGACGAGGGAAAGCTATGTCGGATTACAACGTTGCCTATCTAGTGTCTAGGCTGACGATGCGCTACGGGGGTAGACGAGTAAATCCGCATGCTTTTCGCGATATTGTTGCGTTTACATGGCTTGAAGAACATCCGGCGGATTATCTCACCCTCTCCAAGATGCTTTGGCACTCGAACATCAACACAACGATTCAAATCTACGGTAGCCGATTTAACGAGTCCAGTGGCGTTCGCGCGATGGAGTCTTGGCTAGACGCACGAGAGGCGAAATCTAAGTAGCCGAATCCGACTGTATGTAGGTCAGAAGCGCAGCAACGAAAGAAGAGTATTCTGCCGTGACTCCGTGGTGGACTGATGGCTTTGGCACACCAGCAGCCGCTAGGTAAGGTCACCATAGACCGTAGTACCAACTCACCAAACAAATAAAGGGAATCACAAATGAACCAAGTGCAACATATTGATGGTTTCATCTCACCGATCACACGTAATTTGCAGCAGACAGGCGCTTCGGCACAATCTTCGTCGAACCTTAGCAGATTCGAACCACTGCTATCAGCCACAACCGTAGCAGAGATGCTGAGTTTGCATCCTGTCACTCTCCTTCGCTGGGCGCGTGAAGGTCGCGTACCGCACCATCGCCTCGGCAGGCGTGTCGTGTTCCGTGTGTCCGAGTTGGATATTTGGTTGAGTTCTGGACAGCCGTGCGAGGTTAGCCGTGCAGCAGCCTAAGAATGGTCTGAGCACGGTAAGCCTATCGCGTATCCGGTATCAGAACGGATCCATCGCACTGGAATCAAGGAAGAGTGGTCCCCCGGTTTGGATTTACAGGTGGCGGGAGACTAAAACCAACGGTCAACGCGTGAAGCGGAAGCAAGTCGTGGGAACTAAGGTTGAATTCCCGACCAAGGCGGCGGCAATGCGAGCTGTCGAGGGCTTGCGACTGGACATCAACAGCGAGTCCGCGATGATGAGTTCTTCACGGTTCACCATCGCCGAACTCACAGAGCACTATCGACGGACCGAACTCTCAGAAAAGAGCAGTAAGACCGCGCGCACGAAGCAGGTGTACGGGCACCAACTCGATAACGTTATTGGGCCGAAGTGGGCCAAATATCGCCTTCAAGATGTGAAACCGATTGCTGTTGAGAATTGGCTGAACAGTCTGCCTGTGGCACCTGGATCTCGTTACAAAACTAAAGGTGTCCTGAGCGTATTGTTTCAGCACGCAATGCGATATGGCTGGGCAACGGCAAATCCTATTCGACTTGTGCGGCAGAGCGCTCTTCCAGTGGAAGAGCAGATCGTTCTGGAGCCAGTTGAGATCGCTGCCCTTCTGGCTGAGTTGATCGATCCGTTTCGCACGTTGATCCTGCTTGTATCAGTGACCGGTTTGCGACGCGGGGAACTCTTCGGCCTGAAGTGGGAAGACATCGACTTCGGCGCTGCGGAGATCCGCATCGTCCGCTCGATGGTCGACCAGGTAGAAGGGCCACCGAAAACTCTAGCGTCAAGGCGGCCCATACCGATGTCCAAGGAGCTCGCCTCTGCTCTCGAAAAGTGGCAGGAGAAGAGTGAGTACTCAGATCCAAAGAATTGGGTCTTTGCTAGTCCATTGGCTCTTGGTAAGAAGCCGTATTGGCCGGACGCTGTGATGAAACGCCACGTGCTCCCAGCGGCAAAAAGAGCAGGCATTACCAAGAAGATCGGCTGGCACAGCTTCCGGCGAACTTTGGCAACCTTGCTACAGTCTTCGGGGGCCTCGGTAAAGACGACGCAAGAACTAATGCGTCATGCTTCTCCGGTGATGACTCTCGGAACATATGCCAAAGCAGTGACAGCAGATAAAAGGATTGCTCAAGATGCTATTGCGGCTTTATTCGTGGGCGAACTTCAAACGGAGCCCACCTCCAACAGTCAATAACATACGATGGGCTTTCGCGTAGCGCGAAGGCCAATCGCTGTTGGGGGTGAGTGAACTCATGATGCCTAGTCGAACAGACTCTTCATCATCGGTTCTGTTGCCGCCAGCCTCTCGTTCACTGATGTCACCGTCATCTCCTCATCGGGCCAGATCCGCAACAGATGAATTGGTGGTCGCTCGCTCGTTACAAGCCACTCTCTGAAGTCACGGGGTTCGAGGACGACCGGCTGGCGATCGTGGATAGGCTTCATGACGCTGTTCGCTTCGCTGGTAAATATCGAAAACGTCTTCTCCCATTGGTCTGTCTTCGGATTCTTCCATGGAGCCCAGACTCCAGCCATTCCAAAGACCTCACGATCTGAGACCGTGACTTCATACTTCGGCTTAGGCGCCCTCTTTGTATCCTGCCACTCGAAGAATGAGGACGCCGGAATGATACAGCGGTTCTCTTCGAACTTGGTCTTCCAGAAGTTCGCCTTGATGACGTCTTCGGACCGCGTATTGAACAGGAAGCGGTCTGGTAGCCTGAAGCCCCACCGCATGACATTGAGATTCCGTTCCCCTTCTTGGCTCATAAGAACGACAGGCTGAATTGACCCCGGAGCGCAATCGTTGTCCTCGTCGAAATCTACTTCCCCAAGACCTCTATTGACGTAGAAGGCTTCGGCGATCTTCTGCTTGTCCCCTTTTCGTTTGTACCTACCACACATTGTTAAGACCTCACACGCCATTTCTGCCCCAAGGCTACCATCAACCTGGTTCATAGATACACCCCAACAAAGCTGCCTTAGTAGAAATATATTCCCTATGTAATCAGTTATTTACAGCTATGGTTGCACAACTTAAAGTGCATGGCATATTGCACCGACATCTCCATAGAGGCGAATATAAAGCGAATATATGCCGCTTGCCTCGATTGTACGGACACAAATCGAAACTGCTCTTTCCCATAGGATTCCTTCGGCACTTACACCAGCGCCGAAGATGATTCGCCCCGTGGCCGAAACGGGAATTGAGAGTCTGGATGAAGTCTTGAAAGGCGGCCTGCCTGTAGGAGCTATTAGTGAACTCGTCGGGCCAGAGAGTTCTGGACGAACTTCCACAGCACTTTCGTTCCTCGCCCGTGTCACAGAGATTGGCAAGGTCTGCGCATGGATCGATGTCTCGGACTCTCTCGATCCTGCCTCGGCCTCAGCCGCAGGAGTTGATCTCAGCCATTTACTGTGGGTGCGATGTGGTGTTCGTCCGAAGGCTACGCCGCAGCCAAAGAGTCACTTTGCCCTTCCCAACAAATACCTCGTTCCCCTTCCTGTGACTAAAGGGTTGCACGGAGGTGGATGTGGATCACATCCACGAGGCGAGACGAAAGGTCTCCCTCAAGCCGTCAGTGGATTGTTGCAGCCAGAGGCACCTGCTCCGCATCGTGCCGAACCGCAGCGTAGAGTGCGCCAGAGACAGGACTACTTTGAGTCGGCGTATCAACAGGGTTCAATGCAGACTCCACGGGTATCGCCACCTTCCAAGCCTTGGTCAAGGATCGAGCAGGGACTTCGAACGACTGACCTGCTCTTACAAGGCGGCGGTTTCAGCGCAATTGTGTTCGATATGGGCAGTCTCAGCGCTGAGTTCGTTTCGCGAGTGCCTCTGGCAACCTGGTTTCGCTATCGTGCAGCAGCAGAGCGAACACAGTCCAGCATCCTTCTACTTACCCAGCATGGTTGCGCGAAGAGCAGCGCCGAACTCCTCCTGCGACTCCGGCCAGGCCGTGCGATCTGCGATGAAGCGACAGTCTTCCCAGGGATCGAATCGTATGTCGAGGTGGTGCGTCGCCGCTTCGCGGGAGATTCAGTGAAGGTCATTCCTCTACGCAAACCGCCTCAGAGCACGATTGCTGCAAGTTGGCAAAGCCGGACTACCTGGGCAGGCCGAAGATGACCGAACCCTCCGAGCTCTATGCCTGTTTATATGCGAAGGAGTTCCCGGCGCAGGCGCTTCTGCGTCTGCGGCCAGAACTACACAACAAACCCTGTGTCGTGATGGAGGGAGAGGTTCCTTTACAGCAGGTGTGTTCCCACAACACCAAGGCACGCCTCCTTGGGGTTACACGTGGCATGACCCAAGTGGAGGTCGATACCTTTTCTAACCCCGTAGTGCTGTCACGTTCGCGCAAGGTGGAGAAGGAAACAAGAGCCATCTTGCTTGAATGTGCCGGTGCCTTCTCTCCTCGCGTGGAGGATCGAAGTGAAGAGACCTCGTTTCTCTGCGCCATCGACTTAGCGGGAACAAGAAGTTTATTCGGCCCACCGGAAGTGTTGGCGAAGAGCCTTCTACAACGTGTCAGGTCTCTTGGTATCACGCTACGTCTTACCATTAGCAGCAACTTTTATGCTGCTGTCTGCCTCGCACGAGGTCTGTCGCCTCGCATCCCACTAAGAGTCATTGCGCCTGGAAACGAGGCAAACGAACTTGCGCCTTTGCCACTGATGGTCCTTGATCTTACGGAAACTCAGGCCGAGACATTTTCTCTATGGGGAATTCACACTCTGGGGATGCTTGCGGCTCTTCCCGAAAAGGACCTTATTGCCCGCATGGGACAGGAGGCCAAACGGCTTCGGCAATTGGCGCGCGGTGAGTATCCACATCTGTTTCAGCCAGCGGAGCCCGCCTTCATCCTAGAAGAGCGAATGGAGCTCGATTCCCCGGTTGAGCTGCTGGACTCTCTGCTCTTCGTCGTGGGTGTGATGCTCGATCAGTTGATTCTTCGCGCAAGAGCACGCATCCTTGCTCTGGCGTCAGTCAGAGTCATATTGGTACTGGACGGAGCCGGAACGCACACGCGAACTGTTCGGCCCGCGCTGCCCACAAATGACAAACAGCTATGGATTAAGTTGCTGCATCTTGATCTCGAAGCGCACCCACCGCAAGCTCCAATCCTGGCGTTGACGCTCACCGCAGAGCCAGGCAGCACAAGCAAGGTACAGCTTGGTCTCTTCTCTCCACAGCTTCCTGAACCAAAACGACTGGACCTAACCCTTGCTCGAATCCGCGCCATCGTGGGCGAGGATTGCGTAGGCCGCGCTGTCCTGGGGGACACACATGCTCCAGACGGTTTTCACATGGACACCTTTACCGTGCCTTCGGGTGTTTCTACAGCGGTCGTCTCCTCCAAGCCTCGCTCCTCGATCCGGCAAATACGTCCTCCAGAAACCATCTCAGTCACGTTGCAAGGGCGCCGGCCAAGTATGTTCTTCTTCAGGCAGCAGCGTTATACCGTAGAACACGCTTACGGACCTTGGCTGACAAGCGGTGATTGGTGGAACCAGTCGCTATGGGGATGGCAGCAATGGGATTTGGTAGCGCGTGCACAGGACGGCTCTGTTCTGTGTTGCTGCCTAGTGCGTGATCTCATGCAGAATATCTGGCAGATGGCGGCGCTCTATGACTGAACGCTATGTTGAACTACACGCCGCCAGTGCCTTCAGTTTCTTGGAGGGAGCATCGCAGCCGGAGTCACTGATTGAAGGAGCCGTTGCACTTGAGATGCCAGCGATGGCGCTTCTCGATCGCAACGGTGTTTATGGCTCGGCCCGGTTTCATACCAGCGCGAGACGGAATGATGTTCGCGCTCATGTTGGAGCGGAGGTCGCCGTGTCGAGTCTAGGACCGCGTCTGGCGCCCCCAGCATGGCTACCGCATCAGCACATCACCGAACCTGCTCGTCTGCCGCTGCTCTGCGAGAGCCGTGAAGGTTATCAGAATCTATGTCAGCTCATCACGCGGTACAAGATGCGCGAGACTACGAAGAAGGAAGGCGCAGCCAATTTCGATGAGTTGCAGCAGTATGCAACTGGACTGGTCTGTCTGACCGGTGGTGATGAAGGTCCATTGGCTGCTGCACTAATGCACGGCGGAGAAGAAGCAGGCCGCGAAACTGTAGAGCGGATGGTTCGTGTCTTCGGTCCCGAGAATGTCTATGTCGAATTGCAGCGCCATTACGAGCGTGAAGAAGAGTGGCGAAACCAGGCTGCAATTCGGATCGCACGCTCCTTGAAGCTGCCAGTGTTGGCTACCAATGGTGTCCGGCATGCTACGGCCTATGATCGCGAGATTCTGGATCTATTTACTGCCATCCGCTATCACACGGAACTCGACCAGGCTGGCCGCCTTCTGTCTGTCAACAACCAGCGACATCTCAGACCAGCGTGTGAGATGGCAGGTCTCTTTCGAGATGTTCCGGGAGCCATTACCAACACTGTCGATCTCTCTGCGCGGTTGACGTTTGAGTTGAACGATCTCGGCTATGAATTCCCACGTTATCCGGTGCCGGATAGTGAAACCATGGACAGCTTCCTGCGAAAGCGCGTCGTCGAAGGAGTACAGAGGCGTTACGGCCCGAAGAATGACATGGGGCTGCTGGAACGAGCAAGGAAGCAGGTGGAACATGAACTCGCTCTGATCGCTAAGCTCGGGTTCGCTGGGTACTTCTTGATCGTCTGGGACATCGTTCAGTTCTGCAAGAGCAACGACATTCTGATCCAGGGGCGAGGGAGTGCCGCAAACTCGGCTGTCTGCTATGCCCTAGAGATCACTGCGATTGATCCAGTAGGCATGGACCTCCTGTTCGAACGCTTTCTGAGTGAGAGCAGAGGCGAATGGCCTGACATTGATCTTGATCTGCCCTCAGAAGACAAGCGTGAGCAGGCCATCCAATATGTCTATCAACGTTATGGGGAACTCGGCGCTGCGATGACCGCGAACGTCATCACCTATCGTGGCAAATCGGCCGCTCGTGAGGTCGGCAAGGCCCTTGGCTTCGATCAGGAATCCCTTGGCAGGTTGTCCGGCTTGGTCAGTCAGTGGGAGTGGCGCGGCAAAACCGACACGATGGCACATTCCTTTCAAAACGCAGGCTTCGACATCAAGCACCCTCGGATTGCGAAGTACCTTGAGCTGAGCATGCGGATTCAGGGCCTGCCGCGTCATGTTGGACAGCACTCAGGGGGCATGGTCATCTGTCAGGGGCAGTTGAATCAGGTCGTGCCATTAGAACGTGCTTCGATGCCAGGCCGCACGGTTGTCCAGTGGGATAAGGAAGACTGCGCCGATCTAGGCATTATCAAGGTCGACCTGCTTGGTCTCGGTATGATGGCCGTTCTCAAAGACTGCATCGAACTTATTCCTCAGCATTACGGGAACACTATCGATCTGGCCCAGTTGCCAGAAGACGGCGAGGTCTACGAAACTCTGCAACGAGCCGACACAGTAGGTATGTTTCAGGTGGAGAGTCGGGCCCAGATGGCATCACTCCCTCGAAACTATCCGAGGAAGTTCTACGATTTGGTCGTCCAGGTCGCTATCATCCGGCCTGGCCCAATCGTGGGTAAGATGATGCACCCGTACATGCGGCGGCGACAGAAGAAGGAAGAGATCACCTACCCTCACCCATCCTTGAAACCAGTCCTGGAGCGAACTTTAGGCGTCCCGCTCTTTCAGGAGCAGTTGCTTCGGATCGCGATGACGGTCGCCAACTTCTCAGGAGCTGAGGCCGAAGAACTGCGCCGTGCCGTAGGTATGCGCCGTTCGTGGGAGCGCATGAAGAACCTGGAGGGTAAGCTCCGAGACGGCATGACCGCCAACGGGATTGACACGACGACTCAGGAGACTATCGTCCAGAACATCAGCTCGTTCGCCCTGTATGGCTTCCCCGAATCACATGCCGCCAGCTTCGCGCTTATCGCGTACGCCTCAGCCTATTTAAAAGTAAAGTATCTGGCTGCGTTCACCTGCGCCATTCTGAACAATCAGCCTATGGGCTTTTACTCGCCGGCTGTCCTGGTGAAAGACGCGCAGCGGCATGGTTTGCGAGTGAAGCCAATCGATGTTCAGGTTTCAGATTGGTCCTGCACTATCGAGCGTGAAGACGATGGCATTCTATCCCTGCGGATGGGCTTAGGATACGCCAAAGGTTTTCGCAAGCGGTCTGCGGAAGCTCTGGTTGAGTCGCGTCAACTGGAAGGATCATTCCGCTCGGCAGAAGACCTCGCGCTGCGCGTCCCATCGCTTGACCGAAAGGAACTAACCTTGTTGGCGCGCATCGGTGCGCTGAACAGGCTCGACGGGATTGTGCATCGTCGTGAGGCTCTCTGGCAGGTGGAGCGGGCAGGTAAGCTGGAAGGTCCTTTGCTCCGGCAGAAGAGTGAATGGCTGCGCGATGAAGCAGAGAGCCAACCACTCCGGCAGATGAATACGGAAGAGCGCCTCGTCGCAGACTATGCCGGCACCGGTATTACCGTTGGGAAGCACCCCATGTACTATCTACGGTCCGAACTCCGACGGCAAAGAATCTTGTCCGCTGATCAACTACGCAGTTGCAGAGACGGCGAATACATACGTACGGCCGGATGCATCATTGCCCGGCAGCGCCCAGGAACTGCCAAGGGGTTCATCTTCCTGTCGCTGGAAGACGAAACGGGCATCGCTAACGCTATCATCACTCCCGACCTATATGAGCGTGAGCGCCTTGTCGTCACTCGTGCGAAGTTCCTCGTGGTCGAAGGGTTGCTTCAAAATCAGGATGGGGTGATTCACGTCAAAGCTAAGCGATTGACTGTACTCTCCGATCAGTCTCTGGCAACGAGATCGCATGATTTCCATTGAGATAAGTCGGCAAGCTGCGGCGTGAACCCAAGTTCATTTTCAAAGAGTGCTAGTGGATTTACCTCCGAGAAGAAGACGCGTTCTTTGCCAATCATCCATGATGAGAAGGTGTGACCGACATTTCGTGCGAGAAGCTGTTGAGTCAAGCTTCGAAGATTCACGGTCGGTGTCGAAATCCTGGATCGCTCGATGCACGACTATTCGAAGCAGCAGGCAAACCTGAAGGCAGTAGCTTTAAATGTGATAGGCAGGCTGCTTTTCGAAACGGCTCGGATAAAGATGAATAATCTCGACACAGTTTGCCCTCGATGAAGCTTCGCAGTTCCGGCCGAGAGCATCTTGGTTGCCTTCTTGCGCGAACACGAAAGCCTTATCCGCGCCGAGTCTCTTGGCGTCGGATGCGAGCTTGGCCATCACGGTGGCGGAGAACTCCCGCGCGTTCGATTTGATTTCGCCGACCCACAATTCGCCGTCTACAAAACAGATTGCGTCCACCTCGGTTGCTGGATCTTTATCGTCATAGTGCTCATAGAACGTTAACCCTGGACTGAAGATGAATGAGTTTCGGGCTCTTTTGCGTGCTTCCGCGAGTGCGTTGATGAGCGCAACCGTTCCATGTTCCGAAACCGCTTTGCTGACCAAAGAGTTCAAACGGTAATACCAAGTGGACTCCACTGGCGAGTGGACTTCGCTGCCGCAACCGGGGCATTCAAATTGCTGCTCGATAGTTCCGAGTTGCCGCCAGATTCGTGAGCCGCACTGGCGACAACGAGCAATGATGCCTTGCAAAAAGATCTTCGAGTTGACCAGTTCTTGCAGAACGTACTTCAGTCTGTCTTCGGCCTCTGCAGCTGCTCGCTTCGCTTCGCAGTCATCTTTGGGTGCAAGATGTGGGTTCAACGCGACAGAATCTGCGCGCTCCTTCCTGAAGTCTTCAACTAGAAAGCGATAGGTCGTTTCGGGCTCACTAGAACGCAGTGAGCGCGCCATCCTCGCCACTTGTTCTTCGAGCCGGTGGAGCTCGTCGTTCAAATCGGCGTTGGGGTTTATGGTCCAAAGGTGAGGATTCTTTGAAAGCTTCTGAAATAGAGGAGAATCCTTTTCAGGCAAGGCGCGCTCACGCAGGTTCGCTAACCTGTAGATGTTTCGTCTCCAGAAGCGACTCTCGAACATCTGATGCGCCGACTGCAAACCGCCGAATAGATTGAGGACTCCCCTGCAATACCTCGCTTTGTCCGATAGCCCCTGCTCGCTAAAAGATCGACTTTGTTCTTTCCGTTCAAAGTCTCCCGTGTAACTGACCCGTCGACCGCAGCCGACTGCGGATAAGATGAGATTTCGATCCTCCGGTATGGTGAGGTGGATGGGTACCTTCGGACGCATTTCGAACGACAGGCCACCATCGGCGTCGACTCGTCCGGGTAACGCAGAGAACGCTGACGAGATTAGGTTCTTCCGCGGCAGTTGGTACGCCAAGTCTTCATTGCCGTAGTAGGTGTGTTCTGCGTGATATTCAATATGCACGTCCCGTATCCAGCGTGCGTCGTTACTGACCTGGAATGGAAAACTTGGTGCATCAACGAGACCGCCCGTGTTGGGGATCTGATGAACGGTTGTACTGAGAACTTCGGGTTGCCCTAGCCCTCCGCCGCTGAAGCCAAACAAGTGCCGCTCTTTAGTGGGAAGCTCAGGAAGATGCCACGTGCTCTCATTCGCGAATTGAAAAATCGCATCAATCTTCCGATTCATATACGGGGCCGCCAGGCTCCGAAGGTCATCTTCTGAAAGAGTTGAAGAAACCCATCTGAGGTATAGCGGATGCTGACCATTGCGGTATGAGAGTTTCCGCAAGAACTTCGTCAGCGATTCGCTAATTCGAGCATCAGTTATTGACTGAACAGGGAGGCACAGGGCTTTCCAGGTTGCCCTTGCGCCAGGGGCGACAATAAAGATGTGGTTCCAAAAAGCCAGCCAATCGGAAAGTTTATCGCCGATGAAAAGGCTGTAGTCCGAACAGTATGATTCCGAGCCCGTATCGCAAATGGTTCTTACGCAAGTTGCAGCATAGGGAAAGATCAAGCCACCCATTCGCCCTGCAGCCAAGTCCAGAAACCCCGCCAAATCGATCGTTTCGTCGAACTGAAGTTGCTGGATGTCTTTAGGGATCTGCTCGGCCAAAACATTGTTTTGAAGAACACCAAAGTTCCTGCTAATCAGCGGATCGACGTCGCGTTTACCGCTGTATGTCACCAGAGCGGGCGTTTGAAACCAGCGCTGTTCGGTTGCTAACGGTAATAGGCCATGTATTCTCACGAGCTCGTGGGAGATCGATGGGCTGTATTGTGGACGCTCGCCTTGCAGTAAGTGAGCGCTGTGCTTCTTCAGTTTGATCGGGCCAATTTCAGAGACGATCCGGTCTATCAGCTGTTGAGGGACTGAGGTATATGAGTAAATCCAATCGGGATCGACCAGTCGAAGAAGCTGCCAGTATGCCGACGAGATCTCTCCGTCCAGGACAGGAACAATCGGTGACAGCCGACCACCCCAAACGTGCGAGCAAGTGGACATGATTGCGTCCAACAAGGCTAGCGGTGTGGTCTCCGGGTCGATGAGATATGCAACACGGATTTGACGCGGGCGGGTGAGAACGGTCAGATGTCGATTTTCACGGTCAGACGCGGCCATAGTGGAATCATACGATTAGCGGGGAACCTGCCAGGACTCTTCGATCTTCCCGTTCAATGAACAGAAGTGCCGATTATCGTCTTCCTGTGGATCAACGAGATCGGTAAAAATCAAGTCTTCACTATCGAGGCCGGCCGTAATGTCGCCCAAAACCTCGTCTATATCATTGCTGAGCTCTTGAGCCCTACCTCATGGCGCACCAATAGGAGTGGTGGGAGCGGGAGGAGTTGAACCTCCCTGTCGCTCTCCTGATGAGGTGACCCCGCGTATGCACTCTTGCTAACTCTCAGTTGGAGGAGCCATCCACCGGTACTCCCAGAAGCGACGCGGTCCGCCAATTGCATTTATTACTGATTGAGTTCTTCATTGCCATATCCTCCGAAGTTTCGATTTGGTTTTGGTTCGTGCTGCGGGTTTTTGCTGTGAAATGCTTCGACTTCGTCTTCGGTCCCTCGGCCTTCGCCGAAACCTCCAATTTCGCCTTAGCAGTCACCTGAGCATCCACCTTTAGACTGACCGAGCCTGCCGCCGTATCAACCTTGGAAGTCGGGACAATTCCCCCAACCGAGCTAGCCAACGAGCCCAGCAAAGTCACCTTTGCCATCAAGCTCAACCCTTCTATTTTACGTTCGTCAAAACGACATTTGCACGGAATTCTGGGCGCACAGACGGAGTGATCTGCTATCCGGCTCACGATTCAATTCCTTTGGCGGCCCTATACGGGTGATGGCTGGAGCCTCTTGAGACAATGGAAGATATATGAACGCTAACAAAACCATCATCGAGATGTCCGATACCATTTGCCGGCGCTTCCTGAACATGCGGACGAGTAGTCCACGACATTCACTTGTGGTCGCGTTCAAGAATCCAACGCTGCTGTTTGTGATGGAACAACACGGTCTCGTCCGCGCCCTCAATAATCAACAGGACTTCTTGCCTAGGTCGGGAGCGTTTGCCGTGTTGACGGGAGAGGTCTTCGAGCGGGCGAAGCTCTGCATGGCTATTGCGATGCACACTCTGCGAAATATGTTTGAGGTGAATGCACTGAACACAGAATACGAATTCAGTGATCTCCTTCAACATGCATACAAGATGCATGCTGCCGTAGATGAAAAGACGTTGCAATTGGGACTTTATCTAGCTCAGGATTTTGGAGCGTTTCGAGGGTTGAAACCATCTGATGACCTCGTGACGATCGAGCGGTTCACCATCGCGGAGGGGATTGTCACGGTTGCTGACCCCGATCAGTTGTGGGAGGAGCGCTCCGCAAGTGCGCGGTCAGTGGGTTCTGCCCAGTTCGCGGCTGCAGCTGAAGAGGTTGAAAGGGAGCAGGTCAATACGGATGATATCTGGTCGTTGTTGCATCCTGCGATTCACCAGATCGCAGCTCCCCGCTATGAAGCAGGATTCTATGCTGATGCAGTAGAAGCGTGCCTAAAGTTTGTTGATGAAGAAGTTCGCGCCAGAACCAAATTAGATAAGGACGGTCACAAACTTATGGCCGCAGCGTTTTCGCTAGAGAATCCGCTGCTCATCCTTGGCGATGTTGCCACCGCGACAGGGCGGTCCATGCAGCAGGGCTACATGCAGATATTTTCCGGAGCGATGACGGGAATTCGGAACCCTAAGGCGCACGGCAATTTGCAGATCGACAGACAACGGTGCATTCACTTCCTGTTTCTTGCATCTCTTCTGGCGTACAAGCTAGATGAAGCCATAGACACATCGCAACAAGGGTAGACGAGAGTTCTCGCAAACGCAGCCCGATGCCGGGGCGTCGAATTGGGATGTTGCGTGCAAGAAATCGGTTGATGCGGCCGTGTGGTCAGAAATGTCTAAAGGGCACGTAGTTGGACAATCTTCTAGCAAGGGCACTATTTGAAAAGCTCGCTGCTTCTAGCGATGGCGTTGGCGCGACAGGATTGCTATTGGCCCTTTATGGCCCCGCGCTTGGACCCATTGGACCTTCGTCGCTTCGCTAAGTTGTTGGAAGTAAATGGTCGGGACGACTAGATTCGAACTAGCGACCTCACCCACCCCAAGGGTGCGCTCTACCAGGCTGAGCCACGTCCCGACTATTGGTTGCGCGCAGTCCAGGAGGGCTGCGGCGGGGTATGTTGCAGTGTTTAGTGTACACGAGTTAAGCTGCTAAAATCCGCCGGTTAGTGCGTGGGAGCTACGTATTCCTTGGGTAATGTGCCGCCTTCGCCGAAGAAGAATTCGTTCATTTGTTCGACTAGGAACTCCTGGGCTTCGCGGGTCCAGGGTTGGAGGCGGTATTCATTTAAAAGCATCTTCTGGCGCTCGATCCACTCGCCCCAGGCTTTTTTGCTGACGTTTTTGTAGATTTTCTGGCCGAAGTCGGAGTCGAAGGGGGGTTCGTCCAGACCTTCCATCTCGGCTTTGTATTTTGTGCAGAACACCATGTGCGCCATTTTTTCGTCAGCTCCTTTTTGTATTTTACGCGGATTTTTTTGGGTGTGGTCGAAGGGCGTTTTTACAGGGGTTTTTGAGAAAAATGGCTGTTCGACGTGGTTTTTTTGTGGACAAGTTGTGGTGAATTGTGTGGCAAAGATGGATTGCGGAATGCACTTTCCGAACAGTCGAGTTTTTTGCAGTTTTTTGAAGTTTATTTTCGCTTAGCTCTTTTTGGGCTTCGGGCTGCTTTGTTGTCTATCTGAGAGGGGTCATGTCGGTGTTGAAGGGAAGGTCGGGGGGGACGGTGACTGGCTCCTCTCCTTTGTATCCCTGTTTGGCGAAGACGAGGTGGAGGTATTTTGGCTTGGGCTGGGGCAGATGGAAGATGTATCTGCCATCGCTGTCGGTGTAGGTGATGAAGTGGTGGTCTTCGGCAGCGACCTGGACGCCGGCGATTGGAAGATTGGTGACACTGTCGGTAACGCGGCCAGTGAACTCCCACGGAGGCGGAGGACGATGGGCGCGCCAATAGAAGAGGGTCGAGGTAAGCAGGAGGAGAAAGAGAAGACAGACCTGCAAGGCACGGCGGAAGGAGAGCCTGAGGCCGAGACGAGGGACGAAGAGGGAGGCAACCTTTATGGGGTCGGGTTCGGTGATGCCTTGAAGCTCGATCATGCTGGGGAGTGGAGTGGAGTCGAGTAACCAGGGCAGAACGGGGCGGTGGAGAGCTTCGGCACGTGCGTACTCGAAGGCAACATATTCGGAGTCGCGGGTATGCTGCGACCAGCAGAGGATGCAGATGCGAGAGGAAAGGACGGCGCGGGCGAGCCGCTGTTTCCATGGGTCTCCGACAACGATGGATTGAGTGTCGAAGAAGACGCTGTAGCCGCGGCGGCGGAGCTCCTCGACGAAGGGTTCGACGATGGCGGTGTCTTGGCGGGAGTAGCTGACGAAGACGTCGTAGCGGGGGAAGAACATGTCAGTTCCCTGCCCCCTGATGGATGGTGTGCGCGGCATCGGCGAGAGAGGGGCCGTCGCCTTGTTCGAGGGACTGGAAGAGTTTTATCCAGAGGGAGTGGTTGGCGCTGAATTCCGGTGCGGCAGCGAGGTAGACGCGATCGCCAGCGGTGGACCAGTCCTGTTTGGTGAGTGTTGCTGCCGAGGCGGCGAGGGCCTCGGCGGTTTGTGATGCAGCCGGGTGCTGGCCTGCGCCCCACTGGCAGGCAAAGAGGAGCGTCAGACGGCCAGACGTGTATCGGGGGTCCAATTGAGCCTGATTGACGGAGTTGATGAGGTCGATGCAGGTGGAGAAGCGGGATGTAGTGAGAGCGGCCTCGGCGAGGTTAAGTTTGTTGCCATCGTTAGGAGCGGCGGCTTCGGCGCGAGTGGCGTAGTCGTAGGCTTTGGGGAAGTCTATGAGGAAATCGTGGTAGAGACTGCTGATGAGAGACAGGGTGTTTGCGTTTTTTGGGGCGACCTGCAGTGCGGCGCTAAGGGCTTCGGCAGATTGGGTGAAAAATTCCTTCGCCTGCCGACCGGAGGAATGCACGCCCTGAGCACCCCGGATTTGCCCGAGAGTGGTTTGCATGTTCCCCCAGTCCTGCGGAGAGGTTTGCATGGTGATGACTTCGAGGGCTCCGGTGTAGGCGGCGGCGGCCTGGGCTAGCAGGTCAGTCGACTGGTTGGGTGTGGCGGTCTGGCTTTGTGCGAAGAGAACAGCACCCAGCGCCCATTGCGTACGGGCCCATCGATCCGAATTGTTCTGCCGGTTGTAGACCTCGAGCGCAGCGCGATAAGCAGCGGCAGCCTGAGATTGACAATCAGCAGCCTGCGTGGCCTGAGCCTGGCTGTTATAGCGATCGGCAAGCTGCGTGAGCACGGAGCCCAGATCAATTTGGATTCCGGCCCAACGGAGGGGAGCGCTTGCTTTTGTGATGACTTCAAGCTCGAAGCGCAAGGCGACGGCGGATTGGGTGAGCAGATCGATTGCCTGACTGCCGGAAAAGTCCTTGCTTTCGGTGTGTAAAAGGTCCGCGAGGCTGTGCTGGGCATTCGCCCAGTCCAGGGGGTCTTTCTGCCTGGCGGTTCCCTGAAGAGAAGTTTGAATTGCTGCGGCACCTTGAAGGGTGAGGTCATGTGCCTGATTGCCGGACGTGGTCTGAGCCCGGGCAAGGAGCACGTTGCCGAGTGACCTTTCCGCCATGGACCAATCCTCGGGATGATCTGCCTTCGTAAAAACCTCGAGCGCGGCGCGGGTGCTGGCCTCTGCCTGGGTCAAGAGCTCAGTCGCGTGTTTGCCGGAGGTCCGCATAGACTGCAGGCTGAGGATGTCGCCGATGAGCATCTGGGCGTTTGCCCAATCCAAAGGATTCTCTGACCGAGTCCGGATTTCGAGCACGGAACGGAGCTGGTCGACGGCTTGTGAGAGTGATTCGGATGCCTGCTGCTCCGACAATTGCCCTTGGTGGTAGCTGTACGTACTCGTTGTTGCCAACATAAGGGCATAGTAGTTGGCGTACTCGGCCCATTTTTTCGGATCCTTCTGCTTACTGGAGGCGTCGACCGTGGCACGGGCGGCTGCGACGGCCTGTGAACGGAACTCTGCTGCATCCTTATAGTTGGGCACTTGCACGCCCAGATAGAGAGCTGCGGAACCGATGACGAACTGAACAGAGGCCCATTGCTCTGGTTCAGTGGATTCGTCTATCTGAGCAAGCATGCTCTTACAGTCGTCGATGACTTTTAAAAAGAGCGGAGCGGGGTTCTCGGATGAAGACTCCTGACTCAGGATCTTTTCTCCTTCCTCCGTGCGAACCAGGCCTGTGAAGCGAACGGCGCGGAACCAGATGTGGCGAAGTGCGGCGTCCTCAGGATAGCGCTGGTGCTCTGCAGCGGCTTCCTTCACGGCATCGTCCATGATTTGCGTTGCCTGATGGTATTGATGCGCGAGCTGGAATGCATCGGCACCTTGTGTCGATTCCTTGAACAGAGAACGCAGGGCTTCGCGGCGGCCTATGAGGTAGCTCTCCTGTTCGCGGTGCAGTGCCAGTTTGCTGGTGAGTGCGGCGCCTTGAAAGAGCTTGGCGGCGTTCTCAAAGTTGCGTAAGGCGAGCTCGGCTTCGGCCTGCTTGGCAAGTGACGCCTCCTGGCGATGTTCGAGGACGTCGTTGGCCCAGGCGCGCATCTGTTGATCTACCTGATCGTAAGGGAGGCCGTTGGTGGAAGCCCAGTTATGGAGTAATTGATCGAAGTCGGGCTTTTGATGCTCGGCTTTGGTGAGAGAGACCTGCAATTGCTGATTCTGAATGGACAAGCGAGAGAGGCGATTGAGCATTGCTTCGATTTGCGCGGGTTGGAGCAGTGCAGGTGAGCCTTTGGGCAGAAGGACTATGGTGAGCGTGGGGTGGACGTCAGTCAAGATGCCTTCGCCGGGTTGGTAGATGACGAGGTTTGGAGCGTCGGAGATTTCGATGTGAAGATCGCCGCGCTGTTGAGCCTCCGCAGAGATGATGAGTTCGGTCTGGCCCTGGCTGTTGGTGCGGTCGCGGGCCTCGGTGATCTTTTGGGAGCCGTCTACGAAGTCGATGGTGACCCTGACGCCGGAGACGGGTTGTCCGGGGTCGGCGTGCTTGTTGATGACAGTGATGATGACGTGCATGGGTGCGGCGGGGGCTGCCCAGAGAGGTAGTCCGGCGATCCAGCTGAGGCCAAGCAGCATCCATGCTTTGCCGATCATGCACGCCCCCATTGGGGCCCGAAGTACTACCTTGCTGCCTTTTGGGGCAGCGGAGGTGACAGAAGTCTAACAAGGTTGTGAGCCGGTTAGTGCTTTCGTTTCACCTTGGATTTTTTGTTGCGCTCGCGGGCTTTGGATTTGGTTTTGGATTTGGTTTTTTTGCCGGAGCGGTTGGGGCTGGTCTTGTTGGCGGAAGGTTTCGTGGTGCGCGAACCCACCGTAGTCTCACCGGACCTGTCGGTCCGCTGAGCCGAAGATGGGGCACCCGGTTCGTTGGAGGGGAGGAGGGCGAACTGGAGGCGGCGTTGCTGGCGGTCGATGCGGTCGAGGAGGACGTGGACGCGTTGGCCCATGCGGAAGATGTGGCCGTTGCGGGCGCCTGCGATGGTGCGGTCGGTGTCGCGGAAGAAGTAGCGGTCGTCGTGGAGGGTGTTGAGGGGGACGAGGCCTTCGATGAAGAGGTCGTCGAGTTCGACGAAGAAGCCGTACTTGGTGCAGGAGAGGATGATGGCGTTGAAGTCTTCGCCGATGCGGTCCTGCATGAATTTGATTTTTTTCCACTCGATGAGCTCGCGCTCGGCGTCATCGGCTCGGCGCTCGGCCTGGGAGGATTCGGCGGCTATGGCTTCCAGTTCTTCGGCGGGGAGGGGTTCAGGATGTTCTGTGCTGGGGTTGGGGAGTGCGGTTCGCGCTTCGCGCGAATGCCCACTCATGCGGTGTGACTGCATGAATGGGGCACCCGGTTTTGTGGTGGTTTTGGCTGCGTTTTTTTCGCCCCAGGGTTGAGGGTCGGTGCTGGGGATGGCGGCGCCTTGGGGGTTGGCTCCGGAGTGGAGGAGGGTGCGGAGGAGGCGGTGGACGATGAGGTCGGGGTAGCGGCGGATGGGTGAGGTGAAGTGGGTGTAGCTGGGAGAGGCGAGGGCGAAGTGGCCTACGTTTTTCTCGCTGTAGCGGGCTTGCTTGAGTGAGCGCAGCATGAGGTAGGCGAGGATGCGCTCTTCGGGCTTGCCGGCGATCTTTGCGGTTAGGCGCTGGTACATTTGCGGGGTTACGGGAATGGCGTCGGGGACTTCGTGGGTTTGAGCTTTGCGGTCGGTGCCGCGGACGTTGCGGCGGTCGCCTCTGGTTTGGATGCGTTTGACGGGCAGACTGCTGAAGCCCAGGGAGTAGCCGAACTGGGCGGCGGTGTCTTCGAAGTCGATGATGCGCTTGGGGTCGGGGGTCTCGTGGATGCGGTAGATGCCGGGGATCTCGTTGGCTTCGATCCAGTGGGCGACGCACTCGTTGGCGGAGAGCATGAACTCTTCGATGAGGCGGTGGGACCAGCCGCGCTCGGAGCGGACGATGGCTTGCATGTTGCCTTCGGGATCGAACTGGACGACGGGCTCGGGGAGATCGAAGTCGATGGAGCCGCGGCGGTGACGCTTGGCGTTGAGCTTGAGGGCTAGCTGGTGCATCTGCTCGAAGTGGGGAACGAACTGCTGGAATTGCAGGCGGGCTGGCTCGTTGCCGTCGAGGATGGCCTGAACCTGGGTGTAGGTCATGCGGCGGGCAGAGCGGATGATGCCTTCGCAGATCTCGTAGCCGAGGACTTCGCCGTGGATGTCGATCTCGATAAGGCAGGAGAGGACGTGGCGGTCTTCGTCGGGACGCAGGCTGCACATGCCGGAGGAGAGGTCGGGCGGGAGCATGGGGATGGCGCGGTCGGGGAAGTAGACGCTGGTGCCGCGGAGGCGGGCTTCGAGATCGAGCGCGGTGCCGGGGCGGACGTAGTGGCTGACGTCGGCTATGTGGACCTGGAGCTCGTAGTTGCCGTTGGGGAGGGGTTGGACCAGGACGGCGTCGTCGAAGTCGCGGGCGGTTTCGCCGTCGATGGTAACGATGGGGAGGTGGCGGAAGTCGCGTCTCGGAGAGATACCCGGTTCTTCGATTGGTAGGGCTGCGGAGGCGGAGGCTTCGGTTAGGACCTTGGTGGGGAAGGTGTGGGGGAGGTGGTGCTTGCGGATGATGATTTCTACGTCGACACCGAAGGCGTCGGGTGGGCCGAGGACTTCGAGGATGCGGCCTCGGGCGGGGCGGCCGGGGGTGGGGAAGTCGGTGATCTCGATGTCGACAGCCAGGCCTTCGAGGCTGGCTTCGTCATCGGGGTTCCAGGTGCGCTGCTGGAGGCGGGCTTCTTCGCCGAGGACTCGGTGGGGTGAGGCTTTGGGTGTGGCGGGAATCTCCATGCCGTCGGGGATGAGGATGGGCTGGGTCATGCGCTCGTCGAGCGGGGTGACGTAGTTGCCGTGAATCATGGGGAGGTGGTCCCATGTGCTGGTGCGGCGGTGGGTGCGCTCGTAGTGGAAGATGCCGACTACGGTGGGGTTGCGGCGGGTGAGGATGCGGAGGACTCGGCCGGAGCGGCGGCCATCTCTACCGCGTGGGGCTTCGTCTACGATGACCTCGTCGCCCTGCATAGCGCTGTTGAGCTCGTTGGGAGGGATGAAGAGGTCGTCGTCGCGGTTGGTGCTGCCGTTGGGGCGGACGAAGGCGTAGCCGTCGCGGTGCATGTCGATGCGGCCGGCTATGAGGCGGTCGCGGGTGATGCGGGATTGTTGCGGCTGGTCGATGGAGGCGCGATGGGTGCGGGCGGTTTTTTCGGGAGCGGCGGAGGGGAGGCTCCATTGGTCGTTGTCGAGCTTGATGAGGTCGCCGCGGGCGGTGATGCGGGCTAGTTGCTCGAGTAGGAGGCGGCGTTCGCGGCCTCCGCCCAGGCCTAGCTCGCGGATGAGCTGCTTGTAGCCGGCTCGGTGGCCGGCGGAGCGCTCGATGCGGCGGATGAGTTCGCGGTCGCTTTGCGGGTATGGGTGGCCAGACATCTGTGACGAGGATATCGCGTGTAACTACAGATGCAAAAACAACAGCAAAAGCGAATACAGGGATTCTTCGCTTCGCTCAGGATGACGACGTAAAACAAACAACAGCAACAGCAACGGCAACGGCAACGGCAACAGCAACAGCAACAGCAACAGCAACAGCAACAGCAACAGCAGATCCCTACGGGATGACAAACAAAAGAGCAACTGCAATTACAACAGCAACCGCAAAACAATGGTTAGCGTTGGGCGTCGAGGGAGGTGGGTTCGGCTTTGAGTATGGTGGCGGCTTCGGAGAGTGAGGTGTGGGGCGGGGTGGGGCGGAAGTCTGTTTTTACTTCGTCTTCTTGTTGGCTGATGGTTTTGAAGAGGAGGACGTGGCCGTCGATGTGGACGTGCGACTCGGTGATCTGCCATACGCCGGGGGCTAGTTCGCGGCGCTCGACGTTGAAGGTTCCGCCCTGGTTCATGCGGCCGAAGAGTCCCCAGCCAAAGGTGACGTCGTGGATGAGCTTGCCCTTGATGGTTTGGATTCGGTTCTGTTGTTTGTTGACGGCGATCTCACCGGCCATGGCGGCGAAGACGCGCGTCTCCATGGAGGGTGCGGAGAAGTTGGGATCGGGGACGAATGCGAGATAGTACGTTTCGGGTGTTTCGTTTTGGAGAGTCCAGAGAAAGGCGTCGGGGAGGAGGCGGAGCATGTTCTCGGCGCGTTTGTCGTCCTGCTCGCCGTCTTTACGTTGTTTGGCTTGCTGGGAGGGGTCGTTGACGAAGGACTGGATGCGGGCGTCTTCGGCTTTGAGTTCTTCGGGGGTGAGGGGTTGGCCGTTGCGTTTGAGCTTCTTTTTGACAGAGCCGTGGTCAGTCTCGACGACCTGATAGAGGAATTCTCCGTCGGGCTTGTGGTTGATGTCACGATATTGCCAGCGGGAGTGATCGTCACGGTCTGCAGCTAGCTCGATTTTGACTGCTGTGCGGACAATTTCTTGCGCGCGCGGATCTTGTTTCTGCTGGGCGTGGAGAGAGATCGCCGAGAGGGAAAGAACAAAAACAGAAAACAGAGAAACAGATCGCTTGCTTGCAGACATTGTTTTAAACTCCTGCAGTCGTTAGACGCATCTTACACGCCATATGTTCGCCGAGATAGTAATTGCAAGGAGTTACGGGTGCGTCTTGCGGCGACGTGTTGAAGCCGGGTGAGGAAAACGGTTCGCGCGTAGCGCGAATGCCCACTCATGCGGTGAGACTGCATGAATGGGGCACCCGGTTCGTGATTACTGAAGCCATTCGATGCGGATGGATTTTTTTCCTAGGCGCAGGATGGGACTTTGTCCGAGTTGATTGAGTGATGCTGTCTTGCCGGAGAATTTTTCTCCGTTGATGCTGACGGCGTTTTCGGCGATCTTTCGGTTGGCTTCTCCGGTGGATGCGGCGAGGCCTGCTAGGTGGAGAAGCTTTGCGATCTTGATGCCCGTGGTGCCGTCTTCGTTGGGCGTTGTCAGGCCTTCTTCCTTGAGCGATATTTTTGCGACTGGGACGTCTTCGCTTACGCCGCGTTGCTGGAATTGCTTGGCCCAGTTATCGGCGGCGGAGTCGGCTTCGGCCTTTGAGTGGAAGTCGGTGGTGATGGAGTGGGCGAGGTTCTTCTTCGCCTGCATGGGGTGGAGTTTGCCGCTGGCTACGTCGGACTGCATCTGTGCGATCTCGGATTGGCGGAGGTCGGTTAGGAGTGTCCAGTACTTCCACATGAGGTCGTCGGAGATGGACATGAGCTTGCCGTACATTTCGAAGGGTGGTTCGTGGATGCCGATGGCGTTGTTGAGAGACTTCGACATCTTCTGAACGCCGTCGAGGCCTTCGAGGATGGGGTTCATGAGGATGATCTGCTGGGGCTGGCCGAAGTGCTTCTGCAGGTCGCGGCCGCGCATGAGGTTGAACTTCTGGTCGGTTCCGCCTAGCTCGACGTCGCACTGGAGCGCGACGGAGTCGTAGCCCTGGGCGATGGGGTAGATCATCTCGTGCAGGGCGATGGGCTGCTCGTCGTTGAAGCGCTTGTGGAAGTCTTCGCGCTCGAGCATCTGGGAGACGGTGAATTGGCCTAGTAGTTTGACGAGGTCGTAGTAGGAGAGTTTGTCGAGCCACTCGGAGTTGTAGCGGACCTCGGTTTTGATGGGGTCGAGGATCTTGAAGACCTGCTCTTTGTAGGTTTCGGCGTTGGCGGCAATCTGTTCGGGCGTGAGGGGCTTGCGGGTGACGTTGCGGCCGGTGGGGTCGCCGATCAAAGCGGTACTGTCGCCGATGAGGAAGATGACGGTGTGGCCGAGTTGCTGGAAGTGGCGCAGCTTGCGGATGAGGACGGTGTGGCCGAGGTGGAGGTCGGGTGCGGTGGGGTCGAAGCCGGCCTTGATGCGCATGGGCTTACCGGAGGCGACGGATTGGGCGATGCGCTCTTTGAGTGCTTCAAGGGGGAGGATCTCGGCGGCGCCTTTGGCGATGAGGTCGAGCTGGTCTTCTACGGAGGGAAAGGACATGTCGTTTTTAAGTATAAAGATGGCTGAGGAGTTGGCGATGCCGGATAAGAAACGCAAGCGGGAGAGGGAGACTCCGCATAAGGACAAGATTTGTAAGACGTGTGGGCGGACGTTTGCGTGGCGGAAGGAGTGGGAGAGGGATTGGGGCGTGATGAAGTACTGCAGCGATGCTTGCCGTGGATATAAGGCGGGAGAGGCAGATGCGGCGTTGGAGGAGGCGATTCTGGAGCTGCTGGCGGAGCGGGGTGAGATAGGGCCTTCGGAGGCTGCGAAGCTGGTGGGTGGGACGGAGGCTCGAAGGGATTGGGAGGGTTTGATGGTGTCGGCGCAGGCGGCGGCGCGGCGGCTGGTGAAGGCGGGGCGGATCGTGATTGTGCAGAATGGCAGGGTGGTGGATGGGGATGCGGCAAGAGGGGCGATTCGTTTGCGATTGCGTTGATTTACAAAAGAACAAGCAACGGCAACGGCAAAGACGAATACAGGGATCCTTCACTGCGTTCAGGATGACGACGTAAAAACAAATGCCGCTCTATACTTTTTGGCATGGATGCTGAGCGGGTTCGTGGATTTTTGCTGGGGTTGCCTCACGTTGTGGAGACGATGCAGTGGGGCGCGAACCTCGTTTTCTGGGTCGGAGACAAGGCCATTGGCGGGAAGATGTTTGCGCTGGCGAATCTGGATGGCGATGGGCGGGCTGTGATCTCGTATGCGGCGGGGCCGGAGCGGTACTCGGAGTTGCTGGAGATTGAGGGGGTGATTCCGGCACCGTATATGGCGCGGATCTTCTGGGTGGCGGTGGAGCGGTGGGATGTGTTCCGCTGGGCGGAGTGGGAGCAGGAGCTGACGGCGGCGCATGAGATTGTCTTCGGCAAGCTGCCTCCGCGAACGAAGGCAGTGCTGACGATGCCGCTGAAGGAGCAGAAGAGACTGATTCGCGAACGCAAGGCTCTGCTGGCGGCGCGGGCCGCGGAGAAGGGGTGACGCTATACGTTGCGAAAACTTTTACCGCGTAAAGACGTGCTTGAAGCAGTGCCAATAGGCGTAGATGAGGAAGAGTTCAAGGGCGGCGGCGAATAGGCCCATCCCAATTCCCTGCGGCAGCATGGTGATGTGGAAGAGCAGAATGACGACGATGATTGGGCCGAGAATGGTCAATGCGACGCCGACGTAGCGGCCGATCAGCAACAGGATGCCTGCAATGACATAGAGAGCGCCGATGAAGTAGAACCATCCGTGTGCGAACATGAGGCCCGACAGGGTTCCGGCGTCGCCCGGCGGCATCTGCATGGGCATGAAGGGGTGGAGGGTGTTGAGGCCGAAGACGGTGAACATGAGGCCGAGCAGGATGCGAGCGATGATGGTGGCAATCTTCATGGACAAACTCTCCTTTGCTGCACGTTAGGGCTGCCTGGGAACTTGCACCACCATAGTATGTTTGGGTAGCGTCAGGCTATGACAAATATTGATTCGGGTGTTTTTCTGTCACTTGCCGGGCGAGTGGCGCTGGTGACGGGCGGTTCGCGGGGGATAGGCGCGGCTACGGTGAGGATGTTTCGGCGGGCAGGGGCGCGGGTGGTCTTTAGCTATCGGGCCGCGGAGATGCAGGCTGAGGCGTTGGTGGCGGAGTGTGGCGGCGAGGACGTTTGTTGTGCTGTGAAGCAGGAGCTGGCTACGGCGGAGGATGGCCAGGCGCTGGTTGCAGAGGCGGTGGCGGCGTTTGGGCGGGTCGACTGCTTGATTGTGAATCATGGGGTGTGGCCTTCGCATGACGCTCCGATTGGGCAGATGACCGTGGAGCAGTGGCGCGGGACGCTTGGGATCAATCTTGATAGCGCGTTTGGGCTGGTGCAGGCTGCGGTGGCGCAGATGCAACGGCAGACACCAGTGGCGGGCGCGCGGGGGCATGTTGTGCTGGTGAGCTCGACTGCGGGGCAAAGGGGAGAGGCCTTCCATGCGGACTATGCGGCAAGCAAGGGTGCGCTGATCAGTATGACGAAGAGCCTTTCGAGTGAGCTGGCCGGGCAGGATATCTACTGTAACTGCGTTGCGCCGGGGTGGGTAGTGACGGATATGTCTGCCGCTGCCCTGGAGCATCCGGAGACGTCAAAGAAAGTGCTGGCTACGATACCGCTGGGGCGCGCTGCGGCGGTGGATGAGATTGCAGGGCCGATATTATTTCTTTGTACGCCGCTGGCGGGGTTTGTGTCGGGCGAGATATTCAACGTGAACGGCGGCGCTGTGCTGGTTGGCTGATGGAGTTGGAATGAAGAGAGCTGTTGTTTGCCTGGTTGTGATGGGGACGTTGGCCGCGCCGCGGATGTTTGCGCAGGCGAGCGATATTCCGAGTGCTGCACCTACGAAGAATGCGGGTATGACGCAGGAGCAGCTGGGGCACAAGCTGCTGGATGAGATGGTGGAGGCGCTGGGTGGGCAGGCGTGGCTTGATCGTAAAGACATGCAGGTGAAGGGACATACGGCTGCGTTTTTCCGCGGGGCGCCTACTGGCATGGTGGTCGATTACGACGGCTGGCGGCGGTTTCCTGATGGGAACCAACCCGGCGCGGAACGTATCGGCTTCCTGACGGATAAGAGCATGATCTTTCCGGGCAAGAAGATCGACGTAGTGCAGATTTGGGCGAACAACGTCGGCTACGAGGTTACCTACAAGGGAACGACGACGCTGCCAAAGGAGTTGGTGGAGGATTATTTGCGCAGGCGCGCGCACTCGATCGAAGACGTGGTGCGGGTGTGGCTGAAGACTCCGGGAGTGATGGTGATTGCCGAGGGAACGACGATGGTGGAGCGGCGCATGGCCGATAAAGTATCGATCCTGAGCCCGAACAATGACGCTGTGACGATTGAGCTGGATTCGACCACACACCTGCCGCTGCGACGCAAATTCGAGTGGCGTAACCAGACCTTCAAGGATCTGGACGAAGATGCCGAGGAGTATGACGACTACCACACCATTCAAGGGCTGCCGACGCCCTTCATGGTTACTCGTTACCACAACGGCGATATGGCGAGTCAGCGGTTTTTGAGCAAGGTGGAGTACAACCTGGGGCTTTCGCCGGACCTGTTTAATCCGGACATCGTGCTGAAGAAGAAGTAGGCCGCGGTTTATACTCATGGCTGCCATGAGTGATACAGAACAAAGCACTGAATCCGCGCCGGAACAGGCTCAGAAGCAGACGATGGACATCCTTGAGATTATGTCCATCCTGCCACACCGCTATCCGTTTCTACTGATCGACCGCGTTGTCGAGATGGAACGCAAGCAGCGCATTGTTGCGATTAAAAACGTGACGATGAATGAACCACAGTTTCAGGGACACTTTCCCCACTACCCGATTATGCCCGGCGTTTTGATGGTTGAAGCCATTGCGCAGGCCGGCGGCGCTTTGCTGATGACGGAGATTCCTGACCGGGACTCGAAGCTGATGTTGTTTACCGGGATTGAGAATGCACGGTTTCGCAGGCCGGTTACTCCCGGCGATCAGCTGCGCATTGAGGTGACTGTGCTGAACTGGCGGAGCCGCGCGGTGAGGATGCAGGGCAATATCACGGTCGATGGCAAGCTGGTTTGCGATGCGATTGTGATGTGCCAGGTGGTTCCGCGTGCGGCGAAGAAGGCTGCAACCCCGAGCGAGGCCGTACCCGAGTGAGCATTCACCCGACAGCGATTGTTGCAGCAGGCGCGCAGATTCCGGAGAACTGCACGGTAGGGCCGTACTGCACGATCGGCGCGAATGTTGTGCTGGGCGAGGGGTGTGAGCTGGTCTCGCATGTGGTGCTCGATGGGCATCTGACGATGGGGAGTGGGAATCGGGTTTATCCGTTTGCTTGCCTGGGCGTGGCACCACAGGATTTGAAGTACGCTGGAGAGCCGACGCGTGCGGTGATCGGGGATGACAATGTGATTCGGGAGTATGTGACCATCTCGCGTGGGACTGCGGGCGGCGGTGGCGTGACGAGTGTAGGTTCGGGTTGTTTGATAATGGCCTATACACACATTGGGCACGACTCCTCGATTGGTAATGGGTGTATTTTGGCGAACTCGGCTACGCTGGCCGGGCATGTGACTGTGGAGGATTATGCTGTGGTGGGCGCGCTGTGTCCGGTGCACCAGTTCTGCAGGATTGGGCGCTACTCGTACATTGGCGGGGGCACGACGATTACGCAGAATGTGCTTCCTTACTCGCTGACTTCGATTGAGCGCAATAATCATGCCTATGGGTTGAACAAGGTTGGTCTGGAGCGGCGTGGGTTTACGCCGGAGCAGATGAAGGAGCTGCGTGCGGCGTATCGGCTGCTGCAAGCTTCGAAGATGAATACATCGCAGGCATTGGATGCGATGCGACTGACGATTGCGGCTGGCAATGCAGGCGAGCATGTGGCGTATCTTGCGGATTTCATTGCGAATAGCGAACGTGGGGTTATCAAGTAGTCTTTTTTTTGCAGTTGTTTCATGGAGGTTGATCATCCTTAATTCGTTTATGAACTTCGCGTCGCGTCGCTTTAGTTTTCGGACGATTTTGTGGATGTTGCTGCTTGCGGGCGTAACGGCTTCGGCGCAGTCTTCGGATCGCGTGCGGGTTGCTGTGGTAGGCCTGGAGCATGACCATGTGCGAGGTCTGTTCGGCAATCTTGCTTCGCACCCCAATGTTGAGCTTGTTGGGATCTCCGAGCCGGATGCTGGACTTCGGCAGCACTATGCTTCGGCATATCATCTGCCTGAGAGCCTGTTCTTTCCGACAGAGGCAGCGATGCTTGCGGCAACACATCCGCAGGCGATTCTCGTCTATACGTCTATTGCGGGTCACCGTGCGGCTATCGAACAGGCTGCGCCCTTGCATATCGCTGCAATGGTGGAGAAACCGCTTGCTACGACTTACGATGATGCGCTGGCGATTCAGCGGCTATCGGAACAGTTTCAGGTTCCTGTACTGACTAATTACGAGACAACCTGGTATGCCTCGAACATTGCGGCGAATGATCTGCTTGCGAGTGGACGCATCGGCGATCTTCGCAAGATCGTCGTCCACGATGGGCATAATGGGCCGAAGGAGATTGGAGTGAGCCCGGAGTTTCTGAGCTGGCTCACTGATCCGAAGAAGAATGGCGGGGGTGCTCTGTTCGACTTTGGCTGCTATGGGGTCGATCTTGCGACGTGGATGATGCATGGGGCGCTTCCGGTTTCGGTTACCGCTGTTACGCAAACGATCAAGCCGAATATTTATCAGCATGTGGATGACGAGGCGACCATTCTGCTTACTTATCCTCATGCGCAGGCGATCATTCAGGGCTCGTGGAACTGGCCGTTTGGGCGCAAGGATATGGAGGTCTATGGGGCGAAGGGATATGTTGATACGGTGAAAGCGGATGGTTTGAGAATCAGGCTGCCGGGGGAACAGGAAGAGCATGCCGAGACCGCGCCTGCGCTTGCGTCGCCACAGAATGACTCGTTGAACTACCTTGTGGCTGTGTTGCAGCACCGGCTGGAGCCTAAGGGCGATCTTACTTCGCTGGATACGAATGTTGCCGTGGTGCATATTCTGGACGCGGCGCGGCAGTCTGCGCAGAGCGGAAAAACGGTACAGCTTACATCAACGACTATGTATCGCGCGGCCCGGTGACGATGGAAAAGCTTGGACTGATTGCAGGGAACGGACGCTTCCCTTTTCTTCTGCTGGATGCGGCGCGAGCGCATGGGTTGCAGGTTGTGGTCGCGGCGATCAAGGAAGAGACCGACGCGGAGATGAATGCGCGGGCTGCGGCAGATCCTGACGTGCGCGTGCATTGGCTTTCGTTGGGAGAGCTGTCGCGGCTGATTGAGACGTTCAAGGCCGAGGGCGTTACGAGAGCTGTGATGGCTGGGCAGGTAAAGCATAAGCAGATTTTTTCGAGCATACGGCCGGACTGGCGGCTGGCGAAGCTGCTGCTGAACCTGCGAACACGGTCTACCGATGTGTTGCTGGGCGCGGTGGCCAAGGTGCTGGGCGATGAAGGGATAGAGCTGATCTCTTCGACGGCTTATCTGGAGCCGCTGCTGGCCGGGGCGGGCGTGCTGACGAAACGTGCTCCTGATGAGGAAGAACAGAAGGACGTTGCCTACGGACGCACAGTGGCACGAGCGATTGCCGGGTACGATCTGGGCCAGACGGTGGTGATCGCCGCACAGGCGTGTGTTGCCGTGGAGGCAATGGAAGGCACCGATGCAACGATTGCACGGGCGGGGGCGCTGTTTCGTACGATTGATCCCGAGGCTGCCTCTACGCTGCGGCGTTCGCTGACCGTGGTGAAGGTCGCGAAACCCAATCAGGATATGCGCTTCGATGTTCCCGTTGTCGGTGTGGCGACGATTGAGACGATGCAGGCAGCGGGTGCGACGTGTCTTTCGGTTGAGGCGGGAAGAACGCTGATGTTCGATCCGGAGGCTATCGTGGCGAAGGCCGATCTTGCTGGTATTGCGATCGTTGCGGAGTAAGTGGACTTATCTGCGTTTTGTCAGGGGAATGTCGCTGGAGAGTAAAATTGCGGCACGCGCACTGGGCGCGAGTCTTACGCGGCTTACACTCGTCTACATACATCAAGCTCTACAAAAAGGGGAACGATGATGCGCACAGGAATTTGGATTGGAGTAATCATTGCTGCTGTAGCGGCATTCGGATTTGGGCTGAAGGCTCACGCAGCGGCAGATGCGGTACCGGTGGGCGCCGCGGCGCCGGCCTTCACACTGCCCTCGCAGGAAGACAAACCCGTCAGCCTGTCGGACTACAAGGGCAAATGGGTGGTGCTGTACTTCTATCCCAAGGATCAGACTGCGGGATGCACCATCGAGGCTCACAACTTCCAACGCGACATGGCGAAGTATGATGCCGCGAATGCCGTGGTGCTAGGCGTGAGCCTGGATACGGTGGAGGGCCACAAGGCGTGGTGTGCCAAGGATACGTTCAGCTTTAAACTGCTGGCCGATCCCGATCATAAGGTCGTCGACGCTTACGGCGTGCCGGTAAAGGGCATGGGGCCGGTGAAGTTTGCCAGCCGCCAGACTTTCCTGATCTCACCCGATGGAAAGGTCGTCAAGTTTTGGCCTACGGTGGATGTGAAGGTCCATAGCGACGAAGTGCTGGCTGCGATTGCAGAAGCGAAAAAATAAAATGGGAGTTATCAGCAGACGCAAAAAGGCCCGGGCTCTCAATTGAGGAGTCCGGGCCTATTTGCTTGCCTTAGTACAGTTTACTTCTTTGCGGCCTTCTTTGCAGCCTTCTTCGGCGCCGCCTTCTTTACGGCCTTCTTTGCAGGAGCCTTCTTAGCGGCTGCCTTCTTTGCAGGAGCCTTCTTCGCTGCTGCCTTCTTTGCTGGAGCTTTCTTTGCTGCTGCTTTCTTAGTTGCCAAGGTAATACCTCTCGTAATTGGTTTTTTAGTGCTCTTGTTGCCAGCCGCTTTTTTAGGAGCGACCTTACCGCCGCGCTGAGCACTAGACTTCTTCGCGGCAGATCTTGAAATCTTTTTGGCGACGGCCTTCTTCGCTGGAGCCTTTTTAGCAGCGACCTTTTTGGCGACTGCCTTTTTGGCGGCTACTTTCTTTTTCGGGGCTGCCTTCTTCGCTGCGACTTTCTTCGGAGCCGCCTTCTTCGCTGCTGGCTTGGCCTTCTTTGCCGCAACCTTCTTCGCCGGTGCAGCTTTCTTGGCCGCAGCTTTCTTCAGAGGTGCCTTCTTTGGCTTCGCTGCCGGCGGTGGCGTCGGTGTCGCCGGACTCTTCACCGGCAACTCGGATTCCCTGGTCGGTGGCGTATAGCTCTCAATGGGGGAGGGCGGCGGGGCGAAGATGCTTGCTTCCTCGGCGTGGATATCTTCTTCTTCGTCCTCGATCTCTCGTTCGTCGTCGTCGGAGGTCACGATGACCTCTTCTTCTTCATCATCGTCATCAAAGCGATTGTGATCATCGTCGCCGCCGAAGTCGTGATCATCATCTGCGGCAGCTGCGTAGAACTTGATCGTGTCGTCAAACATCATCTTCATTTTCCCCCGGGCTGCTTCTTACTTGCCACCTCTGCGTTGAATCACTCGTCGCAAGTTTTCGTTACGACAAGATTCATCATTGCATCTCGGCACGAGATTCTAGCAACAGGATGCATCGATGTGCCAGCAATGGCAAGCAATCTTTTTGATGGGGTAGCTTATCGTGCAGCTTTCGACTTCGATTTGGGAGAGACGCTCGTCGACTTCGAGGTAGATGTCCGCTTTGTTGAAGAGGGTTTGGCGCTGGTACTTCTGGCAGTATGCTGCGTCGACGTAGTGTGCGATGCGCTTGCAGCATGCGTCTTCCTGCTTCGCGTGCGCATGCCTGGCGCAAGCTTTACAGGCTCTGCGATGGTGAGGACACGACCTGGCTTCGCAGTGCTCGATGTCAGATGGTTCCAGTGCCGGAGCTGCTCGACCGAGACGCCGAAGCGATCGGCGACCGTGACCAGCGTATCGCCGTGACGCACGGTGTAGTGCTGGGGGTGGTCACTGGCCGAGACCGTAGCAAGAGGAATGACAAGCTCGTCTCCGACATCGACCGTCTCGCCTGCGGCGATGCCGTTGGCTTCGGCGATCTCGGTGGGTCGCGCATGAAGCGCGGATGCGATGCCGTCGAGGGACTCGCCTGCGCGTACCACGTGGAAGCGCCAGCTCGCGCGCTTCTCCTCGGGAATGCTCTTGATGCGCTGGTTGAAGACGTCACTCATGCCGACGGGGATGTGAAGATCGAAGGAGATATCGCGCGGTGTGGTCATGCGCAGGAGGCTGGGATTGAGCGCGACGATCTCGGGCAGCGAGGCGTTGGTGAGGTCGGCGACCAGACGAAGATCGGTGGGGTGGTCGACTGTCACGGTGTCTGAGACGACGGGCGACTCCGGCACCATCTTGTCGAGACCGTACTGCTCGGGGTTCTTCGCCATGATGATGGCGGCGATGATGCCGGGAACGTAGTTCTTGGTCTCGCCAGGGAGAACGCCGCGGCGATAGAGCTCCCAGAAGTCCGCGTAGCCGGTCCGCATGACGGCGCGCTGTACATTACCCGGACCCCAGTCGTAGGCAGCCATTGCGAGATACCAGTCGCCGAACTGGTCGTAGAGTGTCTTCATGTACTTCGCATAGGCGATGGAAGATTTCTGTGGATCGAAGCGCTCGTCGAACCATCCGTTGCGCGATAGGCCGTAAGCGCCTGTCGGCATGAACTGCCACATGCCGCCTGCGCCAGACTTTGCGTTGAGTGCCTGAGGCTGAAAGCCCGACTCAGCGACGGCGAGATAGATCAGATCCTGCGGGACACCGGCGTCGCGGAGGTTCTTCGAGATCATGTCTTTATATTTGCCAGCGCGCTCGAGAGAACGCAGCAAGTGCGCATGGCCGGCAGGAGAGTTGGAAAAGTAGCTGATGAAGCCGGCAACGTAGTCGTTGATGACTAGCGGGAAGTCCGATTGTGTTGTCTTCAACTCGGCTTCGACCTTTGCCGTCAGCTCGGGGTTGGATGAGAAGGTGACTTCGTTGGCAGCGTCGAGTGGGGCGGCTTCAAGTGTCGGCGAAAATCCGTTGCCCTGTTTCAACGCTGCCATCTCAAGCGAGTTCACGGCGCTGAGGAGGTGTTCGAACTCGTCGGAGAGCTGGGGATCGCTCTTCAGGTCGATGCCGCTGGTCAGCAGCAGATCGACGGCAGAGTCAAAGTCCACACGTGCTGCGTCGAGATGGCCTGCACGGTAGTTGTCGACCCCACTGTGATACGACTTTTCCGCCGTACTGATGAGCTGCTGTACCTTATAGGCTTTCGCGGCAGTGTCGACGGACTGCGACGTCGTTATGCCGGAGGACTGCGACTGTGGGTCTGCTGCGCTGGTTGCGGCCGGAGCAGTTGCCTGTGCCGCCACCTTGCCTGGCGCTGCTGCCGGGTCCCGGGGGCAGCCTGTCAAAAGTACGAGCGGCGCACACGCCACCATAAGCGCCCACCGAGGCACCAAATTCATTAGAGTCATCCGCACCATCTTCCTTGCTCATTGTAAGACGTGCAAGAAGCAAATGCGTTGACTCTGCGGGAATCGGACTACCGGAGCCTCGAGTTATCTGCGGTTTACAGGACTATCGGCTCCGAATCAGTACGGCTGTTGCGTCGTCGGCGTGCTCGGATCCATGGCCGAACCTCCGGACTTCCTCGATCAATCTCTCGACACAGGCCTCAGGTCGAAGGAAATGTTCGACCAGGCGCGCTGCTCCAAACTCCTCGCCGGCGTGGTTCATAGCTTCCGTAATGCCGTCTGTATAGAACAGGAGTTGGGTTCCCTGCTTGAGGGAAATTGTGTACTCCGGATAGGAAGAAGAACCCAGTCCCAGTGGCATGCCGGTGTCGACATTGAGGAACGAGCACTCGCCATTGATAAGGAGCGGACGCAGATGTCCGGCGCTGGCGACCGTAATCTCACGCGTGTGGGCATTGAGCACGGCGTAGATCATGGTCACAAACTTCCCGATCGGGAAGTCTTCCATCAGGGTCTGGTTCAAATGCATCAGGGTCGGTCCTGGCCGGGGATCGACCTTCACCAGTGAGCGCAGAATGGCTCGCGTTGCGGACATCAACAGCGCCGCGGGCATGCCCTTGCCAGAGACGTCGGCAAGCACGATTCCGTAGCGATCGTCTCCGAGGTCAATGAAATCAAACCAGTCTCCGGCTACAGTCCCAGCCGGATTCCACGCAGTATCAAACGCAAAGCCCGGAACCAGAGGAACAGCCTTAACGAAGAGCGCCAGCTGGACGGCGCGTGCATCGTCTGCCTCGCTTTGCATTCTTTCCCGCTCCAGACGCTCATTTCGAAACAGGCGCGCATTCTCGACGGCCACAGCGATATGCCCCGCCAGTGCCTCGAACACCTTCAACTGGTCGTCCGAGAAGGCGTTCAGATCCGCGTGATCCACAGATAGCACGCCGATCACCTCGCCACCGATCTTCAGCGGAACACTGACTTCAGACCTCGTGTGCGGCCTGCACGCAACATAGTACGGATCGACGCTGACATCCTGGGCGTAGCGCATCTCACCGGTTGAGGCGACGTGACCGACCATGCCCCACCGGCCAATCTTGGCGCGTGTGCCTTTCTTGTTGGTTGAATAGCCTTGCACCCCACGAAGAACCATCTCGTCACTCCCCGGATCGCGCAACCAGACGGAGACCTCGACGCCGTCGTAACCGATCGCTGCGGCAATATCGTTCACGACCCGATCAAGCAGCATATCCAGATCGAGACTGGAAGTAATAAGCTGCGCGGCCCGCTGCAGCTTCATCAAGGCCTGAACGAAATCGCAGGAGGAGTGGATGTGACGAGGAAGCGTACTGAGCACATCGGGGGCTGGAAGGGGTTGGGTTGCCATGGGTTCCTCCTTGGCAAGAATCCGCTGGACGTTACCCATTTGGATGTTCCCGTCAATGTCGCGATGCAATGTTTGACCTCTGAAGCAGCGGCCTTTCAAGTCGAAATCGCGAAAGATCGGCCGCATGCCCGGCAAGTCATTGGCGATGAACCCTATCCGCTCAGTGTTAACATGGATACTGAGGCATTCTGCACCCCAAATGGATCCCAGTTACATCCGCAACTTCGCGATCATCGCGCATATCGACCACGGCAAGTCCACCCTATCCGACCGGCTGCTTGAACTGACCGGTTCGCTGACCGCCCGCGAGATGCAGGCCCAGGTGCTTGACGCCATGGATCTTGAGCGCGAACGCGGCATCACGATCAAGGCCCACACCGTCCGCATGATGTACAAAGCGCATGACGGAGAGACGTATCAGCTCAACCTAATCGACACGCCGGGCCACGTCGACTTCAGCTACGAAGTCTCGCGTTCGCTCGCTTCGTGCGAGGGCGCTCTGCTGGTCGTCGATGCGTCGCAGGGTGTTGAGGCTCAGACGCTGGCCAATGCCTATCTCGCCATCTCAAACGGCCTTGAGATCATCCCGATCATCAACAAGATCGATCTGCCCAGCGCCGATATTGAGCGTACCAAGGAGATGATCGAGAAGTCGGTAGGACTGCCTGCCGATGATGCGATTGCTGTTAGCGCGAAGACCGGTCTGAACGTCGAGAACATTCTTGAGGCTGTCGTTACGCTGTTGCCTCCGCCGCAGGGCGATCCTGAGGCTCCGCTGCAGGCGCTGATCTTCGATAGCTGGTTCGATCCCTACAGAGGCGTTATCGTGCTGGCCCGCATCATCAACGGCAAGCTGCGCAAAGGCATGAAGATCAAGGTCATGTCTAATGGCCGCATCTTCGACGTGGAATCAATGGGCGTCATGACTCCAAAGCCAGTCGAGATCGCAGAGCTTTCCGCAGGTGAAGTAGGCTTCTTTGTCGCAACGATCAAGAACGTATCGGACACTAAGGTTGGCGATACGATCACTTCGGTCGAAAACCCCTGTGCCGAAGCGCTTCCCGGCTTTGAAGACATAAAGAGCATGGTCTTCGCGGGTCTCTATACCGTCGACTCGCATGAGCACGCGATGCTGCGCGATGCGCTTGAGAAGCTTCGTCTGAACGACGCCAGCTTCTCCTTCGAGCCGGAGTCCTCGGCTGCGCTTGGCTTCGGCTTTCGCTGCGGCTTCCTTGGCTTGCTGCATCTGGAGATCATTCAGGAACGATTGGAGCGAGAGTACTCGCTCGATCTCATTACGACTGCGCCCGGCGTGCGCTACAAGATCACAATGACCGATGGCAGCGTGCTCGAGGTCGATAATCCATCGCGCTGGCCTGATCCTTCGGAGATCGAGAGCATCGAAGAGCCAGTCATCATCGCCAAGATTCTTACCAATGAGGAGTATGTTGGGGGCATTCTGAAGCTGGTCGAGGACAAACGTGGCCGACAGAAGAACTTCGAATACGTCTCGGAGACGCGCGTTCTGCTGACCTATGAGCTTCCGCTCAACGAGATCGTGCTCGATTTTTACGATCGCCTGAAGTCAGTCTCGCGCGGTTACGCTTCGCTGGACTATGTACTTTCGGGAACGTGGATCTCCCCGATGGTGAAGATGGATATCCTGATCGGCGGAGACCCGGTTGATGCGCTCTCGATCATCGTGCATCGCGACTTCGCCTATGACCGTGGACGCGCGTTGGTTTCGAAGATGCGCGAACTGATTCCTAGGCAGATGTTCGAGGTTGCAATTCAGGCGGCCATCGGTTCGAAGGTTATCGCTCGCGAGACGGTTACGGCCATTCGCAAGAACGTTATCGCCAAGTGTTATGGCGGCGACATCAGCCGAAAGCGCAAGCTGCTGGAAAAGCAGAAAGAAGGCAAAAAGCGCATGAAGCGGATCGGTAAAGTCGACATCCCGCAAGAAGCTTTCCTGGCTGTTCTCAAGGTAGGCGAAGAGTAGATTTATGCCGCGACGTGCGAAATCGTAACAAGGTAGTAACGATGATCTGTGGAAACCCTTGAAATGGCTGCGTTTGCTGGAAATTCACCGGATAAAAGACCTAATAATGCAGCAATTTCCCGCAAACAGCTCATTCGCATAGGCTTGAATTTCCCCTCGGCCGCATGCACAGTGCACATTAAGTGTTAGCAGGGTGAATATCCACCTCCAGTCGAACGGGCGATCCACAGTTTTTTCCACAGGGATAGTGTGGTTGCCCACTTTTGCGCATAACAAAAGGAGACCTCGAAAGAGGTCTCCTTTTTGATTGGAACCAAAGGTTATTTCGGTGCCGGAGTCGTGGCCTTGGGGGCCGACGGAGCAGGACGCGGACGAACAGCCGAAGGAGCAGCCGGCGGAGGCGCCGCTACACCCGAAGAGGCGTTGTACGCGGTGACGACAGCCTGGGTGACGTCGGTGCTGGGAACTGCCCACATAATGATGTTGTTCTGCTGATTGCTAACGTCGAGAAGCAGCGTAAAGCCGTTCTGGGCGACGAAGTTCTTCAGCGTAACCGAGACCTTCTGGGCAACCTTTCCAAAGGCTTCCTGGAGATCGGCGTTGTAGGCATTGGTCGCATCCTCGGCATCGCGGTTGAGCTGCTTCTCCTTGGTGTCGATGGCCTTCAGACGAGATGCGCGCTCGTCGTCCGACATGGTGGCCGGCGCGCTCTGCAACTGCTTCTTCAGCGAGTCAACTTCAGCAGCGAGTGCATCGATCTGTGCCTTCTTGGGCTCGTACTTCTTCTGCACGTCCTGAACGGCCTTCTGGCCCTCATTGGTGGCGAAGACGGCCTGCTCGAAAGCAACCAATGCAATCTTTGCGGGAATGGCCTGCGGAGCAGCGGATGCTGGTGCTGCTGCGGGCGTGGTGGTTGCAGGTGCCGGTGCTCCAGTAGTCTGGGCCACCCCGGCGGCGGTCGTCAATCCCACGCCAAGGGCGGAGACAAGAACAAGGGTGCGATTCATGCGGTGTGTAGTACTCCTTCGGAGGTCAATCCAAAAAATCATCGGGCCGTAGGTGCACGATCGCTACCTTCCGGCCATGCCCTGCATCCGCTCGATGAAGAGCTCCGTAAAACTCGTCTGAAGCTCGTTCACCTTTTACCTCGATCACCCGATTCCAGAGGATGGAACCGGCGGGGAGCGAGAGGGCTGACAGAACAAGTTGATTATAGGACCGCGCCAGATGCGGGTCAAACAAAGTATTGCTAAAATTTCTCCCGAAATCTGGAACCTCACGGCGAAAGTCTCCGATTTTTAGACATCACTGGTCGAGACTTGAAGGAAGTTTGCGGTAAAACAACGAGAACCCGTTTGGCCAGGGAATTGCATGGTTAACTCGCGTAGCGCTTGAGGCACGAACGTGCCGACGCATGCGCGCATGCTCTGACCGAAAGATGCCGTACCCGAACGATGGTGCAGCCGGCGGCCAGACGCATCATTTCCCTAACCGGAAAATTTACAGGAGGCCAGTGACTGGCCATTAATCAGTAAATGGGAGTCGCCTGAACCAAGGGAGGCTCCTATTCCTTTCGCTGTTTTCTCATTGATTTTTTATAGACTTAGCCCGTATTTCCTTGACCGTGAGAATGTGAAGGGCCGGGGGATAGCGATAAAACGGATTTCCTGCTACAAAGAATTGTTGCAAAGTGTCCGCTTTGCGCGTAGCCTGAAACTTGCCTCGTGAACCGGCTGTGTGGGTGCCGATCAATGTGTATAGTCACCAATCACAGAAGTTGTGTAAGATTGGCGACTGGAATACAGGGACACCGTGGACCGGATCTGCTGGATTCTGTCGCAAACAGGTAGAGGGTGAACGGTTCGCCGCTGTCAGGCGATCCGGGCTGCGCGTAACTGGTAAATGACCGGTTGGTCGTAGCTGAATATAGAGCAACAGAAGACGTCCGTTCGAGTACAACTTGAGACCGTTTCCTCCGACGCTGACTTATGAAATTCCGGTTTGTTCGCCCTCCGCAGCTAATGCGGGGTCGAGAGAGCCTTGGGGCGTGGGAGTGAACCGCTAATTGCGATTTAGTGCAATAGGAAGTGGAAGCATGACTTCAGAGCAGAATGTACCCGAGGTGCAGTCGCACCAGGGTTCTACCGCATCAACCGTCCAGCAGGATGGCGATGCACAGTTTACCGGCCAAAACGTTCCCCACGGCATGGGACAGTCCAAGAGCAGCCGCCGGCGGCGCCGCAAGCGCAAGACCAAGGGCGACGCTCCGCAGGGCGCGCAGCCGGGTGGCGATCAGGTTGCAGGACAACCGATAGGGTCCATCCAGGCCTCGGGTTCTCAACCGCAGGCCTTCCAGCCACAGGGCGGACAGGGCTTCCAGGGCAGCGGCCAGCAGCAGAATGGCGGCAGCGGCAAGCGCTGGAAGAAAAAGTTTCGCGACCGCGACCGCCAGAGGCCGCAGCAGCAGAACCCCGGCAATGCCGCCGGATTCGAAGGCAGTGGCGGCGGATTCCGCGACGGCAGCACGCATCAGCCTGGCAATAACGCCTTCAAGCGCAAAGGTGGCAAGCAACAGCAGCGTGGACCGCGCAACTTCGTAGGCCCCATGGACCACAGCTATCGCGCTGTAAACGGCAATTTTGCCGACGCTCCGCCCTCGACCATCGAGGCGCAAGGGAACTTCGGCAGAGCGAACGGCAATGGACGCGGCTACCAGAGCGACTCCCAGCCGATCGATTACTCGCAGGGACGCACCATTCCTGTTCCAGAGGATGCGCCGACGAAGATCTTCTTCTTTATTGAAGATCTGTTCTTCATCGCGAAGATCCAGGAGACAGCACGCAAGCTGGGCGTGAAGGTTGCATTCGTCAAGAATGACAAGGAGGCGATTGCTCAGCTGGTGGGCGGCGTAGAGGAGGATCGACCTGGGTTGATCGTGTTTGACCTCAACAATGCGAACGCCAAGCCGTTGACGCTAATTCCGAAGCTGAAGACAAAACTCAAGAAGAGCACGTCGATTGTTGGTTTCCTATCGCACTTGCAGGGAGATTTAAAGGCGAAGGCTACAGAAGCGGGCTGCGACACGGTGATGCCGCGTGCCGCCTTCTCGCAGAACCTGCCTAACCTGTTGCGCCGCTATGGTTTACCCGATGAAGATGAGCCAAACTTCAACCAGTAAATTTTGCTGGTCAGGTTGCGGTTTTATGTAGGGAAATCGCGGTAAGACGATGGTGAATGGCCCGGTAGAAATCTCTACCGGGCCATTCTCTTTTCGGGTCCGTCCCGGTTAGCCGGGGGGCCAATGCATGGCGCGTCCGCCGAGCAGGTGGAGGTGCAGGTGGTGGACGGTCTGGCCGCCGTCGTCTCCCGTGTTGACGACGACCCGATAGCCTCGATCGAGCTTATGACTGCGGGCGAGGTCGGCTGCGACAGACAAGAGGTGTCCGAGTAGCGGCTTGTGCTCTGCCACGGCTTTGGCCTGCGAGGAGATGTGTTCCTTGGGGATGACAAGCAGATGTGTGGGTGCCTGAGGGTGGATGTCGGGGAAGCCGATGCATAGCTCGTCTTCGTAGACGCGGTTGGCAGGAATGGAGCCGGAAACAATCTTGCAGAAGATACAGTCGGTTGGCATGGCTAGTTGGCTCGAGGCTTTCTTAGTCATTTGTTGAAGTACCTAGGATGCTGACCGGGAACCCAAGGGTTGTAGTCGGCTGCAAAAGCGGCGCGGCTGCTGATGGAGGGGTGGCTGAAGGTCCAGAATTCGACGAACCGGTTGGGATTGGGGTCGGTCAGCGACTGTTCGCCGAGAACCTGAAAGGAGTGCTGGGCTGTGGCTTGCGGGTCGGCGACGATGCCGTGGATTGCCTCCTGGCCGTAGACGTCGGCGGCGTGCTCGTTGCTGCGGCTGAATCCGTTGATGATGGGTTCGGTGAAGAAGGACAGCACGGAGAATACGAGCAGGAGAACGACGAGCGCTGCCCAGTCGTTTTGCGAGGGGACGCGCCAGCTCGCGCCGTACCGCCGGATGAGCCATTGCATCCCAAGATAGGCAAGATAGAACTCGATTAACAGGAGGAAGCCGAGGAAGACCAGCGTTTTGGGGATGTGATTGAGGACGTAATGGCCCATCTCGTGGCCAAAGATGTAAGAGATCTCGTCAGGCGTGGCCTTGGCGATGGAGTTGTCCCAGACGACGACGCGTTTGGAGCTGCCGATGCCGGTGACGTAGGCGTTGAGGCCGGTGACCTTCTCGCTGGCCTTCATGAGAAACATGCGGTTCGGCGGTATGTCGATGCCTCCACGCTGGACGACCTTCTCCAGGCGCTCGACCAACGCGGGGTTGGATTGAGCAAGCGGCTCGAACTTGTTGAAGAGCGGATCGATGAAGACGGGGACCACAAAGACGCCGAGGACAACGGCTATCATTGCCGGGATCCAAAACCAGAACCACCAGCGTGTGGGCGATTTGCGGATAACCCAGAAGAGCAGCATGACGAAGAGGGCGCCGAAGATGAAGGTGAGTCCAAAGCTCTTGGCCAGATCGCCGAACCAGCTTCCCCAGTGCTGGACCGACTGGCCAAAGGCGATAGAGACATGGTGGCCGTACATATCGAGCGGAAGATTGAGCAGGCTGGTGATGAAGAGCAGGAGAAACGTGAATGTGAAGCCCTGTACCCAGCGGTTTTTGCTTACGTTGATGGCGACGTTGCGCATTCGGGCGCCGACACCGAGCGCCAATAGAAGGATGAGCTGAAGGATACCCCAGCCAGTCTCAAGAAAATTCAGAACGACACGGATGCGCGAGTATTCGATGGCCTGTTTGAGCTTCTCGGGTGGCAGCGAGTAGGCAGGCTTGGCCTGGGGAGGCTGCTCGGCCTTCGTCTGCGCTGAGGTATCCGCCGGAGCCGTGGTCTGGGCGCGGAGAGAGTGCGTCGCGAAGGTGGGGACAAATGCAGCGATCAGAAGCAGTAAGACACGAAGAAGAAGCATAGGCAGAGAGGCTCCTGAAGCGATGCAGTCAGTGTGCATGATCGAAGATGGGAGCGCAAAGTATCCTTCTGGTGTCGCGGACAGCACAGTTGTGAGTTTGATAACGGAACCGATCTTCGGAGTCTACTGCTACTGGCTGGTTACAGAGAGGGAGACAGTGTGGCTTACGGCAAGCGCTCCCGAACCGCCGATTGCTGTGACGACTACAACGTAGGAATTCGTGGTGGGGGAAGTCGTCGTGGTGGTCCCAGTGGGTGTTGATGGGCTCGAGCCGCCGCTACATCCTATTGCGACGCCCAGCGCGCCGAAGAGAAAGACGAGTATGCACCACGGCCCGGCACGCTTCTTCCCGGGCCAGATCAAAAGCAACGAACACGCAACGCTCACGCTGCCCATCGCACCAGCAAGCATCCGCATAGGCTGCCATTCACCTGCGGGACGGATTGCGTTGGCCGAAGTTGCATGCTTGCTAATGGTCAGGGTGATGGTCAGCGGCGTGTAGCCGTCGAGATTCAGAGTTGCGGGCTGAAAGCTGCAGGATGCTCCAGAAGGCAGCCCCGAACAGGTAAAGGAAATGACGCCACTGAAACCAATACCGGGTCCCGGACTGACGAGTACGCTGGAAGTACCGGGCGTCGTCGCGGAGACCGTTAGATTGCCCGGATTGACGCCGATTTGAAAATCAGGATTGCCGACGAAGATGTTGGCTGAGGAGGACGTGGAAGGGTTGAAGTTGGAATCGCCGGAATAGGTTGCGCTAATGCTGTTCGCACCGTGGGACAACAGCGTTGTCGTTAGTGTTGCAATCTCATTGATGACTGTGACGGGAGCTCCGAGCGCTGTAGAGCCATCAAAGAACTGCACGGTGCCGGTGGGAAAGGCGAACCCAGAAGTCGGGAAGACGATGGCCTGGAGAATGACCGATGAATTCGGCGGTACTCCCGTCGGATAAAACAGTTCTGTGGCGGTTGGTCCTTTTGAGACAGTAACGGTCACTGGGCCAGCAGAACTTGCGTTGAAGCTGGGATCGCCCGAATAGCTTGCGGTCAAACTATGAGTTCCAAGCGCGAGCGACAACTCAGAAACCGATAGGTTGCCCTGGCTGTTCAGGGGAACTGTCACGAGCGTTGTCGTGCTTCCATTGAAGGCGTCGGAGAACGTAACAGTACCGGTAGCCGTTCCCTGTTTGGAGGCTCCTTCGACGCTTGTCTGCAGATTAAGAACGGCGCTGTAGGTCGTAGAGGTCGCTGAAGTCGAGAATCCGAGCGTGCTGGGCTCCGGGTTCACTGTAACCGGAACGCCTGCGGAGACGCTGGGGCCAAAGATGCCGTCGCCTCCGTAGGCGGCCGTAGCGGTGTAGCTTCCTCCGGGCAGTGTGGATAGAGAGGACGAGATAGAGCCACCGGAGAGGGTGCCAAGACTCAGATTTTGCGTGCCGCCAGTTGAAAGAGCTACGCCACCAGTGGGCGTTCCAGAGCCCGCCGTAGGAGCTACGGTGACCGAAGCAGTCACCGCCTGACCGTGCGTTATGGTGACAGGCGAGAACGTTAGCGTCGTGTTCGACCCGCGGAACGCTATGCTATTCCAGTTTGCGATGAGGTTTGCCGCGTTCACCGATCCGAGTCCCGTCGCCAGGTCGTAGCCCGGGCCGGCGGACGCTCCGGGCTGCCCCGGTACTGTGTCGTTGCCCTGGGTGATGTCGTTAAAGGTGCATGTTGCCAGCGGAGGCGCGCTCGCGTTGCAATTTGCGGCATTCTCCGCTGCGGCTAGAGGGTAGAGAACGAAGTTCGCTTGGCCTTGGCGCGACTTCGTGGACTGAATCACAAGCGCCATGATGGCTGCGAACGTGGGCGCGGCTGTAGAGGTGCCGGCGATAACTTCAGCATTGTAAAGCTGGCCCTGAGCGTCGGTCAGGCAACTACCGTCCTTGCACAGCAAGAATCCGTCGTGCTGCGCAGCTGCCAGAGAGACATCCGGAAGGTCGCGCTTGCCATCATCTGGCACGCCGGGCCCGGTCTGCCAAGAGGGCTTGGAATACAAACTGCTGGGCCCTCCCCCGCCGGCAAAAAGCGTAAAGGAGCCGCATTGGCTGATGTCTGAACAGCTCTCGTTCCACACTTTTTCCGGGATGTAACCAAGAGCAGAAGACTGATCAGGGGCATTTGTGTTTGACCAATAGCTGCTATCGGCGCCATTTTCGTTGAGTTCTGTGCCCCCAACCGCGACGTTGAAGGGCGTAGAAGCAAGGCCGTTGACGGCTGCCCCATGAGTTGCCGGCTCCTCATAGGGGCTGTCGCAACCAGCGGCGCCAGAGTCTCCAGTGGCGACAATTACGGTTATCCCTTCGGCAGCGGCCTGTTCCCATAGATTGTTGTAGAACGCGTTTTCGGCCTGGCCGAGTTGGGCCTCGCATTGGCCGAAGCTCGTGCTCAGAACGGGCGCGAGATTGTTGTCGACGATGTACTGCGCCGATAAGTCCGCTCCATCCGTCGTACTCGTGCTCGCAGAGACAACAAACTTGATTGTCGCGTTCGGCGCGATTGCTCCGGACCATTCGACGTCCAGGTCGGCTTCGGCTTCCTCGCCCCCGCCCAGGTCGCCGGGATCTGGACCGTCGAGAATGATCCGCGGATCGTTCGCCGGCAGGCCAAAGGCAATCCGGAAAATCTGGACATCGGAAAGAAAGATGTTGCTTCGTCCGACAATTGCGATGCTTTGGCCTGTTCCGTCGACACCGCTCTTATACAGCGGTGCGGTGTTGTAGATTTTTGCGAAGTCGCCGGGGGCCAGGTAGTGAAATGCGCCTGCCACGCTCTGATAGGTGAAATTGGGCTGCCAGGCGCTGGTGTTCGCTATCCGCGCAGCGGTTCCCAGAACGCGTATTGCGGGCCGCTTTTGAAAATTGTGGAGCGTGCTGACTCCGGCGACCACCCGTGCGAGTGCAGCGGGAATTTGCGGGTCCGAGGCATTGGCATAGTGCTTTGCTCCGTCCACAACGTAAGAATGAATTGCGGTATGGAACGCCTCTTTAACCTGTCCGGCGGTGCCGCTGAATTCAATGGCGCCGCCGCCGCGGGCAATGCTATTGATACGGAAGCCGTGGGACTCGAGCCAATTCGCAAGCGTTTTAATATCGGACTTCGCGGGACCGAACTGATCGGCGAATTGTTCGGGGGAGAGCCAGGAGTGAAAGATCGGCGAAGACTTGTCTTGCTGCTCGGCAAGGAATTGCCGCAAGGTGGACTCCGCGACAGGATCGCGTTGCAGGACTAGCAGCATGCGCTCCATCGGCAGATCGGGATTCACTTCTCCGCGGTCGTTCTGAGACGTAGCGAACGGATGTCGATTGCCTATCAGAAGCACGCGCGCGGATTCATCGATAGTGCTGATTTTGCTTTCTACGGTTGGCCTGGCTTGGGCGGCTAGCGTTGCCGGGCGAGTGAGCAGGGTGCCCAGGACTACAGCTGATGGCGAGCAGTAAACGACAATGTCGTTGCATAGCACCTGCCAAGTCGGGTTGATGTCCAGGGCAGGGTTATATCCGAAATCTCCACCGGTGGGAAGTAAATTCGTGGTCCTGCCTTTAGCCGAGAGCACCACATTTCCCCGAGCAGCACCAAAAGCCTCGCTCATACACCAAAACCGGAATGAATTCGTCCAAAGAAGAGATTCACGAGATTCTTACTTACCAAAATGTCTGTAACGATGGACCGATGGCTGCGGCGAGAAACCACTTCCGATACACTCGGCTTCAGACGAAATTTACAGGCGAAACGAGTTTCCTTTTCCATGAAAATGCCCAGGGTGTCGGTAGCCGGTGCTGGTCTGGCCGGTTTCGCGATGGTTGCAGTAATGTCGTCCGGAAGAATGGCAGTGGCCGCGGGGGCCTCTGCTGAAAAGACGCCGGTGCTGGTGGATGCGATGGACGCAGAGCTGCACCGCGCGATGACCTCATTGGGCGGATCCGATCCTTCGGCTCCGAAGCCATACTTTCTCAGCTATGCGGTCTCCGACAGCGACAACCTTGCGATTGCTGCGCAGTATGGGGCTATTACGAACTCGACCGATAGCCGTCGGCGCACGGCAGATGTGCAGGTGCGGCTGGGCACGCCCGAGCAGGACAATACCCATGGCGACCATCGCAACAGCGCGCTGAGCAGCATGCCGCTGCCACTGACTGATGATCGCGCGGCCATTGCACGGAGCCTGTGGTACGCCACCAATCGCGGCTATGCGAAGGCGCTCGACAGCTTCCTGAAGGTGAAGACGGAGCAACAGGTTCGCGCCAAGGAAGAGGATGGGTCGGCTGACTTCTCAAGCGAGAAAGCCAAGACGGAGCTGCTGCCTTCTGCTCCTGCCCTGACGGCTGATCGCGCCGCGTGGGAGAAACGGCTGCGCGAGATTTCGAGCTTGTTCAAGCCCTATCCGGATATCTTCTTCAACCTGGCGAGCCTGCAGGCCACCAACGAAACGGATTTTTTTGTCTCGTCTGAGGGCGCGAAGATTGCAACGCCAAACCGTGTTGCGCGGTTGGTTATCGTGGCTCGCGCACGCGCCGCGGATGGCATGGATCTGTTCCGTGTAGAGACCTTTGAGGCTGACGATCTGGGACATCTGCCGGATCAGAAGACTTTGACTGAGAAGACCATCGCCATGGCGAAGAATCTTGAGGCTCTTCGTGACGCCCCGGTGACCGAGCCGTTTGATGGTCCGGCGATTTTGAGCGGCCGTGCCTCTGCGGTGTTCTTCCACGAGGTACTGGGGCATCGGCTGGAGGGCCAGCGGCAACGTGGAGACGAAGAGGGACAGACCTTCACGAAGCTGCTTGGCAAGCAGATTCTGCCGACGTTCCTCAGCGTGTCGGACGATCCGACGCTGAAGGATTTCAATGGCGCTCCACTGAGCGGACACTACAGCTACGACGATGAAGGCCAGCAGGCGCGGCGCGTCGATCTGATCAAGGATGGCGTTTTGGAGACGTTCCTGATGTCGCGGCTTCCCATTGCCAGCTTTTCCAGCAGCAACGGCCATGGACGCGCCGAGTCGGGACATATGCCCGCGGGACGGCAGGGCAACCTGATCGTGACCTCGACCAAAGCGGTGAGCGATAAAGAACTACGCCAGATGCTGATTGATGAGGCGAAGAAGCAGGGCAAGCCGTATGGGCTTTACTTCGAGGATATCTCCTCGGGTTTTGCAGTAACGACGAGGCGCTCGCCGCAGGCATTTCAGGTGATTCCGCTGGTGGTCTATCGCGTTTACGTCGATGGACGGCCCGATGAGCTGGTCCGCGGTGTCAGCATTGTCGGCACTCCACAGGCAGCACTGAACCGCATCCTGGCGACGGACAACAAACAGGAGATATTCAACGGTGTTTGCGGTGCAGAGTCGGGAAGCGTCCCGGTAAGCGCTGTGGCCCCAGCTATGTTGGTGAGCGAGATTGAGACGCAACGGCAGCCGCAGGGAACGACGCGACCGCCCATTCTTCCGCCTCCGGGCTCGGATAACACTGATGGAAAGGGAGGCAAGTAATGACTTTGAGACAGCTCCCCATTGCGGCGTTTTGCGCTGCTGTTTTATTTAGCACCGTTACTGTTACAAATAGTGCCGTTGCTGCGCCGCAGAGTGACGATCCGATCCTGAAAGCGATGCAGACGGAGCTGGAGCGCGAAAAGACCCAGCTGGTGCTCCCTGGGATGCAACAGCCTTACTTCATCGAGTATCAACTTGATGACCTGGATAGCTACGAGGCATTGGCAAACTATGGCGCATTGACGCGTGAGGAGGCTAACCGTCAACGCGTGGTGCGTGTGACAGTCAGGGTGGGCGACTACACGACCGACAGCAGCATCTCGCGCGGCCAAGGTGTCGTACAGGTTGCAGCGACAGAGAACAACCCGGAAGCACTGCGGTATGTTCTTTGGACCGCTACCGATGAGGCTTACAAACAGGCGCTTCGAGCTTATTCTGCGAAATTGGCGGCGCTGGAGCGGTTTCAGTCGAAGCGCGACGAGAAAGACTTTTCGCCCGCTAAACTTGTTGTGCATATCGCTCCCCTCGTGAAGTTGGATATCGACCGCAAGGAGTGGAAGCGGCGCATCGTGGAGGCGAGCGGACTATACACGGCTGATCCTGAGGTGAAGGGCTTCGCCAATCATGTGCAGTATTCGACGTCGAATATCCGCGCCCTTGCGATGAATCGCTACCTTGTCAACACTGAGGGCACCGTTGTACGGCAGGGGTATACCGCATACAACGGGGGCATTAGCGTCGGCGGACAGGCAGATGATGGGATGCGTCTGAGCCGCGATAACGGGACTGTTGCTACCGAGGCCAAAGACCTTGATACGTGGCCGCAGTTTCGCAAGCGTGTCATCGACGATCTGAAGAGCCTCGAAGATTTACGAAAGGCTCCTGTTGTCGCAGCGGAGGACTACCATGGGCCGGTGCTTTTCAGCGGAGATGCGGCAGCCGACGTTATCAATCGGCTGTTTGTGCCGAACGTTGAGGCGGACCGTCCCGAGCTGGGCACAACGGCACGGACTACGGGCGCGTACACGTCGAGCTACAAGTCTCGTGTACTGCCGAAGTTCATCAACGTAACGGACGATCCGTTACAAAAGACCTTCGCGGGGAAATCGTTGGTTGGCGCCTATGACGTCGATGACGAGGGAGTCCCGGCACAAGCGGTCGATGTCGTGCTCAACGGCAAGCTGGAGAACTACCTGATTGGCCGGGAGCCGATCAAGGACTTCCCCACATCGAACGGCCACGGCCGCTCCGCTCCGGCTGCTGCTGCTCACTCCCGGTCAGGTGTCATGATTGTGAAGCCCACCGAGACGGTCTCAACCGCTGAGCTGAACAAGCGGCTGCTTGCGATGGCGAAGGAGCAGGGCCGCGATGTCTACACCGTAGAGACACTTGGCGGCGAGCTGGTGCCGCGGTTGCTTTACCGTGTCCATGTCGACGGCACTCGCGAACTGGTGCGCGGCGCTGCATTTGACGAGTTGGACAATCGCAGCCTTCGCTCCGATATCGTGGCGGCAGGCGATGATCCTTACGTTGCCAACTCCATGGGAACAGTGCTGCAGACGACCATCGCGCCGAGCCTGTTGTTTGACGATATCGGCGTAAAACGCGCGACGGAAGAACAGCAAAAGCTGCCATACTATCCTCCACCGGCAATCAACGAAAGGTAGCACCAGAACAATGCATATCGACCCTGGCATAGTGCGGGTTCTCGCGATTGGACTTTTATTCCTTATGCTCTATGGCGGACGCCTGAGCAAAGGCTCCGTCAAGGAGACTGCTGAGGGAATGGCGTTTCCTATTAAGCCGCTTTTTGCGGTTGCACGTGCCATCGTGCTGCCGGCGTATATCTTGTTCTTCATCTATATTCTGCTATCGCACAAGCAGCCGGTTCCGTGGTGGACGGCGCTGCTATTTGTAGCTGCTTTGGCGCTAGGGATAGTGCAGATGCCGGGCACTATCGTGCTAACGCCCACAGCGGTCACGCAGCGTTTCTGGCTTCGACCGCTGAAGGTGATTCAGTACAACGAGGTGATGTCGCTGCAGGCGATTCAGGGTGGCCGCATGATTCAGGTGCTGGGCGACAACCGCGTAAGAATCACGCATACCTCAAACCACTCGGCGTCAGCGGAGTTTCGACAGGAGATTGAACGGCGGACGGGAAAGCGCGTGATTGTCTAACGACAATTAGTCCGTGCGGATGACGTAGGGCTCGGCATCGCGCACGTGAATGCTCTCGGCCACCTCTGTGGCGTGGGCGTGGTCCGGCTGCTGCAGGTTGATTCGAACCCAGTGCCCGGTGGGGCCGGCAAACTCAATGACTTTAGCCGTTGTGTAGCGGTGCATCAGGCGGTTCTTAAGATCGACCGCGTCTTTCTGTTTAGCAAAAGCACCGATCTGTACGCACCAGCGTCCTCCGGGCGTTACATTCTGGTGCGCGGGTGCTGCGTAGGCCTCGACCCTTACCTTAGCGACACCCATTCGATAGAGGCCGGTGGCTTTGGCTGCTGCGAGCGAAAGATCGATGATGCGGCCATGGACAAACGGTCCGCGATCGGTAATCCGCACCACGGCGGACTGGTTCGTCGTCAGGTTTGTCACTCGGACCGTCGTACCCAGGGGAAGGGTCAAGTGCGCGGCAGTCATAGCGTTCTGGTCATAGACGGTGCCGTCGGCGCCCTTACGCCCGGCGTATGGAGGTCCGTACCAGCTCGCCATGCCGACTTCGGTGGAGATGGGTTTGCCCTGTGCGTCCGGCTGGGGCGCAGGCAGCGATGAAGCGGTACTCGGAGGCGTGGTGGTTTTGGGCGGAACAGTGTTCTTTTTGCTATTTGCGTTGGAAGCGGTCGTTGTCGTCGGCGGAGGTGGCGGATGGTAGGCCCGAGCGGTCTTCTTATGGCAGCCGGCAACCGTCAGCGCGAGCGCCGACAAAGCAGCGACGGCGATGCACCGGGTACCCATCACGGTCTGGGCGTATCCTTCGAGGGTGGCGGTGTCCGGCCGGCGCGATCATCCATTTTTTTGGCAAGCTTCTGCAGTTCCGCGGCGGCAGCACGCAGGGCATCGGAGCCATTGCGGCGCACGTCCGGCACAACTTCATCGTTGATGTACTTGATTATTCCGCGCAGGTCTTCTTCCACGCGGCTGCCCGCTTCGTGTAAACGCTGTTCCCACGGACGCTTTGGCGATTCACTCAATGCGCGCACCTCTCCACCGTTGATTATCGGGACGAGGAAAACATATGGTCAATGCAATTACCGGGCTATTTTGCCGATAGTGCTCTCCTGGTAACGAATCTCGGCGTAAGATCGAGGACATAAAGCGAATACAACTTGGCGCACCTAAAACGCGTCCTTAAATGCAGATAAGACCTGAAGGCGTTACCAAGTAGAAAGTACACGGCCAGATTCGCCGGTGCTAAAAGGTATCTGCGAACCGGGAAGTCCATGAGGTATTTCTCTTGACCAAGGTACGTTCGGTTCTCTCTACGCAAGCTTCCCAGATGAGGCTCACTGCCATTCTGACGATCTCGCTGTTGGGCGCTATAGCTCCCTTTTCGGTGGCCCAGCAAATTGCTGAGGCTCCAGTCGTGGCGATGATTGCGCCTGTGGATTTACCCGCGCTCGCTGACTCTACCGCACTTCCTGACTCGCCTGGAGCGACCCTCACCAGTTCCAGTAGTTCAACACCGGATGACTCCGCCGACTCAGACGGCCAAAACACGACGCCTGCCAGGCCGACCGTGCTGCCTCGCGTAAAGCTCGTCCCCGCAGATCGAACCGCGCCCCCACAAACGGCCACGGACAAGATTGTAATGGGCCTTCGCGAATCAGTAACTCCGTTCTCCGTGCTTGGCTGGTTCTTCTCCGCAGGCTGGTCGCACCTGATCGATAGCACCCCGAACTATGGCAGGAATAGCGAAGCTTTCGCCAAGCGACTGGGAGCGGCGGCAGCACTCTCCTCCAGCAGAAATATCTTCAACGACTCTGTCCTTGGGCCCATGTTTCATCAAGATACGCGCTACTATCAGCTCGGTAAGGAACACGATTTTATCCACCGTGCGGTCTACGCTGGTACTCGTCCCCTCATCGGAAAGACTGACGGAGGCCGCACTATTCCGAACTACGCTTTACTCCTCGCTACTGCCGGGTCGTCGGGATTGACCGTCACCTATTATCCAGAGAGGAACCAGAGCGGTGGCCAGGTTGCCAAGACATTCGGCACCTCACTGGGCGGCGCAGCAGTCGGCGCGTTGATCAATGAGTTCGGCGGCGACATCATCCAGTCGCTTCACCTTACAAGGAATAAGTAATTCTTCCTGGTTTTGGGTTTTAGACTGAGACAAGGGAGAGCATTGGGCAAATGCGCGGGGCTTTAATCTTAGGGTTGCTGTTGTCGTTGAGAGTGGCGACGGCACAGACCGCTGGGCAATTGCCGAAAGGCGCAGAGGGGACGCCTACCGCCCCTGCAGCAGCTTCGGCCTCCCCGGAGTCCGGCTCCTCTTCCGCTTCTGCCACCGATGCTCTGCCCGACTCGCCGGGTGAGGTGGCCACGCAAGAATCGGATGTCGTCGTCGTAGCGAAAGCTGCGCTCAAAGCCAGCGGCAAGTCGCGCAGCTCATGCAATGCGAAAGACGCGATCGGCTTTATCTATGTCGATCCAAAGAGCGAGACGCCGCAGCCCTGCAGCCAATTGGTGTATCCCTTCCAGCGTTTCCTTACGACCAATGTCACCATTCCCCTTACCTGGCAGCAAAAGGGCTATCTGGCATTGCACGATGTGACGGATCCGGGAAATCTAGCCACCATCGTTGGAATCTCCGCCCTTACTACTGCGATTGACCCTCATTCGGACTACGGTCCGGGGCTGAAGGGCTTTGGAAAGAACGCCGGCGTCAGCTTGCTCCAGGATACGACTTTTGAGTTCTTCGGGACCTTTGCGATTCCGTCCATTGTGCATCAGGACCCACGCTACTTCCGGATGCCCGACCAACCCTTCAAAAAACGGCTCATCTACTCCATCTCGCGGACCATCATCTCCCGCAATGATGACGGCAGTCCCATGCCCAACTACGGAACGCTGCTGGCCTACCCCATCAATGCGCAGCTCAGTAACCTCTATGTGCCTGGGATCGAGTCAGACGGCGCCTCCACGACAAAGCGTATCTTCGTGGGCTATGCTCTCGATCCAGTCAACAACCTCCTGGCTGAGTTCCTGCCTGACGTGGCAAAGCATGTGCGTGTTCGCATCATCTTCCTGCAGCGAATTCTCAACAATATTGCCGTCAGTCAGGGGAATCTTCCGTAACCCCAAAGAACCGAAGATTTTATCCACCACCGGTTACCTTTGCGTATGCCCCGAACAGGTCACTCCATTCAGCGCTTTATATCCCCATTCAATGCAAAATTTCGCCGTTCGCTACCTGCTGCTTCAATGTGGCGTCCCGGCTGCGTACTGTTAATGGTGGAATCAGAAGCTGTCACTCTCGCATCTACTTACAATACCGAGTGATAGCGGAATCAGGATGCCTACTTCCGTGGGCGTCTGCGGCTGGATAAGTTTGAAGCTCTCGCATCACACGGAACAACGATCGAGATGAACATCTCAGGAGACAGAAACGCATATGCCAAAGGCAAAGGTATTTGAGAAGGCTCTCACCTATGGAGCAAAGGCCGGTTGGGCCGTATTCAACAAGCTGAACGCTATCAGCCCCAACGCCAGCTTCACACCCAAGTGGAGCGATAAGCCCCTCCTCAAGAGCTACCAGAAGGAAAAGCCGCCCCTCGGCTGGCCCCGTACAACCGATTCCCTCTGCCCCAAGTGCATTCCCGAGATCCGCCAGCAGATCGTCGACGGCAAGTTGCCCCACGAGATCCTTTTGAATGAGAAAGTCGGCGAGATCAAGGCCCAGATTATCGAGCGTAACGGCGAGATCCTGATGGTCAAGGATTGCCCCGTCCACGGCCACTTCGAGGATGTCATGTCCATCGACCCGCCGATGATGAAGCACCTCGAAGACGTCTTCCCCGGCCGCGACATCCGCGCCCACAATGACGAGAAGCTCCACAACCACGGCACCTCGACCGTGACGCACGGCCGCGGCTCGGTTCTGACCATTGACCTGACCAACCGCTGCAACATGATGTGTGACCCCTGCTTCATGGACGCCAACCAGGTTGGTTTCGTCCACGAACTGACGTGGGACGAGATCAAGACCATGCTCGACAACGCGATCACCATCAAGCCGCGTCGTCAGATGAGCGTGCAGTTCTCCGGTGGCGAGCCTACGCTCAGCCCCTACTTCCTCGACGCCGTCGCCTATGCCCGCAAGGTTGGCTACAACTCCGTGCAGGCCGCGACCAACGGCATCGAGTTTGCCAAGTCCAAGGAGTTCTCGAAGGCCGCTGCTGAAGCCGGTCTCCGCTACGCTTACCTGCAGTTCGACGGCATCGGAAACGCCGCCAACTCGCACCGCAAGGTCGGCAATGCGTTCGACGTGAAGCTCCAGGCCATCCACAATCTGCACGAAGCCGGCGTCGACATCGTTCCCGTAACGACGATCGTCAATGGCATCAACAACGAGCAGGTTGGCCGCATCATCGAGTTTGCGCTCGACAATCCGAAGAAGATCAACTTCCTCAGCTTCCAGCCGGTCAGCTTCACGGGCCGCGACGAAGACATTTCCGACGAGCGTCGTCACGCACAGCGTTACACCCTGTCGCATCTCGCGCACGACATCCGCAACCAGACCGGCCTCGGTGAATCGACCCGCGACTGGTTCCCCATTTCGTTTATGTCCACCTTCTCGGACTGGGCCGACCTCGTTCACGGACCGGACCACGATTGGGGCCAGCTCTCCTGCGGATGCCACCCGAACTGCGGTATCGGCATGGCGCTGATGATCGATAAGGAGACCAAGGAAGCTGTTCCCGTAACTGCCTTCCTTGATGCCGTACAGCTGGCCAAGGATGTTGCCCGGATCAACGATGCTGCGCGCGGTAAGTTCCTCTCGATCGTGGGTGTATCGCTTGCGCTTCTACGCAATTACGATCCCTCGAAGGCCCCCACGCACTTCAAAATCATGGACCTGCTGCAGAAGTTCGATAAGTGCTTCGGCGCCACAAACAAGAACTACGGCAAGGTCACTGCCGACCGCACCATGGCCGATATCGAGAAGCGCCGCGCCGACCGCTGGAACTTCCTCTTTATCGCCGGTATGTGGTTCCAGGACCTCTTCAACTACGACTTCCGCCGCACCGAGCAGTGCATCATCCCCTACGCGACACAGGAAGGCGAGATCAGCTTCTGCGCCTACAACACCGGTGTGGGCTGGAGAAACATCATCGAGAAGATGCACATGACTGCAACCCTCACCAAGTGGTACGAGGAGCATGGCCGTCACGAGATCTTTGCCGGCGGTAAGAAGGTCGGTCTCGAGAAGGAAGCGAAATACGACCTCGTCCTCAACCAGGCCCACGTCGACGCTGCCGCTAACGACACCTTCGACAAGTCCGGTATCGCCAAGAACGCCCGCGAAGAGAAGATTCGGGCGCGCGACGCGAAGATCAAGCAGGACGCCGAGAATGCTCGCATGGCTAAGCTCTACCGCAAGGAGATCCTCAAGGAGCAGGAACAGCCTGGCTTCATCGCCCTCGGTGAGATCAAGGCAGCTCCGGCACCGAAGGTCGAAGAGACCGTCTCGGGCGACTAGTCAACAACCAGCTTCAGCAGAAAGGCCGCCATTACTGGCGGCCTTTCTGTTTCTGAAGAAAATTTCCCCGTGTCTACGCCTTATGAACATCTTCAAACCGAAGCATATCTGCCAATCGCTGTTCCTTCTCATCATCAAAGCCGCAGGAAGTTTTGAACTCCTTTGGATTGTCATACGTTCCAAAGAGCATGTCCCACCATACGATGTCTCCGTAGTTATTTTTATGGCTGGCATACTCGTGATGGATGCGGTGCATCTCTGGTCGCTGGAAGAAGTAGCCAACCCATTGCGGCGTCTTCACATTCGTGTGATAGAAAAATTCGCCGAGCGCAGTGCATAGCGTGTAGATTGCTCCACCCTTCAGGCTCAGCCCCAACAATGAATAAACAAGAAGACTTCCAATCACCGAGTTCACAACCATCTCCAGAGGATGTTTGTAGAAAGAGGTGATTATCTCAATTCGCTGCGCACTGTGATGTATCTGATGAAAGAGCCGCCACAGCGGATCATACCGATGCCGCCACCTATGCCACCAATAAAAGATAAATGTGGCAATGAAATAAGCAATCACGCCTCCAACAGCCGGTGACACATGATCCCGTAACCGGAAAACAGAGGCCGAAGACAGCCACCGCTCCCAAGACAAGCCAGCCAGCATCACCACGCCAAGCTGCACAAGGTTGACAATGATGACGCGAAACGGCCAAGTCTTTACGCGAGGTAGAGGCCATCCAGGAAATATCCGCTCTAACAGAAAGCAGCCAAGAGCAGCTGCGAGTAAGTATGGAAGCATGGTGCGGACTATCCTATCGTACGTCCACCTTGTTATGAACCATTCTTTTTGCTCCAACTTATTTCTAGAACTCCACTATCTCCACACCCAACCGTTCAAAATCCTTCCGGTTTAGCGTTGCGACTGCCAGCTAGCCCGGCGGCAATGCGCCCAACTGCTGCATCATGCTTAGCCCGTCCATCAGAATGCGGCTGTCAACCATCTTTCCCCCGACCACGCGGTCGATGACCACACCCTTGACGCTGATGCTTCTGCCCGTAGCAGGAATACCGAGAAATGTACCTTGATGAGTGCCGGACCACGTAAACCGACTAACAACTTTCTCGCCTTCGGCCACCTGCTCATCTAGCACCCAGTGAATATCCGGGAACGCTGCACGCATCTGGGCGATAACTTCCTTTAGGCCCTCTCGTCCCGGCTGCTGTCCCGGAAGAGGATCAAGCTCCACAAAATCGGCGACAACAAGATCGTCCGCTCGCTCCAACCGTCCTTGATTGATCACTTCCTCAACGAATCTGTTGACCACAGTTTTGTTCTCGGCAGGTGTCATCCATTTCCCCTAAAACGAACATGATTTGGCGAATGCAACCATCCTACCTTAAGGCTCTGCAAAGCTGGAGACTGTATCAGTGAGCGTGAATTCCCCGGCATCGCAGTCTTGCCGACGCGTTCAGCTTCTTTTACGTTCCGTTCTAGCCCAGGCACGTCTCGCCTCCCGCGCCCGGCACTTCATCGCCAGTGTTCCCTCTCGCAACGCCCGCTCAATCATCTCCTCCGCAATCTCACGCAACGAAGTTTCTTTGATTGCCAGCAGGCCAATCCCCTCCACCGCGGAGCACCGCACCACGTTGCTTTGATCCTCCATCAGCAACTCCATCAACCGTGCGGCTCGTAGCCGTTGCTCTCGTGTATGTGCCACCTTAGCCACCACCAACCCAAGATGCCACCGAGTACGAGACTCTTCTACCGACACCTCCGCCAGCAGACCGGCGAGTTCATCGGCGTATCGTTCCAATGGAGTAGCATCCCGCTCCGCAATTCTTCGAGCTACATCGGCGGCGCGCTTGCGTATCTCTACATCGTCGCCGAACAGCGATTGGACTAACGCTTTCACCGCAGGCCGGTCGGCTTCTATCGCGCGTGCTATCTCCCGCGCTCGTGCTAATCCCCAACTGCCACCATTGAGTGAACGCATTTCGCCAATCCCAACAGAGCTGAAAGTTTAGTGACTCGCTGCCTTAACCATCTCCGATGCGAGGTGCACATCGAAGTGGCCGTCGTATACAAAGAGACCTCCATCAATCACTGCTGAAGGTTTCAGAGATCGAAACTGAGCGTATGGATTGGGCATTCCCGCCGGTAGCGCTAGCCCTTCCAACTCGTCGTCGCTAATCAGCACAGGTCCATCAATTTCGTTCGGAACCTCCATTGGAACATGAAGCCACCAGAGGCTTACAACTGTCGGCAGGCGTCGGCATGGCACACCGTAATAGCGTTCATCGACGACGCCAGCCGCAGTGTAAGCCATCCAGCAATCCTTCACATTTCGGTCCTTGAGATAGGTCGAAGCACTCTCTAACTGCTGGCCCCAGTCCGAGTTCGAATCGCTCAGGTAGCGATGAACATTCTTCGGCCCACCCCATAGTTCATTGGCGTATGCCATGTATCCAGGAAACGAGCGTACAGAAGATGTTGCTTGCCAGACAAGAAGCACTATCACTGCGAAAACCCATCGCTTGTCGCGTTCGACGAGTGAACTTAGAACGGATGCGCCGATGATGTAGAGAAATGGAAAGATCGGCAGAATATGCCGTATGCCGATGTTCATGTCAGAGTGCATTGCGAAGCCCAGGAACACGACAACCGGAACGAGCAGCATTGTCCAGCGCAGCCACAACTTTCGAAGGTGAAAGCTCATGATCGCCGTGCATGCGAGCAATAAGAGGAATGGCAGGGTGGATTTGATCAGGATCGCGGCTGGAAAATAAAGCCACGTTCCATGAGGATGCACTGTTCCGAAGAGATAGCTGACATCACGCTGTTCGGTGAGCTTCGTGTTTGCTAGTCCCCAGATGTAGGCCTCTGGAAGAATGTGCCATCGCGCCAGCATAAACAGAGGCGTAGGCGAGGCGACGTGCGAGTAATCGCGCAAGTAGTCAGTCAGTGTTGGGTTGAGCGCCATTCCTCGTGGGCGCGCTGCATAACGGAATCCGTAAGACATCCAGAGAATCGCATAGGCGACACAGAATACCGCTGCAAGAGCACCGCACCGTTTGGCGAACACATTCAAACTGCGGCTGTGGACCGCTTCAACCACGGCAAGCAAGAACAGGATCGGCAGCAAAAAAAGTCCGGTGAACTTTGTTGCCAAGGCCAGGCCAGTAAAGGTCGCGACAAGAAGCAGCCTCCCTATCGATGGAGATGCGCTATATCGATACCATGCGAACACCGAGGCGAAGATGCAGAAGGTGATCGCTGCGTCGGTAGTCACCAACGTTCCGTGAGCGAGAAGATTTGGATCGAAGACGAGAAACGCCAACGCAAGCAGGCCTGTCGTCGTGTCGAAGAGCTCTTTTCCCGCAAGAAAAACAAGCAAGGCAAGAAGCACCGTCAAGAAAGAGATCGCCAGCCGTCCCCGAAACAAAAGCTTATCGGCGTCATTCTTGAACAGAAAGTCTTCTCCGTCGAGAAACGCCTCCGTCTGAGATGGCCGCCCCTGCTGCACGGGCTCGTACAGGTTCATATGCAGCAGAGGAAAAGCAGCAAGCACCTTCGCGAACGGCGGCACTTCAGGATTGAGATCGTAGTCGTGATACTTCAGAACTGTGTAGCCATCGAAGAGGTGATGCCCCTCGTCCCAGGACATCGAGGTGCGAAGGTTCACGGCTAGCAACTGCAGGAACAATGTAGACAGCAGTACAGCTATCGCTGCCATGCAGATAAGCTGCTTTCGATATGTTGGCAACATCTTCCTCCACGCGGCTTCGGCTAATCTTTCACAGCGATTCCCTGCAACTCAAACCTCGCACCAAACAACAGCGTTCCCGAACCAAGAAATGCTCGCGGCGGCAACTGTCCATCGAAGTAGCCGCGATACACCGCATTGAATCGCTCCCAGAGCGACACATCGCTGCAAAAGACCTGCAACGAGACAAGGTGATCCATCTTCATCTCCGCCATCGCGAGCACCCGCTGGACCTCCTGCAGCACAAGGTGAGCCTCCTGTTCCGCCGTGTCAGGAACAGTTGTTGTCTCTGGTATCAAACCGATCCGGCCAGAGAGATACAGCGTCTTTCCATCGATCAGAACGGCATCCGCAAAGGGACGGGAGGGATCACTCGAAAAATATTCGCGGCTCATGCAATCACCCTTTTAGAAAGTTGAAATCAGATGAGTGCAGTCTATCGCGGTCTAACTCTCGCGTGCTGTACTGTTCCGCATCTGTCGGTAGCCGAGCAGCATAATCACGATACCGATGAAGTTCAGTACGGGAGGCGGCGACAAAAAGATCCATCCCAGGTGCGTCAACGTTGGGGCCGAGATGACATAGGAGATGTCCGTGAACAGATCGGTAAATCGCGCCACGGCTGTCGCTACCAGCCACAATGGCTCGCGCTTATACCGCCACAGCGTAACCCCTTGTACCAGCGAAAACGCAATCCATTGACCTGCCGACCGGCGCAACCACGCGACATCGAGACCGGCGGGGAGAGCAGCGTGGAAGACCCGGAACCACAAATCCGGAGCAACCCACGCCATCACGAACAGAAGTGTGTCCTCCACCAACGCGGCCCAAAGAAAGATCAGAATCAGGATTCTGAGACGTCGTTTGATCACAGGCAGCTCTCGCGCTAATGTTTCAACAAGGTAGTCCCGGCGAACTGATCTGTCCAGAACCAAGCTGATTGCACAAAGCCCCGGAGACAGAAAAGCCCCGGTCATCTCCGGGGCATTCGTCTATTCCGCGTAGCTACTCGCCAGCGGTCACTTGCCTGGAATGGGGTTTGCTCGCAGCATGGGCGGTGGCTACGCCGTAGGACCATTGCCGAACCGGACCCACATCCACATGCACGAACTGGTTCACCGGATAGTACCCTACACCGCCGCCATGGAGTTCCAGGGCAGTGTCGCGCAGCGTCGTGGTCGGCACACCAGGCACGCGGATGTCGATTGCCTTGGCCAGCATGTGCTGGCTGTGCTCCGCTACGCCGCTCGAAGCCCGGCCCTGCCGCAGGAAGGCGTTGCTCCATGGAGTCCGGTAGCCGCAGACGATATCGATCACGCCATCCGGCCGTCCCAACTTGGTCATCAGCGCGTTCAACAGATCGAATTCCTTCGGATCGTAGCTGGTGACAGCCTGAGTTCGGTGGTCGCGTAGAAAATAGTTCAGCTTCCGGAGCGCATCCGGAACATACGTATTCCCGATGCGGTACACAATGTCGATGTCCTCGCCCGTGTGCAGATGATGCAGACGCAGATGATACTGCTGCGCTTCAGTTGATTCGGCGGAAGCGGTCTCGCTTGCCTTCGAGGAGCCACTAAAGCCAGCCAAACCTACCAAAATCACGACCACAGCGGCAACGCTGCGCTTAAAATTTTTCTGCATTCATTACCCCGGGATCGCCACTAGGAATCGGAATCCGCAAATGCGATTCAGCTCTTGCGATTTGCTCTTTCTATTTTACCGGAGATCCTCGGGAATACCCAGCAAACGTGGCCGTTACGCCCCATCTCCAACGAGCAGAACACGATGGCGGTCGAACCACCACGCCCACAGGAGCAGAATGGGAAACCCGATAATGCCCGACCACGCAACCGCAGCCACGCTTGGAGCCGGGCCGCCGAAACGATCAGAGATGTAAATCAGCAGCAGCACGGCGATGTAGCCGAGCAGGCCATAGTGGCCGATGCGGTCACACGCGCGTGTTGCGGTCACATACATCCATATACCTATGGCCAGGAGGAGAAGCTCGATAATCATCGTTCCGGCAATGGAGTTCCATAATCCAAGCCCGACCTTCTGGCTTCCCGGATAGAGCGGCAGATCGACGCTATGGGTCGTCCAGTCGAGGACCCAGTGGCTGACGACGCCAATCCAGATGGCGACCGTACCCGCCCGATAGCGCGTGATAGCGTAATACACCAGCGCAAAGGCCGTGGCCCAAACCACAGCCATCAACAGGCTATGCGACCAGGGATACGAGACAAAATCAAACCGCGAGAATCGCGTATTGCTGTGATCGGTCCCCACCTTCTCCCATCCCAGCAATAGAAAGAATGGCCATAGCAGATCGAGGAACACCGGCGCCGCCATCAACAGACCCAGGTTGGTGCGAGGAGCAAATCTCTTACTGGCAAACCCAACCGCGAAGTGGCCAATAAACATCCTCGGAACATACCATGACCAGAGCGGTTCTATGCAGAATTCTGGGGTCTAAAATAGCTTCACATAGTTTTGCATGCTTGTGTGGCACCCTAAAGATATGACGCTCGACCCCATCCAGCTCCGAGTTCTCGGTTCCCTCATCGAAAAAGAGATTGCCACACCGGAAAACTATCCGCTCTCGCTCAACGCACTCGTCAACGCGTGCAATCAGCGCTCCAGCCGCGATCCCGTGCTCGACCTCACGGAAGATGAGGTTCGTCAGGCACTTCACTCGCTCGAGGACATCGCACTTGTATCCTCGGTGCGCGACAGTCGCGTGCCTAAGTACGAGCACTGGATCCGCACGGTCCTTAATCTGCGTCGCGACGAAACCGCCGTCCTTTGCCTCCTGATGCTCCGCGGCCCTCAAACTCCCGGCGAGCTTCGCAGCCGCGCCGACCGGCTCTACACCTTCGACGATCTGGCCTCTGTACAGTCCACGCTCGAGCGCATGGCCTCCCGCGAGACACCCGAAACGACCGGCGATCCCGCCAGGACCGGCGCTCTCACGACTATCCTGCCCCGCCAGCCTGGCTCGCGCGAGGCGCGTTATGCTCATCTTTTGGGAGGCCAGCCCGAGATGCAAGCGGCGGCGCCCAGCTCCGTCCAGGCAGACGGATCAGCCAGCCAGCGTCTCGCCCATATCGAGGCCCTGCTCGCTTCTCTCAGCGCCACTATTACCGCGTTGCAGTCCCGTATTGAGGTGCTAGAATCCGGCAACCAGACCGTATGATCAAGTACGGCCATATGAGATGATCCACTCAACCCCCTGGCCCTCTATGTCCACCACGCCTGCCAGCACCGGAACATCCCCCAAACGACAAGGCCTCGGCCGGCGCGAGTCCGACAATCGTCATACGCAACTTGCCCGTCTCCTCAGCCAGGTGCGGGAGGGCATTCTCTGCCTCAATCGAGACTGGATCATTACCTTTGCCAACGACGAAGCTTTTCGGCGTAGTCGGGTCACGCCTGCCGATATCAATAAGAGGACTTACTGGGAGGTCTACCCCTACATCGTCGGCACGCCGCTCGAGACGGCCTACCGCAGTGTTATGGAGACCGGCGAACCCACTCAGATCGAATACTTTTGCGAGCCGATCGATACCTGGGTCTATGTGCATGTTTGTCCCACCGATGACGGCCTGGCTCTTTACTACCAGGACATCACCGACCGTAAACGTGCAGAATCCGTGCGCGATGCCTCGGTACGTCAGTTCAACCAGGTCCTCGAAGCCACGACCGACGCCGTCATCAGTCTCAACCGCAACTGGGAGTTCACCTTCCTCAATCGCCGCGCCGCCGAGCTACTAAATCTCCGAGGCGACCTGCTGGGCAAAAAGATCTCGCACGAGCTCACTGAGGTCAAGCTGCAGGGTGAATATCGCTATCATGCTGAGCGCGCCATGAACGAAGGCATCCCCAGCGAGTTCGAGGCTTTCTATCCTGAGCCGCTTAATCTCTGGTTCTCCATTTTGATCCGTCCTTCAGACGACGGCATCGTCATCTTCTTCCGCGACATCACGGCTCGTCGGCGCACTGTTTCCACCCTGAAGCATCAACAGGATTTGCTCGCTGTTGTCCAGCAGACGGCAAAAGTCGCCACCTGGGACATCGATATCGCCACTGGCGACATTACCTTCGGCGATGGCTCCTATCCTGTCTTCGGCCATCCGCTCGCCGGCATTCCAAATCTTCAAAGCTTTCTAGAGATCGTCTTACCCGAGTATGTTCCCATCGTCCGTGATCTCATTCAAAAGACGATCGAAACCGGGGAGATGATCGTTATCGATTTTCCTCTTCGCGCCGCCAACGGCGAAATTATCTGGGTGGAAAATCGCGGACAAGCCGTCAAAGTGGATGGGGGCTCAACTCGTCTCCGCGGTCTCTCCATCGATATCACCGACCGCAAGCGCGACGAAGACGCCCTCATCACCAGCGAAGCTCGCTACCGCATCCTTGCCGATCTCAATCCGCAGGCCATTTGGATGGGAGCGCCCGATGGCAGCCTGACCTACGCCAACCAGGGTTTGCTCGACTATCTCGGCTTCACACCCGACCATCTCGACGGTCACGAATGGCTCAAGGCCTTTCATCCCGATGATCGCCCGCGCGTTGTCGAAGCCTGGACTCATTCCGTATCCACCGGTGCTGATTACAACATCGAAGCTCGCCTTATCCGGGCACGCGACGGCCGCGCGCGCTGGTTCTGGATTCGCGCGATGCCCGTGCGCGACGACCACGGCAACATCCTGCACTGGCTCGGCGTGAACATCGACATCGACGACCGTAAGACCTTCGCCGAAACTCTTCAGCAACGCCAGGAGGAGACCGAGCGCCAACGCGCCGAGCTCGAAACCATATACGAAACCGCTCCTGTCGGCCTCGCGCTCTTCGACCCCGTCGACTTCCGGTATATTCGCGTCAACACGCGTCAAGCCGAGACCATCGGCCTGCCGAAAGATCAGATTATCGGCCGCCGCGTTACGGAGATCGCCCCGCTCAAAGGCATCCAGAACCTCTTCGAACAGGTCGCGCACGGTCATCCCATCAGGAATCACATCCTCGAAGGCGAGCTTCCCGCGCGCCCCGGCGAACGACGCAGCTGGAACGTAAGCTACTCTCCAATCAACGGTATTGACGGCAAGGTCGAGGGCATCGCCGCTGTCGTCCTCGAGATCACCAACCAGAAAAAAGCAGAGGCCGCCCTCATCCAGAGTGAGAAGCTCGCTGCCGTTGGTCGCCTTGCCACCTCCATCTCGCATGAGATCAACAATCCGCTCGAAGCCATCACCAACCTGCTTTACCTGATTGCCACCACGGACAATCTGCCTCCCGATCTCGCAAACTACGTCAACACGGCGCAGTCCGAACTCTCGCGTGTCTGCCAGATAGCCACACAGACCCTCCGCTTCCATCGCCAGGCAGTCCGCGCCACCCACGTCACGGCTGAGGATCTCGTTTCCGCCGTTCTCAATCTCTACCAGGGTCGCCTCGTAAACTCCGGCATCACCGTCGATGCCACCTACGAGACCACGAGTACTATCCTGTGCTTCGAAAACGACATCCGTCAGGTTCTTAACAATCTCATCGCCAATGCCATCGACGCTATGCGTCCGGGCGGAGGCCGCCTCATCGTCCGCGCTCACAACGTTACGGATCACCGTACCAACCGCAACGGCATCCGCATCACCATTGCCGATACCGGCCACGGCATGGCCCCGGCGGTTCGCTCCCGCATCTTCGAACCCTTCTACACCACCAAGGAACTCAACGGCACCGGCCTCGGCCTCTGGATCTCCTCTGGCATCGTCAACCGCCACCAGGGTCGTCTCACCTTTCGCAGCACGGAACATCCCATTCGCCATGGAACCGTCTTCAGCCTCTTCCTTCCTTACGAAGAGATGCCCGAAGCCTGACAGAAACTCCCCTGGAATCAAACATGGCAAGATCCCTTATCCGCGGAGCACTTCACGCATTCGTAAACCACGATTTTCGCGAGCTCCACCAGTCCATCTTCCAACGCGACCCTCTATCACCCGCACCCGCGCCTGCAATCCACCCCTTCGATATAGCCCACGGCACCGACACCAGCGGCCTCATCTACGGCGAAGACATACCGACTAAGCACAGTAACCGCCAATGGAGCACTGCCTACTATGGCATCTCCCCTGCGCTGCTTCTCCATCTCATTAATACTCTCGACATCGATCACAAGCGCTTCACCTTTCTCGACCTCGGCTCTGGCAAGGGACGCGCTCTTCTGGTCGCTTCGCACTTTCCCTTCCGCCGTATCCTCGGTGTCGAACTATCATTGCAACTCAGCACCATCGCCGCAGCCAACATCGCGAGCTTCTCCCCGGCGTGGCAACAGTGCCGCCACATTGAAACCTACACCGGCGACGCCACCGCAATCGACTATCCCACCGGCCCAGTTGTTCTGTATCTTTACAATCCTTTCCTCGGACCCGTGCTCAAGCGATGCCTGCGCAACCTCACCCGCTCTCTCGCCGATGAGCCGCGCGAGGTTCACCTCATCTACATCAATCCAGCCCCAGATCGCTTCATCAAAAGATTTGCTCCAGCTCTTCAGAAACAATGGGAGCAGACCTTCAGCATGAATGAAGAAGATATGCTCGCCGACCGCGCTAACTCCACGCAGGAGCATGTCGCTGTCTATCGATATTTACCCTAGGTTTTGTAACTACTCTCGTACACACTTCGTGGAAAAGCGCGTGCAAACCGAAACCCAGCCCTGATTTATCCGACGGACGCGATCTTCTTCTCCATCCTCGCGGCCCACTCCTCCCGGGCTCCTGGCTCCATGGTCTTCACCAATTCCATCGCACGCCCATACGCAACGCGAGCCTCATCCTTCTGACCCAGTGCCATCAGAGCATCACCCAGCGCCACTTGCGTCTGGACCGCATCAGGAGCGATGGTCACCGCCTGTTGTGCCTGCGTCAGCGCCCCGGCAAAGTCCTTCTTTTCGCGCAACGCCTTGGATTCCTGTACGTAACTCAGCGCCGAAGCAAGGGAAACCTGAAATGTGCCCTCGAACACCAGCACGCCATCCTGAATGGATGTTGTCGGCTTCAATTTTTCGAAATCGCCATAAGGGTTCAACACGCTCGATCCAAGCTCAAACCCCGTCAGCGTACCGGCGCTGATGAGTACTGGCCCTGTAATCGTTGTTGGCACCGGATGCTGCACATCGCTAAACCAGGAGTCAGGAGTAGGCAGCGGCTTACACGGAATTCCGTAGTCTTCGGCGCGCAAAAATGGATCGGCGAAGTAAGCGAACCAACAGTCCTTGATGCCGTGCTCGTCCGTATATTTCTTTACTGCAACCAACTGCTGCGCCCAGTCTGTATTCGAGTCAGTTAGATATTTGTAGGTCTTCGACGGTCCACCCCAAAGCTCATTCGCATAAGCCATGTAGTTCGGGTAAGCCCGCGCCGAAGAAGCTACGTGCAACAACAACAGCACACCCACCACATAACTCCAGCGTCGCGACGACGCACTCCATGCCCACGCTCCGCCCGCAGCAAACACACAGAGAAACACCCACACCGGAAGAATATGCCGCGCTCCAATATTCAAATGCGAGGTCATCGCCACAAACAGATAAACCCCGGCAGGCACAAGCAGAAACAGAATCTCCCGCCACTGTCGAAACCGCCCGGCGACAATCGCAGCGAACGCCAACAACACCACCGCCAGAAACCCAATCGTCGACTTAATCAGCAGCACGGTCGGAAAGTAATACCAGATTCCATGCGCGTAGACCTTGCCAAAGAAGTAGCTCGGCATCCCATTCGCCATCGACCGTACATCCGCCAATCCATACAGATAGGACTCAGGCAGAATATGTAACTTTGCAAGTTGCAAAATTCCCCTGGCCTCATCTGGACTCAGGGGCTTCACATAATCCACCAGCGAAGGATCGAGCCTCAAGCTACCTGGACGAGCGTTATAGCGAAATCCATAGAAGGCCCAGAGGACCACCAGCGCGACCGCCCCAATGGCTGCCAACGCACCAACCAACTGCAGGGCTCGCTTTACCCGTGGCTCATCGCGGAAACGGAAGACAACTTCGCATGCAACCAGCGACATCAGCATCGGCAATAGCAGTACGGCTGAGTGCTTCGTAGCCAAAGCCAGTCCCGCAGCTAAACCTGCGACCAACAGCCTTCCAATCGAAGGCGATTTACAGTATCGATAGAACGCGTAGATGGATGCGAAAAAGAAACAGGAGACGCCAACATCCGTCGTAACGAAGGCACCATGCGCAAGTACGTTCGGCTCAAATATCAGCAGAATAAGCGCAGCGAATGCAGCGCCAACGCCAAACATCTCGTATCCCGCCAGAAACACCAACAATCCCAGCACGATCGCCAGGGTTCCCGTTGCCATCCGCACCCGGAACGTCATCATCTTCGCGCCCTCTGGCCCGTCAGCAAAGAGCATGTCGCGGCCGTCGAAGTACGCTTCACTTTTAAAGTATCGATGCTGGTCCGGCGGAACATGCATCGGCAATGCAAGCAGCGGCAGCGTCCCCAGCAACTTCATCAACGGCGGATGCTCAGGGTTAAATCCGAAGTCGTGCGTCTTCCATGACATGTACCCTGCGAAGATATGGTCGCCCTCATCCCATGTCAGTGACTCCTGATGCACGGTCGAGGCAATCTGCAATCCGAAGATGAGCAGAAGGAGGCACACTCCTGCTACGACGAGGGAACGGCGCGGCTGATTATTCATAGGCCGTTCCATCGTATAGCAAACACTACATCTCAGCCCAGCGCCGCAATAGATTGTGATAAACCCCGGTCAACTGCACCCCCGCGGTATTCCCGGGCACCTCGACCGCAAGCCGTTGAATCGCCGTGTCCAGATCGAACAGCAACGATCGGTCACCATCGCCCCGGATCATGCTTTGTATCCAGAAGAACGAAGCTACGCGCGCACCGCGAGTTACAGGCTCAACCCTATGCAGACTAGTCGCCGGATACAGCACCATATGTCCCGCGGGTAGCTTTACGGAGTGCGAACCGTAGGTGTCCTCTACCAGCAGCTCGCCGCCTTCGTACTCCTCCGGCGCAGACAAAAACAGCGTAGCCGACACGTCCGTGCGGATTCTCTGCCCAGTCGTAACCATTGCGCGAATGGCTGTATCGACGTGCGTTCCAAAGTGCCCGCCGCCGGTGTAGCGATTGAACATCGGCGGAAATACTCGCAGCGGCAGCGCAGCCGACATGAACAGCGGTGACCGTGCCAGCGCGCCCAACACCATTTCGCCCAGTTCCACTGCCACCGGATGCCCTTCCGATAGTTGATGATTCTCTTTCACCCTCTGCGCCTGATAGCCGGCTGTGACCTTGCCGTCGACCCACTCTGCTGCATCGAGCTTTGCTCGCGCCTGTGCTACTTCGCCTACGCTCAAAACATCCGGAATCGTAATCAGCATCATCTACTCCTCTAACTCAAAACATCGACACAAGTAAGTCGGCCCGGAAAATCAGGCCGACTTACTCACCCACTTCACTTGTTAGAACTTGAAGTTCACACCGATCAACGCACTCGCTCCTGCGCCTGGAACCAGATGACTCGGATGCGGCAGATCGATGTAATACCGGTTCAGCAGATTATTGACATTTGCCTGCAGTTCGAGTCGATCCGTGATAGGCCGCCGCAACATCGCGTTGAAGACCCAGTAACCCGGGACCTGCTTCATCGCTGTCGATAGAACTTCATAGCAGGTTGTCGCAGTTGCACCGCATGGTGCCGTTCCGGTGGCAAACTTCTGCGCCGGTCCGTAGCTTGTCGGAACAAACGGCACCGTAGAGCTTGCTGTTCTGCTGGCAACATAGTTGCCGCCCAGGCCTGCGTTTAGTCTCCACGGAAGCTTGTGCGTCACAAACAGATTGAACGTCTGCTTCGGCACGTTCGCCAGCGGATATCCCACCGCGATCGGGAAGAACTTCGAGTAGATTACGGCACTGTCGAGATAGGCATAGCCAGCGACAATGTCCATGCCCTCAGGCAGTCGCCCCACAACGCTGAATTGGACACCCTTCACTACCTGATTGCCCGCTGCGACGATGTTGTTCGAGTTCGTTGGATCCGTCTCGCGAGCGTTGTCCTTTTCAGTGCGGAACCATGCACCTTCCATCAGGAGACGTTCGTTGAGGAAGCTCCACTTCGTGCCTACTTCGTAGGTTTCGTTCTGCTCCGGCGCGGCCGAGCTGTTTGCCAGGCCAATGCTCAGGCTCAGCGATTCCGCCGCGGGATTGAAGCTTGTTCCATAGTCGAAGTAGACGCTACCGTGGCTCGAAGGCTTGTAGACAAAGGCCGCTCGATAACTTGGCTGTTCATCAACGCGATTAATCGGCGGAACTGCTGCGGTCACCGTTCCACCCGCGGGCGGCGTCGGCTGATAGAGGTTATACCCCGTATCGAATCTGTCCCAGCGAATGCCGCCGCTGAGGTCGAAGTAACGGCCCAGCTTCAGCGTGTCCACGAAGTACAGCCCAACGCTCTTTGACTTGGTATGCACAATCGAGGTGATATACCCCGTTCCGGCAAAATGGCTGCTGCGTATTCGGATTGATCAGCGTCGCCGTCGGTACGGTATTGATGTTGTTGAGCGTGTAGCTCGTGCGAATCGGATCCGAGATCTCTTGCCCACCTTCGACACCCGCCACCAGCGCATGCTTTATCCCCATGGTCTTGAAGCGCGCTGTCACTTCGGTCTGGTTCCACAGATCGCCTTCTACGCTCTTCGCCTGAATCTGGTTGCGGTTCACGATGATTGTGTTGGGATCGCTCGCCGGCGTGAATGCGCATGGCAGCTTCGAATTCACAGCCGAGGTTGGCAGCGAGCTTACAAATCCACCCACAGGCACGCTGGCCGAAGCATTCGAGCAGATCTGCGGCTCGGTAATCACCGCCTGTCGCGGATAGTTCGCAGCGCGGAAGATCGTATGCAGATTCAAATTCGGTGAAAACTCGTGATCGGCCTTCAGCGTAACGATGTCGTCATTCGTCTTCAGATAATTCTGGTCGGGGAACCCGTAGTAGTGATGGCAAATCGGTCCAGGCGCGACGCTTGCGCCGAGCCACGGCAATCCATAATCCGGCGTATCGCTCTCCGTCAGATGGACATAGCTCAACGTTGCATGAGTGTTGGTATTCAGCCCGATCGAGATCGAAGGCGCTATTCCGAACCGCCGCACTTCGGCGTAATCGCGTCCTGCAACGCCGCCTTCCTGCGCCATCACGTTCGCGCGAACCGCCATCCCGCCCGCTACATCCGCGATCGGCTTGTTGAGATCGGCCGTAATTCTGCGCGTCTTGTCCGTGCCGAACTGTGTCTGCACACTCGCAAACTCCTGCCATGCAGGAACCTTGCTCTCCTGGTTTATGACGCCGCCGGTTGAGCCGCGTCCAAACTGAATTCCTGCCGGCCCCTCTAGCGCCTCTACCTGCTCGTAGTTGAACGAGTCGCGGTAGTAACTGCCGAAGTCGCGAATGCCATCGAGAAAGATGTCGTTGCGCGCGGTAAAGCCGCGGATCGTCAGGTTATCTCCCTGCGCGCCCGCCTCGCCCGCCGCAAGGCTGATGCCCGGAACATTGCGCAGCGTATCGCGCAGTGTCGATACACCCTGATCCTTCAACACAAACTGCGGAACCACATTGACACTCTGCGGTGTCTCGATCAACGGCTCCGTAAACTTCGACAGCGACACCGAGTTTGCCTCCGACGCCGTCACCGACACCGAATCCTTCGCCTGCACTCCCACCACCAGCGTCGTTGCATCCTCGATGCGATAGTTCAAGCCCGTGCCATCCAGAAGCAGACGCATCGCCTCTTCCTCCGGATACAAACCCACCACTCCCAGAGACTTGAATCCCGCCAACGTCCCCGTAGGCAGAACGATCTTCACGGTCAGCCCCGTTGCCTTCTCATACTCCTTGATCGCTTCATCCAGCGGCCCTGCGGCAATATTGAACCGCTTCAACGGAAGGCTCGCCTCCGACCCAGCTTCTCCAACTGCGCCGCCGGTCTTCTCCACATAAGCCAGCGCCGACTTCGTCCCACCCATCACCGCATACGCCGCCAGCGTCCCCATCGCGATCCACCCGCGTGACCCTGAAAATCTCACGCCATGCTTTTCACGCTTCGTGCTCTGCTTTATCTCTTTGCGCTTCACTGTCTTCTCCGCAATCGATCCAACAACCCACCCGCCGCTCGACCGAAAAAGTCGCGCAAAGGGTCCTTAACCGCTCACCGGTCTTTTCGTAGCGGCCATCGCCACGAACGCCGGAGCTCCTATTGACCTAAAGAATCGAGAGAGGAGAAGAGGGATCAGAAGCCCGATTGAAACAGCCCCACTGTGACCCTATAATGCAGACAAACTGCAGTCACGTTGAATGGCTGTGGTCCCCAGGTCCTCGCGGTCTCCGCCAAGAGATAAATCCGCGAGGATCTGTTTTTTACTCATCTTCGATCCTGCAAAGCCTCTAAATACTCGCTATATTCGCGATGTTTTGAATATACGACAAGATTAGTCTTACTTCAATAAAAGATACGACAGAATAAGTCCCCATTCGGTCACCGCAAAAAAAAGCGGAGAGCCAAAGCTCCCCGCTTTCTGTTGTTCTGCCTCCAGAAGGTTAGAAGTTGAACTTCAACTGGAACTCCGTCGTACGCGGAGCGCCGGCAGCGAACGTTCCGGAGCCACGCTGGGTACGGGGGCTACCATCATATATAGCCTGGTTATTTGGACCGTTCAGGAAGCTACCGACTGTTCCTACGCCAGCGGAAGTAGCATTAGCGGTAGCCGTGTTTGCAAGGATTCCAGAGAGCCTACCGAAGTTGCTCATGTTCGCTATGTTGTACATCGACACGGCTGGTTCGATGCTCATACCCTCACGTAGCCGTTTCAGATGGATCGGATAGGAGATCGTTGCGTCGAAGGCTCGGAACGCTGGGTTGTTAATCGGCGAAGTTGGCGCAGTAGCAATCTGCTGTTGCACTCCATTGAGGGCCTGCAGTTGCTGCAGGGTGAGCAAACCGGCATTGATCAAGGCCTTACCTGCCGGCGTAGGCTGACCCGCAAACGCTGAGTTGTAGTTGTTGATGAGCCTGTTCAGCCCAGACCCTTTGATCCGGTGCATGTAATCTCCGGGCAAGGTACCCGGAACGAGATCACCAGTCGATCCATCGCCCGTAACGTCGGTACGGAAGATCTCACCGGCAGCGCCGGAGCCTTGATCCAGTGTCAGAGTCGTCGCGCCTGCGGAGTAGAAGTGCCCAATTAAGGACACATTCAGCCCATACTTCACTGCGATGCTGCCACCAAAGCTCAACTGATTCGTGTGGTCGAGGTTCGGACGTCCAAGGTACTGATTCGGATCGTCATAGTCGAATGGGAGAGAGTTGAAGAACTGGTCGCCGCTCTCAGAAGAGTTGACCGGGTTCACAATCTTCGATAGCGCATAGGAGATCTGGAACGTTGAAGCATTGATCCCCCGCACAGGATGCGTGACCTGCTGCCTCAGTACAATCTGCAGCGCGTCATAACCCGAGCGACCGACTGGCAGGATGAAAAGGCCCTGACCCACGTTCGGATTTGCACCGGCGAACGCCGCAGGTGCTTGTCCGGTCAATGAAACCGGGACACCGCCGGTGTACTGATTGCTCGAATCCAGACCATTGCCGGCAAAGTCGGTGATCTGCGCACCGCCAGCGATGGCGCAATTGATAGCCGCCGCCGTGGCGCCCCCCGAGCATCCGAACGAGTTTGTCGTAGCTGCGATCGCCGCCTGCGCCGCCGCAACGTTCAAGTAACGCGCCGCACCGACATGGTTGACGTCGATCAGTAGAGGAACCTTGATCGTCGCGTTGTGAACATAGTCCACGCTCAGAACCGTGCCACGGGCAATCTCACGCTCGACGCCGCCATTGAACTGGATCGCGTATGGGCTGAGGTAAGGATTGCCATAGATGCCGTTCGCAAACAAACCGCCGCCCAAAGAACCAATGTACGCAGGGTTAGGGCCGCCTGTCTGCGATGCAGCCTGGTACTGAGCCTTCAGTATTGCGATCTGCGGAGTCGACTTCGCGATGGATTCGCCGCAAATGGTCGAGAGTGAAACGCCGTTCACCGACGAGACATTGGTGCCATCCGGCAGCACCAGCACATTCGTGCCATTACAAATCTGGGCATAGTTGAAATAGTTGCCGTCGGCATTCACAACTGAACTGCGAGCGTTCCCCGTATTATTGAAGACGTTGCTCTCATAGAAGATACCGATGCCTGCACGGACTGAGGTTTTGTGATCGCCCGGGCTGAAGACGAAACCCATCTGCGGCCCAAAGTTCGCCCAGGGTTGATGCACCTTCTTGCCCAGTCCCTGCTGGTACTGGTCGAACAGCGGTGTGTCCCCCGTGCATCCTTGGAACTGCAGTGAAGGATCGACGCTGGAGCATAGCGGCGTCGGCAGGTCCTGATTGCCGCGATTCGTATCGACACTCCAGCGGAGACCAGCCGACACGGTAAAGTAGGGAGCAACCTTCCAGGTGTCGCCTACATAGGCTGCCATGCGCCAGGAATCTGTGCCGCCGCCTTTCAGGCCAAAGCCAGGTTTCTCCGAGAAAAACCCATTTCCGTTGCCCAGCCTGAAGTAACGAACGTGGTATCCGTTGATCGGATCTCCGGGGCATGCAGGTCCACCGAGGACATCGTTACATCCGGGACGTGGTGTGCCGTCTGGCCCTACGCCCCCTGCAAGGAGGGTTGCCCCGCTGAACCGGGTGAACAGGGACGCCCCATAGAACGCTGCAAAGCCGCCGCCCAGAATACGGTTCATGCTTGCGCCGAATTTCACATTATGAGCACCCTTGGTCCACGTGCCGTCATAACGCAACTGCTTGTTGGACTGGAAGGTCCCCTGCGGAGCTAGGTAGTTTGGGCCAGCATAGAATCCATCCGTCGAGTTGTACAGCGTGACTCCGCCGCCCACATTCGGCAGCGGGTTATAGATCGAGGTCAGTCCGGCCGTTCCGTCTCCAAGGAGGTTATGGAACTTCACATAACTCCCTCGTATGGAGTGGGTAAACCGCTTCGACGCAAAGTCAACACCTCCTACGAAGGCCGGTGTATTGTTTCGCGTCTTATACAGAGAGTAGAGCTGCCCGAAGTTCGACGAATCGGCGTTTACGTTGTACGCGACACGGAAAAAGAAGTGCGCACCCTTCGGACCGTTCCAGTCCACTTTTCCCGTGCTGTACGTGTCTCGGAAGGGCGATGGGATGAACGGATACTGTTGCAGAATCGGAGCCGTCTGGCTCGAGCTAAGGTTAGTCGGATCATTGAACGTCGGACTCGAAGTTGCCGAACCGTCCTCATCCTGTTTCACGCGTTCCACAGCGGCAAAGAAGAACAGCTTGTCCTTGATAATCGGAGCGCCAAACGACCCACCAAACTGGTTTCTCTGGAAGGGCGCATCAAAGCCGCCTGTCGTCCTTGCAAATCCGGCGCGATGATCCTGGAAATAGTAAAAAAGCTGTCCATGGTAGCCGTTTGTTCCCGACTGGGTCGCAATCAGCATCTGGCCGGTTGAGGTCACTTCACCCGAAACGTCCTGCGTGGAGCGGTTCAACTGAAACTCTTGAACAGCGCCCGTCGGAACATTGAACAGCGTGGTTCCAACCGTCTCGTCTGTAATGTCCTGGCCGTCGAGCAGAATACGCGTTGTGCGCCCTGAAACGCCGCCGACCGAGATAGCCGAGTAACCTGCCTTGGTGGGATCGAACGTCTCGCCGCTCTGCAGGATAACGCCCGGCTGCACCTGGGCCGCATCAAGAATATTGCGCCCATTAAGAGGCAGAGCTTCGATCTGCTGACGCGAGAGCACATCCGACACGCCGGGCTGGTCTGTGTTCACCTGCACCGCGCCCGCATTCACCTCGACCGTCACGCTGGATTCGCCAACCGTCAGCTTGAAACTGCCGCTCGTTACCGTGCCGGTTTGAATGACGGTGTTGACGGTTAGCGTCCGGAATCCGGGAGCGGTCACAGTTACTGACCATGGACCCGGATTCAGAGGTCCAATGCTATAAACTCCCGCGGAGTCGGTCGTAACTGCTCTCGAGTAGCCGGTATCCGGCGATCGGATCACAATCGCGGCGTTCGGAACCACTGCACCTGTCTGATCGGTGATCGAGCCCTGAATCGATCCACCACTCGCCGAAGTCGCCTGACCGAAACTCAACGTAACGACCGCAAATAGCATCACCGCAATGCCAATTAATTTCTTCATGTGTATAACTCCTCGAAGCCGTCATACTCGCGTTCGCCCTCACAGTGCGCTGTCCCAGAGGCTCAAAATGTGACGAACACGCAGATATAGGGACGTAACTGCAAATATTTGTTGCAAACTGCGTGCCATTTCGTGATAAGCGACGAAAGGCTGTCCCTTGTTCAGGATTTCAAACGACTTACCTCGGAACCCCGTCCTCGAACAAAACGCTTTCCCGAAAGCAACCTACTGTTTCAGGAAACAAATATCTGAAAAATAATATTGACAGAATCAAAGGAATCGAGTAGGCGGATAGGCCGCTTAGATTCACAGAACAGACTGGTGGTTTTTCGTAAGAGGAAGCAATCGATTTCATAAAATCAAAAACACTGAGATCACATCAAAAACCTACCCGGATATCCCTTTTCTTATGACTGATTTCCCGCCACACGCTCCACTCCCGAGCTCGCTCAAATCACGCCGCTCCGCACCTCTGGTCCTGCACGGCGCCGGACGGCCCCGCCCGCGCGAAAACCCTCTATAATAGAGGGATAACCATGGCTGACGAACAGAATCCAGAACTCCCCCTCGGTCCTCCTTCTCCGCAAGACGCCGGCTCTAACGCCCCTCCCCCAGCCGGTGGTCCACCCGACGGTCCTTCGACCGTTCAGGGTCGCGGCGCCGCTTTTTTGCTCCCCGTCAATATAGAAGACGAGATGCGCCGGTCGTACCTCGACTACTCCATGTCGGTCATCATCGGCCGAGCCCTGCCCGACGTCCGTGACGGCCTCAAGCCCGTTCACCGCCGCATCCTCTACGGCATGCAGGAGATGGGTCTCCAGTTCAACAAGAAGTACACCAAGTCCGCCAAGGTCGTCGGCCACGTCATGGGTAACTACCACCCACACGGCGACTCCGCTATCTACGACACCATGGTCCGCCTCGCGCAGGACTTCTCCCTCCGCTATCCCCTCGTTGATGGCCAGGGTAACTTCGGCTCCGTCGACGGCGACCCACCCGCTGCGATGCGTTACACCGAGTCCCGCATGACCCGCATCGCCGGCGAAATGCTCGCCGACATCGACTCCGACACCGTCGACTTCACCCCCAACTACGACGAATCGACCCTAGAGCCGACCGTCCTCCCGGCGCGTATCCCGAATCTCATCGTCAACGGTTCAGGCGGTATCGCCGTCGGCATGGCGACCAACGTCCCGCCCCACAACCTCACCGAAGTCGTCAACGCCTGCATCGCCCTCATCTCCAAATCCCCGCAGGATCCCACCAGCGATCTGGAGCTCGTCCTTCAGCACGTCAAGGGACCAGACTTCCCCACCGGCGGATTCCTCTTCGGCAAGAACAACATCCCCCAGGCCTACAAGACCGGCCGTGGCCGCTTCATCATGCGCGCCAAGTGCTCCATCGAGAACATCTCCGGCGGTCGCCAGGCCATCATCGTCACCGAGATCCCCTATCAGGTCAACAAATCCAAGCTCATCGAGCGCATCGCCGAGCTTATCAACGAGGGCGTCATCACCGACATCGCCCGCGACGAGTTCCGCGACGAGTCCGACCGCGACGGCATGCGCATCGTCATCGGCCTCAAGCGCGGCGCCGAGCACCAGATCGTCCTCAATCAGCTCCACAAGCACACCCAGATGCAGGACTCCTTCTCCATGATCTTCCTGGCCGTCCACAACGGTCAGCCCAAGGAGCTCCCGCTCGATCACGCCATCCGCGCCTTCTTGGAGCACCGCATCGAAGTCGTCCGCCGCCGCACCGCCTTCCTCCTCGGCAAGGCCCGCGACCGCGAGCACATCCTCCTCGGCTACCAGATCGCGCTCGACCACCTCGACAACGTCATCAAGATCATCCGCCAGTCCGGCTCCCGCGCCGAGGCCCGCGAGCGCCTCTTCCAATACTTCTCCGGCAAGTCCATCAATCTCCGCGGCAACGAGCTCGCCGGCGTCACCCTCGACCCCGCAAAGTACGGCGTCGACATGACCTTCTCGACCACCGGCACGCTGATCCTCAGCTACCGCCAGGTCGATGCCATTCTCGAGCTGCAACTCTACCGCCTCACCCAGCTCTCCATCGACGAGCTCCTCAAGGAACTGGGCGAAGTCCGCAGCAACATCGAAGAGTTCGAGTCCATCCTCGCCTCCGAGAAGAAGCTCCGCAAAGTTATCGTCAAGGAGCTCGAAGAGATCCGTGACAAGTACGGCGACGTCCGCCGCACCCAGATCCTCGACGAGACCACCGAGCTCACCCTCGAAGACCTCATCTCCGACGAGCAGGTCGCCGTCACCGTCTCCAACACCGGCTACCTCAAGCGCACGCCCATCTCCACCTACCGCCAGCAGCGTCGCGGAGGCACGGGCCGTCTCGGCATGAAGACCCGCGAAGAGGACTTCGTCGCCCAGCTCATCATCGACTCCACGCACAGCTATCTGCTCTGCTTCACCAACACCGGCCGCGTCTACTGGCTCAAGGTCTACGAAGTCCCCGACGTCGGCGCCGCAGGCAAGGGCAAGGCCATGGCCTCGCTCATCGCCCTCCAGCCCGGCGAAAAGGTCGTCACCATCCTGCCCGTCCGCGACCTCACGGAAGACAACAAGTACGTCCTCTTCGCCACCCGCAACGGCACGGTGAAGAAGACTCCGCTGAAGGACTTCTCCAACGTGATGGCGCGCGGCATCATCTCCATCAACATCGAGAAGGACGACGAGCTCATCACCGCCCGCGTCACCGACGGCCAGCAGGTCATCTTCCTCGCCACCCACGACGGCATGGCCATCCGCTTCAACGAGCAGGACCTCCGTCCCATGGGTCGTCCCGCCACCGGCAACCGCGGCATCTCGCTCAAGAAGGGCGACTACGTCATCGGCGCCGCCGTCACCCCATCCAACGAGGCTCGCAACAAGAAGCGCCTCGAGCTCGCCGCCTCCAAGGGCCTCAAAGACCAGGTCGAAGCAGCCATCGACCTCGCCACCGAGTCCACCGCCGCCACACCGCTCGAGCTCTCCGGCGACCCAACCGAGCTATCCGCTCCGGCCCTCTCCGAAGAGGCCTCGGCCAAGCTCGAAAAACTCGACAAGCAGCTCGGCCTCACGCCCTGCCTGGTCCTCTCGGTCACCGAGCACGGCTACGGCAAGCGCACCGACGTCGACGAGTACCGCCTCCAGTCCCGCGGCGGCAAGGGCGTCATCAACGTCAAGACCACGGCCAAGAACGGCAAGGTCACCGGCATCAACCTCGTCGACGAGACCAGCGAGATGATGGTCATCAGCCAATTCGGCAAAATCATCCGCATCGACACCAAGAGCATCCGCGCCGCAGGCCGCAGCACCCAGGGCGTAAAACTCTTAAACCTCGACGCCGACGACAAAGTAGCCGCCGCCGTAGTCATCCCCCCAGAAGAAGCCAAGACGTTGCCAGAAGAAGGCACGTTGCTACAGTAGAGTTCAAACTTCGCTACACATTTTGACAGCAAAAGAGACACTCAAATCAGGAACGTACTGATTTGAGTGTCTCTTTGTATTCGATACGGGCTGCCGCCAAATCGATTTTGCTTTTATGGCCGTGCTGTTCGAGAAGATAGAGCAGTTCGCTTCCACTCAAAAGAGTAATGGGCTTGCCCTTAGCAAATTCGTATGCATCAGGGCCGTAAGTGGACGTGGTGACTAAGATCCCTTTCGTGGCACCTTCATTATGAATCGTCCCGAACAAATCCCGCACCGCAGCGACACCGACTATGTTTGTATAACGCTTCGCTTGAATGACAATCTTTCCACCCCTTATGGGATCGGGATCGAAGGCGACAGCATCAACTCCTCCATCGCGACTAGCCTGAGTTATCTTTACTTCTCCTCCATTTTTTGAGAATTCTTTTTCAAATACCTCTCTAATAAGATTTTCAAAATCGAACCAATCCATGGAAGCGAGATTGGTTCTCTCATCTATCGTTCCCGCAACCGCGTAGGGAGCGACGAACCGGTCATCTTCGCGACTTAACGACATAACGGGACGAATAGGTAAGAGTTCGATCAATTTACTGCTCGCAACGCCTTTGAGCTTGCGAAAACAGGCCTTCGGCTCAACCTGATCTAGTTTGATAGCCATGAACTCTTGCCGGCCAACGTGAATCGACATAATGCATGCGTGTGCATCCACTCCTGTCGCTTTATCAACCGATCGTACCCACCCGTTGAAAACAATGTTTTGCAGGATTCCCAAACTATCGTGAAGAAAAAGTTCGTGGATGGTTCGCAAAGCAATCTGATAGAGAACGTCATCGTACGTTTTCCGTAACCACGTATCTGATACAGGTACTTCTTGTAATTGGTTCCGAGACGCGATGTATTTCACGTCCTTATATGTTGGTAACGCAGATGTATTTGGTAATTCGAAATCGACTAAAAGGGTTCCTGTGTCTGCCGTGTATTGAAGTGCAGCTTCGTCAGGAAATGCTTCCGGATAATCAGAGCGGCTCACAAGCTCAGAAAAGAAATATTCAACGGCCCCGGATTTACGCTCAGAGAATGCGGAAACGCTGGAATCAATTCCAGCATGCTGCGCAGCCTGTTTCTTCAAGTACTCTTTCTTTCGATCTTCTCGAGCCTCGCCCAGCTTCCGCGCGTCGTTGGCCGCAACTTTGTTTTCTGTTTCAATGATTTCGCGCTGTTCTCGCCATTGTGAATGAGCGATATCGTATTCACCTTTGGCTTCTTGTTCCTTTTTGATTCTGCGTGAGGAGAGCAGTTTGTCCACTATGGACAGAACGGGTGAATAAGAACCCGGCTGCGGCTCTGGAGGAGTTGACCTTGATTTAGCGGAGATAATGGCAGGCTCCATAAACGGAGTTCTATCCTTGAGGTCATCCCATTTGAAACGTATGCCTTTAGCAACAGCATCTTTGAGAAGGTTTTCAAGTGATGCAATTCGACTGGCTGCCTCAGCAGAGAGACCGAGGGCAGCCGTCTTACCTTGCTGAAGATTGAGTGCTCGACTAGTTTTATCGAGACGTGCACTCTCCGCCCGTTGCTGTCTCTCCCATCGTTGATTCCATATCTCCATCTGCGCTTCGGCCTTCAGCTCAGCATCGGCCTTTGTTTCGGCTTTCACGATCCGAAAGGCCCTGAGATCTTCATGTAGTACACGGATTTCCCACATACACGCACCTACTCAATGAAATTTATGTATGGCCAATGTATATGTATAAATCCATGAATGATTTAGAAAAGCAAAGTTCCTAGGCAGGATAGCTAGGTGTCCACATCTGACTCTCTCATCACAAATCTCGAGTGCCCCATCTTCGCGGCAGCGAAAATCCGCCACCGCAGAATCCACCCATGCCGCTGGGCATCAAAACCGGGTCCCCGCGAACCCTACTTCACCACTCCAATCTCCAGAACAACCTCCCTCGAAAACGTTACAACCTCCAGGTCCTCGGCTACGTCGTCATGCCCGAGCATGTTCATCTCCTCCTGAGCGACTTTCTAGGCACTATAGTTCGCCACCACCCGAGCCACTTTTCCCATCGCCGTCAACTCCATGAACTCCGCCGTGTGCGTCCCCTTTTGATTGGTGAAGTAGAGCACCATGCTGTTTACGCCCCAGAGCACATCCTCCAGCCGAAAGTGCAGTTCCGGATAAGCTTCCAGCCCTCGCTGAAAGTAAGCTCTCAAGTTTGCCTTTCCAACCACCTTGCCATCGGACGTTCCCAACAGCTGTGCAGCAGCTGGCGAAGTCAACTCGATTGCATCGTCATAGTGCGTCATGATCGCGTCCAGATCATGACTGTTCCAGGCCGCTACCCAATGGTTGCCCAGATCCCAAGCCTCATCTCTCGTCAATGCCGTCTCTCCAGTTTGAAAGGTTCATCAACATAGTAATCGTGGATGGCTGGCCCACATCTGACCAAATCACCACAACCCGGGTGTCAACACAGTAGAATTCCACCCATACGCCGGGCCTCAAGCCGGGGTCCCCGCGAACTTCGTTCGTGGGTGGTCAAGCGAACCAACACGAAGGTGACGAAGAACAGGAGCTCCCAATGTCCAGCAACGCTCCCACCACCCCGAGCTTAAAACAAAGAGCCAAGCGCGAGTTCATAGACTACGCCGTAATCTCCGTGTACCTGGCCGTCTTCTTCTGCGCCATCGTGACCTACACCATGCTGTTGCTGAAAAAGTACGACGTCAGCGACGACCCCCTGAACTACACCTTCGCGATCATCAACGCTCTCGTCATCGGCAAAGTCATTTCTATCGGAAAGATGGTCAACCTCGGCAGAGGCGTCGAAAACAGACCGCTCTATCAGACTGTCCTCTTCAAGTCAGTCTTCTTCAGCCTGCTTGTCTTCGGCTTCCACCTTTTAGAGGAGTTTGTCAAACGCCTCATCCACGGCGAACCCTCCGGAACCGTCTGGCACAACATGCGCTACGAAGATCTGGTCGGCCGTTCCATCCTCATCTTCTGTGCCTTCATTCCTCTCTTCGCGTTCATCGAACTCCGCCGCCTGGTCGGCGAAGAAAAACTCCATGCCCTGTTCTTCAAACACGGAGCCGCCACCAATCCTGACCTCTCCACCACAGACTGACCCACATCAGTTCGATTTACTTCCTCATAACCGCCGTCCCTTTTCGTCACAAAGTCCAAATCCCCAAAATCCACCGAATGAATACTTTGCGCAAAATCGCCGGATAGGGCTTACACACGCGCAAAAATCGCATCCAACCCAAAATGGCGAAGATACGAAACAACTTACTCCTATCGTCTTTGCTGTTCGCAATCATCCTTCCCGCCACCGCCCAGCACCGCAATGACAACTTCGACCGTGGCGTCCGCAAGGGTGGTCACAACGGCCAGTATTATGACAATCAACACGACCACCGCGATGACCACCACAGCGGAGGCATCGGCCCCGGCACCGGAGCCCTCATCGGCGGAGCCGGCGGTGCCGCACTAGGAGCCATCTTCGGCGGCGGCCTCAAGGGAACCATCGTAGGTGGAGCCGCAGGCGCAGGCATCGGCGCCATCGCCGGCCAGGTCAACCAGAACAACCACGACGATCACGACCATCACCGCTAAAACCCTCTGCCAGAAAGGAATCCGCAATGAAGACCTTCTGCCTCACGACCCTCGCCCTCTCCGCCTCGCTACTCCTCCTCGCTGGCTGCAATGAAAACTCGCGCTCTCCGCTCCGACCCCAGTCCCCAGCCGCTGCACCTACCCCGGCCCCCTCCCCCGTGACCATCACCCCTCCCGTCACCGAGGCTCCCCACACCTGGACCACCGAGCAGATCCTCACTTGCACAGTCATACAATGCTGGGAGCTAGGCGGCAAAACTGAAGAGGGCTACTTTAACATCATTCAGCAGCTCGCCGTCATCTCCGCTAGAAACCGTAACCTCACTCTTCCCGAGGATGAAAAGGCAGGCGAACAAACCGGCGAGTACATCAAGGCCGAGGCCCACAAAGATCACGGCCAACTCCTCTTCGCCTTGGTCGACGCAGCCGTTCGTAAGGTAGGCAAATCCAA
>Ga0210396_10000077_pt1 | contig 178488 bp, 182 predicted proteins | sample IncBWH17OmetaG_FD_155466 | JGI IMG/M metagenome (GOLD analysis project Ga0210396, IMG submission 155466) | Forest soil microbial communities from Barre Woods Harvard Forest LTER site, Petersham, Massachusetts, United States - Inc-BW-H-17-O ...
CGGGGTGCCGGGCGTCGCGGGCGTGGGCTGGAGCAGGGTGCCGGGCGTGGCGGGCGTGGGCTGGAGCGCGGGAAGGTGGTTCACTTTTCGGAGATTCTTACCGCGCGGAACTATTTCAGTCGAAACGAACTCCAAAAAATGAATGCCAATCCGTGCTTGGTCGTACCGTGCTTGGTCGTACCGTGCTTGGCCAATCCGTGCTTGGCCGTACCGTGCTTGGCCGATCCGCGCTCGGCCGCACCGCGCTTGGCCGATCTGCGCTCGGCCGTTCCGCGCGTCGATCGGCGCTCAGCCGCGCCGTGCGGTCTGTGCGGCGCGCCGCAGCGAGAGCGCGAGCAACGCGAGCACCGCAAGCGGCATGACCCACCAGGCCGCGATGCTCTCGGCGAGCACCGCCGTCAGTCCCAGCGCGAGCACGACCCCGAGGGCGGTGCGCCAGTCGTCGCCGACGATGAAGTCCCAGACACCGAGGAAGAATCCGCGTGCGCGGGTCATGCGCTCACCGTGGCCCGGTCGGCGCTCTCGCCGGGCAACGCCGGCTCGGCGGCGGCGCCCGGCACGCTCTGTGCGGCGGATGGGCTAAACGGGCCGCGCAGCGCCCAGACCATCGCGTTCGCCGCGATCAGGACCCCCGGGATCAGCGCGATGAGGGCGGCGTCGTTGCCGGGCCAACTCGCGCCGGCGCCCTCGGCGCCCCAGAACATTCCGAACGAAGTGAGCATCACACCGACCGCGAACTTCAACGTGTTCTCGGGCACCCGCGCCAGCGGTGCGCGCGCGGCGGCGCCGGCGAGGATCACGAGCACAATCGCGAGCCCCGCCGCGGCCGCGGCGAGCGGGACGCGGTGCTGGTTGGCGCCGAACGTGAGCACGATGAACGCGACCTCGAGGCCCTCGAGCAGGACGCCTTTGAAGGAGATCGTGAACGCGTAGCCATCGAAGCCGGACGCCCGCGCGCCGGCGGCGCGCGCGGCCGCGGTCTCCTCGCGGAACGTCTCCAGCTCGTCGTGCCTGGCCTTCAACCCCGCGGAGCGCAAGATCGCCTTGCGCAGCCACTGCAGGCCGAAGACGAGGAGCAGCCCACCGATTGCGACCCGCAACACATCGATCGGCAGCGACGTCAGCGCGGGCCCGAGCGCCGCCACGATCACCGCCAGCGCGAGCATCGCGGCGCCGACTCCGCTCAGCGCCGAGGACCAGCTGCGCGTCGCGCCGACCGCGAGCACGATCGTCAGCGCCTCGACGGCCTCCACCGCGCAGGCGAGGAACACCGAGAGCGCGAGCCCGATCTCGGCGCCGCTCATGACGCGATGCTAGCCGCGCGCCGCGTCCGGCCCGGCGGCGCCCGTTTTGGGCCCGGTCTGAAACCACGCGAACGCAAAGCACGCCAGCGCGACCACCAGCGCCGCGATGCCGTGCTTGGCGTGATGGTGATTCGCTTCCGCGCTCGTCGCCGCCGCGTGGCCGGGGAAGAACGACGGCAGTGAGTGCTCCGGCGTCACGAAGTAGATGACCGCGACCACGATCAGCACGACCCCGACGATCACCGCCGGGATGACCAGTTTGCGCAGGCCGGTGGCGCTCATCGCCCAGAAGGCTACATCCACGCCGCCTCGCAGCGCCGTCACGGGGCACGGAGGCCCCGTGCCCACCGCCGCGTGAGCGCGCCAGCCCACGCGGACGATCTCCAAAAATCGAGAACCCCACGTCGTGTCGTCCACCACGCGCGCGCCGCGGTGGACGACACGACGCAACCCCAGGCCCCTACTTGATGAAGAGCATCTCCGAGTACTTCGGCAGCGGCCACAGATCGTCCGCGACGAGCTTCTCCAGACGATCGGCGACGTCCCGCACGTCGTCCATCGCGGGGATCACGGTGTCGCGGATGTAGGCCGCCCACTTGGCGGGTGAGGAGTCCGGCTGATTCTCCGCGAGGTTCACGTCCTCGAGCTTCAGCAGCGCGAAGTGCAGCTCCTTGATCAGCGGCTCCACCTCGCCGCTCAGCTCCTCCAGCTCGGCGATCCGCAGTTCGTTGAGGTAGCGCACCGCCGCCGGCAGCAGCATCGTGCGCGCGATGCCCGCCGCGGTCTCGGACTCGATGTTGATGTTCACCGCGTACTGCTCCGTGAAGACCTCCAGGCGCGACTCCAGCTCGCGCTTGGAAAGCACTTTGTACTTCTTGAACGCCGCGAGCGTCTGTTTGTCGAGGAGCCACGGCAGCGCGTCGGGAGTAGTGCGCAGGTTGAAGAGGCCGCGCTTCTCGGCCTCCTTGTGCCACGCCTCCGAGTAGCCGTCGCCGTCGAAGACGATCCGCTTGTTCGCGCTCCACGCCTCCTTGACGACCTTCGTCACGGCCTTCTCGAGCGTCGCGCCCGAGCCTTTGAGCGCGCCCTTCAGCTTGTCCGCCAGCTCGTCCACGGACTCCGCCACGATCGTGTTGAGCACCGTGTTCGGCCACGCCGGCGACGCGCTCGAGCCGAGCGCGCGGAACTCGAACTTGTTGCCCGTGAACGCGAACGGGCTCGTGCGGTTGCGGTCGCCGCCGTGCAGCGGCAGCGGCGGCAGCACCGGCGTGCCCAGGCCCAGGAACGAGCCCGGCTTCGACGCCTGCACCTTGCCCGCCTCGATCGCCGAGAACACCTTCTCCAGCTCCGCGCCGAGGAAGATCGAGATGATCGCCGGCGGCGCCTCGTTCGCGCCCAAGCGGTGATCCTGGCCCGCCGAGGCGATCGACGCGCGCAGCAGCGCCTGGTGCTTGTTGACCGCCTGGATCACCGCCGCGCAGAAGAACAGGAACTGCAGGTTCTCCGACGGCGTGTCGCCCGGATCGAGCAGGTTCAGGCCCGTGTCCGTGCCCATCGACCAGTTGTTGTGCTTGCCCGAGCCGTTCACGCCCGCGAACGGCTTCTCGTGCAGCAGGCACACCAGGCCGTAGCGCCGCGCCGTGTTCTGCATCACCTGCATCGTGATCATCTGGTGGTCGGAGCCGACGTTCGAGTTCTCGAAGATCGGTGCCACCTCGAACTGGTTCGGCGCGACCTCGTTGTGGCGCGTCTTGATCGGCACGCCCAGCTTCGCCAGCTCGAGCTCGACCTCCAGCATGTACGCGAGCACGCGCTCCGGGATCGACCCGAAGTAGTGGTCGTCGAGCTCGTGGCCCTTCGGCGGTTTCGCCCCAAACAGCGTGCGCCCCGTCGTCACCAGGTCCGGCCGTTCGAAGAAGTACTGCTCGTCGATCAAGAAGTACTCCTGCTCGCAGCCCGTCGTCGTGAAGACCCGCTGCGCGTCCTCCACGCCGAGCAGCTCCAGCGCGTTCACCGCCGCGCCCGAGAGCGCGTCCATCGAGCGCAGCAGCGGGATCTTGTTGTCGAGCGCCTCGCCCGTCCACGACGTGAACGCCGTCGGGATGCACAGCAGCGCCCCGTTCGGGTTCTCCAAGATGAACGCCGGCGAGGTCGGGTCCCACGCCGTGTAGCCGCGCGCCTCGAACGTCGCGCGGATGCCGCCCGTCGGGAACGACGACGCGTCCGGCTCGCCCTGGATCAGCTCCTTGCCCGAGAACTCCGCGATCGCCGCGCCGTCGCTCGTCGGTCCGTAGAAGGAGTCGTGCTTCTCCGCCGTCGAGCCCGTCAGCGGCTGAAACCAGTGCGTGTAATGCGTCGCACCCTTCTCCATCGCCCAGTCCTTCATCGCCTGCGCCACCGCATCCGCCAGCGACGTATCGAGCGCCTGCCCGCGCGCGAGCGTCTTCTGCAGGGCCTTATACACGTGCTTCGGCAGTCGCTGACGCTGGACCGCGGGACTGAACACGTTTGATGCAAATACCTGATTGCCCGCGAGCGTCAGGTCGGGCGATCCGAGGCCGCTGCCGTTGGCGCTCCACTGCGCGGCTGTAACGTTGTGCTGACGAGTCCTTGGCATGGGCTGTCTCTGTTCCTCCTGGAGTCTGTGGGCACGGTCCGAGTGCGGCGCCGGCGCGCGCTGACGCTCCCCGCGCGAGCCGACCACGCATCGTAGACCCAACCACCCCGCCCAGCATCACCCGGCTGGCGAAATCCGCCGCGCGATCTTTCGACACGCGGCCAATGCGGTATTGGCCCGCGCTCGCCGTCGCGCGATCAGGCCCGCTGCGCGCGTGCCGAGCGGCTACGCGCGTGCCGCGCGGATCGCGAAGCGGGGCGCGCTGCCGCGCTACCCGTTGCTCGTTTGCACCGCCGCCGGGGAGAACGCGCCTTCTTCCACGCGCCCCGTCTGCGGGTTCACATGCGTCGCCGGCGGTCGGCTCGCGATCGCCACCTTGAAGCTGCCCGTCGGGACGCCCCCGCCTCTCAGCTGCGCCCGCGCCCGCCCGTTGAGGCCCGCGTAGACGCGGTAGGTGACAGTGTGCAGGCCCGGCTTCACCGGCGTGACGTGCCACACGAAGCTGCGCGTCGCGCCCGCCGCCAACGGCCCCAGCGCCCACACGTCGTACGTCGCCGTCGTCCCGCCCCCCGGCGCGTCCGCCTGGACCGTTTCGACCGGAGTGCGCGGCTGCGGGCCCGGGCCGTGATCGACGACCCACACCGGACGCTCACGCGCCGCGAGGTTCGGGTAATTCGAGACGTACTCGAACGAGTTGACCGCGACCGCGACATTCGGCGCCGCGCGTGCGCTCGTGTTGCGCACGCTCAACACGAGCCGCTCTTCGCGCGCCACCGACTGCCGCGACGGGAAGCTCGCATGTGTCACGCGCACCGTGAAGGCGCCCTGCGGTTCGCTCGCGTCCTGCTGCGCCGCGCCGCCGCAGCCGGCCGCCAGCGCACTCGCCAGCGAACCCGCGCCGAGCAGTACGACCGTAAGCACGCGACTCCCCCTCACAGCGAGGTCACGATACCAGCGGCGCGGGTCGGTGGCGCAGCGGTGTGGCAGCCGGTAGGGGGATGGCGCACCAGCCGCTGCCGCGACGGCGCGGCAGTCGCTGGCGGGACGGCGCGGCAGCCGGTGGCGCGACGCCAGCGCATCGCGTAGAGTGCTAGTGGAAGGCAACAGCGTTGGCCGTCTACCCGAGGAGGGGTACGAAGTGGTTCGCAGTGCCGCTGAGCGGGCGTTCCTCCCGACGAGGAACTTCATCGAGGAAATCGGGGACATGATGATCCTGACCGGCCGGACGATCATGTCCGCGCTGCGTCCGCCCTACCCCTACGGCGGCGAGTTCGTCTCGCAGTTCCTCTTCGCGCTGCGCCTCTGCTGGTTCCCGCTGCTGATCTCGACCGTCTGCATCTGCTACGCCGCGCCCGGGCTGCAGGCCGCGAACTTCCTCTCGCTGTTCGGCGCCCTCGACCGCCTCGGCGGGATCTTCGTGCTCGCCGCGATCCGCGAGATCGGTCCCAACGTCACCGCGATCGTGCTCGCCGGAGTCGCCGGCACCGCGATCACCGCCGACCTCGGCGCGCGCAAGATCCGCGAGGAGCTCGACGCGCTGCAGGTCCTCGGCGTCGACCCCGTCAAGAACCTCGTCGTGCCGCGCTTCCTCGCGCTCATGCTCGTCACCGGGCTCTTCAACATCTACGCGATCCTCTTCGGTCTCTTCGGTGGCATCCTCGCCGAGCTCGTCTACGGCCAGCCGCTCGGGCCCTTCTGGGACAACCTCTTCGCCAACGCCTCCACGACCGACCTCTGGGGCTCCGCGCTGAAGACCGTGCTGTTCGGCGCGATCATCGCGATCGTCTGCTGCTACAAGGGCATGACCGCCTCCGGCGGCGCCGAGGGCGTCGGCCGCGCCGTCAACCAGGCCGTCGTCGTCTCCTTCCTCGCGATCTTCGCGTTCGACTACACCTTCACGCAGCTGCTGCTCGCAACCCATCCGCAGATCTTGGTGATCAAGTGAGCAACGTCGCACGAGCGCCGCGCGACGCCGCGGACGCGCGCCTCGGGGGGGCGTCCCGATGAACGAACTCCTCGCGCTCCCACGCGAACTCTTCTCCTCGATCGGCGAGATCGGGGGCTTCGGCGGCAACGTCGTCCGCGACGTCTACAGCCTGCGCGTCTTTCGCTTCTTCGGCGAGGGCCTGCGCCAGGCGGGAATCCTGATCATCTCCTCGACGCTGATCATCTGGTCGCTGATGTTCATCCTCGGCCTCGAGTGCGGGATCGAGGGCGCCTACTTCCTCGAGGCCCAGGGCGCGCCCGCGTACTCCGGGGTCTTCACCGCGTGGTGCGACCTGCGCGAGATCATTCCCTACGCGTTCGGCTACATGATGGCCGCGAAGGTCGGGACCGGGATCGTCGCCGAGCTCGGCGCGATGCGGATCTCCGACGAGATCGACGCGCTCGAGGTCATGGGCATCGACTCCGTCACCTTCCTCTGCGCCACCCGCCTGCTCGCCGCGTGGCTCGTGCTGCCCTTCATGTATCTCGCCGGCATCGGCGGTGCGTTCATCGCCTCCTACATCGCCGTCGTCCAGCAGGTCGGCGTCGTCTCCTCCGGCGGGTACTTCTTGATCTTCTGGCAGTTCCAGAACCCACCCGACTTCCTCTTCAGTCTCATCAAGGCGATGTTCATGGCGACCGCGATCGTGCTCGTCGGCTGCTATTACGGCTACAACGCCAGCGGCGGCCCCGTCGGCGTCGGCACCGCAACCGCCAAGTCGATGGTCCTCAACCTGATCCTCGTACACCTCATCGGCATGCTCGGCACACAAGTCTTCTGGGGCGCGAACCCGCGCGCCCCAATCGGAGGGTAGGCAGATGGCCGTCAAGGAGAACCCCGGGGATCCCGCCGAGGAAGAGGAGCTCTTCCAGTTCCACACCGGCGCCAACCGACCCACGAGCGTCCCCGACGCGATCGAGTTCGTCGACGTCCACAAGGCGTTCGGCTCCAACCGCGTCCTGCGCGGGCTGAACCTCGGTCTGCCCGAAGGCCAGGTCTCGATGATCCTCGGCCCCTCCGGCACCGGCAAGTCGGTGTGCATCAAGCACATCGTCGGCCTCCTCTACCCCGACGAGGGCGACGTGATCGTCGACGGGCAGTCGATCCCCTCGCTCTCCGACGACGACCTCTTCGAGACGCGCAAGAAGTTCGGCGTCCTCTTCCAGGACGGCGCGCTCTTCGGCTCGCTCAACCTCTACGACAACGTCGCCTTCCCGCTGCGCCAGCACACCGAGAAGGGCGAGGACGAGATCGCCGAGATCGTCAACCGCCGCCTGCGCGAGGTCGGCCTCGGCAATGCCAACGAGAAGATGCCCAACGAGCTCTCCGGCGGCATGCGCAAGCGCGCCGGCTTCGCGCGCTCGCTCGTCCTCGACCCCGCGATCGTGCTCTTCGACGAGCCCGACTCCGGCCTCGACCCCGTGCGCACCGCGCTGCTGTGTGAGCTGATCAAGGAAATCCACGCCGAGAACGGCGGCTCCTACGTCGTCATCACCCACGACATCCTCAGCGCGCGGCGCGTCGCCGAGTACATCGCGATCCTCTGGCGCGGACGCATCGTCGAATCCGGCCCCGCCGAAGAGCTCTTCGACTCCGAGAACCCGTTCGTGCGGCAGTTCCTCTCCGGCGAGTCCGCCGGGCCGCTCGGGATGGAGTGAGTACCGCTCGGCTGCTCTCCGCGCTCGCCGGCCGCGCCGCGCGGCGACCGCTGCTCGTGCTCGCGCTCGCCGCGATCCTCGGCGCGGGGGGCGCCGCGCTCGCGCTGAGCCTGCACACGAGCGCCGCGAGCGACACCTTCGTCGGTCGCTCCAGCGCCACCTATCGCGCGACCCAGCGCTTCTATCGCGCGTTCGGCGAAGAGCCCGTCGAGGTGATGGTCAAAGGGAGCCTCCAGCAGCTCCTCTTGAGCTCCGATCTCGAGCGCCTGACCGGGCTCGAGGGCTGTCTCTCGGGCAACGTCCCCGCCGCCGGGCTCGCCCACGAGGGCGGTCCCGAGGGACCCTGCGGACAGCTCGGCGCGCTGCACACCGTGAAGGTCGTGATCGGCCCCGGCACGTTCCTCCAGGAGGCCGCCGAACAGATCGACCAGCAGCTGTCCACCCAGAGCGCTCAGGCCGAGCGCCAGGCGCGCGCGGCCCAGCAGGCCATCTACCGCGCCGCGCTCGCGCAAGGTCGCAGCGCGAGCGAAGCGCACAAGCTCGGCGCCGAAGCCAGCAAGCTCACGCTCGAACGCTACGCGCAGCAGCTCGAGCTGATCGGCGCCGAGTACGGACTCACCGCGCCGCCCGAAGTGAACGATCCCGCTTTCATCGAGCGCGTCGTCTTCGACAACACCGCCAAGCTCCCCGGTACCCCCAAGCAGCGCTTCGCCTACCTCTTTCCGAGTCGCGAAGCCGCGCTGATCTCCGTGCGCATGCGCGCCGGTCTCGACGAAGCGCAGCGCAACCACACGATCGCGCTGATCCGCCGCGCCGTCGCGATGCCAGAGTGGCAGCTCCAGCACGGCGAGCGCTACCTCATCACCGGCGAGCCCGTGATCGTCTCCGATCTCACGAGCTCGATCGCGCGCTCGATCGAGCTGCTGCTCGTCGCCGTGCTGCTCGTGATGGCGATCACCCTCACGCTCGTCTTTCGGGGTCGTCCGCGGCTGCTACCGCTCGCGCTCGCCGCGCTCGCGACCGCGCTCACCTTCGGCGCGCTCGCCGCGGTCGGCGCGTCGCTAACCGTCGCCCAGGTCGCCGTCCTGCCCGTGCTCGTCGGCCTCGCCGTCGACTACGCCATCCAGTTCCAGTCCCGCTTTCACGAGCTCCGCCGCGCCGGCGCGCGCGTCGAGGACGCCCTGCGCCAGGCCGCCGCGCTCGCCGGACCGACGATCGCCGCCGCCGCGGCCGCCGGCGCCGCCGCCCTGCTCGTCCTCGCGCTCTCCCCCGTTCCGACCGTGCGCGGCTTCGGCTTCCTGCTCGCGCTCGGCATCGCCATCGCCTTCCTCTGCGCACTCACCGTCGGCTCCGCCGCGCTGGCGCTCGCCGCGCGGCGCGGGGGTAGCGCCGCGGCGCCGAGCGGGGGCGCAGTCGTCGGGGACGACTCCCTTTTTGGAGTTCCTTCCATGCGGAATAGTTCCGATCGGAAGGAACACGCTTTTTCCATATCCACTCGTGCGCCGGCTCTGCGCAGAGCTATGTCGTCTGCGGGCCGCGCAACGTTGCCTATGCGCCCCGCAATGTCGTCTACACGCCGAGCCGCGGACGCCGTCGCCGCGCGTCTCGTCCCCTCGCTGCGCGGCGCCCGCGAGCTGCTGCGCGATAACGCGCTCACGCGCGCGGTCTCGCGCGCCGCGCTCGTACACGCCGTGCGCCACCCCGGTCGCGTGCTCGGCGTCGGTCTCGCACTCGCCGCGCTCGGCTGGGCGCTCGACACGCAGACCCACGTCGAAACCAACCTCGAAAAGCTGGTGCCCCAGAACCTCTCCTCGCTGCGCAATCTGAACACGCTCGAGCGCACCTCCGGCATCGGCGGCGAAATCGACCTCATGGTCTCCGGCGCCAAGAGGGTGGCGCAGCCGGCCGGAGGCCGGCGAGCCGGGCCCCTCTCCAATCAAATCATCGCGACGCCCGCCACGCTCGAATGGATGAGCCACTACGAGGCCGCTCTCCTGCGTCGCTTCGGCTACTCCGCGACGCGCGGCTGCGGCAAGGCGCAGCTGTGCCCCGCCTTCTCGCTGCCCGATCTCTTCGCCGGCAGCGCCCTCACCGGGAGCGCCGGTGAAGGCGCCGGCGGCTCCGGCGCGGGCGGCGGCCGCTCCGGCACGGGCAAGGCCGCGGCGCCCAAGCTCACCAGCGCGGCGGTCCGCTCGCTGCTGGGTGCGATCCCGTCGTACTTCTCGCAGGACGTGATCACGTCAAATCGACGCGTCGCGACGCTCGCGTTCGGCATTCGCCTGATGCCGCTCGACCGCCAGCAGCAGGTGATCGACGCGATGCGCGCCAGCCTGCATCCGCCGCGCGGCGTCAGCGTGCAGCTCGTCGGGCTGCCCGTGCTCGCCGCGCAGTCCGGCGCGATCGTCGCCTCGCCGTGGCGGCGCGTGCTGACGCTGCTCGCGGGACTCGCCGCGGCCGCGCTCGTGCTGCTCGCGGCCTTCCGCGGCGACCGCCGCCGCGCGCTCGCGCCGCTCGTGCCCGTCGCGCTCGCGACGGGCTGGTCGGCGCTGATCGTGTTCGCGATCCGCGTACCGCTGAACCCGATGTCGGTCACGCTCAGCGCGCTCGTGATCGCGATCTCCACCGAGTTCAGCGTCCTGCTCTCCGAGCGCCACCGCCAAGAGCGGATCGCCGGCTACGGCATGCTCGAGGCGCTGCGCCGCGCCTACAACCACACCGGCGCCGCCGTCGCCGCCTCCGCAGTCACCGCGATCATGGGCTTCGGGGTGCTCGTGCTCTCGGACATCACGATGCTTCGCGACTTCGGACTCGTGACCCTGATCGATCTCAGCGCCTCGCTCCTCGGCGTGCTCGTCGCGCTGCCCGCCGCGCTGCTGCTCGCCGAGCCCGGAGGGCTCGCCGCACGTCTGCCGCGTCGCGCCACGCGCCGGCGCGGCGCGGCGGTGCGCCCGCGTGATGAGCCCGCATGATGAGCCCGCCTGAGCAGCGCTGCTGCGCGCCCCGCGATGAGCCAGCCTGACCGACCGGGTCAGTTCGATCGCGCGATCGAACGGCGCTACGGTCGCTGGGTCGGCGCGCTCGCGATCGTGATCCTGGCGCTGATCACGCTCAACACGGTGCTCACGAAGCCCAACGGCGCCGCCGGGCTCGCACCCGGTGCGGCGCTGCCGCCATTCGCGGTGCCGCTCGCCAGCGGCGACCTCCGGGGCGCCGCCAACGTCTCCACGGGGGTCAGCGGCCGCGGCGGCGCAAAAAGTCGCGCTTGCGCGGTGCGCGGACCGCGCATACTCAATATCTGTGCCCTCTACGAAAGCGGTCCCCTAGTGCTCGCGCTGTTCATCGACGCGAGCGGCTGCGCGCGCATCCTCACCGACATGCAGACGCTCGTCCCGCAGTTCCCCGGCGTCCGCTTCGCCGCGGTCTCGATCAAAGGCGATCGCGGCGCACTGCGCGCGCTCGTGCACAAGCAGGGCCTGAGCTTCCCGGTCGGTATCGACGAAGAAGGCACGCTCGTCGCGCTCTACAAAACCGCGAGCTGTCCGCAGGTGACATTCGCCTATCCCGGCGGCGTCACGCAGGGCAAGGCGCTCCTGCTGCGCCCCCCGCTCGCCACGCTGCGCGCGCGCGTCGAGGAGCTCGTCGCGGGCTCCCGCGCGCGCGGCTGGAGTCCGGGCGCGTGAGCGCCAAACGCGCCGCGACGCCCGCCACGGGCGCGGACCGGCCCTTCGAGCCCCAGCGCGGGTGGTGCGAGGACGAGGTCCGCGCGGAGCTCCCCGGCCTCTCGCTCGTGCACGCCCGCGCGACCCTCGCAAGCGTCGGGCGCTCCTCGCCGCCCGCGCTGCGACGGCGCCTGCACGAGCTCTCCAGCCGCTGGGCCGGACCGCATGCGATCAACCTCCGCCAGCGGCCGGTGCCCGCCGCGTACCGCGTGTTCTTTAGGCACATCGGCCTCGACCCCGACGTCGCGCCGACGCCGATCGAGGAGGCGATGCTCGGACGGATGCTGCAGGGCGGCTTCATCTCGAGCAACCTGCTCGCCGACGCGCTGCTGATCGCGCTCGTCGATACCGGCGTGCCCGTGTGGGCGCTCGCCGCCGCGGCGGTCGACGGGTCGCTCGGCATCCGCGCGAGTCGCGCCGGCGAGACCCTCGGGCGCGACCGCGCCGCGCCCGCGCTGCCCGGCGGACGGCTCGTCGTCGCCGACAGCTCCGCCGCGCTCGCCGTCCTGTTCGGCGAGATCGCCCCCGGCCACGCCGCGCGCGCGGTCACGGGGGAGGCGATCCTGTTCTCGCTGCAGGTTCCCGGCGTGCCGTCGCTGCACGTCGAGGAGGCGCTCTGGATGTGCGGCTCGATGCTGAAGGGGCCCTGGTGACGCCCCGATGTAATACCTCTGGTAATGGCTTGGCGGGCACTGTAGAATCGCGGGAGTCGGTCGCGCCGCGACCGCGCTGCCTGGCAAACGCACAGGAAGAGGGCGAGTGGGAGTAGATGCGCTGATGGTCACCTCCGAGCAGCTCACCGCCGGTCGTCGCAACGATGAGATCGCCCGCGATCCGTGGGCCCCGCCCGGCGCCGCGGCCGAACGCGCCGCGCGCGCGGCGCTCAAGGCGCAGGTCGCCAAGCTCGAGCACGAGCTCTCCGTGATCGTCGCCGCGGGCTTCCCCCACATCTCCCCGGCGCCTCGCTCCGGTGTGCGCGGGCAACGCGGCGAGACTCGCGGCGAGGACCCGCGCGGCCCGCATCTGCTGACGCTCGCCGAGCTCGAGCGCCTGCGCGACGCGCTCGCCGCGCGCGTGCGCGAAGCGCAGGGACTGCGGCGCGAGCGCGACGAGTCCGAGCGCCGCGCGCGCGAGCTGCTCGAGCGAATGAAGGCCGAGCCCTCGCACTACAAGTTCGTGCGCCTGCCCGTGGTCGAGCTCGGCGAACGTGGCTGCGGCGCGTGGCACGTGCGACCGCGCCTCGGCCTGCTCGGGATGCTGGCCGGCTGGTGGCAGCTGAAGCTCTCCTCCGGCTGTCCGTTAGCCGGGGGGCCGCGCGTGCGCGCGGCCCCGCTCCCGGCGCCCCTCAGACCAGCGCGGGCTCGCGCTCGCGGCGCCCGACGGAGAGCATCGCGGCGAGCGTACGGCGCTGGCGCTCGGTCATCGAGCCGACGGTCTTGGTCTCCGACATCGGGACCAGCGCGAGGAATTTGCGCGCGCGGCTCTCGCCCCAGCGGCGCTGGCTGGTTAACAGATCGCAGACCGCCATGCTCTCGGACTCCCAGGGGCAGTCGAGGATCACCTGCGCGACGCTGAGCTCGCCGGTCGCGATCCTCCGCTTGAGCTCGGCGCGCGCGAGGCGCACCTTGTTCGCGCGCTCCAGCGCGCGCATGTATTGAGGGCCGGCAGGGGCAATCGTCGCCGTGGCGTTCATGGTTTGCTCACTCCCCGTCGCCGCCGCGGGGGTCATCCACGGCGCGCGACATTCTTGCTTGTTTGATGAGTAGCGCGCGTCCGCAGTGGATGCCCGGTCGTCCGCCCTCCGGATGTCCCGTCCGGCCTCCGGTACCCCTCGTCCGGCGGCTCAGGGGCAGGTCCCGAGCGTTTGTGCAGAGCGCCCCCAGAAGCTACTCAGCGAGGGGGGTCCGGTCAACAGCTCGCGAGGTAGATCGTGCGCTAGAAGCGACCTTTTTATTTCCTCACAGGACAGATGCGCAATCGAAAGGGCGGATATCTGTGGTCTGGCGTCAGTGGAGCTCGTCGGGGCCGGGCAGCGGTCCGTGCTCGGCCTCGAACGCGCGCTTGACCCGCGCGAAGGTCTCGAGCGCGCGCTCGAGGGTCGCCTCGTCGTGGGTCGCCATCACGCTCGTGCGCAGCAGCGCGCCGCCGGGCGGCACCGCGGGGTGCAGCGCGGTGTTCACGAAGATCCCCGCGTCGTAGAGCGCGCGCCAGAGCAGCGCGGCCTTCCAGTCGTCGCCGACGAGGACGGGCACGATCGGGGTGACGATCGTCGGACTACCCCCCGCGTCGAGCCGGACGCCCGGCGCGGCGCTCACGCTCGCCACCGCGGGCAGCGGCTGGGGCGCGACGACGGCGAAGCCGAGCGCGTGCAGGCCGTCGCGCAGGCGCCACGCGTTCTCCAGCACCCGCGCCAGCAGCGCCTGTCCATCGGCTGAGCGCAGCACGCGCAGCGCGCCGAGCGCGGCGCCGAGTGCGGCGGGGACCGCGGAGGCCGTGAAGAGGAACGGGCGCGAGTAGATGCGCAGGTACTCGATCACCTCCGCCGGTCCCGCGATGAAGCCGCCGCAGGACGCGAGCGACTTCGAGAACGTGCCCATCCGCAGGTCGACGCGATGCTCGACGCTGAGCAGCTCCGCGGTGCCCGCGCCGCGCGCGCCGAGCACGCCCGCGCCGTGCGCCTCGTCGACCATCAATCGCGCGCCGTAGCGCTCGCAGAGGTCGCAGATCTGTGGCAGCGGCGCGATGTCGCCCTCCATCGAGAAGACGCCGTCGACGACGACCAGGACCCCGCCGCCATCGCTCTGGGCGCGCGCGAGCATCTTCTCGAGCTTGTCGAGGCGGTTGTGGCGGAACGGGCGCAGCTTCGCGCGCGAGAGCACGCAGCCGTCGAAGACCGACGCGTGGTCCGCGGAGTCCGCGATCACCGTGTCGCCCGGCGCGAGAATCGTCCCGAGCGTGCCGATGTTGGCCTGGTGGCCGGTCGTGAAGACGAGCGCGTCCTCGGTCCCGATCCACTCCGCGATCTCCTGCTCCAGTTCGAGGTGCAGCGGGATCGTGCCGTTCAAGAAGCGCGAGCCCGTCAGGCCCGTGCCGTAGCGGTGCAGCGCGTCCCGCGCGCCGCCGAGTACGCGCTCGTCGCCGGTGAGGCCGAGGTAGTTGTTGGAGCCCAGCATGATCCGCTGCGCGCCCTCCATCTCGACGACCGGCATCGCCGGCGAGGTGAGGACGTGAAAATAGGGCAGCACGTCCGCCGCGCGCGCCGCCGCGAGCAGCTCCTTGCGCTCGTGGTCGCGAACCTTCGCGAAGAGGTCCCGCGCGCGCGGCGCGTCCTCGCCGGGGTCCTGCGCTGCATCGGTAGTGATCGCCATGCGTCCTCCGTGGGCGTCTAGGTGTAGGGTGCCGTGGCTGTGAGCGTCGAGGTGAGAGCGGTATCCGGTGCGCGCGACTACAAGCGCTTCGTCGACCTGCCGTTCCGCCTGCATGCTAACCACCCCCAGTGGGTGCCCCCGCTGAAGCTCGAGCGCTACATGTACCTGAGCCGGCGCATGAACCCGTTCTTCACGCACGGCGAGGGCGAATACTTCCTGGCGCGCCGCGACGGGCGCGTCGTGGGACGCATCAGCGCCCAGGTCAACCGGGCCTTCAACGACCAGCACGAGACCCGCTGGGGCTGGTTCGGCTTCATCGAGCTGCAGGACGACGCCGAGGTGCTGCGCGCGCTGCTCGACGCCGCCGCCGACTGGTTGCGCGCGCGCGGCTGCGAGCGCATGGTCGGACCGGCGGACCTCACGATGAACGAGGAGAGCGGCATCCTGATCGAGGGCTTCGAGCTGCACCCGATGATCCGCCAGCCGTGGCACCCGCCCTACTACCAGCGCCTCTTCGAGGAGGCCGGCATGGCCAAGGCGATGGACCTCCTGATGTGGAACCTCGAGGTCGTCAACCGCGGCAAGGTGCTGCCGGTGATCTGGGAGCTCGCCGCGAAGGCCGAGAGCGAGCACGGCATCCGCGTGCGCCCGATGGAGCGCCGGCGCCTGCGCAAGGAGATGGACGCGTTTGCCGAGGTCTACAACTCCGCGTGGGCTAACAACTGGGACTTCGTGCCGTACTCCAAGAAGGACCTCGACGCCTACGCGATGGACATGCAGCTCGTCTACGACCGCAACTGGTTCATGATCGCCGAGCGCGAGGACACGGGCGAGGTCGTCGGCATGGCGATCACGATCCCCGACATCAACGAAGTGCTCGCCAAGATGAAAGGCCGCCTGCTGCCACTCGGCTGGTGGCACTTCCTCAACAAGGGCCGCATCATCAAGCGCGTGCGCGTTGGCTTCCTCGGCGTCAAGCCCGAGTACCAGCACACCGGCATCGCCGCGAAGCTCTACCAGATGCACTTCGACGCCGCCGAAGCCCGACCGCAGCGGGGCGGTGAGATGGGCTGGATCCTCGAGACCAACACCGCGATGAACCGCGGCATGGAAGCGATGGGGGGGACCGTCGTCAAGCGCTACCGCGTGTACGAGCAGGTGCTCGAGGGTGCCGGCGGGGACTCGGCGGCCACTGTCAGCGCGCAGCACGCGGGAGCCTGAGGCCCCCAGCGGGCCCGTCGGCCGCGGGCCGCCACTAGCGGTCTGGGCCGACCTCTACACTTCGCGCGGTGAGCGATCCGCTCCAGCCGCAGGACCCACAGGAGAACGGCGGCGACACCGAGGAAGTCGACGCGGTCGTCGTCGTCCCCGAGCAGCCCGTGCTCTCAGCGACGCGTCAGACCCGCGCGATCGTGCCCACCGTGCAGGCCGCCGCCGTAGCCGCGACCGGCTTCGTGGCCGGTGCCGCCGCAGCGGGCCTCGTGCGCCGCCGGCGCCATCGCCGCGATTTGGTCCGCGCCGGCTCGCGGCGGCGGATGGTCGCCGCACGGCGTGGCCGCGGCGGGCGCGGCGGGGCGGGGGAGCTGATTCAGATCGTGGGCAGCCGCTCGCTGCTCGTAGACGTGCACCTGCTCGGTGTCCCCGGCCGCGACCGCTGAGCCGCCGTTGGAAGTGCGCGTGGAGGTGCGCCCGCGCGGCGCCTTCCGGCTGCCGCTGAGGGGCGGAATGGATGGGGTCCTGCTCCGCCGCGGCCGCGTGCTGGAACGGCTGCTGCATCACGATGACGAGCCCGTCGTCGTGCGCGTCGCGCAGACCGCGCCGGATTACGTTCTGTTCGGCGCGCGCAGCCGCACACGCGCGGCGGCCGCTCACGGGATCGCGCGCATGCGCTTCGCGCTCGGCGTCGACGACGATCTCGATGCCTTCCGCCGGCGCTTCCTGCGCGACCCGCTGATCGGTGCGTCGGTGCGCGCGCGTCCCTGGCTGCGCGTCACGCGCCGGCCCGAGCCCTTCGAGGCGCTCGCGTGGGCGATCTGCGAGCAGCTGATCGAGTACGAGCGCGCCGCCGCGATCGAGCGGCGCGTCGTCGCGCGCTTGGGGCGGCGCTGGAGTACGTGGAACGGCGCGGACGCACATCGCGAGCGCGCACCCGCGCGGACTTCGCGCGAGGAGCATCGGTTGGAGCACGCGCTGCGTGACGCCCCGACGCCGGCGGCGCTTGCCGGGGTCGCGCCGGCGCTGCTGCAGTCCTTCGATCTCGGCGGCGCGCGGGCGTGCACGCTCGTCCGCGCCGCGCGCGAGGTCGCGCGGGGGCGCATCGACTTGCACGGCGACGAGCACGAGCGCGCGTGGCGCCGGCTCCGCGCGATTCCAGGCATCGGCCCGTGGACCTGCGAGATGCTCGCGCTGCACGGCCAGGGGCGCTACGACCAGGTTCCGGCCGGCGACGTCGGCCTGCTCAAGCTCGTCGGGCGCCGGCTCAGTGGGGGAGACCCCTATGCGCGCGCCGATGAAGGCGAGGTGCGCGCGTTCTTCGCGCCCTACGGCGAGTGGGCAGGGTTGGCCGCGGTGCACGCGATGGGGACGGGGCTGTGAAGGGTGGGGCCGGGGAGCTTGCCTCCTACACCCGCAGCACCCCCGCCCCGCTGAACCGCCCCGCGCGCAGGTCCGCCAACCCCTCGTTGGCCTCCTCCAGCGGGTACGTCGTGACGCGCGTCCTCACCGGCACGCGCGGGGCCAGCGCGAGGAACTCCTCGGCGTCGCGGCGCGTGAGGTTCGCGACCGAGCGCACGCTGCGCTCCTCCCAGAGGTCCGCGTAGGGGAACGATGGGACGTCGCTCATGTGGATGCCGCCACACACGACCGTTCCACCACGTGCTAGCGCGCGCAGGGCGAGTGGCACGAGCGCGCCGTCGGGTGCGAACACGATCGCCGCGTCGAGCTCCTCTGGTGGCTGCTCATCGGAAGCCCCAGCCCAGGTCGCGCCGAGCTCACGCGCGAAGCGCTGGGCTTTATCGTCGCCGGCGCGGGTGAAGGCGAAGACCTCGCGGCCCTGCCACGCCGCGACCTGCGCGAGGATGTGCGCCGCCGCGCCGAAGCCGTACAGGCCGAGTCGCTGCGCGTCGCCGCACATGCGCAGCGCGCGGTAGCCGATCAAGCCCGCGCATAGCAGCGGCGCGGCCTGCTCGTCCGGATAGCCTGCGGGGATCTCGAAGCAGAAGCGCTCGTCCGCGACCGTGTACTCGGCCATCCCACCGTCGACGTCGCGCCCCGTGAAGCGCGCCCGCGCGCAGAGGTTCTCGCGTCCGCTCGTGCAATAGGCACATTCCCCGCACGTCCACGCCAGCCAAGGGACGCCGACACGGCGTCCATCGTCCTGCGCGGTGGCGACGATCTGGTGGCCGAGCACGCGCGGGGGAGCGGCGATCTCGACCTCGCCGTCGAGCAGGTGCAGGTCGGTGCGGCAGATCCCGCAGGCATGCACCTTCAGCAGGAGCTGTCCGGGGCCGGGCTCCGGGATCGGCAGCCCCACCGCGCGCAGCGGCTCGCCGACCTGCTCGAAGGTCATCGCGCGCATCACCCGAAGAACAGCGCGGCCGTCTCGTAGAGGCCCGGATCGAGCAGCTTCGGCTCCGCGAGCGCCGCGGCGAGCGGAACCTCGACGATCTCCGTGCCGCGCAGCGCGACCATCGCCCCGAAGCGCCCGCCCGCGACCGCATCCAGTGCGGCGACGCCGAAGCGCGTCGCGAGCACGCGATCGAACGCCACCGGGGTGCCGCCGCGCTGCACGTGTCCGAGGATCGTCACGCGCGTCTCAAAGCCGGTTCGCGCCTCGATCTCGCCCTCCAGCAGCACGCCGATCCCGCCGAGCCGCGCGTGACCGAACGCGTCGCTCGTCGCGGCGCGCGCGATCGGCGCCGTCGTCCCCGCACGCGGCGTCGCGCCCTCCGCGACGACCACGATCGAGAAGTCGCGCCCGCGCTCGTGGCGGCGGCGCAGGTGCGCGCAGACCTCCTCGATGTCGAACGGCCGCTCCGGCACGAGGATCGCGTCCGCGCCGCCCGCGAGGCCCGCGTGCGTCGCGATCCAGCCCGCGTGGCGGCCCATCACCTCGACGACCATCACGCGGTTGTGGGACTCCGCCGTCGTGTGCAGGCGGTCGATCGCGTCCGTCACGATCTGCACCGCGGTCTGAAAGCCGAACGTCACGTCGGTACCGCCGAGGTCGTTGTCGATCGTCTTCGGCACCCCGACCAGCGGGACGCGCGCCTCGTGCAGCGCCAGCGCCACTCCGAGCGTGTCCTCGCCGCCGATCGGGATCAGCGCGTCCACGCCGCGCGCCTGCAGCGTCGCGCGGATCGCGGCCATGCCGTCGCGACCCTCCGCGAAGGGGTTGGTGCGCGAGGTCCCGAGGATCGTGCCGCCCCGCGGCAGGATGCCCACCGTGCGCTCCAGCGTCAGCTCGAACGCATCGTCGCTCAGCACGCCCGCCCAGCCGTGGCGGAAGCCGAGGAAGGTATGCCCGCCCGGGAGCCCACTGCGCACCACCGCGCGGATCACGGCGTTGAGGCCGGGGCAGTCCCCACCGCCGGTGAGCAGGCCGATGCGCGCCACGCGCCACAGGTTAGGGCGTTGGGCGCCGACCGCGGGGGACCGACCACCCGCCGCGGGCGAGGGCGGCTCACCTTCGCGGGCGGGAGAATCACGCCGTGACGAGCGCGTCGGGAACCGCCGAGTCCAGCCCGTCCCGTCCCCAACGGGGCGGGCGCTCGCGGTCGGAGCAGGTGCGCCTCGTGCTCGCCGCAGTGCTGGGCGGGCTGACGGTCGCCTTTGCGCTGCTCAACACAAGTGACGTCGCGGTCAACTGGATCTTCGGCACGTTCAGCACGCCGCTGATCGTCGTGATCCTCGTTTCGCTGCTCGTCGGCGCGCTGTTCGGCTTTGTGCTCGCCAAGCGCGCGTCCCGACCCCGGCGAGCCGCGACGCGAGCACCGGCCGAACACCGTGGCTGACGCGCCCGGGAGCACCAGCGCGGAGCGCTCCGCTGGGGCCGGCGCGGCCGGTGAGCGCTCGGGCGCCGGGCCTCCGGGCGCCGCATCCACTCGCAGCGAGCGTCCGCGCGGCTTGCGCCGGGCGCGCGCGCTGGTGGTGATCGCGAGCGCCGTACTCGTCGTCGCGATCATGGCGACGTGGATCCGCGCGCAGATCATCGACACCAACGGCTGGACGCAGACCAGCGTCAAGTTGCTCGAAAACGAAAAGGTGCGCGAATACGTCGCGAGCAACCTCTCCGAACGCCTGCTCCAGGTCGTCGACGTCCAGAACATCGCCGCCAACAAGCTCCCGTCCTCGCTGGCGCCGCTCGCGCCCGCGCTTGCGACGGCCGCCGCGCAGCTCGTGCCGAAGGCGATCGAACGCGCGCTCGAGGTGCCCAAGGTGCAGGAACTGTGGGGCCGCGCGAACCGGCTCGCGCACGCGCGCGTGATGCAGGTGCTGAACGGCGGCGGATCGCGGCTGAGCACCACCGGCGGCGCCGTCACGCTCAATCTCGAAGCGCTGCTCGACCGGCTCGGGGCGCGGCTCGGCGTGGGCTCGGAAATCGGCGCGAAACTACCCGCCGAACAGCGCCGCATCGTGCTCTTCCGCTCCAAGCAGCTGCGCGCCGCGCAGGACGTCGTCAAAGGCCTGCGCGACCTCAGCTTCGTGCTGCCCGCGCTCGTCGTGCTGCTCTACGCCGGCGCGCTCGGGCTCGCCGCCGGCGCGCGCCGGCGCGTGCTGCTGGACATCGGCGTCGGGATCATCGTCGGCTCGCTGATCACGCTGCTGCTGCGCCGCTGGGTCGAGTCCTACGTCGTCAACACGCTCGTGCTCAACGAAGGCGCGCGCCCCGCGATCCGCGAAGTGCTCAGCATCGCGACCGCCGGCTGGCGCTCGCGCGCGCTGTGGCTGCTGATCACCGGCGCGATCGTGATCTTCGCCGGCTGGCTCGCCGGGCCGATGCGGATCGCGCGCCGCCTGCGCGACCTCATCGCCGCCCCGCTCGAGCATCACCCCGCGTGGTTCGTCGGCGGCGCCGTCGGGCTCGTGCTGCTGATCGCGACGCTCGGCCCCGAGCGCACCCCGGGCCAGCTGATCCCGCTGCTCGTCGAGCTCGTCCTCGTCGTCATCGGCGTGCTCGCGCTGCGTCGTCAGGTCACCGCCGAGCGTCTCGCGCACGAGGCCGTCACGTGACACGATGGGGGCCGAGATGACCCCCGAGGAGCCGGCTGGAGCCGAGCCCGACGGCTCGCCCTCGCCCGCCGGGCTCGTTCCCGACGACCTCAATCCCGGCGCCAGACACGCCGCCGCGGTGAGCGCGCGGCGCCGTCTGCTCGAGCTCGAGAGCCCCGCCGCGTTCGACTTCGACGACCCCGCGCAGGAGTGGCGGCGGCTGTTCTCGGAGATCCTCGGCACCTTCCTGCTCGTGCTCGCCGGCGCCGGCGGCGGCGTCGTGAACGCGGTCAGCCACGGCGCGATCTCGCGCGGCGCGGCCGTGACCGCGCCCGGGCTCACCGTCTTGGCGGTGATCCTCTTCATGGGTGCAGTCGGTGGCGCGCATCTCAATCCCGTCGTCAGCATCATGTTCTCGCTGCGCGGCGACTTTCCGTGGCGGCGCGTCCCCGGCTACATCGTCGCGCAGCTGCTCGGCGCGACGCTCGCGTGCCTGTTCCTCGCGGCGGTCTTCGGCAAGGTCGGGATGCTCGGCGCGACCGAGCCCGGTCCCGGAGTCCACGCCTGGCAGGCGATGCTGATCGAGCTCGTGCTCACCGCCGGCTTGGTCAGCACGATCCTCGGGACGGCCTCCAAGGCGCAGAACGTCGGCACGCTCGCCGCGGTCGGCGTCGGCGGCTACATCGTGCTCGCCGGCCTCTGGTCGAGCCCGATCAGCGGCGCCTCGATGAACCCCGCGCGCTCCTTCGCGCCCGACCTCGTGCTCGGCAACTTCGGCAACTACTGGGTCTACCTCGTCGGGCCCCTCGCCGGCGGGCTGATCGCGGTCGCCTGCGCGCACATCCTGCGCGGGCCCGGGGGCGACTCCGGCGGGCGCGCCGCCGCGCGCGGGCGGCTCGGGCCCGAAGCCTAGATTCCCTGCTCCGCCGTCACGCGGCCGCTTTCGACGGCTTCCACCAGCGCGCGGTGGTCGCGTTCGTTCTGGTCGGCGTAGGTCTCGGCGAACTCCGCGAGCGCGCGGTCGAAGGTGTCGCCTTTGCCGAGGTAGCTCGCGATCGCGATGCAGTCGCCCGAGCGCGCGTGCCCGCGCGCGAGCGTCGCGCCGCACATGCGCCCGTAGATCGACATCCCCGACGGGTCCATCACGCCGACGTCCGCCGAGCTCTTCCAGTCCCAGAGCTGGCGCACGTAGAAATCGCGGCTCTCGCCGTCGATCCCCGTCGTGCGCAGCCAGCCGAGCATGATGTCGCTCGAGGACTGCATCAGCCGCTGGCCCTCCACTACGCGGCGCCCGTGGTGGGCGAACTCGCTCTTGCCGAGGAACGGCTCGAGCACCGAGGCCTGCGCCTCCTTGCACTGCAGGAACAGCGGATCCTCGTTGTCGCGGCCCAGCATCAGCACCACCCACGCGCGCGTGCCGACGCTGCCGACGCCGACGACCTTGCGCGCGAGGTCGACGTAGCGGAAGCGCTCAAGCAGGTGGCGGCGGTCGTTGGGGAGGCTCGCGCGGTACGCGCGCAGCAGCTCGTGCATGCCGTCCTGGAATTCCTGCGCGCGCTCCTGCGGGAGCAGATCCTCGACGCGCACGATCAGCGGCGGGTCGCTGATGATCTGCGGCTCGCCGTCGACGACGTGCGCGAGGCGCTCGAAGGCGCGCGTGTTGTCCTTCTTCTTCGCCTTTTCGGTGGTCTTGCGGAACGTCTTCAGCTGTTGCGCGCTCGCCTCGCCTTCGAAGCGCGCGAGCAGCTCCTCGCGGTCGATGCGGCTGTACCAGATCGCGAGATCGCCCTGCGCGGCGACGCGGTGCATCGCTTCGCGGTACTGCGCGACCGCCGCGCGCACCGTCTGGCGGCGCTCCTTGCCCCCGAAGCCGCGCTCGCGCCCCGCGATCGCGATGCTCGCCGCGAGGCGCTTGAGGTCCCACTCCCACGGCCCCGGCAGGGTCTCGTCGAAGTCGTTGACGTCGAAGATCAGGTCGCGCTCGGGCGAGGCGAAGCCGCCGAAGTTCGAGAGGTGCGCGTCGCCGCAGAGCTGTGCGTTCAGGCCCGAGCGCGGCGTGCCCGCGAGATCGGAGGCCATCACGTACGCCGCGCCGCGGAAGAACGCGAACGCGGAGGCCATCATTCGCCCGTAGCGGATCGGGACGAGCTCCGGTACGCGTGAGGCCGCCTGCTCTTCGAGTAGCGCGATCGGGTCGGGGCGCTCCGCCCACGGCTCCCACTGCTCGTGGCGCGCGCGCGGCGCCTCCTCGCGCGCCGCGCGACCGCGCGCGCGGCGCTCCGCGGGTGTCAGATGCGGCACGCGCGGTCCCTCGCCGGCCGCGACGCTCCGGCGCCTCGGGGGGGTGGCAGTCGTCTTGTTCATTTCGAGTCCTCTTCGTGGTATCGCGCGAGCAGTTCGTCCTCGCGCTGCTTGTCGGGGAAACGCAGGAACACGAGCAGCGCGCCGAGCGCGATCGCGATCGCGCCCGCGCCGTAGGCCCACTGGTCGCCCTGCAGGAACGAGGTCTTCGCGGCGGCCGTGATCTGGCTGGAGTAGTGCGGGTATTCCTTCGCGGTGTCGATCGCGCCCGCGAACGACTTCGTGAGCTGGTTTTCGACGCTGCTCGTGATCCGCGCCTTGTTGGGCGCCGTAGCGATCGCGCTCGTGACGGCCGCGGCGTAGCCCGCGGTGAGCAGCGCGCCGAAGATCGACTGCATGATCGCGCCGCCGAGGTCGCGCTGCAGATCGGCCGTCCCGGAGGCCATGCCGGCGCGCTTGACCGGCACCGAGCCGGTCAGCGAGTGCGAGGCCGGGGTGCCCGCGAAGCCGACGCCGATCCCGATGAAGGCGTAGCCGAGGCCGACCTTCCAGTAGGCGCTACCGTCCTTCCAGAGCAGCAGCATCGTGAGGAAGCCGAGCAGGCAGAAGCCGTAGCCGACGAGCAGCGTGAAGCGCGCGCCGCGCGCGCTCACGAGCTTCGCCGAGCGCGGCGCCACGATCACCATCAGCGCCGCCGCCGGCAGGATCGAGGCGCCCGCCTGCAGCGTCGAGTAGCCCAGCACGTTCTGCAGGAACTGCTGGCCCACGAACATCGCGCCCATCAGCGAGCCGAACACGATGATCCCCGCGCACGCCGCGACCCAGAAGACGCGGCGCGCCGCGACGTGCAGGTCGTACAGCGGGTTGCGCACGCGGCGCTGACGCAGGAAGAACGCCGCGCCCGCGAGCACCGCGACGATCGCGAGCGCGAGGATCAAAGTGCCGCGGTTGGGGACCGGCGCGAAGTTGATCGTGAGGATCAGCGCCGCGACGCACACCAGCGAGAGGATGCCGCCGAGGTTGTCGACGCGCTCGCTCGTCTCGTTGACGTGCGCCGGCACGAAGCGCAGCGCCATCGCCAGCGCGATCACCGCGAGCGGCAGCGTGATCAGGAACACCGAGCCCCACGCGAAATGCTCCAGCAGGAAGCCCGCGACGAGCGGGCCGAGCGCCGCGGTCGCGCCGCCGAGGCCCGACCACAGCGCGATCGAGCGCGTCCGCGCCGGCCCCGACCACAGCGCCGTGATCAGCGCGAGCGTCGTCGGGTAGGCCATGCCCGCCGCGACGCCACCGAAGATGCGCGCCGCGACCAGCACGCCGTCGCTCGGCGCGAACGCCGCGAGCAGGCTCGCCGGAATCGAGAGCGATACGCCCAACACCAGCATCAGCTTGCGCCCGTAGTGGTCGCCGAGCGCGCCCAGCCACAGCACCGACGCCGCGAGCCCCAGCGAGTAGCCGACCGCGATCAGGTCGAGCGCGGTCTGCGTCGAGTCGAAGGCCTTGCCGATCGATGGCAGCGCGACGTTCGCGACCGACAGGTTCAGGTTCGCGACCGACGCGACCAGGATCAGCGCGACCAGCACCAGCCCGCCGCGCGCGGGCGCGCGCGAGGATTCCGCGCTCGACGAATCGGCCGGCCTCGCGGCCGGCGTGCTCGAGTGATCTGTCGTCGTCCCCGCGATCCCCCCGACCGTAGCCGCGCGCGGGGGTGGCGCGCCTCGCCCGGCCGGGGTGATTAGCGCAGCGCGCGGTAGCGGCGGATCAGCGCGTTGGTCGAGCTGTCGTGCGCGAGCTGCGGCTCGGCGCCGGGGTCGAGCTCGGGGATGATGCGCTTCGCGAGCGCCTTGCCGAGCTCGACGCCCCACTGGTCGAAGGAGTCGATCCCCCAGATCGTGCCTTGCGTGAAGACGCTGTGCTCGTAGAGCGCGATCAGCGCGCCGAGCGAGTGTGGCGTGAGTCGCTCGGCGAGGATCGTGTTCGTGGGGCGGTTGCCCTGCATCACGCGATGCGCGACGAGCGCCTCGGGCGTTCCCTCCGCGCGCACCTCCTGCGCGGTCTTGCCGAACGCGAGCGCCTGCGCCTGCGCGAAGACGTTCGACATCAGGATGTCGTGGTGGGAGCCGAGCGGGTTCAGCGGCTGCGCGAAGCCGATCAGGTCGACCGGGATCAGCTTCGTGCCCTGGTGGATGAGCTGGTAGAAGCTGTGCTGGCCGTTGGTGCCGGGCTCGCCCCAGTAGACGCCGCCGGTCTCGTAGTCGACCTCGCGACCGTCGAGCGTGACGTGCTTGCCGCTCGACTCCATCGTGAGCTGCTGCAGGTACGCGGGGAAGCGCCCCAGGTATTGCTCGTATGGCATCACGCCAAACGACTGCGCCCCGAAAAAATCGCCGTACCAGACCGCGAGCAGGCCCATCAGCACCGGCAGATTGCGAGCGAAGGGCGTGTGCCGGAAGTGCTCGTCCATCGCGTGAAAGCCGGCGAGCAGCTCGGCGAAGCGCGCGGGGCCGATCGCGAGCATCGTCGAGAGTCCGATCGCGGAGTCCATCGAGTAGCGCCCGCCGACCCAGTCCCAGAAGCCGAACATGTTGGCGGTGTCGATCCCGAATTTCTGCACCTCCGCGGCGTTGGTCGAGACGGCTACGAAGTGCTTGGCGATCGCCGCCTCATCGCTCAGCGCCGCCAGCGTCCAGGCGCGCGCGGAGCGCGCGTTGGTCATCGTCTCGAGCGTCGTGAAGGTCTTCGAGGAGACGATGAACAGCGTCTCCTGCGGGTCCAGGTCGCGCGTCGCCTCGACGAAGTCGGTGGCGTCCACGTTCGAGACGAAGCGGAACGTGAGCTCGCGCTCGGAGTAGTGGCGCAGCGCCTCGTAGGCCATCACGGGGCCGAGATCCGAGCCGCCGATGCCGATGTTGAGCACGTTGCGGATCGCTCGCCCGGTGTGGCCCCGCCACTCGCCGGCGCGCACCTGCCCCGCGAACGCGGCCATGCGATCGAGCACCGCGTGGACCTCCGCGACGACGTCGACGCCGTCCACGACCAGCGAGGACTCGCGCGGCATGCGCAGCGCGACGTGCAGCACGGAGCGGTCCTCGGAGACGTTGATGCGCGCGCCCGCGAACATCGCCTCGGTCCGCGCGGCGAGTCCGCACTGCTCGGCCAGCGCGATCAGTAGCTGGAGGGTCTCGTCGCGGACGCGGTTCTTGGAGTAGTCGAGGTAGAGGCCCGCGCCCTCGGCCACCAAGCGCTCGCCGCGGTGCGGGTCCTCGGCGAACAGCTCCCGCAGATGCCGCTCGCGGATCGTCTCGTGATGCGCGGTGAGCGCCGCCCACGCGGGCCGCGCTCGCAGGGGGGTGGTGCCTGTCGTGCTGGATGCGCTCATCGATGCTCCTTCGCGGTTGCCGTGGTGGGCGTCGCGTGCAGTCAATCATTCGAGGGGGGTGAAGCCCGCTCACCTCGGCGGACACTAGAAGCTCACATGGTGAGCTGGTGATCGAGAACGTCGCGCTGCTCGGGCTGAGCTGCGCGCTGAACCCGGTGTTGCTGGGGGTCGTGCTGCTGACGCTCGCCTCCGAGCGCCCGAAGCGGATGCTCGGCGCGTACACCGCGGGCGCGTTCACGTGGAGCGTCGGAATCGGCATCGGGGTCGTGCGGGTCGCGAGCGGGCTCGAAGCCTTCGGTGGGAAATCCTCTCCGTCGCGGCCGATCTTCGACCTCGTGGCCGGTGTCGCGCTGCTCGCCGGCGCCGCGTTCTATGGGAGCGGGCGCGCCGCGCGGCGTAAGGAGCGCCGGCTCGCCACGAAGGCCGCCGCAACCGAGAGTGCGATCGCAGTGGGGGCGGTCTCGTCGGCCGCGGGCCACGCGGCGGTGGTCGAGGAGGCCGCGAAGAAGCCGCTCGCGGAGCGGCTGCTCTCGGGACCGATCTGGCTCGCGTTCGTCGCCGGCGTCGTCCTCAACTTCCCAAGCGTCCGGTACATCGAGGCGATGAAGGAAATCGTCGTCGCGAACGTCGCGATCCACGAGCAGGTGCTCGCGATCCTGCTCTTCAACGTGCTGATGCTCTCCCCCGCGATCGTCCCGCTCGCGTTCCTCGTGTTCCGCCCCGAGGGCACGCGGGCGTTCATGACGCGCCTCGACGCGTGGCTGCGCGCGCACTCGCACCTGCTGCTCACGATCGTGCTCGCGGTACTCGGGCTGTACCTGATCGCCAAAGGCGTCGCGGCGCTGGGGTAGGCGCTCATCCCGCGGGGGTGATGAATCCTCACCCGCGCCGCCGGGATGCTGCCGGCAGCAGTAGGGGGGCGCTCGACGCCCACAGTCGGAGCAATGCCGCCCGCGGGCGGCGAATCGTCGTCGCTAGGAGGAGCTCATGTCCAGCACCGTTCCCGATCCCGGCGCCGTGCCCGGAAGCTACGAAGCCACCGGCGGGGTGAGCGGGTGGATCGTCTTCGCGGGGGTCATCATGCTCGTCGAGGGATTCCTCGACGCGATGTGGGGCCTCGCGGCGGTCATCAACAACGAAGTGGTCACCGTCGGCGGTCGCGGCGGGGTGGTCGTGTGGGACATCAGCGCGTGGGGCTGGGGACACCTGATCCTCGGCACGATCGTCGCGCTGACCGGCCTGGGGCTGCTCGCGGGGCAGAGCTGGGCGCGCTGGTTCGGCGTGTTCTTCGTCTCGCTCGACGTGCTCATTCAGTTCGGCACGTTCGGGCTGTTCCCGCTGTGGTCGATCATGATCATCGCGCTCGACATCGTGATCCTCTACCAGCTCACCGCGCGCTGGCAGACGGAGCAATACGCACGATGATGCGCCGGCGCAGGCCGCTGCTGCGCGGCGCGATGGTCGGCGGCGTCGGCTACATGGCCGGCAAGGCGGGCGCGAACCGCGCCGCGCAGGAGGCCTCCCAGGAACAGCGCATCGAGAGCCTCGAAGGCCCGCCGGCCGCCACGGCTCCGCCGGCAGCGGCAGCCCCCGCCGCTGCGCCGCCGGCGGCCGCCGCGGCTCCCAGCACGATCGAACAGCTCAAGCAGCTCGGCGAACTGCGCGACGGCGGCGTGCTGACGCCCGCGGAGTTCGAGCGCGAGAAGCAGAAGCTGCTGGGAGGTGGGGCGTGATGGCGGTGATCGGTCCGGTGCAGCTGCTCGTCGTCGGCTTCGAGCAGCCCGACTTCAAGGGCGAGGTGCTCGACCATCTGCAGCGTCTGCGCGAGCACGACCTGGTGCGCGTGATCGACATCCTGCTCGTCTACAAGGACCCCGAGGGCGTGCTCGAGACCCGCCAGATCAGCGATCTCTCCGCGGGCGAGGCGCAGGAGCTCGGCGCGGTCGCCGCGGCGCTGATCGGCCTCGGCGCGGCGGCCGGGGGAGACGCGGAGGGCGCCGCGCGGCTGTGGTCGGCCGAGGACGGCCTCACCGAGGACGATCTCGTGGACGTGCTCGCCGAGATCCCGCCGGACACGGCGGTCGCGATCGCGTTGCTCGAGCACCGCTGGGCGATCCCGCTGCGCGAGTCGATCATCGCGGCCGGCGGCTTCCCGATCCTCGACACCTGGGTGCACCCCCGCGATCTCGTCGAGGTCGGGCTGCTCGCCGCCGCCGAGGCCGAGCAGGCGCTCTAGCCCAAAACGCTCGCCGTTCGTTCGCGCTGGGTGATGAGCGCTCACCCGGTCCACCGCGAGGATGGGCCTCCTATCCCCCGAGTTCAGGAGGTCGCGCCGATGGCGCGGATGCCCGCAGGGCACGAGCCGGGCGGCTCGGTGGCGTACGAGATCCGCATCAAGGGTCGCGTCAGCGCGCAGCTCCTCTCCGTCTTCGAGGGCATGGAAGCCTCCGAGCAGTCCGTGGAGACCGTGCTGCGTGGGCCGGTCGTCGACCAGGCCGCGCTGCATGGCCTGCTCGATCGCATCCAGTCGCTCGGCCTCGAGCTGATCGAGGTGCGGCGCGTCTCCGCGGATGCGCCGAAGGGGTAGGGCTCGGTGTGCTGCGGCTCAAAGGCGCCGGACGGCAGGGCTCGGCGCGGCTCAAGTGCGCTGCACTACGCGCGGGCGCTTGATGCCGGAGGGCAGCAGCCCGAGTGCGCGCGCCTTCTCGACCGCGTCGGCGCGGCCGTTGGCGCCGAGCTTGCGGTAGATGCTGCGCAGATGGGTCTTGACGGTGTTGAGCGATACGAAGACCTCCGCGCCGATCTCGGCGTTCGAGAGCATCGTGGGCAGGTAGCGCAGGATCCGCTGCTCGCGCTCGGTCAGCGGCTCGGCAAGCACGGTGCCGCTCGGCCGGCGCCGAGAGGCGCCCTCGAGCAGCACCTCGAGCAGTGCGGGATGCGCGGTCCCCTCCTGCGCTTGGAGCTCCAGCAGCTCGCCGACGCCTGGGCCGTTGACGAGGAAGGCGTCGCGCAGCGGCTCGCGCTCGGCCAGCGCGAGCGCGCGATCGAGCGCCTGCGCGGCCGCGCGCCGCTCGCCGCGGGCGTGCTCTAAGAGCGCGCGTAGCAACCACGCTTCGAGCAACGTCGCCGCGCGCGGTTCGCAGCCCGCTGCCGGCGCGGTGGCCGCGGTCGCGCGCGGCAGGTCCTCGCCGGGGTGGCCCGCGGACGGTGCGAACTCGAGCGGCGCCTCGCCGTCGAGGGCGCTGGCGAGCGCCTCCGCGGCGCGCTCCGTCTCGCCGGCGTGCAGCTCGATCGCGGCGCGGCGGACGAGCAACTCGGTGCTCGGCGGCAGCGTCGCGCGGGCCTGCGCGAGCGTCGCCCGCGCCTGCTCGATCTCGCCGGCCGCGAGCAGTACCCGCGGCTCGATGTCCGCAAGCGCCAGCAGCAGAAAATCGGGAAGGACCGGTACCGATGCTCCTTGGGCCGCGGCCGAGCGCAGCGCGCTCAGCTTCAGCGCGCCCCGGGCGGCCGAGCCGGGTCCGGCCGCGGCCAGCGTGAGGGCTTGCAGCAGCGCCGTTGCGAGGCGCACCGGCGCCTCGGCGGTCTCCGCCGCGACGGCGGCGTGGCTCAACAGGCCCTCGGCATGCTCGAACTCGCCGCCGCGATAGGCGACGGCGGCGCGGCCGAGGTAGGCGCTGGCCGCCGCGGGGCCCTCGCCCCAGCCGTGGCGCTCGGCGACCGCGACGGCCTGCGTGCTGAGCTCCTTCGCGCGGGTGAGCTCGCCGCGCAGGAGGTGCACGATCGCGAGTTGCGCGAGGCAGTCGAGGGCGATCTGCTCGTGGTGATGCTCGGTAGCGAGCGCGAGCGCCTCCTGCAGTGGCGCCGCCGCGCTATCGCCGGCGCCGGACCACAGACGTGCTGCGCCGAGATTCGCCAGGGCGAAGCTGCGCAGCGAGGCCCAGTCGGGACGGGCGCGGGTGCGGGCGACCTCGCCGAGCTCTTCGCTCAGACGCTCCGCATCGGCGCTGCGCGTCAGCAGGCGCGCTTCGTGCAACGCGACCGCCGCGATGCTCAGGTCGAGCAACTCACGCTCGTGCGGCGCCAGCGCGGAGCGCGCGCTGCGGGCGATCGCGAGGTGCTGCGCGGCGCTCTCCAGATCGCCGTCCTGCAGGCGACTGCCGGCGAACGCGGCCGCAAGGCGCGGGTCGGCGGTGACGATCTCGGAAGGGACCTGCGCCATCGGGACGCGCATCGCCGCGGAGCGTCCCTGCAGGAACAACTCGAGCCAGTTCTCGACGATCAGGTCACCGGCCTGCTCCCAGTCCTTGCCCGCGAGCGCGTGGCGGACGGCCGGCATCGTCTGTCCCTGCTCCGCGTACCAGCGCGCCGCGCGCCGATGCAGGAAGGGCTCCTCCTCGGGATGGGCGTGGTGCAGATGGGCGCGCAGGAGCTCCCGGAAGAGGGGGTGAAAGCGATACCAGCGCCCATGATCGTCGAGGTCCGCCGGGTGCACCGGCGCGCCGCTGTGCTCGAGCGCCGCGAGCGCCGAGGCGCCGCTGTCCAGGCCGGTGAGGGCATCGGCGAGCTCGGGGTTGACGGCGTCGGGCACGCAGGTGCGCAGCATGAACTCGCGGCGGTCCTCGGGGAGGTGCGTGAGCACCTCCGATACGAGATAGTCGGCGACCGCGCGGTCGGTGCCCGAAAGGTCCGCCAGGAAGCGGGCGGGCGCGGGATGGCCGTGTAGCGAGAGCGCTGCCAGGCGCAGCGCGGCGGCCCAGCCCTCGGTGCGCGTCCACAGCAGCTCGATGTCGGCGTCGGAGAGCGTCAGCTCGAGCTGACGGCAGAGCTCGGCGGTCTCCTGCAGGTCGAAGGCGAGATCGCCGATGCGCAGCTCGGTGAGCCCCCCGCCGACGCGCAGCCGCTCGATCGGAAGGGTCGGGTCGGCGCGTCCCGCGAGCACGAGACGCAACTGCTCGGGGGCGTGGCGCACGAGGAAGTCGATCGTCGCGGTCGCCTGCGGGCTGGTCAGCTCGTGGATCTCGTCGAGCACCACCACCACCGGGCTGCGCAGCTCCGCGAGGGCGTTGACGAGGAGCGGCATGAAGCGCTCCGTGCGCGCGCCCACCGGCGCCGTCAGTCCCGCCAGGAGATCGCCCGGCGTGCTCACGCCCGACTCGCGTAGCGCGCTGAGCAGGTCGGCGATCAGCCGCGATGCGTCGTTGTCGTCGGCGTCGAGCGAGAGCCAGCAGGGCGCGCCGGGCAGCCGGCGGGTTTGAATCCAAGAGGAGAGCAGGACGGTCTTGCCGGACCCCGCGGGCGCGCAGAGCAGCACCAAGCGCTCTTCGACTCCGCCGTCGAGGATCTCGAGCAGTCGCTTGCGCAGGACCAGGTGCCGGGGCGCGGGGGGTACTCGCAGCTTGGTCGCCACGGTGGGGACGCGCGTAGTAGCGGACGGTGCGCGGAGCATCCGCTAAAGATGATGCAGGCCTCCGCTCTTGTGCGCATGCGTACTTAACCGTAAACGTGCTACGGAATTCTGTTGTTCTGTATGTACAATCGAAATTAGAACTTTGTCCATTTGGAGTTTGGGTTCGTCAGCGCGAGGGTATGGCAGTGGGGGGGGATGGGTTTTGCATTTCACGGCTTGCGCCGTGCCGTTCGTTGATGGTTGAATGGATGCCGGGTAGGCGGATTCTGGACGGATGGACGGCTTGAGTTGGACTGAGCAGCGGCATGTAGTACTCCTATGCGCTACGCGCGCCCGATCCGCTCGAGCCGCGTCGCGACCGAAGCGATTGGTGACCGACGGATGAATGCTCCGCAGCCGGACCTCGACGCTCTGCTGGGGGACGTCGACTCCTTACGCGTCGCCCCGGGCACGCGGACGCGCGAGGTCAGCCGCGAGGCGCGCGCGGCGCTGGGCACCGCGGCGACGCGTGCGTTGCCCTCGTTGGGGGCGCTGACCGAGCAGATTCGCGTGCGTCTGCTGGAAAGCTGGCCCGAGTTCGCCCAGACCGCGGGGTTGGAGCGCGAACTTTGCCTCACGATCGAGACCAACGTGCGGCGATTCTTCGGGCGCGTCGTCGCGAGCGATTCCAACGAGACACTCAGCGCGCCCGGCGAGGCGCTCGGTTTTGCGATCTCCGTGCAGCACCACGGGATCGACACCGCAGCGTTGATCCAGGCCTATCGCGTGGGCCAGAACATCGCGTGGTCGTGGTGGATGGAGCATCTCGCGCGCGAAGTCGCCGATCACGAGCTGCTGCTCGAAGCGATCGAGCGCTCCTCGGAGCGGATGTTCGCGTACGTCGATGCGGTGGTCGCGGAGCAGGTGCGAATGTGGGAGCGCGAGCGCGAGCGCTGGTCGGGCCGGCTGACGGTGCAGCGCGCCGAGGCGGTGCGGACGGTGATCGAGGGGGAGGCCCCCGGGTCGGAGAAGGCGCTGCGCAGCCTCGGTTATTCGCTCGAGCGCGAGCTCGTGGCGGGAGCTCTGTGGGAGGCGCCACCGGCGGCTCCCTCGCAGGCCGCGCGGCGGATGAGCCGTCTCGAGCTGACCGCCGGTGCGATTGCGGGAGCCGTCGGAATCGAGCGCACGCTGATCGTCCCGGCCGATGCGAGCTGCATGTGGGCGTGGTTCGCGATCGACCGACGGTTCGACCTCGACACGCTCGTGCGCGTTGCCGGCGAGCAACTACGCGAAGGGCAGTGCCTGGCGCTCGGCATTCCGGGCAGTGGCCTCGAGGCCTTCCGCGGCGGCCACCGCCAGGCGCTGCGGGCCCGACGCTTCGTGGAGCTCTCGCAGGCAGAGCGTGGGGTGATCCGCTTCGACGAGGTGGAGACGCTGTGCGTGATGAGCGAGGATCCCGAGCTGCTGGCCGACTTCGTGGAGCGCAAGCTCGGCGCGCTCGCCGCGAGGAGCCCCGGCGCGCGGCGGCTGCGCGAGACGCTGCTCGTGTGGCTGCGCGAGGGTGGCAACGTCAGCCGTGCCGCGGAATGCCTGCGGACCCACAAGAACACCGTGCGCAACCGCGTTCAGCGTGCCGAGGAGCTCGTCGGCCGGCCGCTGGAGGAGGATCGGCTCGGGCTGGAGCTGGCGCTGACGATGGTGCAGCGCGTCGGCGCGCACGACGGCGCCGCGTAGGCGCACGACGGCGCCGCGTAGGTGCACGACGGCGCCGCGTAGGTGCACGACGGCGCCGCGTAGGTCGCGCTCAGATTCCCTGTCCCGGCAGGAACTCGTTCGTGAAGGGCGGCAGCCCGGTCACGTCGGGATCTTGGCGGAGCAGGCCGCGCTGGAGCATCCAGCGCCCGAACGCCGCCCACTGCGTGGGGTCCTGGTAGCCGTAGGGCTTGCCGGTTTCGGTCGGCAGCGCCGCGGGCAGCGTGCGCTGAATCGAGTCCAGCTGGAGCTTGGGTTCGAGGCTGGGGTTGGCGGCCTGCACGAGCTTCGCAGCGGCCGCGGGGTCGGCGCGCACCGCGTGCTCACCGCGCGTGAGGGCCTGGAGGAAGGCGCGCAGATCGACGCCGTCGGTATGCGCCTCGCCTTCGCGCACGACCAGCACGAGATCGTTGTAGTTCGGCACGCCCGCTTCGTTGACGGGGATCACGAGGGGGTGCTTGTGCAGGAGCTGGAGCTGGAGGGCCTCGTAGTTCCAGAAACCGCCGAGTGTCGCGGCGACCTTCCCGGAGAGCATCGCCGGCACGAGGTTGTAGCCGACGTTCACTTCCTGGACCCGCGACGGACTCACTCCGGCGCTCTGCAGCGCCGTGCGCAGCTCGGCCGCCTGGTAGGCGATGCCCGCGGTTCCCACGCGCTTGCCCGCGAGATCCTTGACGCTGCTCACGTGCTGGCCGGGCAGCGCGATGATCGACGTCAGCGGGCGCTGCACGAGCGCCGCGATCGAGACCAGCTTGAGACCCTCGTCGCGCGCGAGCAGGAGCTCGGGCTCGTAGGAGATCGCCATATCGACCTTGCCCGCCGCGAGCTGCTTCAGCGGTTCGGCGGTTTCGGAGGGCACGACCGGCTGCACGTCGAGGCCGACCGCGCGGAAGTCACCGTGCGCGATCGCGGAGTACAGCGCCGCGTGGTCGGCGTTGGGAAACCAGTCGAGCATCACCGTGAAGGGCTTCGTGCCCCGCGCCGCGGTGACGTCCTGCTTGGCGCCGCACGCGGAGAGCAGCGCGGCGCACAGCACGAGGACAGTCGCCGTCAACGCCGTCGCGCGCCGGCGGCCGCGCCACCCCCGACGCGAGGAGGGCGCGCCGTGCCGGGCGGCACCGAGCCGGTCGGTCTGCGGGGCGGGGCGAGGCGAGCGGGGCGGCACGGTCAAGGTCGGTCTCCTGTCGGTTGGGTGGTCCACGGCGCGAGCTTGCGCTCGGCGAAGGTCAGGGTGTAGAAGCAGGCAATCGCGAATAGGCACAACACGACCGCGGCGGCCCACGCGCGGGGGGTCTGCAGCGCGCTCTCGTCGGTGACGATCTCGCGCCCGAGCCCGCCGTAGGGCCCGATCGTCGCGGTCTGGGCCTCGGCGATGAAGGCCGCGATCACGCCCACGGCGACCGCGATCCGCGCGCCGCTGAGCGCGGCGGGTAGCGCCGCGGGCAGCTCGGCGAAGCGGAATGCCTGCCAGCGTGAGGCGTCGAGCGTGCGCAGCAGCTTGACCTGGTCGCGATCGACCGCGGCGAGGCCGTCAACGGTCGTCACGAGCACCGGGAAGAAGCAGATCAGCGCGATCACGATCAGCTTCGGGAAGATCCCAAAGCCCCACCAGAACACGAGCAGCGGCGCGAGCACCGCGATCGGCACCGCCTGCGAGCCGACCGCGGGCGGATAGAGCGCGCGGCGCAGCGGGCGCCAGAGGTGGATCGCGACCGCGATCGCAAAGCCGCTGACCAGCGAGAGCCCCAGCCCCAGCAGGACCTCCTTGGCGGTGATCGCGAAGTTCTTCCACAGCAGCCCCGTGTTCCCCGCGAGCGTCGTCGCGATTGCGTGGGGGGCGGGCAGCAGCGACGGTTCCACTCCGCCGAGGTCCGCGTAGAGCTCCCAGGCCCCCAGCAGCGCCGCGACGAGCAGCAGCGCCGGCAGCGCGCTCACGATCCGGCCTCTCACGCGCGATCCCCAAGCCCCAGTGCGATCAGGGCCTGCTCGCGCATTGCCACGACCCGCGCGTCCGTCCGCGCACGCGGGCGCGGCAGCGCGACCTCGATCTCGGCGATGACGCGGCCGGGTCGCGCGCAGAGCACGACGAGGCGGTCGGCGAGCAGCACGGCCTCCTCGACGTCGTGCGTGACGAGCACGACGGTGCGCGGCTCGCGCGCGAGCGCTCGCGCGAGCCAGCTCTGCATCTCGGCGCGCGTGATCGCGTCGAGCGCGCCGAATGGCTCGTCGAGACAGAGCACGGGCTTCTCCGAGAGCAGCGTGCGCAGGAACGCGACGCGCTGGCGCATCCCGCCGGAGAGCTCGTGCGGGCGCGCGTCCTCGAAGCCGGCGAGGCCGAGCTCCGCGAACAGCGCCGCCGCGCAGGCGCGGGCCTGCGCGCGGGGTCGCCGCGCGATGCGCAGCGCGAGCGCGGCGTTCTCGAGCGCGCTCAGCCACGGCAGCAGCAGGTCGCGCTGGGGCATCAGCGCGGCGGGCGCGCTGCGCACGGTGCCGACGTCAGGGGCCTGCAGGCCGCAGATCAGCTCGAGCAGCGTCGTCTTGCCGCAGCCGCTCGGGCCGACGACCGCGACCAGCTCGCCGCGCGCGGCACGCAGCGAAACGCGCGCGAGCGCGTGCACGGCGCCGCGATCCTGGTAGGTCCGGCTAACGGCGCTCACGCTCACACTCACGTCGCTCCCTCCGCGGGCATTACCCCACAGGTTCAAAGGGTCGGCGCCGGGGAATCGCTTCCGGTGCGCCATCTCAGCCGGCCTGCCCGCCAGCCCCCCTGGTGTCTTGCGTCTGTGCGAGCAATGCTAGCTCGGGTCGCTCAGCTCTGTGCTGGCAAAGACAGCTCGGGTCGCGCGAGGGCGCGCACGAAGTCCTCGAGCTGCGCGGTGGTCCAGCACTCGAACGCGGTGCAGTGCTGCTCGTAGGCGGCGATCACGGAGTCGCCGTAGTTCCAGTAGAGGCGCGGCTCGGGGTTCAGCCAGAAGGTGCGCCCGGCGCGCGCGGCGACGGCGGCGAACAGGTCGGCGCGGGGGTCGCGGCCGTTGGTGCGCGCGTCGCCGAGGACGATCACGGTCGCGCGCGGGCTCAGCTCGTCGCCGATCTGCGCGAGCAGCTCCGACCAGACGCGTCCGTAGTCGGTGTAGCCGGAGATGTCGGCGACGCCGGCGTCGCTGGAGATGCGTTCGTTGACGGCCTTGAAGTCGCGCTCGCGTTCGAAGATGTCGGTGATCTCGCTGATGCGCTCGATGAACACGAACGAGCGCATCTTGCGAAACGAGTCGTGCAGCGCGTGCAGCACGGAGAGGAAGAAGACCGAGGCGGAGGTGACGCTGGTGGAGACGTCGCAGAGCACGTAGATCTCGGGGCGGCGCGGGCGGCGCGGGCGGTACTTGAGCACGACCGGCACGCCGCCGGTCTGCAGCGAGGCGCGCATCGTGCGGCGCACGTCGACGTGCGCGTGGTGGCGGTGCCCGCGCGTCTGGTGCCCGCGCGTGGCCAGGCGCCGGCGCAGCTGCGCGACGACGCGGTGGACCGCGGCGAGGTCCGCCAGCGGCCCGGCGGGGAGCGCGCGGTCGAGCTCGCCGAGCGGCCGCGCGGGCGGCAGCGTGCCGGTGCGCTGGACCTGTGCGCGCTCGAGCTCGCGGCGCAGCAGCGCCTCGAAGCGCCGCAGCGACTCGCGCGGCAGGCCCTCGCGGCGCGGGTCCTCGGGGGGCAGCTCGGGCTGGGGCTCGGCGCGCAGGCCGAGCGAGCGGCGGATGCGCTGGACGTCGACGCCGACGACCCCCGAGCCCTCCTGGCGGCGCCCGAACGCGGCGATCGCGAGGCGTGCGAGGTCGCGCATCGCGCCCTCCGAGCCGTCGCGCAGCGCGGCGGCGATCTGGCGGCGCAGCGCCTCGAGCTGTTCGTCGGTCAGCTCCTGCAGGTCGAGCTCGCCCTCGCTGCCGTCGCCGCCGTCCTCGCCGAGCGACTCGCGGATGCCCTCGCCGGCCGCGGCGAGCTCGACGGCGCGGAAGAAGAAGCGGTCGAAGACGAGCTCGAACACGCGGCGGTCCTCCTGGCTCTTGGCGAGCGTCGCGGCAAGCGCCTCGCGGAAGTCGCGCTGCTCGGTCCACGCGATCTCGCGCAGCACCGCGAACGCGTCGAGCAGCTCGGAGGTGCCGACCGCGACGCCCTCGCGGCGCAGCTCCTCGCCGAGCTCGAGCAGGTGCGCCGCGAGGCCGCCCTCATTCCGGTTTGCCCGGCTGTTCATTCCGGTTTACCCCGCTTTGTATTCCGGATTGGCCGGGGTTTCATTCCGGTTTACCCGGCTTTCTATTCCGGTTTGCCCGGGGTTTCATTCCGGTTTACCCGGCTTTCTATTCCGGTTTGCCCGGGATTTCATTCCGTTCTGCCCGGATCTTCGTTCCGGTCTGCCCGGCTTCTAATTCCGGTTTGCCCGGCTAGAATCTCGGTATGGCCAGCGCTGCACCGATTCCCCGTCACGCTTCGGCGAGAATCATCGAGGCCTTGGCGGATACGCGGATTGTGACCGTCGAAGGGCCCCGTCAGGCGGGTAAATCGACGCTGTGCGCGACGATCGCAGCCGCGCACGGAATGCGCGCGGTGACTCTCGACGATGCGGCTGCACGCCGCGCGGCGAACGACGACCCTTCCGGATTTCTCGCCGGGCTCGGCGAGCGCGCGTTCATCGACGAGTTGCAGCGCGCACCGGAGCTCGTGCTTGCGCTCAAGGCGGAGGTGGACCGCGATCCGCGGCCGGGACGGTACTTGGTCAGCGGATCGGTCAATCTGCTGCTCGCTCCCAGGATCGGCGATTCGCTGGCGGGACGGGTGGAGCGCGTCCCCTTGCGCCCCTTCGCGCAGTCCGAGCTCGAGCGCAGCGGTGTGCCGGCTTGGCTTGACGCGCTGTGGCGGGGCGGGCGCCCACCGTACATCGAGACCGCGGCCGTTGGTCGCTCGGCACATGCCGAGCGGATCGTGAAGGGAGGGTTCCCGCCGGTTGTTGCGCGCAGTGCTCGGCGCGGCGACCGCTGGCTGGAGGACTACCTCGCGGCGCTCGCGACGCGGGACGTCCCCGATCTCGCGGATATCCGCCGGCCGGACCTGCTGCCGGTGCTGTTGCGCCATCTCGCGAGCGGATCGGGATCGCTGGTCGCGCTGCGCCCGATCGCCCAGGCATTGGCGGTAGACGAAAAGACGGTTCGCACCTACGTGCGGCTGTTGGAGCTGCTGCATCTCGTCGTCAGGGTACCTGCGTGGACGCCCGGCCTGGCAGCGCGGGCGGTGAGGGCGCCGCGGACAGTGATCGAGGACTCGGGGCTGCTGGCTCACCTGCTGGACGCCGATCCCGAGCGCATCGCGGCGGACGACACGATCACCGGCCTTGCGTATGAGTCGTGGGTGATGATGGAGCTGGCTCGCCTGCTGCCGCACACCGAGGTCGCGCCGGCGATGCGGCACTGGCGTAGCCGTCACGGCGAGGAGGTGGATGTCGTTCTCGAAGACCGTGGGGGTCGCGTGATCGCGATCGAGATCAAGGCCGGCGCGTCGCCCGGGCACGGCGATTTCAGGGGGCTCCGACAGTTCCGTGAGCTCACCGGCGAGCGCTTCGCAGCTGGTTTGGTGCTGTGCACGACCCGTCAGACGATCCCCGTCGGCGCGCGCATGTGGGCTGTGCCGATCGAGGCGCTGTGGGCTGCATAGAGCGCGAGGCCCTCAGCCGGCATCGCCGGCGGTCGCGCGGAGCTTGACGCCGACGCGCTCGGCGACGAGGTCCATGTCGGTGCGGTGCTTGACGATCACGGAGAGGGTCTCGGTGAGGGTGTCGGCGTCGATGTCCTGGGCGCCGAGCAGCAGCAGCGCGCGGGCCCAGTCGATCGACTCGGCGATCGAGGGGGGCTTCTTGAGGTCGAGCTCGCGGACCATGCCGACGATCTCGACGAGGCAACGGGCGATCGTGGCGGGCAGCTCGGGCGCGTGCAGGCGCACGATCGCGAGCTCGTGCTCGAGCTCGGGGTAGTCGAGCCAGAGGTAGAGGCAGCGGCGCTTGAGCGCCTCGGTGAGCTCGCGCGAGTTGTTGGAGGTGAGCAGCACGACGGGGTGGGTGCGCGACTCGACGCGGCCGAGCTCGGGGATCGAGATCTGGAAGTCGGAGAGGACCTCGAGCAGCATCGCCTCGAACTCCTGGTCGGTCTTGTCGATCTCGTCGATCAGCAGCACGACGGGCTGCTCGGAGGCGATCGCGCTCATCAGGGGGCGCGCGAGCAGGAAGTCCTCGCCGAAGATGTCCTCCTGGACCTCGCTCCAGCCGGCCTCGCCGCCCTGGGCCTGGATGCGCAGGAGCTGCTTGCGGTAGTTCCACTCGTAGAGGGCCTTGGCCTCGTCGAGGCCCTCGTAGCACTGCAGCCGCACGAGCTCGCGCCCGAGGTAGCGCGCGAGCGCCTTCGCGAGCTCGGTCTTGCCGACGCCGGCGGGCCCCTCGACGAGGATCGGCTTGCCGAGCTTGGTCGCGAGGAAGGCCACGAGTGCGGTCGACGCGCCGGGCAGGTAGCCGGCGGCGCGCAGCCCGTCGGCGACGTCGGCGGCGCTCGCGGGGGGCGGGGGGGCGGAGCCGGTCAGCGGAAGCGGTGTCGGGGCGGCGCCGGTCGGCGGAGGTGTCGGAGTGGGGGGCATCGCCGGGGGGATGATAGGCCCGCAAGCGGGGCGCTTGTGTGTGGCAGTCTGCCTGGCGTGCTGTACGTGCTGCGGCAGTGGTGCGAAGAAACGCCGCTCAGGCCGAACGTGTGGGCAGCCAGGGAGCGCTTTGCAGCCGTTCGTCGACCGTCAGTAGGGTCAGCTCGTAGACGATCGCGGTCGCTGCGAGGAAGCGGTCGGCGGGGTCGCGATGCGGGAGCTCGAGCTCGCAGCTGGTGACCGCGACCTCAGACGTCAGCGCTGCCTCGTGCAGGGGGAGGTGCTTGCGGGCCTCCTGCGCCCATCGTCGGAGACCGCCGTCGAGCTGGATGCGGTCGCGGCTTGCCAGCACGCCGATCTCCCAGACCGAGATCGGGGAGATCCATAGCCTGCCGGATGCGGCGCGGATGGTTGTGCGCAGCCCCCGTGGTAGGCGTTTGGAGCCGATGAGGTACCAGAACCAGATATGGGTATCTAGGAGGTACTGCGCGTCTGATGGATCTCCATCGCCTGGGCGCGGTGGGCTCAGCGCAGTGCCTCCCAATCGTTTTCGGGGAGTGGCGCCAGGATGTCCTCGAGCTCGACGGCCATGCCCTGCAGCGCGCCGAAGGCGTCCTCGTCGGTCTCGGGCGGCGGTGGGGGAACCACTTGGGCGATCGGCACCCCCCGCCTCGTGACGAGTAGCGGCCGACCTGTGCGGCGAACGCGCTCGATCGCTGCTAGGCACGTGACCTTGAACCGAGAGATGGGAAGCGTATCCATTCCGCTAATCGTACCATGGTCATCGCCTATGGTCCATTCGGAGGCTCTGCAGCCCACGCGGTCTCCTGGGGCGCTTGCCGGCGTCGGCGCGCCTATGTCATCAGTGGTGGGTCCGCGCCTAGTAGGCAACGGACTACTCAAGGCGGCGCGTAGGTGCCGCCGGCCACCGCGCGCCTGCACAGCTACTCGCTATCAGGCGAATCGTCGAACGAAAGCTGCTCCGCGCGAGCGGGGATCGGGGTGCGCTGGTCCGGTTCGGACAACGAAGGTGACGGCGGGTAGCGAGGACGCTCTCGGGCAACATCGGGCGCGGTATCCGCGGGTCGCTCCCGCGCGGCCGCCGGCGCCGCGCTCGCGGGTGGGGTGGGCGCGGGCAGGGCGACGGTCGCGTCCTCATCGGGGAGGAGCGTCCGCGGAAGCTCGTCGCGAGGCATCGCAGGCTCCCGGCGCGTGGCGGCGGCGCGCGGTGCGGTCGACTCGCGGCGCTCCCCGCGTGGCCGGTGTCGCACCACTGGCGGCTCGGGCCGCGCGCCCGCGCGTATGCGTGAGCCGGCGTACGCCAGCACCCCGGCGGCGGCGAGCGCGAAGAAGATGCCCCACTGGATGCCGACGTTCGCGGCGACGCCGTGCTGGGCGATGCCGGGCTTGTCGAAGAGGCGCAGCACGAGCAGCAGCGCGGTCCAGATGCCGGCGGCGAAGATGACCGCGCCGTCGCCCCCGGGGAGCTGGAAGCTGCGGCCCTCGGCGCGCACAAAGAGCAGCACGAGCACGGCGATCGCGACGAGCAGCACGGCGGCCTCGACGAACGAGAAGACCGCGAACGCGTTCAGGTTGCGGCTGACGAGCGGCTCGCTCTTGGCGGCGCTGACGACCGCGTTCTGCTGGTACCACGGCAGCAGCATCGTCGCGAACAGCGCCAGCGCCGCGCCTGCGGCCAGGCGCCGGTCGCGGTCGAGGACGCTCCAGGCGTGGACGATCCGCGGCCCGGTCGAGCGGGGTCCCTGCTCCCCCTCCGGGGACGATGCGGCGCCGTCGCGCGGGTGACGGGCTTCGCTCGGCACACCCTCGATTGTACGGGGCGCCTCGCGCGTGCTCGAAGCGCTGCGGATGCTCGGCGCTGTCAGCCGCGGTGCGCGCGCAGGACGATCGTCCCGGTCGTGCTCGCGCTGTTACCGGCGAGGTCGACGGCGTGGAGCGTGACGGCGTAGGCGCCGGCCTTGGTCGGCGTGATCCACAGCAGGCGCGGCTTGCCGCCTTCGACGAGCGCGCTGTTGCTCCACACGAGATGCCCGCCGCGGCTGACGCTGAGGCTGACGGTCGCGACCTTCGAGAGCAAGAGCTGCACCCCGCCGCGCGCGCCCGCGGGCAGCGTGCGCGTCAGCAGCGCGATCGCGGGCGGTGTGTGCAGGTCGCTCGTGAAGCGCTGCGCCGTCGAGCAGTAGATCGCGTCGCCGGGGATCGCGGCGCTCGCCTGTGCCGCGCCGGCTGTGGCTCCCACCCGCGCGGCTGTGGCGGCTGTGGCGCCCGTCGTGGTGGTCGTTGTTGTCGGCGGCGCGGTCGTGGTGCCCGTCGGCGTGGTCGCGGCCGGTGGCGGAGCTGGCGCTTTCGGCGCCGCGGGGACCGGCGGGCCTTCGTCGGTGCGCGTGCAGAGGTCCTGCAGGAATTCGGCAAGCAGCTCGTGATAGTTGAGGTTCGATTCGGTGTACTGGTCGTACTTCGACCAGGCGCCGGTGTCGTAGGCGGGGACTTCGCTGCGGGCGGCGGCGTCGCCGGCTTCGAATAACTGTCGCCCGAGCGGGTCGCCGGTCAGCTTGGCGTAGTCGTAGAGTCCGTTGAGCGACTGGATGAAGCCGTTGAGGATGCGGTCGCTGGGGGCGTAGGTGTACTCGGCGTAGCGCGCCCCGGCGGGGGTCGCGACGCGTACGCCGACCGGCGGCGGGGTCTGGAACAGGCCGAGCGCCTGCTGGGCGGCGGTGAGGTAGGCAGGCGTCTTCAGGCGCGAGTACGCGCGCGCGAGCGCCTGCAGCGCGGTCCCCTGCGAGAGCCCGCTCGTCCACGGCGGCGCGCCGCCGTCGAAGTGGAACATGTACTCCCACGCGATCCCACCGGCACGCTGCGTGGCGAGCGGAATGACTTCGTTCAGCACTTCCTGCAGCTGCGTGTTCTCGTGCCCCTGCAGGTAATAGCCGTTGGCCTCGCCGAAGGTCGCGAGCCACTGGATCTCGATGCCCTGTCCGGGGTAGTACTCCCACACGATGCGGCTCCCGGGGATGCTCACGCGCTGGTCGGCGCCGAGCAGCGGTTGGTTGGCCCACCACTGGAGGTTGCGTTCGAGCGTGAGGAACAGCGCGGGCAGGCGCGAGGGGATGAACGCGCCGGCGGCCGCGATCTGCTGAACGTTCGCGAGCACGGCCCCGAGTTCGGCGCGGCGCGTCCCGCTGAGCTTCGCGAGCGTGCTCGTGGCGCGGGTGTACGTGGAGGCGTACTGCGCGTAGAGCGTCGCGCTCAGCGTGCCGCTGCGCTGCAGGCCTTGCAGAGCGCTCGCGACCGTCGGCTTGGCGGGCGCGCGTTTGGCGGGGGCGGCGCGCTTGGCGTCGGCCGACGCAGGCACGAGCAGCAAGGTGAGCGCGAGCGCCCCCGCAACCAGCAGCCGGGAGCGCGCGCCGAGAGTTCGAGGGCGCACCGCGCCGATGCTACGGGCAGGCCTCGCGGGGGCTGCAGGAGCGCTTGCAGCCGTGCGTGTCCGGAGCGGGGGCACACCTTGGAAACCCGCGCGAGCAGCGACGGTTGCGGCAATTCCATCGCAGTTGGCCGGTAGCCTCGCCGCTCAATGCCTGCCGCTATACCGACTCCTGTCGTCGGACTACCACTCCCACGCGCTACCGATGCCCATATGACGCCCGAGAAGCTGAGCTGGATTCTGGCCGAGCATGGCCATGGGCGAGAATGGGCGCGGGTCTTCCACATCGGAGTCGAGGATACGGAGCGCCTTTGGAGCGCGATTGCGCAAGCCGCGCTCGCTGCGCCCATCTCTAGAGTCATCGATCGGGGCGAGCACGGCACCGTGTGCGGCGTAGCCTTTCAGCTTGTGCTTGACGGCCGTGCGGCCACCGTGACCACAGCGTGGCATTACGCTGCGCGGGGTCACGCGCCGCGGTTGGTAACCGCCTACCCGTCCCTCTAACATGAGCTTTGTGCCAGCCATACGCGAGATTGCGACTCTTGATCTGGTCGAGCTGACCGCGCCGAGCGACGGAATACCGGCCGGCGCTCGGGGAGGTGTGCTCGAGTTGCGCGACGATGACACGGCGATGGTCGAGATCACGTCGCTTCCGCTCGACTCCGCGGAGCGGATCGTCTTTGTGCCGCTCGCCCGGCTGCGTCGCGTGGACTGATTCGCTCCGCGAGGGCTCGCGACTACTGCGCGCTCAGGGGTTGAGCTCGGCGAGGGTGCGGGCGACCTCGGCGTCGACGTCGAGCGCGGGTTGGCCCTGGCGGCGGCGGCGTTCGTTGCGCGCCACGACGAGCTGGCGGACCTCGAGCGTGAGCCCGCTGTCGTGGGAGGCGCCGCCCGCGCCACTTGCGCCGGAGCCGAATGGATCGGCTTGCTCGAGCCGCGCGAGCTCGGCGTCGATGTCGAGGGGGTGCTCGCCGCGGCGCACGAGGCGGTCGCTGCGGGCCTGCAGCATCTGGCGGATCTCGCTCTCGCGCTCGTCGTGGCGGGGGGGAGGGCTCTCCGCGGCCCCGCCGAGCCCCGCGCCGGCGTAGGGTTCGCCGGCGCTGTGGCCCGCGGATCGGTCCTCGCCGAGCGTGAGGCCGCCTTGTCCGATCTGGTCGTAGAGGTTGCTGCTGCGGGTGAGCATCGAGAGCACGCCCAGCAGGACGAACAGCGCGATAGCGCCAAACATCACGATCGGGAATAGGGCCTGCATGATGTGATTGTGGCGCACTGGGCGGGATCGAGCTCGGTCAGCGCGCGCTCGATCTCGGGCTCGAGGTCCAAGGCGGCGAGCCCTTGGCGCACGCGGCGCTCGTTGCGCGCGATCACGAGCTGGCGCACCTCTTCGACGAGGGCCTCGTCGCGGGGGTCGCCGCGGGTGGCGTCGAGGCGCTCGAGCCTGCTCAGCTCGGCGTCGATGTCGAGCGGCGCGTGCCCGCCGCGCACGAGGCGGTCGTTGCGGGCCTGCAGCATCTGGCGGACCTCGCGCTCGCGCTCGGCGCGGTTGGTGGCCTGCGCGAGCGAGTGCCCGTGCAGCTCGCCGTCGCGGCTCTCTTCGCTGCCGCCGCAGAGGCCGCCCTGCCCGATCTGGTCGTAGAGATTGGGGCGCATGAGCATCGAGAGGACGCCCGCGACGACGTAGACGGCGGTCGTGCCGTAGAGGACGAGCGGCAGGACCGTCTCGTTCTGCATGCGGAAATTCTCGCGGACAGCGCCGCGCGGTGTCGGCTCCTCGAACATCGGTTATGAAAAAACGCGTTCGTTCCAATCGGAATGATTCCGCGCGGAAGGAACTCAAAAAAATGTCATCAAGATCCGTGCACCTCCCGTCTGGCGCGAGCCGCGACGCCGCCGCGCTTGTCGCGGGCCACTCGCTCCGCTACCCTGAGGCCCGGCAAGGATTGACTGACCAGTCAATCTATTTTTCGCGCAGGGCGGCGCGCGACCCGTGTTCGGTGCACGCGACAGTCCGCCCCGGCGCCAGTCCGAGGAGATTTGCGACAGACATGGTTGATTTCACGCTGACCGACGAGCAGAAGAACCTGCGCGAATTGGCCCACGACTTCGCGGAGAAGGAGATCCGCCCGGTCGCGTGGGAGTACGACAAGGAGGGCACGTGGCCGCAGGAGATCCTGCAGAAGGCGTGGGAGGTGGGGCTGATGAACACCCACATCCCCGAGGAGTACGGCGGCCCGGGCCTCGGCTACCTCGACGGGTGCCTGATCGAGGAGGAGCTCTCGTGGGGCTGCTCCGGCATCCAGACGTCGCTTGGCTGCAACGGACTGGCGACCGCGCCGATCGTGCTGGGCGGCTCGGAGGAGGTCAAGAAGAGGTACCTGGGTGCGATCACCGAGGAGCTGAAACTGGTCTCGTTCTGCCTGACCGAGCCCGACGCGGGCTCCGACGTCTCAGGTATGCGCACCTCGGCGGTCAAGCAGGGCGACAAGTACATCCTCAACGGCTCGAAGTGCTTCATCACCAACGGGGGGCACGCGGACTACTTCACGGTCTACGCGAAGACCGACAAGGAGGCCGGGCACCGCGGCATCTCGGCGTTCGTGGTCGAGCGCGAGTGGGGGGTGCAGGTCGACAAGAAGGAGGACAAGCTCGGCCAGCGCGCGTCGAACACCGCGACGATCTCCTTCAACGACGTGGAGGTGCCCGCGGAGAACCTGCTGGGCGAGGAAAACAAGGGCTTCAAGCTGGCGATGATGACGCTCGACCGCACGCGCCCCGGTGTCGCGGCGATGGCGACGGGGATCGCGCGCGCCGCGTTCGAGTTCGCGACCGCCTACTCCAAGGAACGCGTCCAGTTCGGCGTGCCGATCGCGATGCACCAGGCGATCCAGTTCATGATCGCCGACATGGCCACCGAGATCGAAGCCGCGCGGCTACTGACGTGGAAGTCCGCCTGCATGCTGGATAACGGCGAACGCAACACGCTCGTCTCCTCGCACGCCAAGCGCTTCGCGGCCGACACCGCGATGAAGGTCGCCACCGACGCCGTGCAGGTCTACGGCGGCTACGGCTTCATCAAGGACTACCCCGTCGAGAAGCTCTTCCGCGACGCGAAGATCATGCAGCTCTACGAGGGCACCTCGCAGATTCAGCGCCTCGTGATCGCCCGCGAGACGCTGCTGCCGCGGCGTGTGGAGGAGCCGGCGGCCGCCGTCGCGTAGAGACCGCGGCCCGCGGGATCGCACTTCGCGACCCCGCGGGGCCGGCCTCCGGCCGGCCGATCATCCTGGAGATCAGCGGATGAACAGCGGCGAGCTGTAGTTCGAGGTCTGCGCGCCGTTGGTGACCTTCACGAAGATGCGATACAGCGCGTGGCGCTTGACGTGGATCGTGCGGCTGAAGCTCGAGCTGGTCGCGCTCATGTGGCGCACGATCGTGCCCGAGACGAGCACGTTGCGCCCGCCGATCACGCGCATGATCGCGACCTGCATGCCTTCCACCGCGGGCGTCACGGTGCCGTAGATGCGCGCGTAGTGGCGCCGGTGCGCGCGGCCGACGTGCGCGCTCACCTGCACCGCCACACCCTCGATTGCGATCGGGCTGACGACGGCCGGATTGGTCGTCGTGATCACCCGGAACTGCGTCGCCTGTGCGAGGCCCACCACCGGGAACGAGAAGCCGCCCGTCGCGTTCGTGAGCTCGGGGTTGCCGACATCCGCGAAGCCCGCCGTGTAAGGGAATGGGTTCTGCTGCAGCACGACCGCGCGCCCCGCGTTGCCGGTGCCCGAGAGCGTGCCCTGAACCGTCGCGGTCGAGCCGAACACGGTCGGATTGGGAGCCACGAGGATCGCCAGCGAGAGCGGGACCTTCGTCGTCGCGAAGGCCCTGTCGGCGCCCGTCGTCGCGCCCGCCGCGTTGACCGCGATCAAGCGGTAGTAGTAGGTCGTCAGCGGCTGCAGGCCGCTCACCGCCACGCTCACCGTCGCGCTGGTCGTGCCCGCGCCCGCATTGGCCAGCGCAGTCTGCGCGCCGAACGCCTTGGTCGGGCCGTACTGGAAGTAGTAGGTCGTGCTGCTTCCCCGCGGATCGATCGCCCCCGTCAGCGTCGCCGAGCCGTAGCCGACCGCGCGCGCCGCACCGGTCGTGACGGCCGGCGTCGAAGCCGCCAGGGCGCCCGCCGGCAGCGCGAGCGCCATTGCCGGTAGCGCCAACGTCAGCAGTCCGAGGACGACCATCGTCGCCGCTCGCGCGGGGCGCCTCGTGCCTGCGCTCTCGCTCTTGCCCATATCGCTCACCCTTTCACTGTCGTCCCAGTCACGTCCGTGATTTGCCCTGACTTGGCTCCTGCGAGCGGGTTGCCCGGTCCGTCCTTGACTTCAAACCCGCGTGGACGCCTGTAGGTGCGCTGTCCCGTTAGGCTCCCGCGTCGAGCAGCGCGCGAGAGATCAACCAGTCGAGCGAGAGAATCGAGGAAAGCCGGCATGTTCGTGTTCAAGGCAGCGGTCGTGGGTGCGGGAACGATGGGCGGGCAGATCGCCCAGACGATCGCCGCCGCGGGCATCGCGGTGGAGCTCAAGGACATCAATGACGAGCTCGTGCAGGCCGGGCTCGAAGAGGCCCGCAACGTGACCGCGGGCCAGGTCGGCAAGCTCGTCGAGCGCGGCAAGCTCACACAGGAGCAGGGCGACGCGCAGATCGCGGAGATCGTCGGGCGCATCCACGGCAGCACCTCCTACGCGGGCTTCGGCGACGTCGACTTCGTGATCGAGGCCGTGCCCGAGCGGATGGAGATCAAGCAGGCCGTTTTCGCGGAGCTCGACGCCGCGACGCCGGGCCACGCGATCCTCGCCTCGAACACCTCCTCGCTGTCGATCACCGAGATCGGCGAAGCGACGCTGCGCCCCGAGAAGGTCGTCGGCTTCCACTACTTCTACCCCGCCTCGATCATGCCGTTGATCGAGATCGTCGAAGGCGAGGACACCGCCCCCGAGACCGTGACCGCCGCGATCACGTTCGCGCAGGCGATCCGCAAGCAGCCGATCACGTGCGCCGAGGTGCCCGGGTTCGTCGTCAACCGCATCCTCAACTCCGGGATCTCGGAGATCTGGCGCGAGCAGGAGCAGCACGGCCTCTCGATCAAGCTGATCGACGAGGGCGTCGGCGCCGCGAACGTCGTCCCGATGGGTCCCTACTTCCTCGTCAACCTGCTCGGCCTCGACACCGTGCTGCACGTCGCCGAGCACCTCGCGGAGTCCTACGGCGACGAGCGCTTCTACATCCCGAAGGGCATGCAGAAGCTCGTCTCTGAAAAGAAGCTCGGCGCGAAGACCGGCGGCGACGGCTTCTACAGCCCCGCCGGCGAGCCCAACCTCTCAGGCGACGGCGAGCCCGACGTGCAGGAGCTAGTCGAGCTGCTCACGCTGAAGACCTTCGTCGAGGCCTGCCTCGTGCTCGAGGAGGGCGTCGCCACGCACCGCGACATCGACTTCGGGCTGATGGCCGGTGCCGGCCTCGACCCGCGCCGCGGGCTGCTGCCGCCGTTCATGAAGGCCGACATCGAAGGCCTCGACACGATCCTCGAGCGCCTCGAGAACGCCGCCGAGCACCACGGCGAGCGCTTCGCGCCGCCCACGATCCTGCGCCGCCTCGTCGCGCAGGGGCGCCTCGGGCAGAAGCGCGGGCAGGGCTTCTACGCCTACCCCCAGGCCGACGCGGAGCAGCCCGGCGAGGTCGTCAAGCTCGAGACTCGCGCCGACGGCGTCGCGATCGCGTGGCTCGCCAACGGTCAGATGAACTCGATCGCGCCGAGCGTGATCGAGGACCTGCGCAAGGTCTGGGAGAAGGTCAAGGCATCGGCCGGCGCCGCGGCGGGGGCCGCGGCGGGGGCCGCGGGCTCTGAGGGCGCCGCATCGGGGGGCGCCGGCTCCCCGCAGCAGCCGATCCGCGCGCTCGTGATCGCCTCATCCAACCCCTTCCTCTACAGCGCCGGCGCCGACATCAAGGCGTTCACCGCGATGGACGAGGCCGGCGGCGAGAAGCTCATCCACGAGGCCCACGGGCTCTTCCGCGAGCTCGGGCGCGAGGGGATCGCGACGATCGCCGCCGTCAACGGCCTCGCCTTCGGCGGCGGCTGCGAGCTCGCGATGGCCTGCGACCTGCGCATCGCCGCGCGCTCCGCGCTGTTCGGCCAGCCGGAGATCAAGCTCGGCATCATCCCCGGCTTCGGCGGCACCCAGCGCCTGCCGCGCCTCGTCGGCCAGAGCAAGGCGCTGGAGATGAACCTCGTCGGCGACCCGATGCAGGCCGAGGAGGCCTACGAGTACGGGCTCGCCAGCGCCGTCGTCGAGGACCACGAACTGCTCGACACCGCGCTCGCCTGGGCGCGCAAGCTCGCCGGCCAGGCGCCGCTCGCGCTCGCGCAGATCAAGCAGGTCTCCGCCGCCGGCGACCTCGACGAAGGCATCGAGGCCGAGAAGCGCGCGTTCGCGACGGTCTTCCAGAGCGCCGACGCCAAGGAGGGGATCGGGGCTTTCCTTGGGAAACGCGCGCCGCGGTTCGAGGGGAAGTAGAGACCTGTCGCGCTCGTGGTCGCTGTATCGATCTGACGCCAGCGACCATGAGTGGGTCGATCGGGCTATTTGAGGTAGCCAGCTTTGCGGAGGTCGCTCCGCGCGCTTCGGACTTCTGCACCCGAACTCGTCAGAGTGCGGGTGTATTTGCGCGCCTTCTGCCGCGAGGCCTGCAGAGCAGCCTGGTTACGCTCAAGCGTACGCTCGATTTTCTGCTGGTCGCTTTGGAGTCTCGCTCTGTCCTTCGGCGGCACTAGTGCCCCTCTTTCTTGGCTTCTATCGTATCGATAAGCGCAACCAGAGCATCAATATCTGCTTGCGCCTTGGCGAGGCTCTCGTCGCTCTCGACAAGGCGCTGTTCGAGGTTCTGGATTGTATCGACGGCATCCTGAAGATCGCTTTCCAATAGCTGAGCGTTGTTGTCGAGGCGGGCGATCGGATCCGAGGCCTTGAATGGCCCCAGCTGAGAGAGCCAGCGACGAGCAACGATCAGTCCGACGACTGAGATGACGATGTAGCCTGCTGCAAAAATGAGCGCCACACGCACGCCCAAAATGACGATCCGACTATCGAAGATGTTATCTACGAAGCTTGGGTGCGTCGTGGTCTGGAGCTTGTGCGGATAGATCTGGATGGTCGCCAGCGCAGTCGCAACGACTAGGGCGATCAGGACCGCTACTCCGATGGCAGTCTGCCAGGCCGGTGTCTTTTGGTTCTCCGGCGGTGGTATCTCGGAACCCATGGCTAGACCACTTTTAGTCAACGCGACGGACGACTCGATGCAGACGTTGGTCTGCTGCAACCCGGGGGCGCTGCTGCTGCCGACGGCCGGAGATCTACGACAAGCAGCTGAGATCGCGTGCGGGCTCTATCCGCCAGCGCCCGGCTAGCTCCGCCAGCTCGTCGCCGAGCGGCCAGCGATCCGCAAGCGGCTCGCCCTCGTGCTGCAGGCTCGCGCCCTTCAGCGCCATGCAGCCCGTGTTGTCGCCGATCGCGCGCAGCTCGGCGACCTCCGCGTCGCTGAGCCGCGCCTGCGGCCGCCCACGCAGCGCGTCCAGCGCTGCCAGCTCCGCGCGCTTCTCCTCGACCGGGCGCGCGCTGGCTCCGCCCTCCTGAATCAGCGTCGGCGCCACGCAGCGCACCGCCGCGTGCGCCAGGTTCCACTGGCACGCCAGCTGCAGCATCGTCAGCCCGTGGCGCTCCGCATAGGGGCGCATTCGCTCGAGCTTCTCCCTCCCCGCCTCCACCCAGCCCGCTGGCCGGAAGCGACGGTGATCGTACTGCGGGAACTCGTGGCCCCGCAGCACATCGTCGTGGAACATCCCGCCGTAGTCCACCACGCGCGTGATCAGGCTCACCTCGTACGCCGCCGCCGCGTTGAGCACGAGCTCTCCCGGCCACGGCTCCAGCGGTCCGAGGATGATCATCGCCCAGTCGATCAGCGCCCCGAAGCGCTCGAAGCAGTCGATCAGGTCGAGCGTGAAGCCGTTCGCCGGCCCCGGCGCCACGCCGAGCAGCCGCGTGAGGCCCGCCTCGCGCACCGCCTGCATCCCGTCCCACACCGCGGCGCTGCTGTAGCCGATGCGGTCGGGGTTGTGCAGCAGCAGCACGTCGAAGCGCTCCACTCCGATTCGCTCCAGGCTGCGCTCGCTCGCCATCCGGATGTAGTCCGCGTAGCCCTCCTCGCCGCGCAGTCGCGCGTCGGTGAAGCGCGGAAAGCCTTTCGCGCCTTCGCGCTCGCCCGTGTAGAAGTCGTGGCCGATCGCGCCCACCAGGCAGTAGCGCTCGCGATCCACGCCGCGCAGCGCCTCGCCCAGCAGGCTGTCCGCGGCGCCCTCGCCATAGACGTCCGCGCTCAGCACCGTCTCGATCCCCGCGCCCGGGCGCAGCAGCGCCCTCAGCCGCTCCTCCTCCAGCGGCTCGCCGAAGTGCATGAAGCGCCCCCCGCTCCACGTGCCCAGCGCTGTCGTCGTCGGGTCCATCGCCCTCACTCTACGCGGTGCTTCGAGCGCTCGGCCGGCGATTGTCGTGCCGGTGCGGCGCACCTCCAGCTCCCAGCCGCCGGCGCCGGCGGCTCACTACGCGAACCCGATCGCCGCGCGCGCCCGCAGCGCCGCCTCCAGCCGCACGAGCGCGTGTTCGACCACCTCGGCGTCCGGCTGCTCCGCTCTGTCGGAGAGCGCCGCCCGTGCTTCGCGCGCGACGCCCGCGTGCAACTCCCTCAGCTCCGCGATCCGTGCGTCGAGATCGATCCGGCGCTCGTCGTCCAGCTCCGTCAGCGCCGCCGCGTACGCGTGCTCCAGCTCCAGCGCCGCGTGCCGCGCGCGCCCCGCGTCGAGGTCGTGACGGGCGCGCAGCGCGAGCTCCTCGCACAGCAGCGCCGCCTCGCGCGCCCCGAGCAGCGCCGCGAGATGCTCCTGCGCCCGCAGCCCCCGCCGCAGCTCGCGACCGCGCGGCGCGCGCCAGCGCAGCTCGCGCGCATGCAGCCAGTCGCCGTGCGCCACCTGCTCGCCCTCGCCCCAGCCCGCCCGCACCGCCAGCGCCCGCGCCGGGCTCAGCTCGTGCACGTGCGGGTCCGCCGTCGCGATGCGGTGCGCCGCAAGCATCCGGTTGAGCGCCGCCGTCGCCGCGCCCGCCTCACGCTCCGCATCCAACTCCGCCAGCCACGCCTGCGCCTGGCGCTCCGCCGACACCGAAACCGGGTCGATCACTGTCGCGCGCGTGCTCGCCACCGGCGCGGGCTCCGGCTCCGGGGGCGCCTGCGGCCGCCGCCGCGCCGCGAGCCGGCCGTGCGCGCGCGCCGCGCCGACCGTTTCCAGGACCACGACCCGCTCCGGCTCGCGGTCCGCGTACCCACGCAGCAGATAGCGGCCGTCCGCAGGCCCCAGCTCCCAAGGGAACTCCATCTGCACGAAGAGGAAGAGACGCTCAGCCACCGTCGCACCGTATCCTGCTCGTGACCGCAGCGAGCGAGAAGAGGAGCATCCGCGATGTCCGAACCCGCAGCCAAAGGCTTGCGCGAGCGCCTGACCCACAGCACCGAGGACCGACTCGGCAAGGCCCTGATCGACCTCTTCGAGAACCCCCTCCTCACCGGCGCCCTCGGCCGCGCCGCCGACGCCCGTGAGAAGGCCACCCAGGCCCAGGAGCTCGCGATGGGCGCCCTCAACCTCCCCTCCGCCGCCGACATCGAACGCCTCACCCGCCGCCTGCGCTCCGTCTCCCAGCGCCTCGAGGGGATCGAGGACGGCGTGCACCGCCTCGGTCGCACCTTCCCCGGCCAGTCGATCGACTCCCGCCTCGGCGCGATCGAGGATCAGCTCAACAGCATCTCCAAGACCGTCGGCGAGATCCGCGGGCGCTCCGCCGCCGCTACTCGCGCCGCCACGAAATCGGTCCCCGCGAAATCCAGGTCCACGAAGTCGGCGTCCGTGAAGTCCGCGTCCGCGCCGTCGGTGTCCGCGAAGTCGGTGTCCGCGAGGTCCGCGTCCGCGAGGTCCGCGTCCGTGAAGTCCGCGTCCGTGAAGTCAGCGTCCGCGACGAGTCCTCGCCGGCAATCCTGACGGGGGCCTCGCGAGGGCGGCGAGCGCGATTCGCTTTTTGGTCAGCCGCGAGCTTGTACATATTTTTTTGGAGTTCTTTACGTCCCAAAACTATTTTCAAGCGTTAGATTCTCCGAAAATTGAATGTCAAGCTCTCCGAGCTCGGCGCTAGCACCGAGCTCTTGCAGCGAGGTGGCGTGCCGCGACGTTCAGACCGCCAACGCGCGGAGCGCCGCATGCCCCATCGCGCCCGCTGCGTCCAACAGCGAGTCGTCGTCGATGCGCTCGTGGCCCCCGTCGATGTCCGTGACGGTGAGCACGCACGCCACCGGAACCCCGAGGCGCGCCCCGACCGCGAACAGCGTTGCCGCCTCCATCTCGACCGCGACCGCCCCCGCCGCGCGCCAGGCGTGCTCGCGTTTGGGGTCGTGCTCGTAGAACAGGTCGGTGCTGACAACCGTCGCCGCGACTGCGCCGGAGGATGCGCGCGAAAGCGCCGAGGTGAGCTTTTCGTCGGCGGCGACACGTCCGTCGGCGCCCAGCGCGCGGCTCGTGCCGTCGGCGGCAAGCGCCTCGCGTGCGACAAGCAAATCGCCGAGCCGTAGCTCGCCGTCGAGCGCGCCGCACGTGCCGACGCGGATCGCGCGGCGCACGCCGAGCGCGATCAGCTCGTGCAGCACGATCGCCGCCGAGGGGCCGCCCATGCCGGTGCTCTGGATCGTCAGCGGCTCACCGTCGCTCGCCGTGCCGGTGTAGCCCCAGAGGCCGCGGTGGTGGTTGAACATCAGTGGCTTCTCGAGCAGCGCCTGCGCGAGCGCCAGCGCGCGGCCGGGGTCTCCCGGCAGCAGTACCCGCGCGGCCAACTCCGTCGTCGGGCGCAGGTGGATCGGGGCGCGGGCGCTCATCGCTGTGCCCGACTCTAGGGGCTCGCGGGCGCTGGGCGCGTGGCCCTAGACTCACCGTCATGGAGACCCCCTTCCGCTCGCGCACCGAGTTCCGCGAGGTGATGGACCGTCTCTTCACGCTCATGAGCGACGATCCCGCGATGGGTCCTCAGCTGCGCGACGCCGACGTCCCGCAGCGCTTCGAGTTCGACGATTTCGATCTCGTCGTGAACATCAGGGCGCGCCGCGGGCGCGAGCGCAAGAACCTCCACTGGGAGTGGACCGACGAGGTCGACTGGCAGCCGCGCGTGCGCATGAAGATGTCCTCGCAGACCGCCAACCGCTACTTCCAGGGGCGCGAGAACGTGCCGCTCGCGATCGCGCGCCGCCGGATCAAGGCCGGGGGCGACGTCGCGGCGGCGCTGCGCCTGATCCCGATCACGCGGCCCGTCTACGCGCGCTACCGCGAGATCGTCGCCGCCGAGTACCCGCACCTGGGAGTTTGAGCGGTTTGAGCGCCGAGGGGGGTATGACGCTCGCGCAGGCCGCCGCGCGCGCGGGCGTCTCGCCGGGGACGGTGCGGCGCTGGGTCAAGGCCGGGCTGATTCCCCAACACGACGGCAAATGGACGCCCCAGGCGGCCGCGCAGGTGCGGATCGTCGCGCGCCTACGCGAGCGCGGATACACCGTCGAGCAGATCCGCGAGGCCAGCGAGAGCGGCAAGCTGGCGCTCGGCGACGTCGAGGATTTCCTCGCCGCGCCCGAGGGCCGCCACACGCTGCGGCAGTCCGCGCGCGCGACGGGGCTCTCGCCGGAGTTGATCGAGCGCATCATCGTGACGCTCGGCCTCAGCGCGCTCTCGGTCGACGCGATCTCCGACGAGGATCTCGAGATGCTCAAGTACGCCGCCGCGATGCTCCAGGCGGGACTGCCCGAGGAGGCGTTCATGCAGATCTCCCGCGTCTGGGGGCAGGCGCTCGCGCAGATCGCGGAAACCGAGGTGCGCCTCTTCCATATGTACATCCACGAGCCGCTCATGCGCGACGGCGTCCCGGGCCGCGAGATCGCGGCGCAGATGGACGGCATGGCGCGCGAGCTGCTGCCGTTCACGGCCCCCGTCATGAACTGGCTGCACGGGCGCTTCCTCGCGCACTTCGTCGAGCAGGACGTGATCGGCCACATGGAGGCCGACATGGGCGAGCAGGGGCTCCAGCTCGGACGCCTGCGGATCGCGATCGCGTTCGCCGACCTCGCCGGCTACACGCGGCTCACCGAGGAACAGGGCGACGAGCAGGCGGTGAGCGCGGTGGAGCGCTTCGTCGAAGAGGTCGAGCGCACGCTGCCGATCGAAGCGCGCGTGCTGAAGACGCTCGGCGACGAGGTGATGGTCGTCGGCGCGGACCCCGTCGCGCTCACGCGGTGGGCCGTCGGCTTCCAGGCGCAGGCCCCCGCGGGGGTGCCGCCGCCGCGCATCGGCATCCACCACGGCGAGGCGATCTATCGCGACGGCGACTACTACGGGCGCGCGGTAAACCAGGCCGCGCGCGTGGTCGCCCGCGCCGCCGGTGGCGAGGTGCTCGTTACACGCGCCGTCGTCGACCTCGCCGCCGGCGTCGATGCGCTTGCGTTCAAGCTGATCGGCGAGGTCGGCCTCAAGGGTTTCTCCGAGCCCACCGAGCTGTTCCTCGCCTCCGCGCGCGGATGATCGCCACGCGCCACCGACCGCCTCCGCGGCGGCAGTCACCTCGGCCGCGGCGAGCACCGCGCCGATGACGGATCCGGTGTCGCTGAGCGTCGAGGAGGTCCGCGGGTGGGTCGCCGCCGGCGGCCTGCTGCCGCACGACGGCCGGCTCGTCGCGATGCTCTCCGGTGGGCGCGACTCGGTCTGTCTGCTGGATCTCGCGGTCGCGCTCTGTCCGGCGGGCGCGGTGCGGGCGCTGCATGTCAACTACGGGCTGCGCCCCGCGGCCGACGCGGACGAGCGCCACTGCCGCGCGTTGTGCGTGGCGCTGGGGGTCGAGCTGGAGGTCGTGCGTGCGCGCCCGCCGGCGCCCGGCAACCTGCAGGCGTGGGCGCGCGAGCTGCGCTACCGCGAAGCCGAGCGGCTCGCGCAGGCGCTGGAGGACGGTGGTCGCGGCTGCACGCACGGCGGCGATGATCCTAGGCACCGCGGCGACGTCGCGCGCGCGCAGCGCGCGCGAGAGCAACCGCGCGCCGGCGGGCGCGAGCGCCCGCCGGGGACCCTCATCGCCGCGGGCCACACCGCGAGCGACCAGGTCGAGACGATTCTCTACCGCCTCGCCGCGTCTCCCGGCCGGCGCGCGCTGCTCGGGATGGCGCCGCGCGAGGGGCGTCTCGTGCGTCCGCTGCTCGAGCTCACGCGCGAGCAGACCGCGGCCTACTGCCGCGCGCGCGGCCTGAGTTGGCGTGAGGATGAGAGCAACGACGACGAACGCTACGCCCGCGCGCGGGTACGCAAGGGCGTCGTTCCGGCGCTGCGCGCGGTGCACCCGGCGGCCGAGGTCAATGTGCTGCGCACGGCCGAGCGGCTGCGCGCCGAGGCGGCGCTGCTGGACGAGCTGATCGACTCCGAGCTGGCGCGCGCGGCGGCGCAGACCGGGACGGGCACGATCGCGGTCGAGCGGCTGCGCACGCTCCCGGGCGCGCTGCAGCGCCTGATCGTGGTGCGCCTCGCCGAGGACGTCGCCGGCACATTCGTGCCGCAGGCCGGCGCGCGGGTCGCCGAGATCCTCGCGCTCGCCGAACGCGGCGGGCGCGCCGAGCTGCACGTTGGGGGACTGGTCGCCGCGGTCGTCGAGCGCGGATGTCTGCGCATGGTCACGCTGCCGCCGCGACGCTGACGTGTGCTGGTGCCGCGACGCTGACGTGGCCTGCCGTCGCGGCGCGGGCCGCCGCGGCGGCCCTGACGTGCGTGGCGCTGCTGGGCCGAGCTATTGCTCGCATGGCCTGGGCCCATCGTTGTAGCGCTCCAGGTGCAGATCGGCGATCACCGCGTGGGGGACGAGCCCGCATTTCAGCCCCTCGTCGGAGATGGTGTCGATGGCGCGCCAACGATGTCCGGATCCGCGCAGCACGACGGCGGCGACTTGGGGGCCGCTCAGGTCAGCAAGCGCGAAGGGCCCGCGCGTGCTGACCTTCACCCAGGCGAGCCGGTCTTGCAGGGTCCGCTCCGTCCGTACGAAGTAGTGATTGATCGCAGCGAATTCGGCGCGAGTCGCAGTCCGCTCGGCCGCTGCCGGCGCGGCCAGCGCGAGTGTCGCCGCGCACAGCCCCGATCCGATCGTCAGCTGTCCGATCCTCGGCATCGAGACGCGCATCAGAGTCGCCGCCCGAGGAACGTCGCTTCACGCCGAGTCGATGCGCGGTAGCAGAAGCCGCCGGAGTAGGTATGCGCACCGACTCGCAATGGGCGCGTCCCGCCCTCGCCCCAGCGGCAGTACCAGCCGTCGCTCTTGTAATAGCCGTCTGCGCTGGCCACGGTCTCGAGTGCGACTCTGCGTGCGGTGCCGCAGCCGAGCTCGGCTGAGAAGTGGATGACTTCGGCGTCTGTGGTGCGTGCCGTCGGGCAGCGACCGACGTCCTCGGCGGATGCGCGCACGCTCGGCGCACAGGCACCGGCCAGCAGCAGGCAACCGGAGATGCCGATCAGCAGATGCGCTCGCAATGCAACCCCTCCTTTTTGCGGTCCGATCGCCCTGAAGCTTAGGTCAAGGACCGGGCGCAACTCAGGTCAGCGATCGGGGCGCGCGAGACCTGCGTCGCGGCGATCCCTACACTCCGCGGCGTGGCCGTCATGCCCCCGGAGCGAGTCGCGGACGCAGCAAGCGACGGCGACGCGTCCACGCCGGGCGGTGGCGACGCGTCCACGCCGGGCGGTGGCGACGCGTCCACGCCGGGCGGTGGCGCCGCGTCCACGCTCGGCGGTGGCGCTGCGTCCACGCTGGGCGGCGCCGCGTCCTCCGAGGTCGGTGAGGTGCTCGTCGCCGCCGAGGACCTGCGCCGCCGCGTCGCGGAGCTCGCGGAGCGGATCTCCGCGGACTACGCCTCGCGCTCGCTGCTGCTCGTCGGCGTGCTGAAGGGCGCGATGTTCTTCCTCTCCGACCTGATGCGCCTGATCGATATTCCCGTCGAGGTCGACTTCATGGCGGTCGCGTCCTACGGCTCGGCGACCGACTCCTCGGGGGTCGTGCGGATCCTCAAGGATCTCGACGCCGCGATCGAGGGCCGCGACGTGCTGATCGTCGAGGACATCGTCGACTCGGGCCTCACGCTGCAGTACCTGCTGCGCAACCTCGGCTCGCGCAATCCGCGCACGTTGGAGGTGTGCGCGCTGCTGACGAAGCCCGAGCGGCGCAAGGTCGACCTGCCCACGCGCTATGTCGGCTTCGAGATCCCCGATCGCTTCGTGATCGGCTACGGCCTCGACTACGCCGAGCGCCACCGCAACCTTCCCTTCGTGGCGGCGTTGGTTAGGCATGACTAGCGCCGCCGCCCGTGTTCGATCGCCTCGCGCCCGTGCTGGCGCGTGCGTCGGATCGCTTCGCGTCGGCCTCGCCGCCTGCCCGCGCCCTGCGCGCCGCGCGACCCCGCTTTCCCCGGAAAATCGGCCCCTCCGTGGTACGCTGGACGGCCGGTGGGCGCTTATTCGAGCCGTCCCCGGGATAACTGAGATCACGCTATGAGCCGTTTCTTCAAGAGCGCTGCGTTCCCGATTCTGATCGTGGTCGTGCTCGCGTTCTTCGCCTCCAAACTGATCTCGCCCGGCTCGAGCAACGGTCCGGCGCGCAACGAATACACGCTGGTCACGAAAGAAATCCCGCAACACGAAGTCAGGTCGGTGCTCTTCAAGACCAAGGGCAACGTCCTCGAAGTGACGCGCAAGGACGGTAAGAAGTACGAAATCGGCTACATCGACCAGACGACGCCTGAATTGAAGAAAGAGCTCCGCGAAGCCGGCGTCGTCTACAACACGGAAGCCACGAAGAGCAGCATCATTCTCTCGCTGCTGACCTACGTGCTGCCGTTCCTGATCTTCTTCGGGATCTGGATCTTCCTGCTCAACCAGGTCCAGGGCGGGGGCTCGAAGGTGATGTCCTTCGGCAAGTCGCGCGCGAAGCGGCTCTCGGCGGACTCGCCGAAGATCACCTTCCGCGACGTCGCCGGGGTCGACGAGGCCGTCGAGGAGCTGCACGAGATCAAGGAGTTCCTCGAGAACCCGAAGAAGTTCCAGGCGCTGGGTGCGCGCATCCCGACGGGGGTGCTGCTCTACGGACCGCCGGGCACCGGCAAGACACTGCTCGCGCGCGCGGTCGCCGGCGAGGCCGGCGTGCCGTTCTTCTCGATCTCGGGCTCGGACTTCGTGGAGATGTTCGTCGGTGTCGGCGCCTCGCGCGTGCGCGACCTCTTCGAGCAGGCCAAGCAGAACTCCCCCTGCATCATCTTCATGGACGAGATCGACGCCGTCGGCCGCCACCGCGGCGCCGGCCTCGGCGGCGGGCACGACGAGCGCGAGCAGACCCTCAACCAGCTGCTCGTCGAGATGGACGGCTTCGAGGCCAAGGACAACATCATCATGATCGCCGCTACCAACCGGCCTGACATCCTCGACCCCGCGCTGCTGCGTCCCGGGCGCTTCGATCGTCAGATCGCGGTCGACCGCCCCGACCGCAAGGGCCGCGCGAAAATCCTCGAAGTCCACACCCGCGGCAAGCCGCTGGCGAAGGAGATCGACATCGACGCGCTCGCCGGCCAGACCACCGGCTTCACCGGCGCCGACCTCTCGAACCTGATCAACGAGGCCGCGCTGCTCGCCGCGCGCACCGGCAAGCGCGAAATCGGCCAGGTCGAGCTCGAGGAGGGGATCATGCGCGTGATCGCCGGCCCCGAGAAGAAGACGCGCGTGATGAGCGAAAAAGAGCGCCTGATCACGGCCTACCACGAGATGGGGCACGCGATCGTCGGGCACTACCTCGAGCACTCCGACCCGGTGCACAAGATTTCCGTGATCTCGCGCGGCCAGGCGCTCGGCTACACGATCTCGATGCCCCAGGAGGATCGCTTCCTGACGACGCGCGCGGAGCTCAACGACACGATGGCAATGACGCTCGGCGGGCGCGCCGCGGAGGAGATCGTCTTCGACGAGATCACGACCGGCGCCTCCAACGATATCGAGAAGGTCACCGCGACCGCGAAGCAGATGGTGATGCGCTTCGGCATGAGCGAGAAGCTCGGCCCGCGCGTCTTCGGCCACGACCACGGCCAGCCGTTCCTCGGCCGCGAGTTCTCGACCGAGCCCGACTACTCCGACGAGATCGCGCGCGAGATCGACGACGAGGTCAGGCGCATCGTCGAGGTCGCGCACAAGCGCGCACGGGACATTCTCACCGAGCACCGCGAGCGCCTCACGACGATCTCCGAGATCCTCGTCAAGCGCGAGACGATCGAGAAGGAGGAGTTCATCGGGCTACTCGCCGGCAAGAGCGAAGAGGAGATCTTCGGGCCCGACGAGGGTCACACGCCCGAGCTGCCCGCGGCGCCGCCCGCGCCCCTCGATCGTCCCGGCCGCGAAGCGCCGCGCCCGCTACCGCGTCCCGGGCTCGCCGGCGGTACGGCGGACATCCGCGGCACTGACCCTGAGCGCCCGGAGCTGGCCTGAAGACTGACGGCGGCGCTCCGGGCGAGTTCCGCCTGATGGGCGTCGTGAACGTGACGCCGGACTCGTTCTCCGACGGGGGCCTGTTCTTCGAGGCGGGCGCCGCGATCGCACACGGGCTGGAGCTCGAGAGGCAGGGCGCCGAGATCCTCGACGTCGGCGGCGAATCCACGCGGCCCGGCGCGGAGCCGGTCGCGGAGGACGAGGAGCTCAGACGCGTGCTCCCCGTCATCGAGGGACTCGCGCCGCAGCTGGAGTCGCGCGGGGCGCGGATCTCCGTCGATACGTCCAAGGCCGCGGTTGCGCGCGCGGCGCTGCGCGCGGGGGCGACCCTGGTCAACGACGTGACCGCGCTGCGCGGAGACCCCGGGATGGTCGAGGTGGTGGCTGCCGGCGGCGCCGAATGCTGCCTCATGCACATGCGCGGTGAGCCGCGCACGATGCAGCGCGGGGCAGGTGGGGATTGGTATGACGACGTCGTCGACGACGTGAAGGCGTTCCTGGAGGAGCGTCTGCGCTTCGCGATCGCCCGCGGCATCGGTGAGGAGCGCATCCTGCTCGACCCCGGGATCGGCTTCGGCAAGACCCTCGCGCACAACCTCGAGCTGCTGCGGCGCCTCGACGAGCTGCTCGAGCTCGGGCGCCCGCTGCTCGTGGGGACCTCGCGCAAGAGCTTCCTCGGGCGCATCCTCGCCGCTGCCGCGAGCCCGCGACCGTCGAGCGATGCCGGCGAGCGACTGGCCGCGACGCTCGCGACCTGCGTGCTCGCCTACGAGCGCGGCGCGCGCGTATTCCGTGTGCACGACGTCGCGCCGGCAGGCGCGGCGCTCGCAACCGCGGCTGCTACGTTGGGCGCGCGATGGACGACGACGACGAGCTGAGCCGGGACGACGACGAGTTGAGCCGGGACCGATGGACGACGACGACGAGCTGAGCTCTGACGACCCCCACGCGCGCGAGCCCGATGAGGACGAGGAGGCAGACGAGGGCGACGAGGAGCGCGAAGAAGGCCTCGAGACCGTCACGATCGAGATCTCGGGCCTCTCGCTCTACACGCACCACGGCGTCAGCGACGCCGAGCGCGAGGTCGGCCAGCGGCTGATGCTCGACCTGCGCCTCGAGGTCGGCGAGACCGATGCGACGGTCACCGACCGCGTCGAGGACACCGTCGACTACGCCGAGGTCTGCCAACTCGTCGCGCTGATCGCCCAGCAGCGCTCGCATCGCACGCTCGAGCGTCTCTGCTCGACGATCGCCGAGCGCCTGCTCGCGGACTACGAGCTCGAAGGCGTGTGGGTGAAGGCGACCAAGCCCGAGCCCCCGATCGCGCTGCCCGTCGACGAAGTCTCCGTCGAGGTCTGGCGCGAGTCCGAGGAGTAGCGGCCTTGACCGCACGGGCATCGCGTGTAGCGTTCCGCGCGCATGCCCCGCGCATCGGCTACCTAGGTATCGGCTCGAACGTCGGCGAGCGCCGCGCGCAGCTGCAGGCCGCCGTCGAAGCGCTACCCGACGCGGGCATCGAGGTGCTCGCGTCCTCCGCGGTCTACGACACCGACCCCGTCGGCGAGATTCTCGACCAGCCGAGCTTCCTCAACGCGTGCCTGCGCGTGCGCACCGCGCTGGAGCCGCTGGCGCTGCTCGACGTCGTCAAGGGCCTCGAGCGCGAGCTCGGCCGCGCGGTGGACGGCCCGCGCCACGGTCCGCGCGCGATCGACATCGACATCCTGCTGCTCGGCGAGCTGGAGCTGCGCGAGGCGCGCATGACGTTGCCGCACGCGCAGGTGCTCACGCGCCGCTTCGTCTTGATACCGCTGTTGGAGCTCGACTTCGCGCTGCGCGTCCCCGACGGCCGCGCGCTCGCCGACGCGCTCGTGGTGCTGCCGGTGAGCGAGGGCGTGCGCTGGGACTCGCCGCCGCTGGCGATCAGCTGATGGGCGCGGGCAGCCACTCGGCGGGCAGCGTGCCGGGCGGGACTTCGCCGACCATCGGCGGGAAGTAACGCGTGAGCTCCGCCGCGCGGTGTCCCTCGATCAGCGGCCGCACGTCGGCGATCGTCTGCAGGAGGCCGATCGAGGAGCCGATCTGGAGGTCGGCGGCGTTGGGGTCCTCGCCGCCGAGCAGGCCTGCGGCGATCCAGGCGTCGATCTTGTCGAGGTGGCCCGGGAGCGCCGCGATGTCGGCGCGCGCGGTCTCCTCGCGCGCTTCGTTTTTGTGCGCCATCATGCGCGCGAACAGCGGGAAGGTGGGGCGCAGTAGCGCGGACGGCAGCGGGATCGGCAGATCGCCGGCAAAGCTCTCCATCGACCCCGGGTTGCGCAGGAACGCGGTATCGAGGATCCGCCGCGGGACGCTCTGCAGGACGTCGTCGCCCCAGCGCTCCGCCTCCAGTACCTGTGCGCGCGCGGGATCGGCCGGCGCCGGCAGCAGCGGCGGCTCCCCCGGGGCGAGCTCTTCGATGCGTCGCATGATCGCGCGCGAGCCGACGAGCCGCTCGCCGTCGACGCGCATCCCCGGGACGGTCGCCCCGCCGTAGCGCAGCGGGCCGATCAGCGTCTGCGCCATCGGCATCAGGTTCACGCGCTTGAACGGCAGGCCCTTGCGCTCCATCGCGACTTCGACCGCCGCGCACGGGTGCGAGCCCGACAGCACGTACAGCTTGATCTGACTCATCTAAGCGCCCCCATTCGAATCGTTGCGACGAGCATATAGGCTGCGCATTGATGCTGCTGGCCGTGGACGTCGGAAACACTCAGACCCACTTCGGGACCTTCTGCGAGGGCGAGTTGCGCGAGCACTGGCGCTTTGCGACGGTGCGCCAGTCGACCTCCGATCAGTTGGGCGCCGCGCTGCGCAACCTGCTCGAGCTGCGGCATGTCTCGATGGGCGACATCGACGCGTCGATCGTCTCCTCGACCGTGCCGGTGCTCGGCCCGGAATGGTGCGAGATGGCCAAGCGCTACCTCGGTCACGAGATGCTCGTCGTCGGCCCCGGCGTCAAGACGGGCATGCCGATCCGCTACGACAATCCTCGTGAGATCGGCCCCGACCGGCTCGTCAATGCAGTCGCGGCGCACGCGCGTCTCGGCGGCCCGTGCATCGTCGTCGACTTCGGCACCGCGATCACCTACGACCCGGTTTCCGCCGACGGCGAGTACCTCGGCGGGATCATTTCGCCCGGCGTCGAGATCTCGCTGGAGGCGCTCACTGAGCGCGCCGCGGCGCTGCCCAGGGTCGACGTCACCGCGCCGCGCGCGCTGATCGGCAAGACCACGATCGACGCGATCCGCTCCGGGATCGTCTACGGCACGGCCGGCCAGGTCGACGCGATCGTGCACCGTTTGCGCGCCGAGCTCGGACCGGAGGCGAAGACGATCGCCACCGGCGGCCTCGCGAGCGCGATCGTGCCGTTCACGACGACGATCGAAGCCGTCGACGATCTGCTCACGCTGACCGGGCTGCGGCTCATCTACGAGCGCAATCGCTGAGCGCGCAGCGTGCCTCGCGCGGGTGCTCCGCGCGGGGCGCGTGGTGCGGGTGCTCCGCGCGGGGCGCGTGGTGCGGGGGCTCCGCGCGGGGCGCGTGGGGCGGGGGGCTCCGCGCGGGGCGCGTGGTGCGGGGTGCTCCGCGCGGGGCGCGTGGTGCGTCACGCGGGGTGCGTGACGCGTGGGGCGCGTCGTGGGCGTCGGTGCGCGGGCTGACTCGTGCCCCGCGTTGATTTTGTGTTCAAAATTGAGAGATCCTTACAACTTGTAAAGATCTCTCAAAAATGAACTTAATCCGCGCGCTCGAGTCGAGCGTGGCGCGATCCATAATGGACCCGTTGACGACCATCATCCCTACCCAATGACGACCACGACCCCTACCCAATGACGACTACCACCCCTGTTCAGGCTTCCCAGCTCACCGATCCGTGGATGCTTGGCTCGCTAGCGGTGCCCAACCGTGTGCTGCTGGCTCCGCTCGCGGGGATCGGCAACTGGTTCGTGCGTCTGCAGGCCAAGCGTCACGGCGCCGGAATGGCGGTCTCGGAGATGGTCTCCAGCCACGCGATCCACTACCGCAACGAGCGCACCCTGCGCGAGCTGTTGTGTATCCACCCCGAGGAGCAGCGCGTCGCGGGGGGTGGGATCGCCGCTCCGACCTCGATCCAGCTCTTCGGGCAGGACCCCGCGATCATGCGCTCGGCTGCCGCGAGCGCTGTCGCCGCGGGAGCGGACGCGATCGACATCAACATGGGCTGCCCCGTCCCGAAGGTCTGCAAGACCGGCTCCGGCGCCGCGCTGCTCGACGATCCCGCGCTCGCCGTCGCGGTGGCGCGAGCCGCGGTCGAGGGAGCCGCGGAGGGAGTCGCGGCGGCGTCCGAACGGGTTGAGGGGAGCGCGGCGGATATGGCGCGCCGCGCGGCCCTTGAGCGAGCTGGGGGGGAGGTACCGATCACCGTCAAGCTACGCTCCGGTCGGCGCCCCGGCGACAGCTCCGGCTTCGAGCTCGCGCAGCGCCTCGTCCATGACGCCGGCGTCGCGGCGATCGCGTTCCATCCGCGCTCGGCCGCGGTGCACCACAAAGGCGTGCCCGACTACGAGCTGGCGGCGCGCCTCGTCGCGGAGCTGCCCGCGCCGTTGATTCTCACGGGGGGGCTGCAGGACGCCGCGAGCGTACGCGCTGCCTTCGCGCAGACGGGCGCCACGGCGGTGATGCTCGCGCGCGGGTCCCTCGGCAATCCTTGGCTCTTCGAGGAGCTGCTGTGCGGCCGCGCCGGCGGGCCGAGCCGCGCGGAGGTCGTGGCCGAGCTCGAGTGGACGATGGCGCGGGCCGTCGAGCATCTCGGCGTCGAGCGCGCCGCGCGCTATCTGCGCAAGTTCTACCCGTGGTATGTGGCTCGCCTCGGGCTCGATCGGACACAGGCCGCGGCCCTGCAAGAGTCCCTGCAAGCCGCCGCGAGCCTCGCGCAGGCGCGACGTGTGCTGGACGATCTCACCGACGCCAACCCCCCCGCGGCGCTCGTGGCCTGACCGGCTCCGACGGCCGCGCGGCCGTCGCTATACTGCTGCGCTCGCTGCCGCCGCCGGGTCGGGAATCGTGTACCCGCCTTGTCCGGATGGGCCGCCAAACTCGCCGGGTTTCGTGCGTCTCCGGCGCAACTCCAAGACCCGACCCGCGAGCGAGAGATACCGCGAAGCCACATGCCTAAGGACGTAATCCTCACTCCCGAAGGACTCGAGAAGCTCAAGGACGAGCTCGAGCTGCTCTCGACCGCGCGCCGCCGCGAGGTCGCCGAGCGCATCAAGGAGGCCCGCGAGTTCGGGGACATCTCCGAGAACTCCGAGTACGACGACGCCAAGAACGAGCAGGCGATGCTCGAGAGCCGGATCGCCCAGCTGCAGGACAAGCTGCGGATGGCGACCGTGATCGACTCCAAGGAGCTCTCCACCGATGAGGTCCAGGTCGGCTCGGTGGTGCACGTCAAAGACGAGAAGACCGGCAAGTCGGTCAAGTACACGATCGTCGGCTCCGCCGAGGCCAACCCCGAGGAGAGCAAGCTCTCCAACGAGTCTCCCGTCGGACGCGCCCTGATTGGCCACAAGCGTGGCGACACGGTCGCCGTGCAGGTTCCTCGCGGGCCCGCCCGCAAGCTCAAGATCACCAAGATCGACGTCGGCCTCAAATAGGCTTTCGGTCATGAGTCGGACCGATGAGCCCGACGCCGGCGGCAAGCATGGCCTGGAGGAGCTGATCGCCGAGCGTCGCGCGAAGGCCCAGCGGCTGCACGAGACCGCCGCGGAGAGCGATTTCCCCTACTCCTATCCGGGCGCCGAGCCGATCGCCGCGGTGCGCGCGGCCTACGAGCACCTCGTCGCGGGCGAGGAGACCGAGGACGTCCACCGCGTCGCGGGGCGCCTCGCCGGCAAGCGCGGCCAGGGGCGCGCGGTGTTCCTCGACCTCGTCGACCGCAGCGGCAAGATCCAGTTGCACGCTCGCCTCGACGTGCTCGGCAAGGAGGCCTTCGAGCGGCTGCGCGCGTTGGATCTCGGCGATCTCGTCGGCGTCGACGGCGCCGTCCTGCGCAGCCGCCACGGCGAGCTGACGCTGCGCGTGGAGCGCTTCGCGGTGCTCGCCAAGGCCCTGCGCCCGCCCCCCGATAAGCATCACGGTCTCACCGACATCGAGACCCGCCACCGCCGCCGCGAGCTCGACCTGATCGCGAGCGCTGCGGTTCGCGACCGCTTTCGCGACCGCGCGCGCATCGTCTCCGCGGTGCGCGCCTATCTCGACGGCGAGGGCTTCGTCGAGGTCGAGACTCCCGTTTTGCAGCCGATCTACGGGGGCGCGCTCGCGCGCCCCTTCACGACCCATCACAACGCGCTCGACCGCACCCTCTACCTGCGGATCGCGACCGAGCTCTACCTCAAGCGCTGCATCGTCGGCGGTCTCGAGCGCGTCTACGAGCTCGGCAAGGACTTCCGCAACGAGGGCATCTCGACCAAGCACAACCCCGAGTTCACGGTCGTCGAGTGGTACGAGGCCTACGCCGACTACAACGATGCCGCCGCGCGTCTGGAAGCTCTTGTGCGCGCCGCCGCCGCGGCCGTCGCGCGCCCCGCTGACGGCGAAAGCGAGGATCTCGAGCAGGCCGGTGAGGGCGGCGACACGCTGACCGCCTCGATCGACTTCGCCAAGCCCTGGCGGCGCATCGACTTCGTGCAGGCCGTCCGCGAAGCGACCGGGGTCGACGTGCTCGAGCATCCCGACGCCGCCGCGCTCGCCGCGGCCGTGGTCGCGCGCGGCCTGCCCGCGCCGCCGCCCGACGCGAGCTGGCCGCAGATCGCCGACGACCTGCTCTCGGCCTACGTCGAGCCGGAGCTGCGCGAGCCTACGTTCGTGTTCGACTATCCCCTCGCGCTCTCGCCGCTCGCGCGCGAGCACCGCTCACGGCCCGGCCTGGCCGAGCGCTGGGAGGCGTTCGTCGGCGGTATGGAGATCGCGAACGCCTTCAGCGAGCTGATCGACCCCGACGCCCAGCGCGAGCGCTTCGCGGCGCAGCAGCGGCTCGCCGCGCAAGGCGAGGAGGAAACCCAGCCCCACGACGAGCTGTTCCTGAGCGCGCTCGAGCAGGGGATGCCGCCCACGGGTGGTGTCGGCCTCGGTATCGACCGCCTCGTGATGCTCCTCACCGGCCAGAGCTCGATCCGCGAGGTCGTGCTGTTTCCCGCGACGCGCTGAGCAGCAGCCGCTCGTCGGGGCGCGGGCGGTGCGATGAGCGCCGGCGGAGGCGCGCGGGGCGGCGTTCGGGCGCCCGGACGGTCGCACGCGCTGAGCGCGAGAGGCTCTGGGGGGCCGTTGGTAGACTGTCCTATGGCGGCGATGGGACCTCGCGACTCATCTTTCTCGGAGATTCCGACGAAGAGGTGGGTACGAGGATTCCCGCCCAACCAGACAGCCACCCTTCCAGGCGGCTGATCGTCCCCCGCGAGCCGAGACACCCGTACCGGAGAGGCCAATCAGCATCATGTTCGAGCGATTTACAGAACGGGCCCGCCAGGTAGTCGTTCTCGCGCAAGAAGAGGCGCGCACGCTCAAGCACAACTACATCGGCACCGAGCACATCCTGCTCGGCCTGCTGCGCGAGGAGGAGGGTCTCGCGGCGCGCGTCCTCGAGAGCCTCGACATCACCGTCGAGCGCGTCCGCGCGCAGGTCGTGCGCATCGTCGGCTCCGGCGAGGAGGTCACCTCGGGGCAGATCCCGTTCACGCCGCGCGCCAAGAAGGTGCTCGAGCTCGCGCTGCGCGAGGCGCTCTCGCTCGGCCACAACTACATCGGCACCGAGCACATCCTGCTCGGCCTCGTGCGCGAGAACGAGGGCGTCGCGGCCCGCATCCTGCTCGACTTCGACGCCGACTCCGAGAAGATCCGCAACGAGGTCATCCGCATGCTCTCCGGTCCCAGCGGGCGCCGCCAGGGACAGGGCCAGCCCGGCGCCGGCGCCGGTGCGGGCTCCGGCAGCCCCTCCGAAGGCAAGAAGTCCTCGAAGCTGCTCGACCAGTTCGGCCGCAACCTGACCAAGCTCGCCGCCGAAGGCAAGCTCGACCCGGTCGTCGGTCGCGAGACCGAGATCGAGCGGATCATGCAGATCCTCTCGCGGCGCACCAAGAACAACCCCGTGCTGATCGGCGAGCCCGGCGTCGGCAAGACCGCCGTCGTCGAGGGCCTCGCGCAGCGCATCACCAACGCCGACGTGCCCGAGCTGCTCAAGAACAAGCAAATCTACACGCTCGACCTTGCGGCGCTCGTCGCCGGCTCGAAGTACCGGGGTGAGTTCGAGGAGCGCCTGAAGAAGGTGATGAAGGAGATCACCCAGCGCGGGGACATCATCCTGTTCATCGACGAGCTCCACAACCTCGTCGGCGCCGGTGCCGCGGAGGGCGCGATCGACGCCGCCTCGATCCTCAAGCCCGCGCTCGCGCGCGGCGAGCTGCAGACGATCGGCGCGACGACGCTCGACGAGTACCGCAAGTACCTCGAGCGCGACTCCGCCCTGGAGCGTCGCTTCCAGCAGATCCGCGTCGAGGAGCCCTCGATCGACCAGAGCGTCGAGATCCTCAAGGGCCTGCGCGACCGCTACGAGCAGCACCACAAGGTGCAGATCACCGACGAGGCGCTGCGCGCCGCCGCCGAACTGGCCGATCGCTACATCTCCGACCGCTTCCTGCCCGACAAGGCGATCGACCTGATCGACGAGGCCGCCTCGCGGATGCGCATCAAGTCGATGACCTCGCCGCCGGCCAACCGCGAGCTCGAGGAGCAGATCGAGACCACGCGGCGCGAGAAGGAGGCCGCGATCGAGGCCCAGGAGTTCGAGAAGGCCGCGGCGCTGCGCGACAAGGAGCGCAAGTACACCCACCGCAAGCGCGAGCTCGAGGAGGAGTGGGAAGCCGGCGAGTCCGGCGACCGCCCCGCGATCGGCGAAGAGGAGATCGCGGAAATCGTCTCGATGTGGACCGGCATCCCCGTCTTCAAGCTGACCGAGGCCGAGACGCAGAAGCTGATGCGCATGGAGGAGGAACTGCACAAGCGCGTGATCGGCCAGCACCCCGCGGTCGAGGTGATCTCGAAGGCGATCCGCCGCTCGCGCGCGGGCCTGAAGGACCCCAAGCGTCCGACCGGCTCGTTCATCTTCCTCGGCCCCTCCGGCGTCGGCAAGACCGAGCTCGCGCGCACGCTCGCCGAGTTCCTGTTCGGCGACGAGGACGCGATGGTGCGCATCGACATGTCCGAGTACATGGAGAAGCACGCCGTCTCCCGCCTGGTCGGCTCGCCGCCCGGCTACATCGGCTACGACGAGGGCGGCCAGCTCACCGAGGCGGTGCGCCGCAAGCCCTACTGCGTGCTGCTGCTCGACGAGATCGAGAAGGCCCACCCCGACGTCTTCAACATCCTGCTGCAGATCCTCGAGGACGGCCGCCTCACCGACGCCCAGGGTCGCACCGTGGACTTCCGCCACGCGATCGTGATCATGACCTCCAACATCGGCGCCGCGGAGATCGCGCGCAACACGCCGCTGGGCTTCGCGGTCTCCGACGACGAGACCGGGATCACTTACGACGACATGAAGAACCGCATCATGGGTGAGCTCAAGAAGGTCTTCCGGCCCGAGTTCCTCAACCGCATCGACGACGTGATCGTCTTCCACAAGCTGCAGAAGGAGGAAATCCGCCAGATCGTCGAGCTGCTGCTGCTGCGCATCCGCGAGTCGATGGCCGAACGCGAGCTGCAGCTCGAGCTGACCGATCCCGCCAAGGAACTGCTCGTCGAGAAGGGCTGGGACCCCGCGATGGGCGCCCGCCCGCTGCGCCGCGCGATCCAGCGCTACATCGAGGATCCCCTCGCGGACTTCGTGCTGCGCGAGCAGGTCGTGCCCGGCGCGACCGTCGTCGTGAACCCCGCCGACGAGGGCGAAGACGGCGAGGTCAAACTCACGATCGTCAAGCCCAAGAAGCAGAAGACGCCGGTCGGCGTCGGCGCGCAGGCCGCCGGTGAGCTGGCCGCGGACGAGGGGCTCCCCGCGGTCGAGGGCGATGGCGCGGGCGGGGACGCTCACGTCGACGAGCCCGACGAGCCGACCGACGCCGAGTAGCGCCCGCCGCTACGTCCCCAGCGCACCGTAGGCTGCGGACGTGAGCCGCGCTCAATCGATTTACGTCTGCTCCGACTGCGGCGCGCAGTCCGCGCAGTGGCACGGGCAATGCCCCGGCTGCGGCGCGTGGAACACGCTCGTCGAGGAGCGCGCGCCGGCCGCCGCGAGTGCGGGGAGGGGCGCCGCTCGCCGGGGGCCGGCCGTTGGCGGCGATCGCGGCGGCGGTGGCGATCGCGGCGGTCGCGGTCGCGGTCGCGTGGCCTCGACGCCGCTCGCCGAGGTCGGTGCGGCGCCCGTCGCGCGCCTCGCGACAGGCATCGGCGAGCTCGACCGCGTGCTCGGCGGAGGGCTCGTGCCCGGCTCGCTCGTGCTGCTCGGCGGCGCGCCCGGAATCGGCAAGTCGACGCTGACCAACATGGTCCTCGGGCACCTCGCCGGCGCCGGGCGGCGCGCGCTCTACGTCAGCGCCGAGGAGTCCGCCGAGCAGGTCCGCCTGCGCGCCGAGCGGCTCGGTCCCGGTGCGCTCAGCGTGCCGGTGCTCGCGGAGACGGATCTCGACGTCGTGCTCGACGTGCTCGCCGCGGAGTCCCCGCAGGCCTGCGTGATCGACTCCGTGCAGACGCTGCGCTCGGCCGAGCTCGGTGGCGCGCCCGGGTCGGTGGGGCAGGTGCGCGAGGTCGCCGGGCGCATCATGGAGCTCGCGAAGGCGCGCGGCATCGCGACGATCCTCGTCGGGCACGTCACCAAGGACGGCGCGCTCGCCGGGCCACGCGTGCTCGAGCACCTCGTCGACTGCGTGCTGCAGTTCGAAGGCGAGCGCGAGCGACCCTACCGCGAGCTGCGCGCGCTCAAGAACCGCTTCGGCTCGACGAACGAGGCCGGGCTGTTCGAGATGCGCCAGGGCGGCCTCGTCGAGGTGCTCGACGCCTCCGCGCGCTTCGTCGCCGAGGCCACGCGCGCGCCCGGCAGCGTGATGCTCGCCGCGATGGAGGGCTCGCGGCCGCTGCTCGTCGAGGTGCAGGCGCTCGTCGCGCCCTCCGAGCTTGAGCAGCCGCGTCGCGTCGCGTCGGGGCTCGACCGCAACCGCCTCGCGCTCGTGCTCGCGATCCTCGGCCGCCACGGCCGCATCGGGACCGGCGGCGCCGATGTCTTCGTCAACGTCGTCGGCGGCGTGCGCGTCGACGAGCCCGGCGTCGACCTCGCCGTCGCGCTCGCCGTTGCCAGCGCCAGTCGTGGCGTGCCGCTGCGCGGAGCGCCACGCGCGTGCTTCGGCGAGCTCGGCCTGACGGGCGAGCTGCGCTGGGTCGGGCACCCCGAGCGGCGTCTGGAGGAGGCCGCGCGGCACGGCCTGCGGGAGGTGCTCGCGCCCACCGGCAGCGGCGCGCAAGCGTGCGAGGCGGGCACCCTCAGGGACGCGCTCGCGCACGTCTTGCCCGCGGCCCCGCAGCGCCGCGCGCGCGTCGCTGCCTGAGCGCTTTGCCCGCGCGCGGCGGGTGCGGGCGCCGCGGGCGCCGCAGGAGTGGCCCGCCCCGGTCGAGGAGGCGCTAAAGCGCGGCTAAATGCCCTAAAATGCCTATTAGTGCCACCAAGATCCGGGGAAGATTTCGATACAGAAGCACGCCCGGAGCCTGGGTTGATGAAGGCGCTGGAGATGGTCGCGCCCGGGACCGCGCTGCGCGACGGGATGGAGAACATCCTCAACGCCCGCACCGGCGGGCTGATCGCGATCGGCGAGCCCGAGGACATCAGCTTCCTGTTCTCCGGCGGCATCAAGCTCGACATCGACTACACGCCCGCCTTCCTCTACCAGGTCGCGAAGATGGACGGCGCGATCATTCTCAACGCGAACGCGACGAAGATCGCGATGGCCAACGTCCAGCTGATGCCGGATCCGACGATCCTCTCGCACGAGACCGGCACCCGGCACCGCACCGCCGAGCGCGTCTCCAAGCAGACCGACGCGCTCGTGATCGCGATCTCCCAGCGGCGCGAGGTCGTCTCGCTCTACGTCGACGGCACCAAGTGCATCCTGCAGGAGATCCCCGTCGTGCTCGCCAAGGCCAACCAGGCGCTCGCGACGCTCGACAAGTACCGCACGCGGCTCGACCAGGTCTCCACGCGCCTCACCGCGCTCGAGTTCGAGGGCGGGGTCACGCTGCACGACGTGCTCACCGTGCTGCAGCGCTCCGAGCTCGTCACGCGCATGGCCGTCGAGATCGAGCGCTACATCGTCGAGCTCGGCACCGAGGGGCGCCTGATCGAGATGCAGCTCGAGGAGACGATGGTCGGCACCGCCGCCGAAAAGGCCGCGCTCGCACAGGACTATCTCGCGGCCTACTCCGACGAGGCCTTCGCGTCCGCGCTCGATCAGGTCGGGCGCCTCGCGCACCAGGACCTGCTCGACTTCGGGCGCCTCGCGGAGCTGCTCGGCTACGACCGCAAGCTGAACACGCTCGACTATCCGGTCTCCCCGCGCGGCTACCGCATCCTGGCGCGCATTCCCAGGCTGCCCAAACTTGTCGTCGCCGAGATCGTCAAGGAGTTCGGTGGGCTCGACGAGCTGCTCGCCGCGACCGACCCCGATCTCGAGGCCGTGGAGGGAGTGGGAGAGATACGCGCGAAGGACATCCGCGAGGGCCTTCGCCGCCTACAGGAGATCAACCTCGTGGACCGCTACCTGCAGACATGAATCGCTAGCGGAAACCCGCAAGCCGCAAAACCGAAGTCAACGCCGTCCCCCTGGCCGGCCAGAACAAAGGAGGACCACCATTTCCCCCCAGACAATTGAAGCCGAGTTGATCGAGGACCTCGAGGTAGTCACCGAGATCGAGTGCATCGAGTTCGAGTTGGGCGACCACGTGGTCTATCCCCACCACGGCGCCGGCAAGGTCCTCAAGAAGGAGGAGATGGAGGTCCTCGGCGAATGCCGCGAGTACCTCACGATCAAGATCCTCCACAACGACATGACCGTCAAGGTTCCCACCGAGAATGCCGGCATCGCCGGACTGCGCCGCGTGATCGACGAAGAAACCGTCAAGAAGGTCCTCGCGGTGCTGCAGGACGAAGTCTCCGAGATGCCCAAGAACTGGAACCGCCGCTTCAAGCACAACCGCGACAAGATCAAGACCGGTGACATCTACGAGCTCGCCGAGGTCGTGCGCAACCTCGCGCTGCGCGAGACCGAAAAGGGCCTCTCGACCGGCGAGAAGCAGATGTTCACGCGCGCCAAGAAGATCCTCGCCTCCGAGTTGATGTACGCGCTCGACAAGGACGAGGACGAGGCCGAGAGCTATCTCGACGAGCTGCTCGCGAACTCGGCCTCCAGCAGACTCGCGCTCGCCGAGTAGCGGCGCTTGGCAGTCGCGCTGATCGTCGCCGCCGGCCGCGGCGAGCGTCTCGGGGCCCCCGGTCCCAAGGCGCTCGTCGAGCTCGCGGGGCGCCCGCTGCTGCAATGGAGCGTCGACGCGCTGCGCGCCGTCCCCGCGATCGAGCGCATCGTGGTCGCGCTGCCCGCGGGCACGCAAGCGCCCGCGGGCACGATCGGCGTGCGCGGCGGCGCGGTGCGCTCGGAGTCCGTGCGTCTCGCGCTCGCCGCCACCGCGGCCGGGGCCTCGGGCGGGGAGAACCCCGCCGTCGGGGAGAAACCAGCCGCCGGGGAGTCGTTGGCGGCCGCGGAGAGGTCCGCCGCGCGCGAGGGGCGCGACTCCGAGCTGGTCCTCGTGCACGACGCCGCGCGGCCGCTGCTCACGGCCGAGCTTGTCGAACGGGTGCTGGCGGCCTTCGCGGAGCCGGGCGCGCGAGTCGATGCGGCGATCGCGGCGACGCCCGTGACCGACACCGTCAAGCGCGCCGGTAGCGACGGCCTCGTGCGCGAGACGCTCGATCGCTCCGAGCTGTGGGCCGTGCAGACCCCGCAGGTCTTTCGCCGCGGCGCGCTGCAGCGCGCGCTCGATGTGCCCGACGAGATCCTCGCGCGGGCCACCGATGACGCGTGGTTGCTCGAGCGCGCCGGCGGATCCGTCGTCGTGGTGCAGTCGTTCGTGGAGAACCTCAAGATCACGACCGCCCTCGATCTCGCGCTCGCCGAGCTGCTGCTCGCGCGCCGCGCCTGATTGAATCGCGCTGCACGCGCCGCGCCGCGCGCCCAGGTCCGCCAGGTCCCCGACCCCCCGTCCGCGAGTCGCGCCGCTCGATACCGATCCAATGCTCACCGACTACCACCTCCATCTGCGACCCGACGAGCGCAGCGCGACACCGGAAACCCATTTCACCGCGGCCAATGCCGAGCGCTACCGCGAGGTCGCGAGCGAGCGCGGCATCGAGGAGTTGGGGGTCTCCGAGCACGTCTACCGCTTCCGCGACGCCCTCTCGGTATGGCGGCATCCGCTGTGGCAGGAATTCGCGCGCGACGATCTCGAGTCCTACTGCGAGTTCGTGCGCACCGAGACAGACCTGCGCCTCGGTGTCGAGGCCGACTTCGTGCCGGGCACGGAGGACCGCATGGCGAACCTGTTGGAGGCGCACGACTTCGACTACGTCGTCGGCTCGGTGCATTTCCTGCGCGACGAGGCGCTCGACATGGAGCAGTACGGGATCTGGAAAGCCGGCCGCAGCGCCGAGAAGATCTGGCGACGCTACTTCGAGACGCTCGCCGAGGCGGCGCGCAGCGGCCTCTTCGACATCCTCGCGCACCCCGACCTCGTCAAGATTTGGGGACCCGCCCACCCCGAGCGGCCGCGGCCGGAGGGCGACCTGCGCCGCTACTACGAGCCCGCGGTCGAAGCGATCGCAGAATCGGGCATTGCGGTGGAGGTATCCACCGCCGGTCTGCGCAAGCCGGCGCAGGAGATCTACCCCGCGCCGGAGCTGCTCGAGATGTGCATCGAGGCCGGCGCGCCGATCGCGCTCTCCAGCGACGCCCACCGACCCGAGGACATCGGCGCCGACTACGAGCGCGCGCTCGCGTTGCTCGAGCGCACCGGCGTGCAGGAGCTGTGCGTGTTCGAGCGTCGCACGCGCCGCCTGGAGCCGCTCGGCGCGGGTGTGCGATGAGCCCCAGCGGCATCGGCTACGACAGCCACCGCTTGCAGCCCGGGCGGCGCCTGATCCTCGGCGGCGTCGAGATCCCGCACGAGCGCGGCCTCGCGGGGCACTCCGACGCGGACGTCCTCACGCACGCCGTGATCGACGCCCTGCTCGGCGCCGCCGGCCTCGGCGACATCGGCGAGCTCTTTCCCGACAGCGACGAGCGCTTCCGCGACGCCGACTCGCTCGTGTTGCTCGGCGAGGTCCTCACCTCCGTGATCGCGACCGGCCTCGAAGTCGAGAACGTCGACTGCACCGTCGTCATGGAGACACCCAAGCTCGCCCCGCACCGCGACGCGATCCGCGCGAACCTTGCGATGGCGCTCGGCCTGCCGCCGCAGCGCGTCAACGTCAAGGCCACCACCGGCGAGGGCATCGGCTTCGTCGGGCGCCGCGAGGGCGTCGCCGCCTTGGCGATCGCAAGCCTCCGCGCCCGCTAGGGTTGGCGCGCGATGCGCGAGATCCGCCTGCACGACACGCGCAGCGGCGAGCTGCTGCCGCTGCGCCCGCGCGAGCCCGCGCGCGTGGGGATCTACGCGTGCGGGCCGACCGTCTACAGCCGCATCCACATCGGCAACGCGCGGCCGTTCGTCGTCTTCAGCCTGCTCAAGCGCTTCCTCGAGCACGAGGGGCTGCTCGCGACGCTCGTCATCAACGTCACCGACATCAACGACAAGATCTACACCGCCGCGCGCGCGCAGGGCCGTCCCAGCGCCGAGCTCGCCGCGGAGATGGGCGCGCTGTACCGCGCCGACACCGACGCGCTCGGTCTCGGGCGCCCCGACCACGAGCCGCTCGCGACCGAGACGATGGGCGCGATCGTCGCCTACATCGACACCCTGATCGCGCGCGGCCACGCCTACGCGCAGGAGGGCGACGTCTTCTTCAGCGTCCGCTCGGACCCCGCCTACGGCGAGCTCTCGCACCGGCGCCTGCAGGACATGGACCAGGGAGAGGACGTCGAAGGCTCCCAGCGCAAGCGCGACCCGCTCGACTTCGCGCTGTGGAAGGCGCGCAAGGACGACGAGGACACCTCCTGGGACCCCGCCGACTTCCTGGCGGGCGCGCCCGGCGCGCCGGAGTGGGGGCCGGGGCGGCCCGGCTGGCACATCGAGTGCTCCGCGATGGCCGAGAGTCTCCTCGGCGTCGGCTTCGACGTCCACGGCGGCGGCTCGGACCTCGTCTTCCCGCACCACGAGAACGAGGCCGCGCAGACGCGCGCCGCGCGCGGCGCCGAGCTCGCGCGGATCTGGATGCACAACGGCATGATCCAGTTCACCGGCGAGAAGATGGCCAAGTCCGTCGGCAACATCGCGCTGCTGCACGAGGTGATCGCGCAGTACGGCGCCGAGGCGGTCGTCATGTATCTCGTCTCCGGGCACTACCGCCAGCCGCTGGCATTCTCCGCCGAGGTGCTCGCGCAGGCGCAGGCCAACGTCAGGCGCATCCGCGAGGTCGCTCGCAGGCTCGGCGCCGGAGCGACCGCGCCGCGCGACCCCGCGGAGCGGGAGCAGCTCGACAGCTGGCGTTTGGGCTTCCTCGATGCGCTCGCCAACGACTACAACACCCCGCTCGCGCTCGCGCAGCTGAACGAATGGATGCGAGCCGCAAGTCAACTGGGGGCGACCGGCGACGATGACCTGCGCGAGATGCTGCACCTGCTCGGCCTCGACAGCCTGCTGGCGCCCGACGCGCAGGCCCCAGAGGAGGTGCGCGAGCTTGCCGAGCAGCGCCAGCGCGCCCGTGCCGAGCGCGACTTCGCCGCCGCCGACCGCCTGCGCGACGAGATCTCCGCCCGCGGCTGGGAGATCCGCGACGGCGCCGCCGGGCCCGAGCTCGTCCCGCTCTCGCGGTGATCTCATGGCGATTTCGCGGTGCTCAGCGACGACCGGGCGTGACTTGGGATCGCTCTCGCGGTGATCCTCTACGGGCGCAACCCCGTGATGGAGGCGCTGCGCGGGCGCCGCGCGCGCAGCGTGGGGGAGGTGTGGGCGACCGCCGGCGCGGCACGCGAGCCGTGGCTGCGCGAGGCGCCCGTGCGCCAGGTCTCCGCGGAGGAGATCGAGCGGCGCTGCGGCTCGCCCGCACACCAGGGCATCTGCGCGCGCGCCGGCGATTATCCCTACGCGGACGCCGACGCGCTGCTCGCGCTGGAGCAGCCGCTGCTGATCGCGCTCGACCAGGTGCAGGACCCGCAGAACCTCGGCTCGATCTGCCGTACCGCGGAGTGCGCCGGCGCCGCCGGCGTCGTGATCCCCGAGCGTCGCTCCGCCGAGATCACGCCCGCCGTCTGCAAGGCATCCGCGGGGGCCGTCGAGCACCTGCCCGTCGCGCGCGTGCGCAACCTCGCCGACTTCCTGCTCGCCGCGCGCGAGGCCGGCTGCTGGAGCTACGGCGCGAGCGCCGCCGATGCGGACGCCCCGCGGGCCCCGGTCCCCTACGACGCGCCCGACTACCGCGGGGGAGTCGTGCTCGTGCTGGGGAGCGAGGGCAGCGGGCTGCGCCCCCGCGTGGCGTCGGTCTGCGACGAGCTGATCGCGCTGCCGCTGCGCGGGCGGATCGGCTCGCTCGGCGTCAGCGCCGCGGCCGCCGCGATCCTGTACGAGATCTTGCAGAGTCGGCGCGGCGGCCTTGACAACGCTCCATAACTGTGCGAACCTCGCGCACGTAACGCTAAACCTAAGCTTGACGTCGTACATAGCTGCATCCAAATAGAAGTTGGCGCCGGGGGAGGAGTGCGCCACTGAGCGATCCAGGCTGCCCTGTCTGGGAAAGGACCTGCTCGTGGCACGTATCTCCAGTAACCCTCAATCTGAGGTCAAGGTCGAAGACGGCTTCCTGATCGCGCTCGCGAAACAGGGGGACCGCATGGCCTACGACCGCCTCGTGCGTCGCTACCACGGCTTCGTGCGCCTGAAGGCCTCCTCGTACTTCCTCGCCGGCGGCGACTCGGACGACTTGATCCAGGAGGGCCTCGTCGGCCTCTACAAGGCGATCCGCGACTTTCGCTCCGACCGCGAGTCGAGCTTTCGCAACTTCGCGGAGCTCTGCATCACCCGCCAGATCATCACCGCCGTGAAGACCGCGACGCGCAACAAGCACACCCCCCTGAACCAGTACGTCTCGTTCTCCTCGACGCCGGCCGCGGGCGGCGAAGAGATGCCGACCCTCGACCAGGTGATCCCGGGACCCACCGTGCACGACCCCGTCAACCAGGTGATCTCCTCCGAGGAGCTGCGCTCGCTCGTCGGCTGCCTCTCGACCGCGCTCTCCGAGCTCGAGAGCCGCGTGCTCGCGCTCTACTTAGACGGCTTCTCCTACGAGCAGGTCGGCGAGCACCTCGCGTGCGACACGAAGACCGTCGACAACGCGCTGCAGCGCGTCAAGCGCAAGGTCGGCGCGCACCTGCAGACGCGCGCCGTCGCCGTCTGAATGGCCGCGGCCGCTGAGACGGTTTCCGGGCCGGTAAGTGGTGCCATTCGTTACCCGTGAGCGCGTTCTGGCGCTGCAGGATCACGCGCGCGCCGAGGTCGGCGCCACCGGCCCGGGGAGGGCGCAGGGCGCTAAAAATCTCGAAATCCGCGTGAGCTTTCCGCGCGCGCGGTGTCTCAAGTGCGTCCGACATCCAGAGGACGAAGCGCGAAAGTTGCGCGCGGGGTCCGCTCTCAGAGTCTGCCGGTGGCGCTCCATCCCTTCACCGGTGCACTGGACCCCGCGCGCGCCAAGGTCTCGGGGCGGCCCATCCTGGCGGGCCGCCCCGGGCCGCTTTTGGTCCGCCAACCGGCTGCCGCCCGCCCGTCGGCCGTTCCGAGGCCCGCCGGCTTCGTGGCTGCTATGTCGTCCGTTCGTCCACCCGGCGCGTGAAGTTGCGCTGGGAATCGTGTCTTATGGGTATTGAGGATGGTGGGCGCCCGGCCGTGAGCGCCTAAGGGGGTAGCGGGGCCGGGGTTGCGTGCCCGCGGCCGCGCTATGAGTCCAGGAATTCCAACTCGCCTGCTGGCGACCCAATCCGACGAACGGCTCCTCGCGCTCGTGCGCGAAGGCCACGAGCGGGCGTTCGAGGCGCTCGTGAACCGCTACCGGCGCCCGCTGCTGAACTACTGCTGCCGCCGCCTGTCGCTGTCCGAGGCGCGGGCCGAGGACGTCCTGCAGCAAGCGCTGCTGAAGACCTGGATCGCGCTGCGCGACGGCGCCGAAGTGCGCGACATCAAGGCGTGGCTGTATCGCGTCGTCCACAACGCGGCGATCAATGCGATGCGCGACGCGGCGCACGATCGCGAGCGGATCGCCGACCCCACGTTACGCGCGGGCGCCGGCCAGGCCGACCTCGAGCGCGGGCTCGCCGTGCGCGAGGCACTCGCGGAGGTCGCCGCGCTGCCGCCGCTGCAGCGCGAGGTCATGGTCCGCACCGCGGTCGGCGGCGACAGCCACGAGCAGGTCGCGAGCGATCTCGGCATCACCGACGGCGCCGTCCGAGGGCTGCTCTATCGGGCGCGCGCGACGCTGCGGACCGCGGCGACCGCGCTCACGCCGGCGCCGCTGCTCAGCTGGCTCGCGGGTCGCGCCGAGCAGGGCGCGCCCGCCTCCGAACGGCTCGGCGAACTTGCCGCGGGGGGCGGCGTGGCGGGTGTCGGCGGGCTGCTGCTGAAGGGCGGCGTCGTCGCGGTCACGGCCGCGACGCTCCTCACGGGCGCCGCCGTCGTGCGCCTGCAGGGCGCCGCCCACCGCCACGCGCACGCGGGCGAACCCGGCGCGCCGCACGCGGCCGCGGTCACTGCGAGCGGCGCGTCGACGGCGTCGGCGGGGCTCACTGCCTCGACGTCGTCCACGGGCCGCCGCCCGATCTCTGTGACCTCCGCGGGGGCGGGTGGAGCGCGTCGCGCGCACCGCGGACGGCTCGTGGGCTCGCCCGCGGTGGCGGTCGCGGTGGGTCGGGTGCGGCTCGCGCCGGCGGGCGCACCCACGCGCAGCGCGCCCACGCGGACGGTTCGATCGGTCACGCGGCCCGCCGCACCGACTACCGCCTCCCCGACGAGCGGTTCCACCGAGACCGTCGCTACGACTCGCAGTTCGGGCTCGACGCAGGGCGCGGCGCAAGCGGGCGGTGGCCCGGGCACGAGCGGTGCTTCCGGCGGGAGCAGCGAACCGGTCGGCACCGCCGCCGGGTCGAGCTCCGGGTCGGGGTCCAGCTCGGGCTCGGGCTCCAGCTCTGGCTCGGGGTCCAGCTCCGGGTCGGAGTCCAGCTCGGGCTCCAGCTCCAGCTCCGGGTCAGGCTCGAGCTCCGGCTCGGGCTCCGCGGGTACGCCGAGCGGCGGGAGCGGGACGTCCTCGGGTGGCGGGGCCTCCAGCCCGAGCGGCGGCGAAAGCTCGGGCAGCTCGGGCGGCTCAAGCGGCTCGAGCGGCGAACAGTCGGGTGGCCTCGTGGGGACCGTCGTGCACGAAGTCGGCGGCCTGGTCGAACACCTGTTGCACTGACCGGCCGGACCCGATGCGTGGCGCGCGGCCGAGTTGACCGCCCCTAGCGCGCTACGGCGCCAGGCGCACGGGCAGCGTCTTGAGCTGGTTGATGAACGGCGAGAGCACCGCCGCGGGCGCGCCCGCGAGCTCCATCTGCGGGAAACGCGCGAGGGTCTCCTCGAAGAGGATTCGCAGCTCCAGCCGCGCCAGCGCGGTCCCGAGGCAGAAGTGCCGCCCGCCGGCGCCGAACGCCTGGTGCTCGGGGTTCCGGCGCACGTCGAAGCGGTCGGGGTCCTCGTAGCGCGTCTCGTCGCGCCCGGAGGAGACGTACCACATCACGACCTTCTCGCCCTCGCGGATCGGGCGCCCGCCGAGCTCGGTGTCGTGCGTCGCGGTGCGCCGGAAGTGGGCGAACGCGGGGAACATCCGCAACGACTCCTCGACCGCGCTTGGCACGAGCGCGGGATCGTCGAGTAGCTGGCGGTATTGGTCGCGGTCTTCCAGCAGCGCGCGCATCCCGCTGCAGTAGGTCGCCTTGGTGCTGTCGTTGCCGGCGGCGACGAGCAGGAAGAAGCCCATCACGATCTCGTGTTCCTCCAGGCGCTGCCCGTCGATCTCGGCGTGCACGAGCACGCTCGTGAGGTCGTCGGTAGGGTGCTCGCGGCGCGCGGCGATCATCGCTCCGCAGCGCGCGAAGATCTCGGGCACGTCGCGCTCCATCGCGCCCTCGATGCCCCCGGGGTTGAGGTCGGGGTCGTTGGCGCCGAGCGTCGAGTTCATCAGTCGCGCCCAGATCGCGTCGTCCTCCTCGGGGATGCCCATGAAGCTGCCGATCACGCGCGAGACGACCGGCTGCGCGACGTCGAGGACGAGGTCGCACGTCTCGCGCTGCGCGACGCGATCCAGCGCGCCGCGCACGATCTCGCGAATCGCGGGCTCGTGTGCGGCGATGCGCTTCGGCGTGAAGCCGGCCTGGAAGAGCGCCTTGACGCGATCGTGCTTGGGCGGGTCCATCCCAATGAACATCGCGCGCGTGAGCTCGAGCGGGAAGACCACCGAGACCGCCGTCACGCCGCCCACTTCCGAGGAGTATGTCTCCCAGTCGCGGCTCACCGTGTGGATGTCGTCCGCGGTCGTCACCGACCAGAAGCCCGGCTCGCCCGGGAATTCGGAGATCGACTTCGTGAAGTGCACCGGGCACTCGCGCCGCAGCCGCGCGAAGACCTCGTGCGGAGGGCCGTCTTGCCATAGGTCGGGCTCGGTGACCAGTAGGTCGTCGAGGTCGCCGCCCGTCTGCTCGCCTCCACCCGAGGCCCGCTCGGCCTGCGCCAGATCGCTGCCCATCGACTCCATCTCCGACCTCCGTCCTAGCCGCCGCCCGCGACGTGCGCACGTCGCCGTATCGGTCGAGAATCATACTGGCTGGCTGGCCAGTAAGGGTCTGGCGTGATCGGTGTCGAGAGCCGACGGCCGGGATCGAACCGGCGACATCCGCTTTACAAGAGCGGTGCTCTACCAGCTGAGCTACGTCGGCGAGGCGCTCGCATCGTAGCGCCGCGGCGCCGCACGCTGTGATATTCGGGTGCTCTCGGCACGTCAGTGAGTGTCTGAAGGAGCCGGTCCGGCGTAGACCACGAGAACGACGATGCGATCATCGGGCCCGCGCTTGTAGCGCACCCGCGCGCCGCCGTCGACCTCGTACTCCCAGAACCCTTTGAGCTTGCCCTTTAGTTGATGGTGGCGATTGGTCTGCAGCGAAGGGAAGGGGTGGTCGGCGAGCTCGATGTAGCAGCGTCGCATCGGCCCGGGACGGTTCTGGCACAGCTTGTTCCACTCGCGATAGACCGTGCAGTAGACCTTGTTGCGCCCGAAGTAGCGCCCCTTCGGTGCGTAGACCTCCCGGGTCACGCTTGGGCCGCCTGGACCTGCCCCTCAGACGGAGGCAGAACCTCAACGATCCCCTCTAGATCGACCGGCGACAGCAATGCCCGCATAGCGTCGGGCTGGCCGTAGACCCCCGCGGTTGAGGCCCACGCACGCAGGTTGCCCTCCAGGTGCTCTAGCGTGCCTCGTTGGGCGGCGTCGAAAGTGTTGGCCACGAGCTCGCGGGCGAACTCATCGACCTCGTCGATCGAGAACGCGGCGAGCCACGGGTAAGCGGTCTGCATCGCCCACTCGGACGGCGGTGCCTTGCGATGCTCGTTGCGGATCGCAACGAAACGAGCCGTCTCGGCAACTTGCGCTTGCAAGCACTGCTGGAACTCCGCTACGCCCTTGGTCTGGATGACGAGCAGCTCGCCATCGGAGTCGAGTACTTCCTGGGGTGCGTCCTTGGCGCGGTCGAGCAGGGTTCGGTAGTCGCGCTGGATCTCCGTCGGCCCCCACGGCGCGTCAGCGGAGCGCCCCGACGCGCGGCCGCGTGCTACTGATGTCGGTCCCGGTATCTGCTTGCCTGCGATCACGCGAGCCATTCCAAGCTCCTTCTACATAGCTTTCTACGTAGATAGTATCATGCGATGAGTGCCCAGCGAACGGCGGGCGCCAGCGAGCGAGGGGGCCTCGGCGAGGCTCCGGCATCGTAGCGCCGCCTCGGCTAGCGTTGGGTAGTGGCCACCGTCGTTCATCCTCACATCGAGCCTTGGGAATTCGGGGCATTGCAGGACGACGCGGGTTGGTCTAGGAACATCGAGCTCATCGGCGGGGAGGCCGTGGTAGTGACGCCCGAGGGAGGCACTTCGTCAGCGGCAAGGGGAGAGTTGCATGTCGCGCTTCGCCGCTGGCAGGAGGACGCAGGCGACGAAGGACTCGCCCTGCAGCAGGTGTTTGTAGCGTTTCCCGATGTGCGGGAGCTGTGGCTCGTGGACCCGGACGCACGCACGATCACGCGGGTGCGCCCGGACACCGGCCCAGACGAGGAGCTCGGCGAGCGAGAAAGCCTTCGCAGCGATCTGCTTCCGGGGTTGACGCTCGACCTCGCGCGCGTCTTTCGCCACTGATCCGCGCGGGGCCGCGCGCTGCGCCGTGGCCGGCCCCTCACCCTTGCTTTGCCAGCGCGTAGCGGCGCCTCATGAACGGCGAGAACTTGGGGACCGTGAAATCGACCTGCCCGTAGTCTGGGCTGTAAATGAGGCCCTTCTTGATTAGTGAGCCGCGTGGTGCCGAGGTGTAGGAGGGCTGTCGGTCAAGACGCTCGGCAACCTGTGCGGTGCGGTAGGGACCCTCGCCGAGGGCTGCCATCGCGGCCATGTATTCGCGCTCGCGCTCGGTGGCCTTCTCGAAGCGGACGTGGAAGAACTCGTCGTCGAGCTCTGCGAGGACGGCCGATTCCGCACTCTCAACATCAACGGCGCGGATCGGCGAGCGTGGTGCTTGATTCCAGGCCTCCTTCCCATATGCCTGGATGAACGCGGGATAGCACCCGGACTCGTCGATGATGCGGATGAGGGCTCCGTCATCCCACGCTACGCCTCGCGCTGCGGCGGGTGCTACGAGTGCTTGGCGCGCCGCGGCCTTGCTGAGCGGCCCGAGCTTTGGGTAGGCGAACAGCCGCTCTGCATAGGACTTGGCCTCGACCGCCAAACCAGGCAGCTGGGGCAGGCCCGTGCCCACCAGGGCTACGGGCAGTGTCATCTGCGACATGCGGTGCATTGCTGCCGCCACCGCCTCCAGCTCGTCGCGCGCGAGGAATTGCATCTCGTCGACGAGGAACACCACGCCGGTCTCGTGAGCGCGCGCCGTTTGGCCGAGCTCCTCGAACAGGTAGGTCAGGTCTCGCTCGAGGTCGCCCGTGGAGCCGCTCACGACGTCGGGATCGAACGAGAATTCAAGGCTGCCCTCGGCGGACGCCCCGACCTTAAAGCTGCGCAGCAACCCTGTGAACGCTTTCAGCCGATCCCCCAGCGCCTTGCGAGCGCTGAGCTGCAGCAGCGCCTGATACGCGGCGTCGGCGAGCTCAGCGCGGAAGTCGGTGTCCGACTTGATCTCGATCGGCCGGGGCACGGTCCATTCGGCGTCCTTGGCGATGCTCTCGAACTCCAGCAGCAGCACGGTCTTCCCGACGCCCCTCAGCCCGGACACGATCATGCTGCGGTCGCTCAACCCGTTGCCCAACCTGGCTAGCAATGTCCTGAACTGCTGCTCCTGAGCATCGCGGCCGGTCAGCGCCGGCGGAGGGTTGCCGGCACCCATCGAGTACGGGTTGGCAGCCGCATCCATGGTCTGAGCCTATCAGACTTATACAGGGTTATACGATGCTATCCGCCTAATTTCGTATACAGGCGTCTAATCCTTTATAAGTCTGGGCCGCAAGCGCGTGCGTGAAGCGCAGAGTCGCGTACGAGCGCGGGAGTCACGCCCACGCTCGAACGCCCACGCTCGAATTTTACGCCGTAAGTTTCGTAAGCTATTATAGGCTCGATGGCATCCGCGGCAAGTCAAAGAGCCCGCAAGGGCGAGCCTTTCAGCGTCCGCTTCAGTCTCTCGACGGACCATCTCGTCGAGGATGAGGCGCGTCGCACTCATCGCTCCAAGAGCGCGATCGTCGAGGCACTGACCGAGGAGGCGGCACGCAGTCGCCGCTTTGCCGGTATCGGCTTCCGCGGCGAGGACTCCGCGCGGCGCCCGTGGGTGATCGGCTCCGGTCTCGATGTCTGGGAGGTCGCGCAGATGCTCGAGGACTTCGGCTCCGTCGAGCGGCTCTTGGAGCAGACGCAGCTCAGCGAGCGGCAGGTGCGGCTTGCGGTCGCCTATCGCGACGGCTATCCCGAGGAGATCGCCGCGGCGATCGTCGAGAATCGCCGCACCGTCGCAGAGTGGCACGAGCTCTACCCGTTCATCGAGCTCTCGCCCGTCGCATAGCGCGTTGCGTCTGCTGCTCGACGCGAACCTCTCCCCCCGCGGGATCGCCGCGCAGCTGCGCAAGGCCGGCCATGACGTGCTCGCGCTCGCCGAAGACGCCACCTACGAGGGGCTCCCCGACCCGTACGTGCTGGAACTCGCCGCAGCGCAGCAGCGTGTGCTGATCACCCGCAATAGCCGCGACTTCGCGCCGCTCGCACGGCAGTGGGCCGAGGGCGGACGGTCACACGCCGGGATCATTCTCATCTGGACGCTCGACCACAACCAGTTCGCCGAGATCGCCGCGGGCGTCGAACGACAATTCCGACAGCGGCCAGCTCCCGGGCAGTGGCGCGACATCACCGTCGCGTTCTGAACCGAAGCGAGACAAACGCCACCCATCGGGCTCCTGATTCCCACCACACAGACGTGCCGCTCGCCCCGGAACCGCGCCGCGGGGTTCAAAACGAGCGCAGCGGGGTATGTGACGGGCGCAACCAAACCACTGGAATGGAGGACCAAATGGATCTGCTCTTGCTGCTCATCGTTGCGCTTGTCATCATCAGCATCGCGGGGGGCGCGTTCGTGAGCCCTTTCGTGCTGATTCTGCTGTTGCTGGCGCTCTTTCTCTTTGTCGGCCCCTACCGCGGCCGCGGAGCTCGCTTGTAGCCGGGACGCTGCCGGCGCGGAGGAGGCGTGAGCACCGCGAAGCGATCCAACGGCTCGCGGCGGGAAGGTGGCGCGAGCGCTGCGAGGCAGAGAGCGTCAACGCGCTCGATCTGGAACGGAGCGCTCGCGTTTGGCGATGTCTGCGTCGCGGTCAAGCTGTTTTCCGCGGTGGACGATCACGCGGTGCACTTCCACGAGGTGCGCCTACGGGACGGGTGCCGGATCGTGCACCGCCGCGTCGGCAGCGAGTCGGGCCGTGAGGTGCCCGCGCAGCGGATCGGCAAGGCGTACGAGACGAGCCGCGGGCATCGCGTGGTGCTCGAGGACGACGAGATCGCCGCCGCCCGCGGCTCGCGACCGAAGGTAATCGAGATCGAGCACTTCGTCGAGGCCGCGCAGATCGATTCCGTCCACTACGAGCACCCCTACATCCTCGGCGCCCAGCCCGGCGGCGAGCGTGCTTACCGTGTTCTGCATAGCGCGCTCGAGCATCGCGGTGCTGGTTGCAGTGCTCGCCGCCGCTCCCGCGGTCGGGGCGACACCCGACCAGCTCCTGTTGCAGAGCCACTTCGGCCGCGGAGTCGACGCGAGCACAGGAGGGGAGGTGTGTGTGTGTGTTTTGCTCTCGGGCGACACTTGTGGGACGGCATGCGTGCCGAAGGCGAATCCGGTCGATCCGACGAAGTCACACTTCATTGCGAAGGTGGTTTCTTCGATGCGACATGTACCGTCGCCCGAGGTTGGCGTGAGGGCTGAGCTGGCCCTGAAGTTGACTCAGGCCAAGCTGACGGCTGGGCGGGGGCATCCCGTCCAGCCGCCGGGCCGCTCCCGTCTAGCCCGTTCCGAGCGCGGCCCTCTGCGCTCAGCCGGCGACGGTCATGTGCTCGACGCGCCCATGCCCGTTCGAGGACAAGTCCCGGAGGTAATCCGGCGGCGCGATCTCCTCCGGCGCGTTCAAGCGCCGCTCGAGCTCGCCGAGCAGGACCCCGAACAGCAGGTGCCGCCACGTCGACTGCGCCAGCGCCCGCGGGCTCGTGAAGGCCGCCGGCAGCTCCGCGCGGGAGGGGTGCAGTCGATCGGCGATCGCCACCAACGGCCACGTCGCGAAGTTCTCACCCAGCGCCGCCGCCGGCCCCCGCGCCCACGAGGGCAGCGGCACGCGCGGCGCCACGTTCGCGTACAGCGCCCCGAACAGCGCGCCGTTCTGCAGGTGCAGCGCCCAGCCCGCCGCCGGCCACGCCGCGCGGCGCGTCACCGCCTTGCCGAGCAGCTCCACGTCGTCGAAGCCCGAGCCGAACACGCGCTTGTCCAGCGGCATCTGCGCCGCCCACACCCCGGCCGCCAGCGCACCCGCCAACGCCCCTCGTATCGTCTTGCCGCGGTCCACGGGCATCGCGCTCCACTGTAACGCGCCCCGCGCCCGCGGGTATCCAGAGCATGGACCACGACCCCGGCGAGCAGCTGCAGCGCTTCCGGGCGCACGCCCTCTCCAGCGGCGTCAACCCCGTCGTCTACCGCCTCGTCCGCGCCGTCCTGCTGCCGTTCTTCCTGCTCTACTTCCGCCTGCAGCGCATCGGCGCCGAGCACATCCCGCGCTCCGGCCCGCTGCTGCTCGCCGCCAACCACCGCAGCTTCCTCGACCCCTTCGTGATCGGCGCCCTCACGCGCCGCCCCGTCTACTACCTCGCCAAGCGCGAGCTCTTCGCGCGGCACTGGCAGGCCTGGCTGCTGAACGCGCTCGGCGCCTTCCCGATCGACCGCGGCGCCGGCGACGCCGACGCGATGGCCACCGCCCGCGCGATCCTCGCGCGCGGCGACTGCGTCGTGATCTTCCCCGAGGGCACCCGCGTGCGCAGCGGCCCCCTCGGGCCGCCGCGCCGCGGCATCGGGCGCCTCGCGCTCGAAACCGGCGCGCGCATCGTGCCCGTCGCGCTCAGCGGCACCGAGGAAGTTCGCCGCGGCTGGCGCATCCGCCCGCGCAAGGTCCGCCTGCGCTGCGGCGCCCCGCTCGGCTTCCCCACGGTCCAGGATCCCTCGCCCGCGCTCGCCGCCGCCGTCACCGCGCGCGTCTGGGCCCGGGTCGGCCTGCAGTGGGAGTGGCTAGGGTGCAACGAGTGGCCGCGCAAGTCGCTCCCAAGCCCAAGGCCCAACTCGACAAGGAGTTTGCCGAGCTCTATCGCACGCACCTGCGCGACATCTACAGCTACTGCTACTACCGCGTCGGCAACCACCACGACGCCGAGGACCTCACCGAGCAGACCTTCCTGCAGGCCTATCGCCACTTCGAGCGCGCCCAGCGCGAGTCCGATGGGCGCCCGCTGCGGCCATGGCTGATCCGGATCGCGCACAACCTCGCCGCGAACCTCTACCGCGACCGCGCGCGCAAGCCCGTCGCGCCGATCGACGACACCACGCCGCTCAGCGCGCCCCACACCACCGAGGAGCTCGTCGCCGACCGCGAGGAGCTCAGCCGCGTGCTCGCCTGTGTCCGCCAACTGCCCGACGATCGCCGCGAGGCGCTGATCATGCGCTTCGCGCTCGGCATGGACAACCGCGAGATCGCCCGCGCCCTCGGACGCTCCGACGGCGCCACCAAGGTGCTCATCCACCGCGCCATCAAGCAGCTCGAGGGGCTCGTCGCCGATCCCCCGCCCGCGCCGCGCGCCGCTGGCGACTCCGCGGATGCGCCGGCGCCCACGGCCGCCGAGAGGCCCGACGGTGAGTGAGAGCGCCCCCAACCTCGAGGGCCTCCTGCGCCGCGCGCTCGCCCCCGTCGAGCCCCCCGCGGAGCTCGCGCTGCGCCTGGAGGACACGCTCACGAGCCTCACCGAGCTCGCCGTCGAGGAGCTCGAAGGGTGGGAGCTCTCCGCGATGCGCGATCCGCGCAACTGGGTCCGTCCCGCCGCCGCGCTCGTCGTCGGCACCGGCGCCGGCCTCGCGCTCGTGCTGCTGCGCGCGCGCCGCCGCGGCCCGCCCGCCGGCGCCGCCGCCGCCGACGCGCCCCCGACGCCTCCGCGCGCCGCGCGCAGCATCCAGGACTAGACAGCACGGAACTATTCTGGTATTCGGTTAAGCCGTCCGAGCGGAATGATTCACTTGGACAAGTCGCCCGCGGAGCCCCTGGTCCGCGCGTGCGGCCCCGTACACGCCCATGTCCGATCTGGCTCGCTACAAGCGCTCCGCCAAGGCCGCCTCCGCGATCTTGCGCAAGCTCGCCGACGAGGAGCTCATGCAGCTCGTGCGCGAGAACGACTCCGCCGCCTTCGCCGTCGTCTACGAGCGCCACGCCACCGCCGCGTTCTCGCTCGCATTCCGCATGTGCGGCAAGCGCACCCTCGCCGAAGACATCGTCCAAGAGGCCTTTCTCTCGCTCTGGCGCAGCGGTGCCCGCTACGACGGCACCCGCGGCAGCGTGCGCACCTGGGTGCTCGGCATCGTCCACAACCGCGCGATCGACGCCCTGCGCCGCGGTGTCGTCCAGGATCGCGGTCAGATCAGCGACGAGGGCATCGAGGAGCAGCTCGAGGCCAGCGAGCGCACCGAGCGCGAGGTCGGCCGCCGCGACGAAGCCCGCGAGATCCGCGCCGCCCTCGGCGGCCTCCCGCCCGACCAGAGCCGCGTGATCGAGCTCGCCTACTACGGCGGCTACACCCACGCCGAGATCGCCGCGATGCTCGAAACCCCCGTGGGAACGATCAAGGGCCGCATGCGTCTTGGCTTGCAGAAGATGCGCTCCCAGCTCAGCTCCGAACGGGTGGTCTCGTGATGCGCACGCCGCGCGCGCCGCGCACGTCTCCCGCGCCAGCAGGGCGGATGATCGCGTGAGCTCCAACCCGCAGCACCCGGTCGATTGCGAGCACTGCGTGGACGCCGCCGCCTACGTCCTCTACGCGCTCGAGGACGCCGAGGCTCGCGCCTTCGACGAGCACCTCGCCGCCTGTTCGATCTGCCGCGAGGAAGTCACCCAGCTGCAATCCGCCGCCGACGCGCTCGCCATCGGCGTCCCGCGCGCCGAGGCCCCGCCCGCGCTCGCCGCGCGGGTCATGGCCACCGTCCACGCCGAGGCCGAACTGCGCGGCACCACTGCGCGCGAGGCCGCCGCGGGCGTCCCCGCTGAGGGCGACGCCGTCGAGGGTGTCCCCGCCGAGGGCGCCCGCTCCGCGCGCGTCCCCTCCGCGCGGCGCGTCCGCCGCCGCAGCTTCGTGCCCGCCCTCGCCGCCGGCCTCGCGCTTGCCGCGGGGCTGCTGATCGGCGCGTTCGCGATCAACACCGGCTCCACCAGCACGCGCACCGAAGTGATCCACGCCGCCGTCGTCGCGCCGGGGCACCACGCGATCGCCGAGCTGCGCAACGTCGGCGGGCACGTCCAGCTGATCCTCGAGGGCATGCCCGCGCCGCCGCCGGGGCGCATCTACGAGGTCTGGCTCGAGCACGGCACGCAAGCGCCGCTGCCGACCGACTCGCTCTTCTCCGTCACCAAGACCGGCGCCGGCACCGTCGGGGTCCCCGGCAACCTCAAGGGAGTCAGCGACGTGCTCGTCACCGACGAGCCGCTCGGCGGCAGCCTCAAACCGACGCGCACGCCCGTCATCGTCGCGAAAGTCTGAGACGCGCGCGCCGTACGGCGCGCCATCACACGCCGCCTCACGTACCCGCGCCGCGCCCCCGCCGCAGCGTGGACGCGCGCAACGTGTGCGCGTCGTCCCGGGGCCGCGCGCCACCGAGGTAGGCTCTTGCCGCACCATGGCCACCTGCTACCGCCATCCCACGCGCGAGACCGCGGTCTCCTGCTCCTCGTGCGGGCGCCCGATCTGCCCCGACTGCATGACCACCACGCCGGTCGGCATGCGCTGCCCCGACTGCGCGCGCCAGCGCACGAAGGTCGTGCGCATGCGCGAGCTCGCGACAGTTCCCCGCGTCACCTACGCGCTGATCGCGATCAACGTGCTCGCCTTCCTCACCGAGCAGGGGCAGTTCACGATCTTCGGCGCCTCGACCCACGGCAAAGTGATCGAAGAAGGTGTGCTCTGGCGCTACGGCGTCGGCGTGCAGCACCAGTACTGGCGTCTAGTGACCAGCGGCTTCCTGCACGAGAACATCCTGCACATCGGCTTCAACATGTACCTGCTCTACCTGCTCGGCACGATGCTCGAGCCCGCGATCGGATCGCCGCGGTTCGCGACGATCTATTTCACCTCGCTGCTCGTCGGCTCCTTCGGCGCGCTGCTCGCCACCGCCTCGCCGAGCCTCGGCGCCTCCGGCGCGATCTTCGGCCTGATGGGCGCCGCCGTGATCGAGCTGCGCTCGCGCCGCATGAGCGTGATGGAGTCCGGCATCGGCGGCCTGATCATCCTCAACCTGATCCTCAGCTTCTCGATCGCCAACATCTCCGTCGGCGCCCACATCGGCGGTCTGATCGGCGGCGGCCTCGCCGCGCTCGCGATCCGCACCGCCGACGAACGCAAGCTGCCCGCGCTCGGCTACGCCGCCTGCGCGGTCCTTAGCGTCGCCGCCGTCGCCGGCTCGCTCGCGGTCTCCCAGGCGACCGGCACCGGCTTCGTCTGAGTGGCCGCGCTCCCTGCATCACCGAACAGCCGCAGCACCGTCCGGTCAACGACATCGTGGCCCATATCCCGCAGCGCCGCTGCCAGCTTCGCGGCGCTCCCGTCGCACATACCACTCGCCTGGTTTGAGCGGGTCGGGTCGCTGGTCGAGCCGTTCATATCTCTACACTCGTCGCGCTCATGGTGTCCGATGTTCAGATCACCGCGCTGCCCGCCAAAGGTGAGCTGCTCTACCGTGTCGTGCGCGCGGAGCGGCCGCGTATGGAGGACTTCCGCTCCCATCGCGAACAGCCGCGCAGGCGCCCGGTCCCGGCGAGTACCCCGTGGCTGCTGTTGGTCGGCGTGTCGATGTTCGACACGCGCGAGGCGGCGCTGCAGATCGCCCGGCGCCGGCCGGCGTGGGTCGCCGAGTTGCGCCTGACTGCCGGTCGGGGCATCCAAGTGGCCGTCACGGGATCGTACGGTCACCGTACTGTCTGGGGCGACCCAGATGTGCTGTCGGCTTGTGTGGAGACGTGTCATGTGGCACCCTAAAGGGCGATGACGTTTGCAACGCTGTACATAGACGAGGGCAACCTCCTGGACTTCCATGATGACCACGACACCGCGCGCGCAAGCGTGCTGTCCGTGGTCGATGAGCACCCCGAGGTCGCCGAGGACTTCGGGATGGTCGAGCTGGATGAGCATGGGCGTCGCGTTGGCGACTTCGTCTCGGGCGCCAAGCTCAAGGCTCAGGCCGCGCGTTCGCGGCGATCACGCGCGGCGTGAGTCACAGAGAGCGGGATGCGATGTCCCGCCGAACTTGAGCTACCGCCGGCATGCCGATGCCTGCAAGGCTTGGTGGTGGCCTCGGCGGCCTCGGCGAGCTAGGGGTCTCAAGTTGCGCTCAACTCGACCGCCAGCGCCCGCCCAGGTGTCACATCGAGCAGGCCCGGGTGCAGGGTGTGGGCGAGCAGCTCCAATCCGTCGACGAGCCGCGGTCCCGGCCGCGAGAAGTACGCCGACGCGTCGACCGCGACCACGCGGCCCGCACCGAGCGCCGCGAGGCGCTGCGAGTAGGCCAGCGCCTCACTGTGCGCGCGCGGCGCGTCGTAGCCGCACGGCATCGCCACGACGATCTGCGGCGCCGCCGCCGCGACCTCCTCCCAGGAGGCCGCGCGCGAGGGTTCCCCCGGCAGGCCCAGCACGTCCTCGCCGCCCGCGAGCTCGATCAGCTGCGGCGTCCAGTGCCCCGCGACGTACACCGGGTCGAGCCACTCCAGCGCCGCGACCCGCGGTCGCGGGCGGCCGCGCACCGCGAGCTTCACGCGATCCACGCGCGCCGCCGCGCGCGCGACCAGGTCCACGCCCCGCGCGCGGCGGTCCGTCGCCTGCGCGAGCGTGCGCACGTCCCCGAGCGCCTCGCCCAGCGTGTGCGGATCCAGCGAGACCACCCGCGGTCGCGTGGGCAGCTCGAGCGCGAGCCGCTGCACCTCGGTGTAGGAGACCGCGCACACCGGGCACAGCGCCTGCGTCACGATCAAATCCGGCTCCAGCGCCGCCAGCGCGTCCTCGTCGAGCGCGTAGATCGCCTCGCCGCGCGCGGTGCGTTCGCGCACCGCCGCATCGATCTCCGCCGCGCCGAGGCCCGCCGGCAGCACGTCGCGCGTGACCCGCGTCAGCTCCCGCGCCCGCGGTGGGTAGTCGCACTCGTGCGTCACCGCGATAACCTCGTCCTGTAGGCCCAGCGCGAACAGCAGCTCCGTCGCGTGGGGCACGAGACTCACGATCCGCATGCCCCGACTTTAGGAAATCGCGCGCGATCCTTCCGATGACACCGCCTCGAGCTCGAGCAATCCGACCTCCCACCCCCCGATGACGCTGCTCACCGACCAAGAGATCGACGCGCACCTCGCCGACAGCGCGTGGCAGCGCGAGGGGAGCGCGATCGCGCGCGAGTGGAAGCTCGCCGACTTCGACGCCGCGATCGCCTTCGTGAACCGCGTCGCCGCGCTCGCGCAGGACGCGAACCATCACCCCGATATCCTCGTGCACGGCTGGAACAAGGTGCGCCTGGAGCTCTCCACGCACTCCGCCGGCGGCCTCACCGCGGCCGACTTCGCGCTCGCCGCGCGGATCGACGCGCTCGCCTGAGCCCCCGCCGCGCGCGCCCGAGCCCTTGCCGTCGGTGGCGGCCCCGGGCGCCCCGAGCCCCCCGAAGTCGCCCGGGGCTCCTGCTACGGTTTGCTCGTCGGCCACCGATGAACGACGACCAACCTCCCCGAAGTAGCCGCGTCCCAGCAGCCCGCACCCAGGTGTGACCGGGCTGAAGCTGATCCTGGCGGCTCTGCTGGTCGCCGTCAACGCGTTCTTCGTGATCGCGGAGTACGCGCTCGTGCGCTCGCGCCGGGCGCGCCTGGAGCTGATGCAGGAGGAAGGCGCGCGCGGCGCGACGCTCGCGCTGAGCCAGCTCGATCACATCAACCAGTACATCTCGGCGGTCCAGATCGGCGTCACGATGACCTCGATCGCGATCGGCGCGCTCGGCGCGCCGACGCTGGCGCGCGTGCTCGAAGAAGCCCTCGGCAGCGCGGTCTCGCACGGCGTGACGGTCGCGATCTCGATCGTGCTCGCGTACGTGATCGTGACCTCCATCCAGCTGATCTTCGGCGAGATGGTGCCGAAGTTCTACGCGATCAACCGCTCGGAGAGCGTCGCGCGGCGCATCGCGCGCCCGCTGCAGGGCTTCAGCGTCCTGTTCGCGCCGATCATCAACGGCATCACCGCGATCTCGACGCGGCTGCTGAAGATGCTCGCGGTCGACATGAGTCAGGAGTCCGGCGGCGGCTCCCCCGACGAGCTCAAGCGCCTGATCGCCGAGTCCCACGCCGGCGGGCAGCTCGACCCCGGCGAGGCCGGCATGCTGAGGGGCGTCTTTCACCTGCACGAGCAGGAGGCGCGCCAGGTGATGACGCCGAGCCCCGCCGTCGTCGCGGTCGACGTCTCCAAGAACGTCGAGACCGCGCTGAAGCTCTGCATATCCTCGGGGCATACGCGCCTCGTCGTCACCGAAAGCGACGACCGCGACCGCGTGCGCGGGCTCGTCCACGCGAGCGCGCTCGCGCGCACGTTGATGGACGAGGGCCCGGAGGCCTCGATCGAGCCGGTCGTGCACGACGCCCCGATCGTGCCCGAGACGAAGCCCCTCGACGACCTGCTCGCCGACCTGCAGCGCCAGCGCAGCTCGCTCGCGGTCGTGATCGACGAGTACGGCCGCGTCGCCGGGATCGTGACCGTCGAGGACATCATCGAGGAGGTCGTCGGCGAGATCACCGACGAGACCGACCCCGCCGCGGGCGAGGTGCGCCGCCTGCCCGACGGCGACTGGTTCGTGCGCGGCCACGTCGCCGTCACCGACCTCGCGGACTACGGCGTCGACCTGCCCGCCGACAGCGACGCCTACAACTCCGTCGGCGGCTTCGTCTTCGCCGAGCTCGGGCGCCTGCCGCGGCGCGGGGATACCGTCACCGCGGGTGCCTACTCGATCCGCGTCGAGTCCGTGCGCGAGAACCGCATCGAGTCCGTGCGCATCCGCGAGCGGCGCGTCGTGCCCGCGCGCGAAGCCGAGAGCGCGTGAGCCCAAACACACGTCCGGCCCGCGGGGGGAGCGGGCCGGAGCGTGTGCACTGGGAGGAGGCGGGTGTGCGTTGCGACCGCAGTCGCACTAACAAGTATGCCGCCCTTGATCAAGCCCAGCTAAAAGTCTGCGTCGCGTAAGAAGATTCTTGTGAAAGCGGGGCGCGAGGCGCTCAGTAAGAGTGAAAGCCGCGCCCGCTCTTGCGGCCGAGCGCGCCCTCGCCGATCAGCTCGACGATCCGCGGCGGGATCTCCTCGCCGAGCGTCTGCCCGATCGCCTGCGCGACGTCGAGGCCGACGAGGTCGAGCAGCGCGAGCGGCCCCATCGGATGGCCCGCGCCGAGGCGCATGCAGGTGTCGATCCCGGCGGCCTCGATGCCGGTCTCTTCGAGCAGGCGGACCGCGCTGAAGAGATACGGGAATAGCAGCCGGTTCACGACGAACCCGGGCACGTCGGGGACCTCGACGGGGGTCTTCTCGAACGTCTCGCAGAGCGCGAGCGCGCGCGCGCGGGTCTCGGCGCTGGCCTCGCGCGGGAAGATCAGCTCGACGAGCTGCATCTTCGTGACGGGGTTGAAGACGTGCAGCCCCACGAAGTGCTCCGCGACGCCGCTCGCGTCGGCGAGCGCCTGCACGGAGAGCGAGGAGGTCGTGCTCGCGAGCACCGCCTCGCGCGGGAGGATGTCGCGCAGCTCCGCGTGCAGCGCGGCCTTGACCGCGTGGTCCTCGACCACGGCCTCGACCGCGAACGTCGACTGCGCGAGCGCCCGCGGCTCGGTTACGACCTGCACGTGCTCGGGGTCGACCTCCGCCTGCAGGCGCGCCAGCGTCTTCTCGACGCTCGCCCGCGCGCGCTCCGCCGAGCTTGCCGAGCGCGCGAGCAGCAGCACCGGTCCGTGGTGCGCCGCGGTCGCCGCCAGCCCGCACGCGATCGCGCCCGAGCCCACAATTGCCAGCCGCTCCTTCAAGGTCTACTCGTCTCCTCGCTCGTTGGTTGACTGACCAGTCAATCTATGCCGGTTACGCGGTAGACTATGACCTAGAGGCGCGAGACACTCGGCCGGGCGCCGCGCCGCACGCGGCGGCGCCGTCGTGACCGATGCTCGCCGCTTTTTCGCCCAGAACGTCGCGCTACAGACGGAGGATTCTCCCATGAGGAAGCCAGAGGGCCGCGAGGTCGTGATCGTCGAGGCGGTGCGCACCCCGATCGGGCGTGGGCACAAGGAGAAGGGCTACTACAAGGACATTCACCCCAACGCGCTGCTCGGCAAGGTCTACACCGAGGTCATCGCGCGCGCGGGCATCGACGCCGCGGAGGTCGAGGACGTCGTCGCGGGCTGCGTGCAGCAGTTCGGCGAGCAGGGCTTCAACATCGCGCGCAACGCGTGGCTGCAGGAGGGCCTGCCGATCGAGACCCCCGGCACCACGATCGACCGCCAGTGCGGCTCCGCGCAGCAGGCCGTGAACTTCTCCGCGGCGCTGATCGCGGCGGGCGTGCACGACGCGATGATCGGCTCGGGCGTCGAGCACATGGGCCACCTGCCGTTCGCGGCGGGCATGAAGACCCAGGAGGACTTCGGCTTCGCGTTCACGCCGGAGCTGATGGCCAAGCACAACATCGTCGGCCAGGGCCTCGGCGCGGAGATGATCGCCGACCAGTGGGAGATATCGCGCGCGGAGCTCGACGAGCTCGCGGTGCGCTCGCATCGCCTCGCGCACCAGGCCACCGAGGAGGGCCGCTTCGAGCGCGAGATCGTGCCGATGCAAATCAACGGCGACACGTACGTCAGCGACCAGGGCATCCGCCCCGGCACCGACCTGGAGACGCTCTCGCAGCTGAAGCCCGCGTTCAAGCCCGACGGCAAGATCACCGCGGGCAACGCCTCGCAGATCTCCGACGGCGCGGCCGCCGTGCTGCTGATGAGCGCCGAGAAGGCCAAGGCCCTCGGCCTGCGCCCGCGCGCGCGGGTCGTCGATCAGACCACCGTCGGCTGTGACCCCGTGAAAATGCTCGAGGGGCCGATCCCCGCGACGACGAAGATCCTCGCGCGCAACGGGATGAAGATCGACGACATCGACCTGATCGAGATCAACGAGGCCTTCGCGCCCGTCGTCGCCGCGTGGCGGCGCGAGCACAACCCCGACATGGACCGCGTCAACGTCAACGGCGGTGCGATGGCCCTCGGGCACCCGCTCGGCTCCACCGGCGCGCGCCTGATCACGACGCTGCTGCACGAGCTCGAGCGCTCCGACAAGGAGATCGGCTTCGTCACGATGTGCTGCGGCGGAGGGCTCGGGACGGGAACGCTGATCCAACGGATCTGACGTTCCGGAGGGCGCATGCGCCCTCCGGCGGGGACGCGCATGCGCGTCCCCGTTCCGGGCAGTGCATGCACTGCCCGGCCGGCCGGTACATGTACCGGCCGGAACGACAGTCCTAAGTCGACGGCCCGCCGCCGGTCCACTTCACCGCGACCGGCGGCAGCGCCAGCAGCGCGGCCCACGTGCTCGGGTCGGTTTCGCCGCTCGCGGGGATGCCGTGCGCGGTCTGGAACGCCGCGAGGTTCGCCTTCGTCGTCGCTTCGAAGATGCCCGTCGTCGGCTGACCCGGGACCGCGCTCGCGAGGTGCTCCTGCAGCCACAGCACCGGATCGCTCTTGTTGCCTTCTTTGAGCAGCGGCGAGGTCAGCTCCGGCTGGGGGACCGTGAGCGTCGTGTCCAGCGGCGCCGCCAGCGAGCTCCACAGCGAGGACGAGGTTTCCTGCCAGTCCCAGAACGACTCCCCCGCCGCGCCGTACGCGCTCGCGAGCGAGCGGAACGCGACGAGTTCGCTCGCACTCACGCCGCCGTAGGTCTGGCCCAGCGGGAGGATCGGACGCCCGTAGATCAGGTTCTGTTCGAACGTCGTCACGAACACCTGCGCGGGGCTCGTGCCGATGTCATGCCAGTACATCTGCGGCGCGTTGAACTGCGCCCCTCCCGGTCCCAGGAAGACCGAGTACGGGAAGGACGGGTGGTAGCTCACATATGGGAAGGACGCCAGACCGACCGGATACGCCGGGCCGACCTTCGCGCGCAGCGTTTCGATGTACGTCTGCGCCGCCGCGTAGTGCCCTTCGTACTGCGACTCCGCGTCGATTACGAGGCAGTCCGCGCCGCTGGCCACCGCGCGCGCGCCCAGTTCCGCCTCGCCCGTCGGGTTGCTCCCGTACACGTACTGCCACGCGCACACTTTCAAGCCATTCGCGTGCAGTTCCGCGACCAGCTGCGGGCTGAACTGGCTCCAGTAGTTGCTCGACCCGTCCGAGCTCTTGACGAACAGCGTGCTCACACCCGCCGCGTGCGCCTGCGCCACGATCGACGCCACGCTACCCCCGTCGGAGGCGCTCATGTACCAGATCCACATGCCCTGCCCCGCGAACGCCGTCCCGCTCGCCGTCGTCGCCGTGCTCGGCGCCACCGGCGCGGGCGGTTTCGCCGGCGCCGGCGGATGCAGCCGGTAGGTCACCACTTTGATCGGCCCGAAGCCGTTCGAGCGCCGGTCGCCGCTCAGCATCACCTCGATGTCGCCCGAGTGCGCGCTCGCCGGCACCGTTACCACCAGGCCCAGCTTCGAGTTGTGCAGATGCGCGCTCGGCGAGTTACTCGCGATGTGCGCGTCCCACGAGCGCGGGAACGCCACCGCCTCGCCGCTCCTCAAGCCGCTGCCCTGCAGCAGCAGCGTCCCGTGCGTCGAGACCTCGTGCTCTTTGGTCCCGCAGCTCGTAGCCGGCACGCAGCGCGCGCCTGCGATCTTCACCGTCGCCGCGGTCGTCTTCGCCGCCGGTGGCTTCTTCGCCGCCGGCGCGCCGCCAGTCGCAGTAGTCGGCGCCGCCGGCGTGCCGCTCGGCGGCGAGGTGCCGCCCGCGACCGCGGTGGACGCCAGCGCGCTACTCGCACGTGCGAAGACGAGAGCGAGAGCCAGAACGCTCAGCAGGGCCAGTGCCGCTGCCGTGACCGAGGGTCTGGATCGCGTGTGGATACCAGGGCTGTCCATTAGCGAATGGGCCGGACGGCGCGCCCGACCATAGCGGTTATGGGGTACGCAACCGAGCCACGGGACGGAAGTTGCGATCTCCGGCCCCGTACTGGACGGTTTGGGCGATTCCTTGCAGAACGCTCAGTTGGGCGCAGCGTCCCAGGAGCTCGACGCGCAGGACATTCAATTTTTGGAGAATCTTGCTCTCGGGAATAGTTCAGGAGAGAAAGGAACTCTTTAAAATACATACTCAATCTCGTCGCGGGCTTCCTACGTGGCAGGCCGCCGTCGCGCCCAGGTGGGATCCCTACGCGGGGGGCCGTGTGCCCAGGTGGGCTCCCTACGCCGGGGGGGGCGTGTGCCCAGGTGGGCTCCTACGCGGGTCGCCCTCGAGCCCAGGTCGGCTCTCTACGGCAGGCCACCTCACACTTGGGCACGCGGAGTTAAGTGGGCACCGTTTCCCACCGGAAGCCGCGCGCCGCCGGCGTGGGGGGGAGGGGACTGTCCGGCAGGCCCGCCGGCGGATCGGGCAGGTTGTAGCCCGTCGGCGCCACGTCGTTGGGCGCGTCGCCGTGGAACAGCGACGCGAGATACTGGATCTGCCCACGACCCACCCCGAGCTCGAACTGGCCGCCGCCGTAGTTGCCGATCCCGCGCTCCGCGCAGTAGTCGAAGGCCGCCAGTAGGTTGCGCAGGCCGCCCAGGCGCGAGGGCTTGATATTCACCATCCGCGCCGGGTAGGGCAGCGCCTCGATGTCCGACACCGAGTGGATCGGGGCGTCCCAGGAGAAGCGCTCGCGGTCGCCCGCGAGCACCGCGTCCGTCTCCGGGGTCAGCGCCGGGTCCTCGATCCACGCGTGCGGCAGCGCGCGCGCGACGCGCTCGTAGAGCACCGGGTCCGCCGGCTGGTCCACGATCGAGCCCGAGTAGTACGCCTTGAAGTCCACCGAGTCCACCGCGCCCGCCGCCGCCAACCGCGCGATCAGCTCCTCATCCCACGAACTCGTTGGGTCGAGCTTGAAGCGCAACCCCGGGTAGCGCGTCAGGCGCCGCGTCAGGGGCTCCATGCTCGGCGGCTCGCCCAGCCGCAGCGAGACCACGAAGCGCACCGGCCGCGGCTCGCGTCCGAGCGCCTCGTGCAGCGTCGTCCCCGTCTGGCGCAGCGCCAGGTCCAGCGCCGCCGACTCGTACGCCCACACGCGGTAGCGCCGCGACACCTCCCGCTGCGGCGGCTGCGGAAAGAGATCCAGCTCCGCGATGCGCTCCGCGAAGGAGCCCAGCGTGAAGCGCCCCGCCAGCGGCAGCGGCCCCCCGCTGGGCGAGTCGAAGTCGGCGCGCAGGAGCTCGTGGTCCACCGCGTCGTACGTCACGTCCTCGCCGAGCCCCTCCGCGCCCGCCCCGCGCATGTGGATCACCGTGCTCAGCCGCTCGAAGTCGCTCGAGACCAGCGCGCTCAGCGGCTCCAGCGAGTACTCCTCGATCTCCACCGGCAGCTCCGCCAGTCGCGCCCACGTCTCGCTCACCGCGTGCGCTCACCTCCCGCGCCCTCGCGCTCCAGACGCGCCACGAGGTCCTCCAGGCGCAGCTCCTCCAGTGCGTCGCCCACCGCCTCCAGCTCGCGCGCGCAGTGCTCGATCAGGTCCTTGCCCTCCTTGACCAGCTCCAGCGTCTCGCTGAGGCTCGCCTCGCCCGCGTCCAGGCGGCGGATGATCTCCTCCACCCGCGCCGCACTCGCCTCGTAGGTGCGCGCCTCGCCCATCACGCGCGCCCCTCGCCCGCGCGTTCGTCGCCCGCGCGTCGGTCGATCGTGGCCGCAATCGTGCCGTCGGCGAAGCGCAACCGCACCGCCGCCTGCGCGCGCGCCGCCGCCGCGCTCGAGACCGGCTCGCCCGCCGGCGACTCCACGAGTGCGTAGCCGCGCTCCAGCGTCCGCTGCGGATCGTGCGCCGCGAGCGCCAGCGCAAGGCGCTCCAGCTCCTGGGGACGGCGCCCACGACAGTCCACCGCCGCCGCCGCCGTCTTGCGCTCGAGCACCAGCGCGCGCCGCGCCGTGCGCGCCCGCTCATCCGCCACCCGCCGCCGCGCCGCCGCGCGCATCTCGCGCATCCGCTGATGCAGCTGCGCCCGCTCGCGCGCCACGTGCGTCGCCGGCGCCCGCGTCAGGCTCGCCAGCGTCCGCGCCCGCCCCAGCACCGCGCGGCGCCCGTGGTCGCGCAGGCCACTCGCCGCGCGCGCCAGCTCCGCGCGCGCCTGCCCGCAGTGCACCGCAACCGCCGCCTCCGCCGCGTGCGTCGGCGTCGAGCAGCTCACCGCCGCCACGTCGTCGAGCAGCGTGCGGTCGGTGTGGTGGCCCACCGACGCGATCACCGGCACCGCCAGCAGCGCCACCGTCCGGCACAGCGTCTCGTCGCAGAAGCACAGCAGGTCCGCCAGCGAGCCCCCGCCGCGCGCCACGATCACCACGTCCACGCCCCCCACCGCCGCCAGGTCCTGCAGCGCGCGCCCGATCGCCGGCGCCGCGTGGCGATCCTGCACCGGCGCGAAGCCCCACACCACGCGGCCCGCCCAGCCGCGCCGCGCCAGCGCCGCGAGCACGTCGTCGCGGGCCTTGCCGCCCTCGCCCGTCACCACGCCGATCGTGCGCGGCAGCAGCGGACGGGGGAGCAGTCGCTGGCGCTCCAACAATCCCTCCGCGTCGAGCACCTTGCGCAACCGGTCGATCCGCGCCAGCAGGTCGCCCTCGCCCGCCACCCGCAGATCGCTGACCGCGAACGAGAAGCTCGGCGACGCGCTCGCGCTGCCCGCGTAGTAGTCGCAGCCGCCCGCCACCACCACCTGCACGCCCTCGCGCACCGTCCCCGCGCGCTTGCTCATCGCCTCCCAGTCCGCGCGCCACGCCGCGCACGCCACCGCGCCCGTCGCGTCGCGCAGCTCGAAGTACACCCGCGCCCGCGACGGCCGCAGGTTGACCAGCTCGCCCACCAGCTGCACCCGCGCGAACGCGCGCAGCCTCGCGCGCAGCGCCGCCGCGTATTCGCCGACCGCAAACGGGCCCGCCAGCTCGCTGCCCGGGATGCCCCGCGGCGCGCGCTCCACGCAGTCCGCCGCCGCCGACGCCTCGCGCGCCGACAACGCCTCGCGCGCCGCCGCCGCTACGCCGGCCGTCTGATCGCTACCAGCCATCGAACCCAGCATAGATTGGCGGTAGGATCGAACTTCTCATGGCCCGCACCCGCTCTCGCAAGCGCCGCCCCAGCGGCGGCGCGCGGTCGGCTCGGCAGGCGGGCGAGGCCAAACACGCCCAGCGCGTCGCGAACGCGCCCGCCAAGGTCCGCCAACCGCGCAGCTCACCCGCCGCGCCCACCTACGGGGAGCGCCCCCCCGCGCCGTGGCACCCGCTGCCGCTCTCCGAGATCCTGATCCTCGTCGGCGCGCTCGTCGCGGTCTTCGGCTTCAAAGCGGTCAACCACGAGGGCTCCGCGGGCGCCCCCACGCTGATCGCGGGGATCGCCGCCGTCGCGATCGGCACCTTCGAGGTCACGCTGCGCGAGCACCGCAGCGGCTACCGCTCGCACACCGTGATGCTCGCGCTCGCGCCCGTGCTCGTCCTCGACTCGCTCATCGTGCTCGTGATCTCGCTCTTCACCACCGCCCCGCGGTTGCTGAGCGTCGGGCTGCTCGCGCTCGACATCGCGCTCTTCGCGTTCTTCTTTCGCCTGCTCCGCGCGCGCTTCCTCGCCGCGCGCCACGCGCGCGTGCTCAAGGAAGGGTGAGCGTCCGCGGGGAGCCGATTGTCCCCTGCTCGCTCGCCTCGGTCGCCGTCTCGCGAGAGCGCCGCGAAGAGGTCCACGGGCTCTCCGCGGTCGCCGGGCTCTCCGCGCTTGCCACCGAGGCACCCGGAACATCGAGATCTATCCGCTTGTCCTTGCCCGTGATCACCACCGGATCGCCGCAGATCTCCATCAGTCGCGAGAACGTCCGCGCGCCGATGTGTTCCGACATCTCCCGCGGACTCGGGACAAGCGGTCCATCCGCATCCGAGTCGATATCCGACGTGAACACGATCGCGCGCCGCTCCTCGTAGCGCGCGTTGACGATCAGGTAGAGCTGCTCCAGGACCCAATCGGTCGGACGCACCACTCGCAGGTCCTCGATGTGCAAAAGCTCCACCTCCGTCAACGCCCTGATGATCTCCTCGCTCGTCTCGCGGCCGTCGGGGTTGAAGGAGGCCCGCAGGCGATTCAACAGCGCCACCGCGTTGAAGCTCAACACCGAGTGCTGCGCGTGGGTCGCCGTCGCCGCGACCATGTAGCCAAGCGTCGTCTTGCCCGTGCCCGTATGTCCCATGATCCACAGGCCCTCTCCCCCCGCGAGCTTGCGCGTGATGCTCTTGCAGTAGAGCCGCACCCGACGCACCGAGTCCCTGTTGCCGGGGTCCTGCGCGATCAGCGCCAGCGGGTTGCGCTCCCACGAGAGGTCCATGTAGCGGCGCGGCACCCGCTCGCGCAGGCGATGCGCACGCGCGCTCGCCACGCGCTGCGCTCGGCACGCGCAGTCGCTCGCGGTGTTCGTCTGCTCGTCGACCTGGAAGCCGCTGCCGTCGCACGCGTCGAACGGGCAGCGCGCGGCACTCGCGATCGGGCTGTGGCGGGAGCTGGGCATCGACCCCTAGTCAAGCAAGCGCCGCGGCGTGAGAAAGAGGGCATCCTGCACCCTGCAGGTTTTTTCGTGCGGCGCCCCGCGCGGCGGCGCCCACGCTGGGCCGGCGGCGGCTACTCCTCGCCGCTGGGCGCGCCCGACAGCGACGGCAGCGGATACTCCTCGAGCGCGTCGCCCTCGCCGCGGAGCTCGCCCTCGAAACCGAGACGCTCCAGGCGCGCGATCTCGCGCTCGCCTTCCACGCGCGCCGGATCTCCCGGGGGCAGGCCCGCGATCAGACGCACGATGCGTTCGCGCAGCTGCAGCGCGAAATGCGGCGTCGACGCTCCCATCAACTCGCGCACGTCCTCGACCGTCACCTCGTGGTCTTGCGCGCGCTCCAGGCGGCGCGGGTCCTCGGCTTGGCTCATGGTGTGGTCGTGGTCGTGGTGGAGGTGGAGGTGGTGCTGGCGCGCGGCAGTGACTCGAGCATCGTGTCGAGCTCGGCCTGGGTCTGCGCCGCGATCGCCGCTTCGCCGCCGATCAGCCAGCCGTGATTGTAGAAGCCCCGCGTCGGCTCGTATTCGGGATAGCTCGGTTGGATATCGCCAAGATATTCCGCGAGCGCGTGCGGGACCGCGCCGGGAGCTTCCAGCAGCAGCAGCGGGCCGTAGTCGCCGCTCGCCGAGAGCGGCGCCGCGGCCGGCGCGTCGAGCGGGCGCGAGAGGTTCGCGAACACCAGCCCGTGCCCCGGTTCTTCGATACCCCAACCGAACGAGCCGTCGCTGTAGCGCGCGATCGCGATCGCGTTCGCCACCGCTTCGCCGCCGCCCGCCGCGCCACTGCCGCCATCGATGCGCCGCACCGCCCCGAGGCGCGCGAGCTTCGCGAGCACCGCGTCGCTGACCGCCGCCTGCGGTCCGACCACGTAGATCGTCGGCCGCCGCAGACGCGCGAGGACTTTGCGCGTCGCCGGTGGGATCCCCGCCGCGTCGACCGGCAGGATCGGCGCGCCCGTCTCCGCCGCGAGCCCCGCCGCGGGCATCGCGAGTGCCCGCGGGCCGTCCGCCCCGATCACGATCACGCGCCGCGGCGCGCCGCCCCGGGCGATGGCCACCAATCCCTCGACCCGAGCCGCGAGCGCCGCCGAGGCATTCGCCGCCGCGGTCGCGCTCGTTGCCACGCCACCCGAGCCGCCTCCGGTTGTGGCGTCGCCTCCGGTTGCGCCGCTGCTCGCGGGTGTGCCAGCCACGCTCGGTTCGGCCGCGAGCGCGCGCGTGTGGTATCCCGCGAGGGCCGCGGTAGTGCCGATCTCGATCACCTGCGCTCCGCCGAGCAGCGGCGCACCGCGCGGGCGGAGCGCTTTCAGCGCTTCGCCCGAGAGCGCCGGCAGCGTGTCGCCTTCGCCGTAGAGCAGCGGCGCGCCCAGCGGCGCGCTCGCGAGCGCCGACGCCGCCAGCGCGGCCGGCCAGTCGTGCGCGTCGACGAGCGCCACCGCCTCGGGGCGCGTCGCCGGCGTCAGCCCCGGGTCGACCGTCAGCGCGACCGCCGCCGCGTCCGCGATCGCGTCGGCGCCGCCGAGCCGCGTCGTGTTCTTCGTCGCGAGGCCGCTCGCCGCGAGCGCGCCCGCACCCGCGCTTGCGCCCGCGACGGTCGTCACGCCGGCGCCGCGAACCTCGCTCGCGCTCGGCAGCGACTTGCCGCACCCCGTGAGCGTCGCGGCCGCCAGCAGTACGAGGGCGAGCAGCCGAGCGGAGGCGGAGCGAGCGTGCATCGGCGCGGGACATTAGCGAGCCGTTCCCTGGAAATTCCGGGAAAGACGGTGCATGGGGTGCAACCGTCATTGCGGTTTGCTAGGGTCCCGCCCCGAACGCCGAATCCATGGTCAGACGCCATGGAACGGGGGACCCAAGTTGTTGGGGCGAATCCCACGGTGGAACCGTGAGAAGCGCAGGCTCTTTTAGCGCTAGCCCGTCAGCTAACCCCGCAGGCCAACGAAAGAGGTTGTGTTGCGGGTGCGAGCCCTTCGAGCGACGCTATGCAGTTTGACGTTCCTGGCCACGACCGCGGTCGCCACGGCTCCCGCCCTCGCGAGCAGCAAAGGCGTCTCCGGCGGTACCGCCGCCGCCGCCGCCGCGGTCGCGCCCGCCACCGCAGGCGGGTCCACGAGCACCGGTACGACCACGACTTCGACCACGACGCCGGGCGCCACGACCGTCACCGGCGGCGCGACCACCACCTCACCGGACGCCCCCACGACGAAGAAGCCGAGCGGTCCGCATGCGCCCGTCACGGCGCGCAGTTCGAGCGTCCTCTACAAGGGCCCGGTCTACGAAAAGACCGCGACCGGTCAGGTCGTCCCCTACGTCGTGCCGCCCCCCGTCGGGCAGACCAACGGCGAGACCGGCGGCAGCATCGCCGACCTCGCCACGACGACCAAGCCCGAGCTGCTCGTGCCCGGGTCGATGGCGCGCTACGTGGACGGCCTCGCCGCCGCGCCGATGTCCGCGCCGCTCGCGGTCCAGGAGATCATCTGGACCGCCAACCAGATCATCGGCCTGCCCTACATCTACGGCGGCGGCCACGCCTCGTTCACGTCCCCCGGCTACGACTGCTCCGGCACGGTCTCCTTTGCGTTGCACGGCGCGAGCCTGATCGCCGCGCCGATGGACTCCTCGGAATTCATGGGCTGGGGCGGACACGGCATCGGGCGCTGGGTCACGGTCTTCACGAACCCCGGACACGCCTACATGACCGTCGCCGGCCTGCGCCTGGACACGAGCCCCGTCGACGACCCCTCCAACGAGGAGGGGCCGCGCTGGCGCCCGCTGCGTCCCGGCAACCCCGGCTTCCTCGTGCGCCATCCCCTGGGGCTCTGACGCTCGCGCTAGCTGGCCGCCGACCCGTGGCGGCGGTTCTGAAGCGTGGGGGCGCCGAGCTTCGTAGGCTACGCTTGAGCGCGCTACTACATCCCACGTGTTGAAGAGATCAGGAGGAACGCGATGCCCGGCTTGACGGGGCGCATGTCGACGGTAGTGAAGGCGAAGGTCTCCAAACTGCTCGACAGAGCCGAAGATCCCGCGGAGACGCTCGACTACAGCTACCAGAAGCAGGTCGAACAGCTGCAGAACGTCAAGAAGGGGATCGCCGACGTCGTGACCGCGAAGAAGCGGCTGCAGATGCAGGAGAGCACCCTCCAGCAGCAGGTCGTCAAGCTCGACACGCAGGCGCGCCAAGCCCTCTCCGGAGGCCAGGAAGACCTCGCGCGCACCGCGCTCGAGCGCAAGAACGTCGTGCAGACCGAGCTCCAGTCGCTCGATACCCAGGTCGCCGAACTCGAGGACCAGCAGCAGAAGCTCACCGACTCCGAGCAGAAACTGCGCGCCAAGATCGAAGCCTTCCGCACCAAGAAGGAGGTCATCAAGGCGCAGTACTCCGCCGCCGAAGCCCAGGTCCGCATCTCCGAGGCCGCGACCGGGGTCGGCGAGCAGATGGCCGACGTCGGGCTCGCGATGCAGCGCGCCGTCGACAAGACCGAAAACATGAAGGCCCGCGCGAGCGCCGTCAGCGAGCTCGAAGCCGCCGGCACCTTCGACGACATCACCGCGCTCGGCTCCGGCGAAGACGACATCGACCGCCAGCTCAAGCAGCTCTCCAGCCAGCCCGCCGTCGACGACGACCTCGCCAAGCTCAAGAGCGAGCTCGGTCAAGGCTCCCAGGCGCCCGCCGCACAACTTGGCGCGCCCACCCCGGCGTCCGAGACAGCCGGCGCGCCCGGGGAGGCCTCCGCTGCGCCCGCGGGGGGATCGCAGCCCGCCGCCGCTCCGCAGGAGCCGGCCGAGGGCGGGCAGGGATGATCGTTCGCATCTCGGGCGAGGACCAGTACCGGCTCGACCCCTCCGACGACGGACGCTTGAACGAACTCGACAGCGACGTGCTCGCCGCGGTCGAGGTCGGCGGCGAGGAGCGCTTTCGCGACGCCTATAAGCGGCTGCTCGACTTCGTGCGCGCCAACGGCACGCCCGTCGCCGACGACGACCTCGACACCTCCGACCTGATCCTGCCGCCCTCCGATCTGACGCTCGCCGAGGCCGGCAGGGAGTTCACCGGCGAGGGTTTGATCCCGGATTGAGGCTCCCGGCGCTGGGGGTTGCCGCGTAGGAATTGCCGCTTTGCCTGTTTGCAGCGGTCCCACTACCACTGCAATATCCCCGCTGTAGAGACTGCATTATCCCCGCTACAGTCTCTGCATTATCCCCGCTGAGTATCGTCCAAGAATCGTCGACCAGGAGCTCGCGGCTCGCCTGACTGCCGTCGGCGCCGTCGTGATCGAGGGCCCCAAGGCTTGTGGAAAAACCGCTACCGCCCGGCAGAGAGCGGCTAGTGAGGTGCTCCTCGACGTCGACGCCAACGCTCGGCGGGCAATCGATGTCGATCCGAGGATCGTGCTTGAAGGGCCCACACCGCGTCTCCTTGACGAGTGGCAGATCGAGCCAGCCATCTGGAATCACGTCCGCCGAGCCGTCGATGCTCGCTCGGAGCCCGGGCAGTTCATTTTGACCGGCTCGGCGGTACCCGCGGATGACATCACTCGGCATACCGGCGCCGGTCGTATCGCCCGCCTGCGGATGCGCCCGATGAGCCTCTTCGAGACAGGCCGAAGCGTTGGCTGCGTATCGCTGGCCGAACTGCTGGAAGGCAGGATGAACCCAAGTGGCGATCCGGGGCTGACCGTGGTAGACCTGGCCGAAGAGGTCTCCGTCGGTGGATGGCCGGGACTGCGCGGGCGCGGCGTGGCGACGGTCCTGCTTGCATTGGGTGACTACCTCGACGAGATCGCACGCGTGGACATCAACCGGGTAGACGGCACTCACCGCGACCCGAACCGCGTGATGCGATTGCTGCAGAGCCTCGCGCGCAACGTCGCCACCCATGTGGCGGTGGCGACATTGGCGAAAGACGCCGGCGGCGCGGATGGTCCACTGAAGGACGACACGGCGCGCGAATATCTCGATGCGCTGGAGCGCCTGATGGTCGTCGAGGACCAACCGGTCTGGGCTCCGCATCTGCGCTCGAAATATCGGTTGCGCAGAGCCCCCAAGCGGCACTTCGTCGATCCGTCGCTGGCCGTGGCGGGGTTGCGGAGCACGCCGGAGCGGTTGCTGAGCGATCTCAACATGTTTGGCTTCCTGTTCGAGTCGCTTGTCGTGCGCGATCTACGGATCTACGCCCAGGCGGCTGACGCGCATGTCTTGCAGTACCGGGACAGCAGCGGGCTCGAGGTCGACGCGATCGTGGAGACGCGTGACGGCCGCTGGGCGGCGTTCGAGGTCAAGCTCGGACAGGGGCAAGTCGACGATGCCGCGGCAAGCCTGTTGCGGTTCGCCGAGCGGATCGACACCTCGCGATGCGGGGCCCCAGCGCTGCTGGGCGTAATCGTCGCGACCGGTTACGGCTACTGCAGGGATGACGGCGTGCACGTCATCCCGGTCGGCGCTCTCGGGCCTTGACGCCCGCTGGCGAACGCCCGCGACACGACTAAGGGCCCTAAATCGGGATCCCCCACAGCGGGAACCACCGCTCCAGTTCGGGCTCCATCGGTAGTTCGCCGCTCAGCTGCGCCTTCAGCTGCAGCTCGCGCTCGGTCGAGCGCTGCTGCGCGCCGGCGGCGGGGACGAACGGATACCAGAAGCCGCGCTTGTAGTTGTAGATGAAGTAGACCGGGGCCTGCTTGGCGTCCTTGAAGGCGAACACCGCGCACAGCAGGCGCTCGCCGTGGCCCGCGGTCTCGATCGAGCTGGAGACGGCGTTGATGCCGACCGCGAGGTCTTCGACGCTGGGCGCGCCCGCGGGGTTGCGCAGCACCATCCAGCGGTAGCCGTAGCTGTCGTCCTGCGTCGCGACCCGCGTGCCGCTCTCGCCGCCGGTCGCGCGCACGACTTCTTCCATGTCCTTGATCGTCGCTTCGAAGTCGCTCGTCGCGAGCGCCTGGAAGACGATCGCGGCGCTGCCGGCCGGCGCGATCTGGTGCTCGCTCTCCAGCGCGATGTACGCCGTGGTCATCGCGAACAGGCGGTCCGGCGCGGGGCCCTTGACCTGGTGGCGGCCCGTCAGCGCGTCCAGCAGGCCCATCGCGTCTCCCACGGCAGTCGGCGGCCACCGCTGCGTGCGCCTCGCAGGCCCACTACGCGGTGCCCTGCAGCTGCGACTCCAACCGCTCCAGTGCCGCCAGGCGCTGCTCCAGCGGCGGGTGGTCGGCGAACAGGTTCATCAGCGAGTTCTTCGCGCGCGCGGGCACGATGAAGAACGCGCTCATCCCTTCGACCGTGCGCAGGTCGCGCCCCGGGATGCGCTCCATCGTGCCGCTGATCTTCAGCAGCGCCGAGGCCAGCGCGGAGGGCCGCCCGGTCAGCACCGCCGAGCCGCGGTCGGCGGCGAACTCGCGGTAGCGCGAGAGCGCGCGCAGCAGCATGAACGAGATCGCGTACACCAGCGCCGCGACCGCGATCGCGACGAACATCGCCTCCTCCGCTTCGCGGCTGCCGCGCCCGTAGCCCCCGCCGAAGCCGCCGCCAAAGAGGAAGCCGAACTGCACGATCAGCGACGCGACCATCGCGAAGAAGCTCGCCATCGTCATCACCATCACGTCGCGGTTGATGACGTGCGTGAGCTCGTGCGCGAGCACCCCTTCGAGCTCCGCCGGAGAGAGCAGCTGCAGGATGCCGCGCGTCGCGCACACCGTCGCGGACTTCTGCGAGCGGCCCATCGCGAACGCGTTCGGCATCTGGTGCTCCATCACGCAGACCCGGGGCTTGGGCAGGTCGGCCTGCACGCACAGCCGTTCGATGATCCCGTGCAACTCCGGCTCTTGCGCGGGCGAGACCTCTTTGACGCCCATCGTCCCCATCGCGATCTTGTCCGACGTGAACATCTGGACCGCGAGCAGCCCCAGCGCGACGATCAGGATCGTGATCCCGCTCGCGCCGACCGCGAACAGCGCGCCCACGAGTACCACGTAAACGACGACCAGCAGAAACATCGTCAGCACCATCCGCGCCTGCAGGCCCGTGTCTTTGCCGAACGCCGCGCGCTTGTGAGAGGTGCGTGCCATCGCGATCGATTCTCGCAGAAAGAGCTTGCGCTGCCCTAAAGGATCGACCGCGCCGGTCGCGGAGACCGGGCCTGCGCGGACGGCGACCGCGAGGCCCTAAAGTGCCGAGGCGTGAAACCCGCCTTCGACGTGCTCGGCGTATCGATCAAGAGCTTCGGTGTCGTCTTCGCGCTCGCGTTCCTCGCCTGCGGCATGCTGATCGCGCGGCGCCTGCGCGAGCTCGGGCGCCCCGTGGACTGGGCGTACGAGATCGTCTTCGCGGCACTCGTCGGCGGGATCGTCGGCGCGCGCGGCTACTTCGTGATCCAGAACTACGACGAAGTCAAGGGCCACCTGCTCAGCTCGATCTTCTCCGGCTCCGGGCTGATCTGGTACGGCGGCGCGATCGGCGGCGCGATCGGCGTGCTCGCCTGGATGCGCTGGCGCGGCGTGCTCGAACTGAGGATGCTCGACATGTGCGCGACCGCGCTCGCGCTCGGCTACGCGCTCGGGCGCATCGGCTGCCAAGTCTCCGGCGACGGCGACTACGGCATCCGCTCCAACCTGCCGTGGGCGATGGGCTACCCGCACGGCACCGTGCCGACGCCGCGCGGCGTCACCGTGCAGCCGACGCCGATCTACGAGACCCTCGCGATGGGACTCGTGGCGTACCTGCTGTGGAAGCTGCGCGACCGCGTGCGCCCCGGCGTGGTGTTCGCGCTGTACTGCCTGCTGAGCGGCCTCGAGCGCTTCCTCGTCGAGTTCATCCGCCGCAACAAAGAGGTTCTCGTCGGTCTCACCTCGGCGCAGCTGGAGAGCGTGGGGCTGATGATCGTCGGCGCCGTCTGGCTCGCGCTGATGATGCGCGGGCGCGGTCTCAGCGGGCTGCGGCCCGGCGGCGGCGGCGTGCCCCGCGCGGCGACCGCGTGAGCCGCACGCGATAATCCCCGCGAGATGGCGACGGAGACGAGCAGCGGCAGCGGCACGCGAGCCGGCGGTGGCGCGGCGGAGAGCAGCGCGAGCGGGCTCACGCCCGGCTTGCAGCGGGTGTTCCCGCTCGGCAGCCGCGTCAACGCGCGCGGGCGCCTGGAGATCGGGGGCTGCGACACGCTGGAGCTCGCGCGCGAGTACGGCACGCCGGCGTACGTCGTCGCGGAGGACGACCTGCGCGCGCGCGCGCGCGCCTTCGTGCGGGCCGGCCGCGCCGCGGGCCACGAACAGCTCAATGTCCTGTTCGCTTCGAAGGCGTTTCCCTGCACCGCGGTGCTCGCGCTGTTCGCGGGCGAGGAGCTGTGGTGCGACGTCGCCTCCGGCGGCGAGCTGCACCTCGCGCTCGCCGCGGGCTTCGCGCCGGAGCGGATCGTGCTGCACGGCAACGCGAAGTCCGAAGCGGAGCTGCGCATGGCGCTGCGCCACCGCGTCGGGCTGATCGTGATCGACAACCTCGACGAGATCGAGAGCCTCGAGCGCCTGATCGCGCAGGGCGCGCTCGCCGATCGCGGGCCGCAGCCGGTGCTCGTGCGCGCGACGCCGAACGTCAAGGGAGACACGCACGAGAAGATCTCCACCGGCCAGGCCGACTCGAAGTTCGGCTTCGCGATGGACCAGGTCGGCGCCGCGATCGACCGCGTGCGCGCCGTCGCGGGGCTCTCGCTGGAGGGCGTGCACGCGCACATCGGCTCGCAGCTGTTCGATCTGGAGCCCTTCCGCCGCAAGGTCGCCGCGCTCGCCGAGCTGCGCGCGTACGGCGAGGCTGGCCCCGGCGCCGGCGGTTTGCGGGAGGGCGGCCGCGACGAGGGCGGCTCGCGGGCGGAGGGGGGGCGCGAGGGCGGCTTTCACACGTGGGACCTCGGGGGCGGCCTCGGCGTCGCGTACACCGCCGAGCAGCAGCCGCCGCGCATCGAGGACTACGTCGGCGCGCTCGTCGGCGCGGCCAACGAGCGCCTCGGCGAGCACGGGCGCCTGCTGATCGAGCCGGGGCGCGCGCTGGTCGCGAACGCGGGCGTGACGCTCTACACGGTGCAGAGCGTCAAGCGCAACGTCTCGACGTGGGTCGCAGTCGACGGGGGAATGTCCGACAATCTGCGACCGATGCTCTACGGCGCGCGCTACGAAGCGCACGTCGCCGATCGCATGCCCGTACCGCCGGCGTCCGGCGCGGCCGCGCAAAGCGCGCGCGGCGAGGAGAGCCGACGCGAGCGCTTGACGCGGTGCGTGCTCGCGGGCAAGCACTGCGAGTCCGGCGACGTAATCGTGCGCGAGGCGCTGCTCGACGATCCACGCCCGGGCGACACGATCGTGACGCCCGCGACCGGCGCGTACGGGTACGCGATGTCCAACAACTACAACGGGGTGCCGCGACCGCCCGTGATCTTCTGCGCGGGCGGCGACGCGCGCGTGGTCGTGCGGCGCGAGAGCTTCGAGGACATGACCGCGCGCGATGTCCGCTGAGCCCGCCAAGGCCGCGCCGGCCGGCCCGGGCGCGGGCGGCGCGCCATCCGGGGTCGCGGCGGAGCCGCTGCGCGTGGGGCTGCTCGGCCACGGCACGGTCGGCGCGGCGTTCGCGGAGCTGCTCGCCGAGCGCGCGGCGGAGATCGAGCGCTTCAACGGGCGGCGGCCGGTGATCACGGGCGTGCTGACGCGCAGCCGCGGCGACTTCGCGGAGGTGCTCGCGGGGGCGGACCTCGTGGTCGAGCTGATGGGGGGCACGGAGCCGGCGCGCGCGTACCTGCTCGCGGCGATGCGCGCGGGCAAGGACGTGGTGAGCGCGAACAAGCAGCTGCTCTCCCAGCATGGCGAGGAGCTGTTCGAGGTCGCGCGCGAGCACGACGTGCGGCTGCGCTTCGAGGCGGCGGTCGCGGGTGCGGTGCCGATCGTGCGGCTGCTCGAGGAGTCGCTCGCGGCGACGCCGATCGAGCGCATCCACGGGATCGTCAACGGCACGACGAACTTCATCCTCAGCGAGATGGCGCGCGGCAGCGACTACGCGCAGGCGCTCGCGGAGGCGCAGCGCCTGGGCTACGCGGAGGCGGACCCGAGCGACGACGTCAGCGGGCGCGACGCGGCGGCGAAGATGGCGATCCTCGCGCGGCTCGCGTTCGGCGCGCCGGTGCGCCTGGAGGACGTGCGCTACGAGGGGATCGAGAACCTGCGCGGAGACGATCTGCAGTACGCGCGCGAGCTCGGCCTCGGGCTGAAGTTGATCGGCACCGCGGAGCGCCGCGAGGGGGGGCTCTCGGTGCGCGTGCACCCCGCGTTCCTGTACTCGGGGCACCCGCTCTCCTCGGTGTCGGGGCCGTTCAACGCGGTGACGGTGGAATCGGAGGCGGTGACCGAGATCACGATGTCGGGCCCGGGCGCGGGCGGCCCGCAGACCGCGAGCGCGGTGCTCGGGGACGTCGTGAGCGTGATGACAGGCGGCGCGCGACCGCCGGCGCCGCCGCTGGCGATGCGGATCCTCGAGGACGTGCAGAGCGCGTTCTACCTGCACCTCGAAGTCGCCGACCGCCCGGGCGTGCTCGCCGCGGTGACGCGGGTGCTCGAGGAGCAGGGGGTCTCGATCAAGTCGTTCGTGCAGCGCGGGCACGGCCGCGGCGGCCCCAGCGCGGCCGGCGAGAGCGCGCCGGAGGGTCGGGGCGACCGCGAGCACGACGTGCGGCTGGTGATGGTGATTCACCCGCTCGCGGAATCGCGCCTGCGCGAGGCGCTGCGGGTGCTGGGCGAGCTCGACTTCGTGCGCGCGGCGCCGCGCGCGATCCGGGTGATAGAAGAGGAGTTCGTATGAGGCGAGCAGAGGACGCGCAATGAGCCACCCGGAGGACGCCCAGTGAGCCACCCGGAGGACGCCCAGTGAGCCACCCGGGTCTGATCGAGCGCTACCGCGAGCGCCTGCCGTTCGCGCCGGGGGACCCGGTGGTGACGCTGGGGGAGGGGTGCACGCAGCTGCTGCACACGCCGGTGATCTCGGAGCTGGTGGGCGCGGAGGTGTACCTGAAGATGGAGGGGGGCAACCCGACGGGCTCGTTCAAGGACCGCGGGATGACGTGCGCGGTGTCGGCGGCGGTGCGGGATGGCTCGAAGGCGGTGATCTGCGCGTCGACGGGCAACACAGCGGCGAGCGCGGCGGCGTACGCGGCGAAGGCGGGGCTGACGTGCGCGGTGATCGTGCCGGACGGGAAGATCGCGATCGGGAAGCTCGCGCAGACGTTGATGCACGGGGCGCGCGTGATCGCGGTCGAGGGCAACTTCGACCGCGGCCTGGAGCTGGTGCGGGAGCTGGTCGAGAAGCACCCGATCACGCTCGTGAACTCGGTCAATGAGTACCGCATCGAAGGCCAGAAGACGTCGGCGTTCGAGCTGATCGAGGACCTCGAAGGTCCGCCGGACCTGCTGTGCATCCCGGTGGGCAACGCGGGCAACGTGACGTCGTACTGGCGGGGGTTCACGGAGATGGGGACGGCGCCGCGGCTGTTCGGCTTTCAAGCGGAGGGCGCGGCGCCGCTGGTGCTGGGCCACCCGGTGGCGCACCCGGAGACGGTGGCGAGCGCGATCCGGATCGGCAACCCGGTGCGCTGGGAGGACGCGATGGACGCGATGACGGGCTCGCGCGGCGCGATTCGCGCGGTCGGCGACGGTGAGATCATCGCGGCGTACCGGCTGCTGGCGGCGAAGGAGGGCCTCTTCTGCGAGCCGGCGTCGGCGGCGTCGGTGGCGGGCCTGCTGAAGTACGGCGCGGACGGCGCGCGGCGGGTGGTGTGCGTGATGACGGGCCGCGGCCTGAAGGACCAGCAGACGGCGATCGAGAACGCGAACGGCCGCGTGATCCCGTGCGCGGCGGAAACGGTCGCGTTCGAGGAGGCGGTCCTCGGCGATGGCTAGATGATCCGCCGGCGCGTGGTGCGCGTGCCGGCGTCCTCGGCGAACCTGGGGCCGGGCTTCGACTGCATGGCGGCGGCGCTGGCGCTGCACCTGGAGCTCGAGGTGCGGGAGACGGGGGAGTTCGCGGTGCACAGCGAGCTGCCGGTGCCGAAGGGCCGGGAAAACCTGTGTGTGCGGGCGTTCGAGCGACTGCACCCCGCGGACGGCTTCGCGTTTCACATCGCCTCGCAGATTCCCCTCGCGGGTGGCCTGGGGTCGAGCGCGGCGGCGATCGTGGCGGGCCTGATGGCGGCGGACCACCTGTTCGAGCTCGACGCGGACCTGCTGGCGCTGGCGAGCGAGCTGGAGGGGCACCCGGACAACGTCGCGGCGGCGCTGCGGGGAGGATTCGTGATCTGCGCGGACGGGGAGGCGGTGCGCTTCGACGCGCCGACCGGTCTGGAGGCGCTCGCGGTGGTGCCGCGCGAGGCGGTGCGCACGCGGGCGGCGCGGGCGGCGCTCTCCGCGGAGGTGCCGCTGGCGGAGGCGGTCTTCAACGTGGCGCACGGCGCGCTGCTGACGCTGGGTCTTGCGCGGGGGGACTGGGATCTCGTCGCGCGCGGCCTGCAGGACCGGCTGCACCAGGAGCGCCGCGCGCCGCTGTTCCCGCGCTCCTACGAGCTGGCGCTGCGCGCGCGCGAGCTGGGCGCGCTGGGGGCGACGATCTCCGGCGCGGGCCCCACGGTGCTGTGCTGGTGCTTCTACGAGCAGACCGGCGCCGTCGTCGAGGCGCTACGCGGCGAGATCGAGGGGTGGGCGACGCTGCTGCGGGCCCCGTTCGAGCCGCAGGGGGCTTATGTGGAGGGGATGTAGGGGGCGGTTGGGGGCGGTGTGTGTGACGCGTGAGCGTTCCGTATCAAGCGCGCTCTAACCTGGTCGGTGCCGTGGATCGTGACGAGCTCGTAGAGCTGCATTTCATCGCGCCAATCGCAAACCTGGAGTCGATCGCCACCGTGGGTATCTTGTCGCACAACCGCGCCGCGCTGGTCGCGCACGACGACGTGTCGAGCGAGGTCGTCCAGGACCGCCGGAGCGGCAAGGTCGTGCCCGACGCTCGGCGCTTCGCGCCGCGCGAGCTGCACGAATACGCAAACGTGTACGTCTGCGGGCGCAACCCCATGATGTACGTCCTCCGCGATCGTCATGATGAGCTGGTGCTGTTGCGCGGTTGCGCGTTAGCTGCGACGTTCTCGATCTCGATGGAGCCATCGTGGCGGATGGCAACGCCTCCAGCGACTACACGCGGTTTCATGGCGCTCCGGACGGACTCGCCGCAATCGATGCGAGTATCACGTTCGCGGGAGACCCCAGAGACTCGAGCCCTTCCGCGTTCTACGAGCGCAAGCGACGCCAATGCGCGGAGGTTCTGGTGCCAGACCTGATCTCATCGCATCACATCACCGGTGCTTATGTGTCATGTGAGGGCTCCTACGAGAGATGTGTCGCACTGGAGCTTCCGGGGTCGTTGGTTGTCGATTCTGGGAAGTTCTTTCGCGCATGAGCGCACGGCGTCACAACGTGGAAGTGGTCGTGGGCGACCTATTCGAGTCACCCGCACAGACGCTGGTAAACACCGTCAACTGTGTTGGTGTGATGGGCAAGGGCGTTGCGCTCGCGTTCAGGAAGCGCTTCCCGGCTATGTATGCGGACTATCTCGCGCGCTGCGAGCGAGGCGAGGTGAAATTGGGACTGCCTTATCTCTACAGCAACCCGGAGCCGCCTCACGTCTTGAACTTCCCGACCAAGGGGCACTGGCGCTCGGTCTCCCGGTTGAAGGACATCTTGGCGGGTCTCGATCACCTCGAGAGGCATTACCGCGACTGGGGGATTACGTCACTTGCGGTGCCGCCACTCGGATGTGGGCAGGGAGCGCTCGACTGGCACACGGTGGGACCACAGCTTTATCGACATCTGAGTCGGCTGGAGATTCCGGTGACGCTCTACGCTCCCTTCGAGACGCCTCACGCAGAGCTGACGCCTCGGTATCTGCAGCGCACGCTTGCGTCGCGTGAATCGAGTGACGACGTCGAGGTGCGCCGGCGCCTGCAGCCGGGTTGGGTGGCGCTCGTGGCGGCGCTGTCCGAGCTGCTGAGCGATCCGTATCACTGGCCGATCGGGAGGACGTCTTTTCACAAGCTCGCCTACTTCCTGACCGTGGCGGGGGTGCCGACTGGTCTCGAGTTCGAGCGCGGCACCTATGGACCGTACGCCGCGGGCCTCACGCGGATCGTCTCGACTCTCGTCAACAACGACTTGCTCGAGGAAGTTGCGTGTGGACAGAAGATCGAGCTAAGGGTCGGAGACACGTATGCGTCCGCTCTGGTGGCCTACGAGGAGGATCTCGATCGATGGCGCGAGGGCATACGTCGGGCCGCCGACCTACTGGCGCGTCTGAAGGCGCGGGACGCGGAGATAGCGGCGACCGCGCATTTGGTGGCGAGTGAAGCCGCCGCCGGGAGCGGGCAGCCGCCCAGCGACGAGGACGTCCTCAACGAAGTCATGGAATGGAAGCGGCGCAAGAAGCCGCCGTTGCGCGAAGACGAGGTGTTGAGCGCGATCCACAGCCTGGCGATGCTGGGCTGGATCGAGGTCGACCACAGCGAGAACGTGCGCGTCGACGAGGCTGCTCTGGTGGGGTTCTGAGGCCGCCGGCGGGACTCGCCTGGCCGGTCGAACCGCAGACATGCCGTGGGCGGGACTCAGCGGCCTATGGGGACGGGGAAGGCGAGTCCGAGCAGCTCCGCGGTGTCGCGCACGCCGGGATGATCGATCGTCAGAGGGCTGAGGGAGGCGACCGTGAGACTCCGCGCGGCGCGGTCGAAGAGCGTGACGACGCGCCTCGCGTTGAGCTCGTCGATCCCCAGCCCGCGCCGCCAGCGCGTGACCTGGGCCGGGCTCACGTCCAGCAGCCGAGCCCTCCCGGGCGGCAGCGACGCGATCCCCCTCGGCCGTGCCTCGCGTCAGCGACGCAGGCGTTGCGGCGTGGCATGGGGCGATGCGGCGTTAGACGGGCGATGCGCGGCCGGCGGGGCACAGATGCCCCGCCGGCTGTTGCGCCAGCTCCGCTCGCGCCGAGGCTTCCGCCGACCGGCTGCTCGCCCGATGCGCCGGGGTCACACGAAGTGCTCGCAGCGTCCGCGGAATACTTCGCGCGCGCTTGGCTGGGCGGGTCGTAGGCGGTTGGCCATGCGCTCGGTGCAGTGGGTGGGGCAGTAGACGCCGCGCACGCGGCGGTCGCGGAAGCCGTAGGCGAGCCAGACGCCGTCGTTCCAGGCGAAGTAGAAGAAGCCCTCCTGGGTGCCGTATTCGGCGGTCTCGTCGTGCCAGGCCCGCGCGACGACGTCGGCGGGGATGCAGGCGCGGCAGTCGCGGGTGTGGTCGGGATGGCTGCTCCACACGCAGCGCAGCAGCTCGCCGTTGGCCCCGACGACCCGCGAGACCTCGGGCTCCTGCAACTGGAGTCGGTTCTGAAGGTAGATCCCGAACGACACGCGGCCCTCCTTTGACGAAGCTCCCCGATCCGCGACGCGTAGGCCGCGCGTCTGGCCGGTCCGATGACCAGAAGACCCCCGAGGCGTCGTCAGCTCACGCGGCTTGGACGGACGTTCAGAATTTGAGTCCGTGCCTACTCGTCGGCGGGCGGTATCCGCGGTGGCTGCTCGCCGTCGTAGTAGTCGACGGTGTCGGCCATCCGGAACATCGTCCACAGCCCGCCGCCCTGCGGCAGGCGCTCGACGGCGCCGAGCTTGCCGGAGTCGGGGTAGATCACTATGTCGGGCTCGCCGCTCGTGCTGAGTGACAGAAATCGCACCGTCCGCTGGGTGCGGTTGACGAGCTGATGGGCGCCCTGTTCGCCGCGCGGAAACGCGACGACCTCGCCCTCCTCCAGCTCCCGCCAGCCCTGGGGCGTGCGCAGGCTCGGGGCGCCGTCGAGGACGACGATGAGCTCCTCCTCGACGAGATGGTGGTGGTAGGGATAGGCCGCTTCGCCCGCGGGGAGCTCCCACAGGCTGAGCCCGAGTCGCTCGCTGCCGGCGTGGCGACTGAGCCGCGCGCGCCGGCAGCGAAAGCCGGGGTGCTCGCGCGGCTCGTCGAAATTGGGGTCGTTGATGTTCGCCACGCCGCCGAAGCATATGTGCCCGCGTGCGCCGCGCGAGCACCTTCAGCGGACGCCGGGTACTCAGCCGCGCGCGCGGCAGCGCGATCGTCGCGTTCGCCGCGCCGCGCACGACCCGCACGAGGCGCGTGGCGCGGTAGTTGGGGCCCTGCAGCACGATGAGCGCGTCGTGACGACGCCCGCGGCCGCGGCGCGTCGGCGAGGATCGAGATCCGGTGGCCCGGCCGCAGATGGGTCGAGCTGACGACCAGCGGGCGAACCTTCGCCGGGGCCGCCAGCGTCAGCCGGCTGTGCACGAGCGCCGGCACGCGGCCGCGGGGGAAGCCCGCCCGGTGCAGCGCGTGGCGCGAGAGCTTGACCAGTGGTTGCGCGGGCAGCAGGCGCTGGGGGAGCAGCTGGCCGCTCGTCGCGACCATGCCGGGCGGCGGCGACTTGTGAGCTGGGGAGATACCTAAAAGCGACCTACCGCAGCGCCGCCAGTCGCCCGCGCGCCTCCGCGAGCCCCGGCAACCGCTCCAACAGCTCCTGCGCGACCCCGAGGTAGTCCGCGCCGAGATCCGGCCGGTGGTCGAGGATCGAGATCGCGCGCTCCGCCGATTCCGCGTACGCGATCGAGGAGCGCACGACCGTGTTCAGCACCTTGTCCCCGAGCTGCTCGCGCAGCGAGGCCAGCGCCTCGCGCGAGTGCACCGTGCGCATGTCCGCGAGGTTCAGCAGCACCCCCAGCAGCTCCAGCTCCGGGTTCAGCGTGTCGCGCGCCAGCTCGATCACCTCCAGCGCCTGCTCCACGCCCTGCAGCGCGAAGTACTGCGCCTCCGCCGTGATCAGCGCGTAGTCCGCCGCCACGAGCGCGTTGACCGTCAGCAGGCCCAGCGACGGGGGGCAGTCGACCAGGATCAACTCGTACGCATCCTCCGGCAGCTTCGCCAGCGCGCGGCGCAGCGTCAGCTCGCGCCCCATTTTGCCGCCCAGCGCCAGCTCCGCCTCCGCGAGACTGAGGTTCGCGGGGATCACGTCCGCATGGATCGCCGCGTGCGCGCTCGCGCGGCCCCCGAGCACGTCGCCGATCGTCGGCTGCGCATCCGGCGGCACGTCGAAGTAGTCCGAGAGGTTGCCCTGCGGGTCCAGGTCCACCGCCAGCGCGCGCACCCCCGCGCGGCGCAGCGCGTCGGTCAGCGTGCGCACCGTCGTCGTCTTGCCCGTCCCGCCCTTCTGCGAGAGCACCGCGATCGTCTGCGCCATGGGGCGATACTATCCACGGCATGGCCGAAGAGCCCGAGCGCGACGACGAGCGCGATCCCGCGCCCGGCGGGTACGGTCCGCACGGGGGAGGCGCGCTCGACACCCACGCCACGCTCGACGCCGCCGCCGAGTTCGAGTACCACTCGCAGTTCGACTGGGACAGCGAGCACGCCGACGGCAAGTGGTCGATCCGCTGCTACGATGTCCACAAGCGCCTCGGCGGGATCCCCGTCCTGAACGGCCTGAACGTCGCGATCCCCGACGAGACCGTCACCGTCGTGCTCGGACCCTCCGGCACCGGCAAGAGCGTGCTCATCAAACATCTGATCGGGCTGATGTTCCCCGACTCCGGCGACGTCATCGTCCACGGCCAGTCCGTGCCGAGCCTCGCGATGCCCGAACTGCTGAAGCTGCGCCGCCGCATCGGCGTGCTCTTCCAGGATGGCGCCCTGTTCGGCTCGATGTCGCTGTTCGACAACGTCGCCTTCCCGCTGCGCCAGCACACCGACATGTCCGAGGTGCAGATCCGCCAGCGCGTGCGCCAGCGCCTCACCGACGTCGGCCTCGCCGACGCGATGGACTTCGCCCCCAACCAGCTCTCCGGCGGGATGCGCAAGCGCGCCGGGTTCGCGCGCGCGCTCGTCATGGAGCCCGACATCGTCATCTTCGACGAGCCCGACTCCGGCCTCGACCCCGTGCGCACCGCGCTGCTCTGCGAACTCATCAAGGAGATGCACGGCCAGTTCGGCGGCACCTACATCGTCGTCACCCACGACATCGCCTCCGCCCGGCGCATCGGCGAGTACATCGCCCTGCTCTGGCGCGGGCGCATCGTCGAGGCCGGCGACGCCGAGAAGATGTTCTCCTCCGAGAACCCCTTCGTGCGGCAGTTCCTCAGCGGCTCCGCCGAGGGGCCGCTCGGGATGGATTGAGCCGCGGGGCGCCGCGCCCGCTCCAGCCTCGCTTGAGCATTCAATTTTCGGAGAACTTTACACTCGGAGATAGTTCTCCTTTGAAAGGAACTCCTTAAAGATATATGCAACCTCGCGCGCGGCTCATGCGATGCGCGTAGGCTCCGCTCAGCGCCCGAACCGCCGCACGAGCTCCCGCGCGCGCCCGCGCACGTCGCCGAGCAGCGTGCGGACCTGCTCGAGGCCCGCACGCAGCGCGGGGTCGCCGACCTCGATCGGCAGCATCGAGTCCTGCAGCGTCGCGAGCTCGCCGTCCGCGCGCGCGACCGCGTCGACCGCGCTCTCGAGGAAGCCCTTCACACCCTGCGAGGGGTGACCCGGGGAGGCCGGCACGAATGTGCGGCTCGGCAGGTCGTGGCGCGCGGCGAACTCGCTGTACGTGCGCTGCGCGCGGCCGTAGGCGACCTGCACCGGGCGGAAGAGCTCCGCCTCGAGCGTGTCCGCGCTGCGCTCGTCGAGCTGCTCGTAGGCCTCGCCGAGCGCCGCCAGCGCCAGCGCGAGATCCTCGATCGCCTGCACGATCGTGTCGAGGAGCTGCTGGCGGCCCTGCGCGGTCGTGTAGGTCATGGCCTCAGGTTATTCGCATCTGCCCCGCGCCCTCGATTTGGGCATCCTGAGGCCGTCGCTACACCCTGAATCTCGCGCGGGAGATCGGGGCGGCGTCGGACGGGTGTCTCTTGCGCAGCAAAACTCCGTATGCGAACATACGTTCGCCCATGATCGTCTGCGTCCACCTGCCCCGCTTCGAGCTGACCGTCGCCGCCGGCGACCGCGCGGAGCTCGTGCAGCAGACGCTCGCCGGCAACGCGCTCGCGATCGCGCCGCTGCCGGGCGGGGCGGCGCGCGTGGGGGAGGTCTCCGCCGGCGCCGAAGGCTTCGGGGTGAGCGCGGGGATGGCGCTCGGCGAGGCGCTCGCGCGTTGCCCCGCGCTGCGGCTCGTGCCCGGCGATCCGCTGGGCGCCGCCGAGGCGTGGGAGCGCCGCGCGCGCGCCCTGGAGGGGATCGGTGCTGCGCTCGAGCTGCCGCGCGCCGGCCTCGCCTACTTCGCCGCCGACGGCCTGCGCGGGTTGCATGGAGGCGACGCCGGCGTGATCGCCGCGGCGCGCACCGCGCTCGCGCAGCCCGCGCGGATCGGGGCCGGGCCGACGCGCTTCTGCGCGCTCGCCGCCGCGCTGCAGGCGCCCACGCGCCGCGCGCTCGTCGTCGCGGAGGACCGCGCGCCGCGCTACCTCGCCGCGCAGCCGATCGAGCTGCTCGGCTACCGCGCGCAGACCGCGGCGCTCGTGCAGCCGCTGCGCCGGCTCGGCGTGCGCACGCTCGGAGAGCTCGCCGCGCTCGGCCGCGACGCGCTCGCGGACCGCTTCGGCGAGCCCGGGATCCTCGCGCGGCGACTCGCGTGCGGCGCCGACGATCCCCTGCGCCCGCGCGCGGTGCAGGAGCGTCTGGAGGAGACGCTCGAGCTGTGGGAGGCCTCCAGCGGTCCCGCGCTGGAGCGGGTCCTCGGGGTCCTCGTCGACCGCCTGCTCGCGCGCTCCCAGCGGCGCGGGCGCACGCTGCGCGCGCTGACGCTCTCCGCGCGGCTCGTCGAGGGCGGGACCTGGCGCGAACGCGTCGTGCTGCGCGAAGCGCTCTCCGATCCGCGGCGCCTGCGCCTCGCACTTGCCCCGCGCCTGGCGCTGCTGCCCGCGCCCGCGGTCGGCCTGCGCCTCGCCGCCGCGCGCTTCGGGCCGCCCGAGGGCGCGCAGGGCACGCTCCCCGGCGAGGCCCTCGATCCCGAGGGCGTGCGCGCCGCGCGCCGCGCACGCCTGGGGGATGCGATCGGTCAGTTGCGCGCCGGCGTGGGGCCCGACGCGGCGCTGCGCGCGCTGCCCGTCGACCCCGACTCGCGCGTGCCCGAGCGGCGCGTCGTCTTCACCCCCTTCCCCGGATGAGTCGCACGAGCGAGCTGCCCCTCGCGCGGCCGAGGCCTTCGGGGCGGGCGCGATGACGGGCAACCGCACGCTCAACCTGCCGCGCGCCGCGCGCGTGCGCATGAGGCCCGGCGGCGCGCCGCGCGAGATCGACGGCCGGCGGGTGGAGCAGGTGCGCGAGTCGTGGCTGGTGGAGGACCGCTGGTGGACGGGGCGCCCGCTGCGGCGGCGCTACTGGGAGGTCGTCAGCGCGCGCGGGCGCAACCTGGTGGTCTTCCACGACCTCTGCTCGGGCGCGTGGTTCGCGCAGGTCGGATGAGCGCGGCGCCCTACGCGGAGCTGCACTGTCACTCGGCGTACTCGTTCCTGGACGGGGCGTCGCTGCCGGCGGAGCTGGCGGGGCGGGCGCAGGAGCTGGGGTACGAGGCGCTGGCGCTGACGGACCACAACTCGGTCTCGGGCTCGATGGAGCTCGCGCAGGCGCTCGCGAACTCCGGGGTGCGCGCGCTGCACGGCGCGGAGATCGACCTCGCGGGTGGGCGCCACCTGACACTACTGGTGCGCGACGCGCGCGGGTGGCGCAACCTCTGCCGGCTGCTGACCATCGCGCACTCGCATACGCGCGAGGGTCGCGGCCGCGAGCGCGGGGAGCCCTCGGTGGACCTGGGGAGCGTGCTCGCGCACAGCGAGGGGCTCGTGTGCCTCACGGGCTGCGCGACGCGCGGGGCGGTCGGCGGCGCGCGCGACGAGCCGACCGCGCGGCGTCTGCTGGAGGCGTTCGGCCCGCGCGACCTGCGTGTGGAGCTGCAGCGCCCCTACGCGCGGCACGACCGCGCGCGCAACCGCGCGCTGGAGGCGCTCGCGCGGCGTCTCGGGGTGCAGTGCGTCGCGACCGGCAACGTGCACGCCCACGCGCGACGGCGCGCGGAGCTGCAGGACGCGTTCGTCGCGCTGCGCCAGCACACGACGCTCGACGCCTCCGAGCCGCTGCGCCGCGGCAACCACAGCCACGTGATGAGCGCGCCGGGCGCGATGGCGAGCCGCTTCGCGGACCACCCCGGCGCGGTGCGCGAGAGCGCGCGCCTCGCGCAGGAGCTGTGCTTCGACCTGACCACGGACCTCGGCTACCGCTACCCCGGAGCGGAGGACGCCGGCGCGACGCGGCGCCTCGCCGAGCTCTGCCAGGCGCGGCTGCAGGAGCGCTACGGCTCTTTAGGCGAGGCCGCGGCGCGCCTGGAGGAAGAGCTGCGGATCATCGACGAGCTCGGCCTCTCGGGCTTCTTCCTGCTGCACCACGAGCTGCTGGAGATGGCGCGCGAGGTCGCCGTGGAGGTGCGCGGGCGCGACTCCGCGCGCGCGCTGCTCGCGCCGGGACGGGGGCGCGGCTCGTCGGTCTCATCGATCGTGTGCTACCTCACCGGCCTCTCGCATATCGACCCGATCCAGAACCGACTGTTACTGGGGCGCTTCCTGCACACCGGCCTGGAGCACCTCCCGGACATCGACCTCGACTTCCCGCGCGAGATCCGCGAGATCCTGATCCCGCGCGTGCACGAGCGCTACGGGCGCGAGCGCGCGGCGCTGGTCGCGGCCTTCCCGACCTTCCGCGCGCGGGGGGCGATCCGGGAGATGGGGAAGGTCCTGGGGCTGCCCCCCGGGGAGATCGAGCGCGTGGCGCGGGCGGCCGAGCACCACATCGGCGCCTCCGAGCAAGGCATCGACCTCGCGCCGCACGACCTCGCGCCGCACGACCTCGCGTCGCACGACCTCGCGTCGCACGACCCGGCATCGCGCGACTCTGCGCCGCGCGACCCCGCATTCGCCGGCGTGGGCGCCTCGCCGCGCTGGGCGTGGCTGGCGCGCCTGGTGGCGGAGGCGCAGCGGCTGCCGCGCCACCTCTCGCAGCACTCGGGCGGGATGGTGCTGGCGACGCGCCCGCTGATCGACTGCTGCCCGGTCGTGCCCGCCGCGATGGAGGGGCGGCAGATGGTGCAGTGGGACAAGGACTCGTGCGCGGACGCGGGCTTACTGAAGATCGACCTGCTGGGGCTGGGGATGCTCTCGGCGGTGGAACGCTGCGTCGATCTGATCGCGCGGGCGCGCGGGGAGCGCATCGACCTCTCGCGGATCGCGTTCGACGACGCGGAGACGTTCAAGGCGATTCGCCGCGCGGACACCGTCGGGGTCTTCCAGATCGAGAGTCGCGCGCAGATGCAGTCGCTCAAGCGCACGCTGCCGCGCGACCTCGACGATCTGACGATCCAGGTCGCGATCGTACGGCCGGGCCCGATCCAGGGCGGGGCGATCAACCCCTACATCGAGCGTCGCCGGCGCCTGCGCGAGGACCCCGCCTACGAGATCCCGTATCCCCACCCCGCGCTGCGCCCCGCGCTCGAGCCGACGCTCGGCACGGTGATCTTCCAGGACCAGGTGATGGAGGTCGCGCAGGACTTCGCGGGCTTCTCGGTCGGCGAGGCCGAAGGGCTGCGCCGCGCGATGAGCCGCAAGCGCTCGGAGGAGGCGCTGCAGAGCCACCGCGAGCGTTTCCTCGACGGCGCGCGGCGGCACGTCGGCGCCGACGAGGCCACCGCGCAGCAAGTCTGGGAGATGGTCTCGGGCTTCGCGGGCTTCGGCTTTCCCAAGGCGCACGGCGCGGCCTTCGGCCTGCTCGCCTACCAGTCGACGTGGCTGCGCGTGCACTACGGCCCCGAGTTCCTCTGTGCACTGATGAACGAGCAGCCGATGGGCTTCTACGCGCCCGACAGCCTCGTGCACGAGGCCGAAGGGCGCGGCATCGCGGTGCTGGGGCTGGATGTGAACGCCTCCGCGGTGCAGTGCACGGTGGAGCGGGTCGCGAGCGAGGAGGGCGCGGTTCTCGGCATGCGCCTCGGCCTCGGCTACGTCAAGGGCGTCGTCGCCGCGGAGGTCTGCGCGCTGGTCGCCGAGCGCGAGCGCGGCGGGCGGTTCGGCGATCTGGGGGAACTGGCGGCGCGCTGCGGGGCGGGGCATAAGACGCTCGAACGACTCGCGTGGTCGGGGGCCTGCGACGGGCTCGTGGAGACCGCGGATCGCGCGCCGCTGGGGGCCGATACGCCGCTGGGCGCTGACTCGCCGCTCCGCGTCGATGGACGAGCTGGGGGAGCCGATGCGGCGCCGGCGCACCGGCGCCTGGCGCTGTGGCAGCTCGGGATCGCGGCGCCGGGGCGCGCGGCGGGGCACGGGACGCAGCTCGCGCTGCCGCTGGAGCTGCCGTCCGCGCCGAGCCTGCGTCCGCTGAGTCGCTGGCAGCGGCTGCTCGCGGACTACGCGGCGACCGGCGTCACGGTCGGCGATCACGTGATGGCGGCGCTGCGCCCGCGGCTGACCGCGCACATGCTCGCGACCAGCGCGCAGCTCGCGCGCCTGCCGCAGGGCTGCGCGGTGGCGGTCGCGGGACTCGTGATCGCGCGCCAGCGGCCGGGCACCGCGAAGGGCACGATGTTCCTGCTGTTCGAGGACGAGTGGGGCACGATCAACCTCGTCGTTCCGCGTGCGGTCTACGAGCGCCACCGCCCGCTCGCGCGCGCCGAGCCGCTGCTGCTCGCGCACGGGCGCCTCGAGCGCACCGCGGGCGAGCGCACCGCCGAGGGGGAGGAGGTGCCGCCGGTGGTCAACGTGATCGTGCGCGAGCTCGCCGCATTGGAGCGGTTCGTCGCGCCGGTCGCCGGCGAGGGAACGGTTGCGCAGGCGCAGGTGCACCATTTACCCGACCGCGCCGGCGTCGTCGGCCAGGGCGCGGCCGCAGCGGATCGCGAGGGGGAGGGGGACAGCGGCGAGGTCGGTGCCGCTCTGCGCGCGGTGGCGCCGGCGGTGCAGAGCTTCGCGGCGGGGCGGCGGCGGTAGCGGGTGCGGTCGCGGTCGCGCCCCGGGGGCCTGGGCCTCCGGGCTCGCGGCGCCGCTCGCTACCCTGACCCGATCGCGCGCCTCGGCGACACCGACCTCGACGTCTTCCCGCTGTGCCTCGGCGGGAACGTGTTCGGCTGGACGCTCGACGCGGAGCGCTCGTTCGCGGTGCTCGACGCCTACGTGGAGGGCGGGGGGAACTTCATCGACACCGCCGACATCTACGGTCGCCATGGGTCCGCTGGGATCGGCGGCTCGGAGCGGATCATCGGCCGCTGGCTCGCCGCGCGCGGCAACCGCGAGCGGCTCACGATCGCGACGAAGGTCGGGATGTCCGCCGAGCGGCCGGGGCTCTCGCGGGAGGCGATCGAGGCCGGTGTCACGGAGTCGCTGGAGCGTCTCGGGATCGATTGCATCGACCTCTACTACGCGCATCGCGACGACGAGCGGACACCGCTGGAGGAGACGCTGGCGGCCTTTGCGGAGCTGATCGCGGCGGGCCGCGTGCGCCACGTGGCGGCCTCGAACTACAGCGCCGCGCGCCTGGCCGAGGCGCTGGCGCTGAGCGCCGCGCGCGAGGACCTCGCGCGCTATGTCGCGCTGCAGCCGCACTACAACCTGATGGAGCGCGACTACGAGCACGAGCTCGCCGCGCTCTGCGCGCGCGAGGGCCTCGCGTGCATCCCCTACTTCGGTCTCGCGCGCGGCTTTCTCACGGGCAAGTACAAACGCGACGGGGCCGCGATCGACAGTCCGCGCGCGGCCGGCGTGCGCGAGAGCTACTTCAACGAGCGCGGCTTCGCGGTGCTCGACGCGCTGCAGGAGATCGCGAGCGCGCACCGCGTCGCCCCCGCCGCGGTTGCGTTGGCGTGGCTGCGCTTGCAGCCGACGGTGCTCGCGCCGATCGCGAGCGCGACCTCGCCGGAGCAGCTCGCCCAGCTGATGCCCTCCGCGACGCTCGCGCTGAGCGCGGCCGAGGTGCAGCGGCTCACCGCCGCGGGCGCGTGAGATCGTGCGCCTACCGCTCGCAGTCGCAATCGCGAGGGGCCGCGCCCTCGGCGAGGTTGCGCTGTGCGCTTTAGCGGGTAGTGTGGTGCGCGGATGAAGTACCGCAAACTCGGATCCAGCGACCTCGAGGTCTCCGAGATCAGCCTCGGCTCGTGGCTGACCTACTCGGGCGGCGTCGCGCGCGAACAGTCCGAGGCGTGCGTGCGCGCCGCGTTCGACGCGGGGATTAACTTCATCGACACCGCGAACGTCTACGGACGCGGCGCGGCGGAGTCGCTGCTGGGCGAGGTACTCGCGGGCTACGAGCGCTCCTCCTACGTGCTCGCGACGAAGGTCTACTTCCCGATGTCCGACACCGACATGGGTCTCTCCGCGGCGCAGATCCACAAGCAGATCGACGCCTCGCTGCAGCGCCTGCGCACCGACCACGTCGACCTCTACCAGTGCCACCGCTACGACGAGCGCACGCCGCTGGAGGAGACGATGGGCGCGCTAACGGAGGTCGTGGCGGCGGGCAAGGCGCGTTACATCGGCTTCAGCGAGTGGCCGCCCGCGCGGATCGAAGAGTCCCTCGCGCTACCCGGCGTCGCGCGCTGGGTCTCCAGCCAGCCGCAGTACTCGATGCTCTGGCGCGGACCGGAGGCCGAGGTGATCCCGCTGTGCGAGCGCGAGGGGATCTCGCAGATCGTGTGGTCGCCGCTCGCGCAGGGCGTGTTGACCGGCAAGTACCGCCCCGGGCAGGCGCCGCCGCAGGACTCGCGCGCGGCGAGCGAGAGCATGAGCGGCTTCATGGACCGCCTGCTGGACGACCGCGTGCTCGCGGCCGCGCAGCGCCTCGCGCCGGTCGCCGAGGGCGCGGGGCTCTCGATGGCGCAGCTCGCGCTCGCGTGGGTCCTGCGTCAAGCGAACGTTGCCTCCGCGATCGTCGGCGCGAGCCGCCCCGAGCAGGTCCACGCAAACGCGTCCGCCTCCGGCGTGGCGCTCGACGCCCAGACTCTCGCCGCCGTGGACGAGGCGCTGGGTGAGGTCGTCGTGCGCTGATGAAGGAGCTCAGGGGTCGCACGGCGCTGGTCACCGGGGCTTCCGGGGGATTGGGGACGCACATCGCGCGCCGCTTGGCGCGCGAGGGCATGAATGTGGTGGTCTCGGGGCGGCGCGAGGACGCGCTCGCCGCCGTCGCGGGTGAGCTGAGCGAGCTCGGCGTCCAGGCGCGGGCCGTGGCGGCGGACCTCTCGGACCTCGCGCAGATCGATCCGCTGATCGAACGCAGCGAAGCCGCGCTCGGCGCGATCGACCTGCTGGTGAACAACGCCGGCGTGGAGACCGCGAGCGCTTTCACCTCGTACACCCGCGCGCAGCTGACCGAGACGATCGACGTGAACCTCACCGCGCCGCTGCTGCTCACGCACCGGCTGCTGGAGGGGATGCTCGCGCGCGGACGCGGCCACGTCGTCTTCATCTCCTCGGCGGCGGGTAAGGCCGGTCCCGCCTACCAGGAGCCCTACGCCGCGACGAAGGCGGGGCTGATCGGACTGACGCAATCGCTGCGCGCGGAGTACCGCGACGCGCCGGTCGGCTTCTCGGTCGTCTGCCCCGGCTTCATCGCCGGCGACGGCATGTACCAGCGGATGGTCGAGGAAGGCTTCAAATCGAATCGCCTGATCGGCGAGACGACGGTTGCGAAGGTCGTCGAGAGGACCATCGACGCGATCCGGCGTGACCTGCCGGAAGTGATCGAGACCGGCGCCCCGCTGCGGCCGGCACTCGCCCTCGGCCAACTCGCCCCCGGGCTCGCCGAGCGTCTCGCGCCGCGCTTCGGCGTCACCGAGCTGTTCCGTCGGGTCGCGGTCGCGCGCGAGCGCAAGGCCTGAGCGCGCCATGTTTTGGCGTTATTGCCTCTTGCTTCGCGCGGATCGGCGGATCTGACTTTGTCAGACTTATGTTATACGGTGGATGGCTCGCGCTGGCGACGCCTCTGGATAATGCCTGTCGCGCTGGGTCTTGTCGGAGTATTTGCGGCCTGCTCGAACGTTGAGACATCGTCTCGTGCTGCGAGTGGCGAAAGTGATGGACGTTGGATCGCGCGATACGCACAAGTACTGCTTGTGCCTCCGATACAGGGCGGAGCAGGCGGTTGGTGTATGATCGCTAGTGGTACATTTGGGTGCAGCGGTATCCATGAAATCGGTAGCCCAATTTTCGCTGAATTTTGGACGTCGGGATATGTGCGGGGTAGGCAGGGCATGGTTGAGGGATTTGCGCTAGTTAGGAAGTCGGTTGCGGCCGTCGCAATTGAAGGTAGCGGCCCTATTAGAACCCACGTTGACGAGTTGGTTCCGGGTGGCTTGCGTGCAGTCGTGGTTGAGAAGCAGACTAAGGCAGGTGCACTAGGTGCTAGTGTGCTGCCGCATTTTCAACCTATAGACGCAGCGGGTAAAGTCCTTCGGCTTGGAGTGGGTCACACAGTGTCACTTACGGTTGGTCGTTCAACGCGGTCCTGGATCGCTCCCCGGATGCCGGCGCGTGGCGCTTGTAAAATAGGAGCCAGAAGCCCGAGCGAGTTCGTTGCGAGGTACGGCGATGTGATGACGGTTGTCCGTCCCTATAAGTCATCGCTAGGCCGGCCATATCTTTCTTGCGCCACGAGTCAATACAGCCTTCGCGGTGTGTTGCTGCGGAGTAGCATTTTGGTTGATGGGGTGAAGCCTGGCGTCACGCCGGCCGCCTTGCCGGCAATGCGGGAGCTCACGGGTCGAAACGGTGTTTTTCAGGCGCCGGGCGCTGAAGGAGAAATGTTGGCGCGACGAATTACACACGGTTGGCTAGTTGTTGACGGCGGGGGTCTAACGCAGCGGATTGCATTGCTGGAACATTTGAGCGGAACCGTTGATTTTGCAAAGTTGATGAGATAGCTTGCGATGTGTACGCACGTATCAGGCGTGGGTTTTCGGTCGCTATGGTACGGGACCGGTGGGACAGTGTGGCGGGCTACGGCAGAGGACGGGCACGCGCTGGAGAAACAGAGGTCGTATGTTCGGCGCAGCAGAGGGTGTGGAGGAGGTGAAGGACGATATCGGGTAGGCACGATATGGATAAGGATGTGCGTAAGCGACTCGCGATACGCTCCACACGTAATGTTGCACTTTTCAGCGCTGTAGCGGCTGCTTTGGCAACAGTGTTGGGCGCGTTGGCCGGAGGTGCCCTGGTGGTGATCTTGCCCTGTATTGCATTGGTGCTTGCGTCAGTCGGAGTGATGATTGCGGTAATTAGGGAACGGCGAGGCATTTAGCAATTCGACTATTGTGCCTGTGACCAACAATGGGCGCGGACAAACACGTCGGGAGATATTGTGACCGGACCGCTCTGCTTGGCATTGGCGCGGGGCTAGACCATCTTGCGGTCGATGGCCACCGGGGGGTGCGACTACCCGCGGCAAGGAGGAGCGCGGAAGGCGCGGTGGGGTTCTTTGGCGTACGCCAGTCGGGGATCGCGACCCCTGCGCAGGACTTGTTTCATTTCGCCGCGTTTGACGTCACCAGCGAGACGCGTGACGGAGCTCATAGCGATATTGCAAGAATGGACGAACGTCGCGACGCAGCTCACGGTCGGCAACGTCTATCGGCGCACCGACGAAGCGAACGGCGTGGCAGTCGACCCGGGTGAGGCGGTCGGGTTGAGTCCAGCGAGACTGACGCTGACGTTTGGCTTCGGCCCGAGCCGCTTCGAAGCCGGCGGCGTCGCTCGCTTTGACTCGGCGGCGCGAGACCCTCCGAGCTTACGCCCTGCCGCTCTTGCTCATCGCGTGATCCGGGCGGCGATCTTGTGACGGCGGGCGAGACGGCGGGCGAGGCGCCCAAGTGGGGAAACCCCTCGGCCACTCGACCACAGGGATTTCCCCACGAGTGTTCGGCCCCTACCCCTGCTTCACCGCCGACACCTCCACAAGGATCTTCACCTTGTCGCTGACGACCACGTTGCCGGAGCCGAGCGCGGCGTTGAAGCGCATCTCGAAGTCCGAGCGGTTGATCTGGGTATGGGCGGAGAGGCCGACGCGGGTCTGGCCCTGGTGATCCTCGGGCTCGATGCCCTCGAGCGTTCCCTGCAGCGTGACCGAGCGCGTGACGCCGTGGATCGAGAGGTCGCCGACGATCTCGAACTCGTCCTCGCCGCTCGCGCGGATCGCGGTCGAGCGGAAGCCGATCTCGGGGTACTTCTCGACCTCGAAGAAGTCGGCCGAGCGCAGGTGGTCGTCGCGCTGGGGCTCGCGGGTGTCCACGCTGGCGGTCTGCACGGTCCCGTAGGCCTGTGCGCCGCCCGGGCCGACCTCAAGCGTTCCCTCGAACTCTTTGAAGAGCCCCTTGACGGTGGCGATGCCGAGGTGTTTGACTTGGAACTCGACGCTCGAGTGCACCGGATCGACCTTCCAGGTGCCGGTCGGAAGGACGCTCGCGACGGCGGTGCTCGCCTCGGGGGCCGCGGACTCTGCGGACATGGTCTGCTCCTTTGGTGGGTAGTGGGGGCCACCGGACGTTTGCCGCCCGGGACGATAGTTGTCTACTCAACAGTTGCTAGGGCAACTATATAGCACATACTTGCTGGCGCAAGTAAATTTTTAGGGATCGGACTGGGCTGACTTCCCGCGCTGCTGTCGCTGACGCTCAGCGCGGCTGGACCACGAGCGCCTGGCGCGCGACGCCGAGCGGGCCGCGCTCGTCGTGCACGACGCTCTCCGCCCAGCCGATCCCGTTGGGATGCAGGAGCGTGCGCGCCTCGAGCGCGATCCACTCGCTCGCGGGGCGCCGGTCGAGCTCGATCGAGAGGTCGGCGTTGATGAAGAGGTACTCCTCGAAGGGCAGCACCGCCGCGACGCCGTTGCCGAAGTCGGCGGTCGCGGCGACGCACGCGAGCGCGCTGGCGGGCTCGCCGGGTAGCAGCGGGTGGCGCAGGCGCATCCAGACCGTCGCCGCGCCGACGGGGGTGTGGGCGCTCGAGACCCCGACCTCGGGCAGGCCGCCCTTCAGCGGGCGGCCGCTGATGAAGCGCATCTCCATTGCGGTCGCGGCGAAGCTCTTGCGCTCGAGGTCGTCCAGCGCGAAGCGCACCGCGTGGCCCTCCTGTGGGCCGGGGATCGCGCCGGCTTCGCGGGCGCCGACCAGCTGCAGGGCGCGCGCGGGCAGCTCGCCGGGCACGGGCTGGATGCGCAGGGCGCGCGCGCGGCAGACGATCTGCTCACCCGCGCCGCCGCCGGCCCCCGCGCCACCTGGCTCCCCGTTGGGTCCTGTCGTCACCGCCAGCAACTCGGCCTCGAGCGCCTGTACGCGGCGGCCGGGACGCGTGATGCGCGTGCGCAACTCCAGCGTCGCGAGCGGCACGGGGCGCAGGAGCTCGAAGCTCAGGCGCGCGACCGGCAGCTCGGCGCCGGGCTGCAGGCGCTCCAGCGCGGCGGTCATCAGGGCGGCAGGCGCGCCGCCGTGCAGCGCGCGCGGATCCCACGGGCCGCGCGCGTGCTCGGTCGGCTCGAAGCGGCCCTCGCCGGCGGAGAGGAAGACGCTCTCCGAGCCGCCAGCGGCGCTCACCGCGGCAGGCGCGCGACGAACTCCGCGAGCTTGCGCGGGTCGCGCAGCGGGGCGCCGTGGCCGAAGCACGCGAGCGCCGGCTCGAGCGCCGCGAGGCGTCGCGCCGACTCGTGGTTGCGGGCGACGTCCGGGGTGAACAAGTCCGGGGGCGTGTTCAGGCCGGGGATGCCGGTGATGAAGTTCATGTTGCCGAGCACGTCCCCGACGATCAGCACGCGGTCGGACTCGCGCCAGTACGAGACGTGCCCGACCGAGTGCCCCGGAGTCTCCAGCACCGTGAAGCCCGCGACCTCGTCGCCCTCGTGCAGCGCGCGCGCGACGGGGTGGGGCGGCCCGGTCCACATCCGTTCCTGCACGACGTTCAGCCAGCGCGGCGCTTTCGGGTTTTTAATCGCTCCCGGAGTCTCCATCGCCGGTACGTCGCCCTGACCGCACCACAGCGGAATCCCCAGACGCTCGCAGATCGCGTGGCTCGAGCCCTGGTGATCGGGATGCGCGTGCGTCAGCGCGTGCGCGCTGAGCGTGCGGCCCGCGAGCTGGCGCAGGATGCGCCGCTCGGCCTGGCGCGTAGCGGCGTCGATCAGGACGTCCCCGATGATGTAGACGTTGATCGCGTTTGGCGGAAAGCCGCCCAGCATGTGGACGTCTGGTGCGAGTTGCTTCATTGCGTCCCCCTGTCGTATGTCATGAGCGCGACTCCCACGAGAAGCCGCGCACCGCAAAGAACAGCCCGAACACGCCCCACAGCCCGATCACCGCGAGCGCGTCGAGATTATCGCTCAAGGTCGCCCCACTGACGAGCGCGCCGTAGAGCCCGTCGATCAGATGGATGAGCGGGAGCGCTTCGGCGATGTTGCGCACGAACGCCGGCGCGTGCCGGTCGTCGAAGACGTAGAACGAGACGAACACCACCGGCAGGAAGACCGCGTTGACATAGGCCGCGGTGGACTCGAAGTTGGGGATCGCGTGCGCGAAGGCCACGCCGAGCGCCGCGAAGCAGACCACGCCCGCGAGCACGAACACGATCAGCTCGTCCCAGTGCCCCGGCCAGCCGATCCCAAAGAAGAGTCGCCCCGCGAGCACCACGATCGCGATCTGCAGCGCCGTATTGGTGAGCGCGTTCGCCGCGACGCCGCCGAAGTACGAGCCCGTCGGCAGTGGCGTGCCGCGGATGCGCTTGAGCACGCCGCGCTCGCGCAGGAAGACGATGTTGTACGCCAGCGCCGTGAACGTCGTCGACATCACGCTCATCCCCGCAATCGCCGGCACCAGGCGGTCGAGGTCGTGCTGTTTGCCGTGCAGGATCGCGCCGCCCGCGACGAGGAACAGCAGCGGCAGCACGAAGTTGAAGAACGCCGCGCTCGGGTTGCGCCAGAACATGCGCCGCTCCAGGCGGTACTGGCGCCAGGAGAGCACCAACGCGTCAGACATCAGGCGCGCCTCCCCGGCGCGAATAGGTCATCGGCCCGCTCATCGCTGGGTCGGGGGGCGTTGGCCAGCCGGCTCGTATCGCGAGGCTCCTCCTCTGCCGTCAGCTCCAAGTAGACGTCCTCCAGCGACGGTCGCCCCACGCTCAGCTCCTCCAGGCGCTCCCCGCGCGCGAGCGCCTCCGCGGTCAGCGTCTGCAGCAGGCTCGTCGGGTCGTCCGTCTCGCGCTCGACGAGCTCGCCCGCCGCGTCGCGATAGGCGACGCGGTAGTGCGACGCGCCGGCCGGGTCGCTCATCAATTCCCGCGGCGAGCCGATCGCGAGCACGCGCCCCTCCTTGACGATCGCCACGCGGTCCGCCAGCACCTGCGCCTCGTCGAGATAGTGCGTCGTCAGCAGGATCGTCTTGCCCAGCGCCCGCAGCGCGCGGATCGTGTCCCACGCCGCCCGCCGCGCCTCCGGGTCAAAGCCCGTCGTCGGCTCGTCCAAGAAGATCAGCTCCGGATCGCCGATCAGCGCCAGCGCGAAGTCCAGACGCCGCAGCTGCCCTCCGGAGAGCGTGCGGCAGCGCGCCTGCGCCTTCTCCTGCAGGCCGACCAGCGCCAGCACCTCCTCCACCGCGCGGGGCCGCGGATAGAAGCTCGCCCAGTGGCGCAGCGCTTCGCGCGGGGTGATGTAGCTGTAGATGCCACTCGACTGCAACACGATTCCGATTCGCAGGCGCAGCGCCCGCGCGCGCCGCTGCGGATCGTGTCCGAGCACCGCGACCTCGCCGCCGTCGCGCGCGCGATAGCCCTCGAGGATCTCCACCGTCGTCGTCTTGCCCGCACCGTTCGGGCCGAGCAGGCCGAACACCTCGCCGCGCTGCACCACGAGCTCGATCCCCCGCACCGCCTCGTACTCGCCGTAGCGCTTGCGCAGGTCGTGCACCTCGATCGCGGGGCCCTCGCTCACGCTCGCAATCATCGCAGGGGGCATGCGGCCGGTGCCCGCTGTGCGCTTCAGGCGCCGGCACCGATGAGCAGCGTGCGCACCGGATATTCGGCGATCCTCGCGTCGGACGTGAGGATCGGCACGTCGAGCGCGCGCGCCTGCGCGACCAACAGCCGGTCGAAGGGGTCTTTGTGTAGCGGCTCGAGCTCCGTGACCGCGAGCGCATGGCCATGCTCCACGGGGAGCCCGACCGCGCCGATCGCGCGCATGCGGCTCGGGACGTAGCGCTGCGGCGGCTCCGGCAGCGGTAGCCGGCCCAGCTGGTACTTGATCGCGATCTCCCACGAGCTCACCGCCGAGAGCAGGCGCTCGGTGCGGCGATCTTCGACGAGCGCGAGGTGCCCGCCGAGGCGCTTGCGATCGGTATGCAGCCACAGGAAGGCGTGCGTATCGAGCAGGATCTTCATCGCTCGAACTCGGCCAGCAGCTCGTCCGGGAGCGGCGCGTCGAAGTCCTGCGGTACGACGAAGCGCCCTTCGTCGATCCCGAACCGCAGGACGACCTGCTCCTCCGGCGGCGGCGCGAGGACGGCGACGGCTTCGCCGCGGCGCGTGATCACGACTTCCTCACCGGCCGCCACGTCCTCGAGCAGGCGCGAGAGATGCGTCTTGGCTTCGTGCACTCCGACGGACTTCGTCATATCCCATACTCCCCTATCCGCCACCGCCGCGTGAGTGGGACAGATCCCGCGAACAGTGAGTCTGAAGACTTAGTCTTCGACTTAGTCTATCAGGCCGTTCTGGCGGAGGCCGTTCTGGCGGAGGGCAGCGGGCGCGCGGGCGCTACCAGTGCACGCCGCGCGTCAGCGTCGCCATTGCGATCTGCTCGAACGACGCGCGCTCCTCGACATTCTCGTGCCCGCGCGAGGCCGCCGAGTCGGGGAACACGCGGTACGCGAGGTGCAGGATGCGGTCCACCGCCTTCGGCGAGAGCGCGTACGCGACCTCGCCCGCCGTGCCCAGGCGCGTGCCCATGTGCTTGGGGTGGCTGCGCAGCGCCTCGCAGATCATGTCCGCCGCCTCCTCCGGGGTGATCGCCGGGAACGCGTCGTACATCTTCGTCGGCGCGATCATCGGCGTGCGCACCAGCGGCATGTGAATCGTCGTGAACGTCACCCCGTCGCCGATCGTCTCCGAGGCCACCACGCGCGTGAACGCGTCCAGCGCCGCCTTCGAGGCCACGTACGCCGAGAATCGCGGCGGATTCGTCTGCACGCCGATCGAGGAGATGTTCACGATGTGCCCCGAGCCGCGCTCGCGCATGTGCGGCAGCAGCCCGATGATCAAGCGGATCGCGCCGAAGTAGTTGAGCTGCATCGTGCGCTCGAAGTCGTGGAAGCGGTCGTAGCTGAGCGCGATCGAGCGCCGGATCGAGCGCCCCGCGTTATTGACGAGCATGTCCACGTTGCGATGGTCCGCGAGCACGCGCTCCACGAGGCGGTCCACCGACTCCATCTCCGACATGTCCGCCGCGTAGACATACGCCGCGCCCCCCGCCGCGACGATCTCCGCGCGCACCTCCTCCAGGCGCTCCACGTTGCGCGCCACCAGCAGCGGCACGCCGCCCGCGGCCGCGACCTTCAGCGCCGTCGAGCGCCCGATCCCCGAGGACGCGCCCGTGATCAGCACGCGCTTGCCCTCCAGCGCCTGCTCCAACGTGCGGTCGCGGCTCAGGTTCGGGTCCATCTCCTTCTCCCAGTAGTCCCACAGATGCTGCGCGTAGTCATGCAGCGCCGGCGGCTGCTCCAGACCCGACCCCGCGAGCGCGAGCTGCGTCTCGCGGCTGTCGAACACCGGCGCCAGCTCCGCGTGGGCCAGCACCTCCGGCGGGATCCCGAGCTCGCGCAACGTCAGCCGCCATAGCTGACGCCAGGGGGGCAGTCGCATCGCCAGCTGCAAAGGCCACACCGGCAACGGATCGGTGAGGCGTTTGTCGATCGTGATCCCCACGCGCGGCGCGTGCGCCGCAGCCGCGAGCTCGTTGATCAGCTCATCCACGCGCTGCGGCGTCGGGTTGGTGAGGTGAAAGGCGCGGCCGTCGAGGCCCGGCTCGTGCGCCAGATGCTCCAGCGCCGCCGCCACCCAATCGACCGGCACCACGTTCGTCGCGCCGAGATCGGGCCCCACCAGCGGCACCCATTCCGGCACCAGCTGGCGCGCGCGCTGGATCGACTTGAAGAAGTAGTACGGACCGTCGATCTTGTCCATCTCGCCCGTCCGCGAGTCGCCCACCACGATCGCCGGCCGGTACACGCGCCACGGTAGGAACGGCTGCTCGCGCACGATCCGCTCCGATTCGAACTTCGTGCGGTGATAGGGCGAAGGCAGCTTCTGGCCCTCGTCGAACATCTCCTCCGTGAACGTCCCCCGGTAGGAGCCCGCCACCGCGATCGACGAGACGTGATGCAGGCAGCCCGCCTCCAGCGAGCGCGCCAGCTCCACCGCGTGCGTCGTGCCGCCCACGTTGACCGCCGCGTTGCGCTCCGCCGGCGCCGTCATGTCGTAGACCGCCGCGAGGTGGAAGAAGTGCTTGATCTGTCCCCGCAGCTCCTCCACGCGCTCCTCCTGCACGCCGAGCAGCGGCCGGCGCACGTCGCCGAGCACCGGCACGATGCGCTTGGCCACCGACGCACCGACCGCCAGGCTCCAGTCCTCGACCAGCTCGTCCAGGCGCCCCGTCGAGCCGTCGCGAACCAGCACGTAGATCTTGCCCTGGCGGTGGCTCAGCAGGTGCTGCACGAGCCGCCGCCCGATGAAGCCCGTCGAGCCGGTGACGAAGTAGGCCATGTCCGGCGAGGATAGACCCTCGCGTGCCCTACGCGCCCGCGCCCGCCCCGCCGCGGCCCTCGCCGCCGGCGAAGCGCGCGGCCCCCGCGACCGCGTCCGCGAAGACCTCCGGCCCGGCCTGCGCCTCCAGCGCGAGCGCCTCGCGCAGCGGCAGCCCCAGCCCCGCGATCGCGGCGCCGCGATCCGCGAGCATCGTGCGCTGCGGGAAGCGCGCGAGGTTCTGCGCGAGCTCCAGCGCCCGCTCGAGGTGCCTGCCGGGGGCGACGAGCTCGTTGACGAGGCCGATCGCGTGCGCCTCCGCCGCGTCCATGATGCGTCCCGTGAGGATCATGTCGAGCGCGCGTCCCAGCCCCACGATGCGCGGCAGGCGCTGCGTGCCGCCGTCGATCAGCGGCACTCCCCAGCGCCGCTCCGGGAAGCCGAGCCTGGAGTCCTCCGTCGCGATCCGCAGGTCGCACCACAGCGCCAGCTCCAGGCCGCCCGCCAGCGCGAAGCCCGAGATCGCCGCGATCGTCGGCTTCGACGACGTCAAGCGCGTGAAGCCCAACGGCCCCCCCGGCGCGTCGAGGCGGTCCGCGTAGGTCTCGAGCGCCTTCAGATCCGCGCCCGCGCAGAACGCCACGCCGCCCGCCCCCGTGAGCACGAGCACGCGCGCGTCCGCGTCCGCCTCGAAGCGCGCGAACGCCTCGTGCAGCGCGACCGCCGTGGGGCCGTCCACCGCGTTGCGCCGCTCCGGGCGGTCGATCGTGAGCAGCGCCGCGGCGCCGTCGCGCTCGTAGCGGACGCTCACCAGCCGCCGCGCCAGCGCGTGGGGCTGGCGGCGTGATGTGCGGCCTTGCGCGCGTCCTTGCGCCGTTCCAGGTGACGCTGCAGCAGGCTCGCCAGCAGCGCGAACGTCGGGAAGAAGATGACCAGGATGAAGCCCGCCTCCGTCACGACCTTGTCGTCCGTCGCCCCGTAGATCCCGCGCCCGTCGTTTTCCACCGCGAGCGCCGCCGGGGCGAGCAGCAGCAGCAGCACGACGCTGGTAGCGAGGGTTGTGAGCGCGCGGCGCATGACCCCGCGAATGCTACCGGAGCGCGCGGGGGCAGCGGCGCGCGGGCCCCGCGGCTCGCGGCGGAGTGGTGCGTGAGCCTTGCGGCTCGCGGCGGAGTGGTGCTCGGGGGCGCTCTGGGGGGCTCCTTCTGTCACAAAAACACGGGGAATGTGACCGGAGTATGACAGGACTGTGCACACAGCGTTACAATTGCTATATGGCTCTTGAAACCAATCTCGATACATGCGAGGCTGCGCGATGGTGAGACGAACGACGATCAACCTCGACGCCGAGCTCGTGGCGCAGGCGCGCGAGCTTCTAAAGACGAAGAACACGACCGACACCGTGCACGGTGCCCTGCGAGATGTGATCCGTCGCGAGCGTCTGCGACGTCTATCGCAGCGCAAATGGGAGTGGCTGACGCCCGAGCGCCTGCAAGCGATGCGCAGGGGCGCGCGCCCTGCGGACCTCTGAGGATGGCGGCCGCGCTGGCAGATACGAGCGCCTGGTCTTGGCGCGGACGTTCCCCGCAGGTCTCGGCGGGTTTCGTCGAGATGCTCGCCAACGACGGGATCGCTACCTGTGCGATGGTCAAGTTCGAGCTGCTGGTCAGTGCGCAGAATGGCCGCGAATTCGATGAGATCCGCCAAGAGCTGGACGAGCTGGAGGACTACGCGATCGGTGCGCTGCAGTGGCAGCGAGCGCTCCATGTCTACCGGGAGCTGGCCCACCAGGGTGGCGCGCATCAGCGCAGCGTCGGACATCAGGATCTGCTGATCGCGGCCGCCGCGGAGGCGGCAGAAGTCGAGCTGCTGCATTACGACGAGGACTTCGACCGCATTGCCGCGATCACCGGTCAGCCCACTCGCTGGATCGCGCCGCGGGGAAGTCTCTGAGGGCGCTGGCGCGGGCCCCGGCCGGTGGGGTGCGGGCGGGCGTGTCGCGCTGTCGGGAGGCCGCCTCAGCCTCGCTGGCCGGCCGGCGGCTCGGCCGAAGCTAAGGCGGGCAGCGCGATCGCCACCGGCAGTGTGGACGCCGGCAGCGTGAAGCGAATACGCGTCCCGCTCGCCGCCTCCGCGAGCCAGATGCGCCCGCCGTGGGCCTCGACGATCGCGCGCGAGATCGCGAGGCCGAGACCGCTGCCCGGTCGCGTGCGCGCCGCGTCGCCGCCGCCGCGGTAGAAGGGCTCGAAGACGTGCGCGCGGTCCCCCGCCGCGATGCCCGCGCCGGTGTCCGCGACCTCGACCTCGACCGTGCCGTTCGCCGCGCTCGCGCGGATCGCGACGCTGCCATCGCGCGGGGTGTGATGGATCGCGTTCGCCAGCAGGTTCAACAGCACCCGTCGCAGCTTGTCCGCGTTCGCGGCCGCGGGCGCGAGATCCGCCGGCAGCTCCGCGCGCAGCGCGATCCCGCTCGCCTCGGTCGTGGGGCGCACCAGCTCGATCGCCTCTCCGACCAGCGCGCCGAGGTCGACGGCGCCCGTGCTCCACGCGACCTCGCCCGCGTCGAGGCACGAGAGCTCGAAGAGATCGTCGATCAGCGCCCCCAGCGTGCGCACGTTCGCGCCGATCGTGCGCACGTAGCGCCGCGCGGTGTCCGCGTCGACGATCTCGTCCTCGAGCGCCTGCGCGAGCAGCTGCAGCGTGCTCAGCGGCGTGCGCAGGTCGTGCGAGACCGCCGCGATCACCTGCCGCCGCGCCGCATCCGCGGTGTCCCGCGCGCGCTCCTCCGCGCTCAGCGCCGCGATCATGCGGTTGGCCGTGCGCGCGAGCTCCTCGAGCTCGCGTCCCGAGCTCGCCGCGATCACGATCTCGCGCTCGCCCCGCTCCAGGGCGTGCAAGCCGTCGCCGATCGCGCGCACGTCGCGCACCGCGCCACGCAGCAGCAGCTGCGCCGCGCGCGTCGCCACGACCGCCGCGAACAGCAGGATCGCGATCGTCATCCACGCGTCGTGCGGGGAGACGAACATCACCGCCGCCCCGATCGCGACCGCCGCCAGCAGCTGGCCTAGCGCGAGCGCGACGCCGAGCTCGAAGCGCTGGCGCAGCGTGCGCAGCCGCAGCCGGCCGCCATCGGCGAGCTCCGCGAGCACGAGCGCCACCAGCCCCACCGGCACGAGGATCTCGACCGTGACCCGCACCGCGTGGCCGCCGCCGATCGCCGCCATCACCGCGCAGGCGGGGGCGAGCGCCAGGAGCAGCACGAGCAGCAGCATCGAGAGCGAGCGTCTCATGCCTGAAAGCGGTAGCCGACGCCCCACACCGTCTGCACGTAGCGCGGGCGCTCGGGGTTGGGCTCGATCTTCGCGCGCAGCCGGCGGATGTGGACGGTCACGGTCGAGCTGTCCGTGTAGTCCGGCAGCTGCCACACGAGCTCCATCAGGCGGTCCCGCGAGAAGACCTGCCCGGGGTGGCGGGCGAGGAAGGCGAGCAGGTCGAACTCGCGCGCGGTCAGCGCGACCTCGCGCGCTCCGCTCAGCACACGTCGCGTCGTGGGCTCGACGCGTAGCCCGTCGAACTCGAGCGCCGGCGCCGGGTCGTGCGCGGCGCGCGTCGCGTCGCCGCCGCCGCTGCGTGCGCGGCGCAGCACCGCTTCCACGCGCGCCACGAGCTCGCCCGGGGAGAAGGGCTTGACGACATAGTCGTCGGCGCCGCGGCGCAGCCCCACGATCCGCTCGGCCTCGCGCCCGCGCGCGGTAAGCAGGATCACGCGCGGCGCCGCGTGCACCGGTGCCCCCGCCGGCGCCGAGCACGTGGTCTCCCCCGCGCGCTCGTGCAGGCGGCGCATCACCTCGAGGCCGTCGATGCCGGGCAGCATGATGTCGAGCACGACCAGATCCGGCGCGCGCTGCGCGCTCAGCGCGAGCGCCTGCGGCCCGTCGCCCGCCACACGCGTGTCGTAGCCGGCGCGCTGCAGGTAGCGCGCGAGCACCTCGCCGATCGTCGGCTCGTCGTCGACGACGAGCACCGACGCGCGCGGCTGGCTCTCGGGCGCTGCTGGCATCGCGCTACCGATCATCGCAGCGTTCCTCGCGACACCGCCGTCATCGGGCGCCGGTCGCGGCGATCCTCGCGGGACCCCATCGGCTCAGCCGAACGTGAAGTCGTAGACGGAGATCCCGGGGGCGGCTTCGACCGCGAGCGTGTGCGTTTGCACGCTCGGCAGGCTCACCAGCCGGTACAGGCGGTCGCCCGCGACGGTTGCGGTGCCCGCGTGCACGTCGCTGCCCGCGAGCGCCGCCGGGATCGGGTGGCCGTCGAGCAGCACGCGCAGCGGGCGGGGGTGGCCGGGCGAGCCCATGACGAGATACACGCGCCGCGCGCGGAAGTGCAGCTGCAGCTGCGAGCCGTGCACGGCCTGCGTGCCCCACGCGCCGACGTTCCAGGCCCCGGCGAAGCGCAGCTCGCTGAGCGGCGGCGCCTGCGCCGGCAGAGGGCCGAATTCGTGCGACCCCGACGTCAGTTCGCCATTGGTGAAGCGCTGTCCGCGTTCGGTGCCGAGGTAGGACTCCGGCGTCACTTCGGCTTCGGAGGGCGTCAGGGCGTGAACGTTCGCGGCGTTGCCAAGGCCTGTGGCGCCGGCTTCGACGAGCAGGCTGCGGATCGCGCGCTGCTTCTGTTCGTAGCTGCCCTCCCCAAAATCGACGAGCCGGATGCGGCCCTGGGCGTCGATCAGGTACTCGGCGGGCCAGTATTCGTTGTTGTACGCGTCCCAGGTGCCGTAGTCGTTGTCCTGGACGACGGGGTAGCGGATGCCGTTCTGCTCGATCGCTTCGGCGACGTTCGACGCGGAGTGCTCGAAGGGGAACTCCGGGGTGTGCACGCCGACGATGTCGAAGCCGTCGGCGTGGTATTTGGCGTACCACGCGTTCAGATAGGGGAGCGTGCGGATGCAGTTGATGCAGGTGTACGTCCAGAAGTCGACGAGCACGACGTGCCCGCGCAGGCTCGCGAGCGTCAGCGGCTTCTGTCCCGGCGTGTTGAACCAGTCCTGCGTGTCCTTGAATTCCGGCGCGACGCCGAGCACCGGCAGGCGCAGGCCGGCGTCGGCCTCTCTCAACCCGCCGGCCTGGCGCGCCTTGTGTCCGCGCAGCGCCGCGAGCTGCGTTTTCGCGATGTGGCTCGACTCCAGCCCGTTGGTGGGATCGACGAGGAACGAGGGCAGGTCGCTCGCGATCGAGGTCTCAAAGCGCGTGTCGTAGTTGCCCAGCATCAGCAGCGCGATCAGCACCATCACCGCGCCCATCGCCATCTGAAAGCGCCCGCTGCGCCGCGCCAGGCGCCCCGTCAGGCGGCGCCCGCCGAGCATCAGCGCGTACAGCACGACCGCCGAGCCGACCCCGTACGCGAGCGCGACCGCGAGGCGCCCCGCGCTGAGGCTCTGCGAGGCGGAGACCGTGATCACGCCCGCGAGGATCGGCCCCGCGCAGGGCGCGTAGAGGAAGCCGAGCCCGCCGCCGACGAGCAGCCCCGACCAGAAGCCACCGTCGCCGCCGCGCTGCGACCCGACGCCGCCGGCGGGCCCGATGCGGCTGAGGCGCGCCTCCAAGCGGTCCCCGAGCCACGGCACGAGCAGGCACACGCCGAAGCCGATCAGCGCGACGATCGCGAGCGTGCGCAGCAGGCTGTCGGGGAGGCCGAGCGCGGAGATCACGTAGACGAGCGCGACGGTCGCGAACGTGAAGGAGAGCGCGAGGCCGGTGACGACGCCCAGCGGCCGGCGGCGCCCTCCCGTCGCGCCCGCCGCGAGCGCGACGGGCAGGACCGGCAGCACGCATGGGGAGACCGCCGTGGCGGCGCCGGCGATGAAGCCGAACAGGATCAGGACGACCATCGCAATGATCTTGACGCGCAGATGTTGCCGATCCATTACGGCGCGCCGTAAGGAAGCCGTAAGAAGAGTCCGCTGGACTACGAGCACCCGGGCACCCGCCCGCAGCCAATAGTCCCCGTACGGAGGAGACACGTATGCACCGCACACCGATCAAGCACCGCCTGCTCGCGCTCGGCGCGTCGCTGACGATCCTCGCCGCGGTCCCGACCGCGGCGCAGGCCTCCAGCAATCACGCGATGAAGCACCACGCGATGAAGAAGCACCACGCGATGAAGCACAAAGCGATGAAGCACAAAGCGATGAAGCACCCGTCGATGAAAGGCTGAGCGGCGCCGCCCCGGGCAGGCGGCGCGCCTGTCCGGGGTTCGAAGGGCGGTCCTCCGGGCGCCCCTACCATTGCGATCGACCTATGGCTGTGTTGATCGCATCGGACCTCCACAAGGACGTCGCCGGCAAACCGCTGCTGCGCGGGGTCTCGTTCAAGCTCGAGCGCCGCGAGCGGATGACGATCGCGGGGCGCAACGGCGCGGGCAAGACGACGCTGCTGCGGATGCTCTCCGGGGAGGAGTCGATCGACCGCGGCGAGCTGAGCCTGGGCAAGGGCGTGCGGATCGCGCTGCACGACCAGCGCCCGCCGCGGGAGCGGGGGATCGCGCTGCGCGACTACGTGCTCTCGGGCTGCGCGCAGGAGCTCGCCGCGGAGGCCGAGCTGGCCGAGCTGGAGCGGCAGATGGCGGGGGAGGGCGCGACGGAGGGCGCGGCGGGGGAGGCGCTGCTCGGCCGCTACGCCCGGGCGCAGGCGCGCCTGGAGACGCTCGGCGGCTACCTCTGGCGCGACCGCGCGACCGTGATGACGCGCGGCCTGGGCTTCGCGAGCGCCGATCTCGAGCGCCCGCTGGACACGTTCTCGGGCGGGCAGCTGACGCGCGCCTCGCTCGCGCGGGCGCTGGCGACGAACGCGGACGTGCTGCTGCTCGACGAGCCGACGAACCACCTCGACATCGAGTCGCTGGAGTGGCTCGAGCAGACGCTCACGGGGCTCGACGCGGCGGTGGTGCTGGTCGCGCACGACCGCTGGTTCCTGGAGGCCGTGGGGACCTCGGTGCTGGAGCTCGAGGCGGGCCGCTCGCGCTTCTTCGGAGGGACCTGGCACCAGTGGCGCCGCGAGCAGGCCGCGCGCGAGCTGGCGCTGGGCAAGGCGATCGACAAGCAGCAGGCCGAGATCGCGCGCATGGAGCGCTTCATCGAGCGCTTCCGCTACAAGGCGACGAAGGCCAAACAGGCGCAGTCGCGCGTGAAGAAACTCGCGAAGATCGAGCGCATCGAGCGCTGGCCGATCTCCGACCGGTCGCGCGACGGTAAGGGGTTGGAGTTCGCGTTCAAGGCGCCCGAGCGCTCGGGCCGCGTGATCTTCGAGCTGCAGGATGGGCGCATCGAGGTGGGGGGAAGCGAGGATCGCTCCGCGGTCTCCGACCGCTCCGCCGACGGGCGCGCGAAGCCGCGCGCGGACGCGTCACGCGATCTGCGCGCGGTCGTGCTGCTCGAACACGCCGAGCTGTGGCTCGAGCGCGGCGAGCACGTCTCGCTCGTGGGGCCCAACGGGACCGGCAAGACGACGCTGATCGAGACGCTCGCCGGGCAGCGCGCGCTCGCCGCGGGGCGATTGAGCACGGGGCACAACGTGAAGGTCGGCTACCTCTCCCAGCACGCCGACGAGCTCGGCGCCGGCGGGCACCCCGGCCAGAGCGTGCTCGAAGCCGCGGGGCGCGCGACGGGGCTCGCGCCGAACAAGGCGCGCGCGCTGCTCGGGCAGTTCCTGTTCTCCGGCGAGGAGGCCGAGAAACCGCTCGCGGGCCTCTCCGGCGGCGAGCGCCGGCGCCTCTCGCTGGCGGTGCTCGTGCACTCCGGTGCCAACGTCCTGATCCTCGACGAGCCCACGAACCATCTCGACATCGAGAGCCGCGAGGCGCTCGAGGACGCGCTCGGCTCATTCCCGGGAGCCGTCCTGCTCGTCTCCCACGACCGCGCGCTGCTCGACGCCGTCGGCACGCGCACCGTCGCGATCGAGGACGGCGCGCTGCGCAGCTACGAGGGCGGCTGGCCCGAGTACGTGCGCGTGCGCGAAGAGCGCCGCGCCGCGGGGGAGGCGGGGGGCGGCGCTGCCAGCGGTCAGAGTGCCGCGCGCCGGGCGCCGGGAGGATCGGCGGCTGCAGCGGACCGCGCTGGCGCCCGCGCTCACGCCGGCCCTCGCGCGAACGGTACCGCCGCGGCCGCGGGAGCCAACGGCAGAGGCGGCGAGCCCACCAACGGCGCCGCCGGACCCGGGAGCGCCAAGAGCAAGCCCAAGGCCAAGTCGAAAGGGCCCTCCAAGAACCGCCTCAGCGACCAGCAGAAGGCCGAGCGCGCCGTCGAAGACGCCGAGGCCGGCCTGCGCGCGCTCGAAGACGAGCTAGCCGATCCCGCCGCGTGGGCCACCAAGTACGAGGCCGCGAAGGCCGAGGCCCGCCACACCGCGGCCAAGCGCGCCGTCGAGGACGCTTATGCGCGATTGGAAGCGCTGGTCGAGGGTTGATGCTCATGTTGCGTCCGACTACCCACGCTGCGCTAATCTCGGTCATGTGAGTGACTCCCTGAATTTCACGATTCTCTTTGGGGATGGTGGCGAGGGGTGGGTTATGGCGAGCATTCGCGAGGTTCCCGGCGCCATCAGCCAGGGCCGCACGCGCACCGAAGCGCGGGACAACGTCATTGATGCGCTTCGTCTCATGCTCAGCCCAGAGCCACGGTCCGAGCAGGATGGCGACGCCGATCGCGAGTTGCTTCCGCTCAGCATCGTCTGATCGGTCGTGTTCGAGCTTGCGCTTTCGCCCGGCGGGCGCTTATCGTCAATCTTGTGAAGCGGAAAGACCTCGAACGCCACCTCCGTGGTCTCGGCTGCGAGCCAATAGACGAGGGAGCGCCACACGCGTTGGGGCGGTCCCACCGGTGGAAGGTCAGCCATTCCCAGGCACCGAGAGCTTGGCACTGCAGTTGGACGGGCGATTTGCAAACAGCTCGGGGTGCGCCCGCCTACAGGCAGCCGTTGAGAACCTAAACTGGTTCTTCTATGGACCGCCCGAAGACCGCGCGCAACATCGCGATCCTGCTGGTGATCGCGGCCGCCGTCGCGTTTCTTCCCGGTGGCGGCCGCGCGGCGAGCACCGTCAGCACCGCGCTCGGAATCGTCTTCGCAGTCGGCTTCGCGTACGCGGGGGTGTGGTTCTACCGCCAGAATCGCGTCGACCTCTACGGCCTCGGCGATCGCCGCCGCGGGCTGCTCTACGGCGCGGTCGGGATCGCAGTCGTCACGGTCGCCGCCAAACCCCGCCTGTGGGAAACGGGCTTCGGCGAGTTCGTCTGGTTCGTGCTGATCGGGCTCGTCGCCTACACGCTCGTCGCGCTGTACCGCTACTCGCGCAGCTATTGACCGGCGAGGCCGCGACCGGGGGCAACGACGCCGCGCGCGAGTCCGCAGCAGAGGCCGCGCACGGGGGAGAGGCCCCGGCTGAGGGCGGGCACGGGGGAGAGGCTGTGGCCGAGGGCGGGCACCGGGGAGAGGCTGCGGCCAAGGGCGGGCACGGGGGAGAGGCTGCGGCCAAGGGCGAGACCGCCGAGGCGCGCGCGAGCGGGTCACTCGCCACGCAGCGCCGCGGCCTCCCGGACCAGCCCGGCGTCTATCTCTTCCGCGACGCCAAGGGTCGCGTCGTCTACGTCGGCAAGGCCAACTCGATTCGCAAGCGCGTCGCCTCGCACTTCGCCAAGGCCAACGTTCCGTCGAGTCCCGGGCACGCCGAGATGGTCGCGAGCGTGCAGCGCATCGAGTGCGTCGTCGTCTCCTCCGAGGCCGAGGCGCTGCTCGCCGAGCAGAGCTTCATCAAGCAGTACCGCCCGCGCTTCAACATCCGCTTGCGCGACGACAAGTCCTATCCCTTCATCGCGATCTCGCTCGACGAGGATTTCCCCCGCGTCTACTTCACACGCGAGCGCCATCGCGCCGGACGCGCCTACTTCGGGCCCTACTCGAACGCCAAACGCGTCCGCGGCACGCTCGACCTGCTCGCCAAGGTCTTCATGTTTCGCTCCTGCACCGGTCCCGAGCCCGGCCGGCGCACCGGCAGCCCGTGCCTGGACTACTACATCAAGCGCTGCGAGGCCCCCTGCGTGGATTACGTCTCCAAGGAGGACTACCGCCGCAACATCGACGGCGTCGTCGACTTCCTCTCCGGGCGCTACCGCGCGATCGAGCGCGACCTCGAAGCTCGCATGCGCGCGGCGGCCGCCGCGCAGGAGTACGAGCAGGCCACCCTCGAGCGCAACCGCCTGCGCGCCGTGCACTCGCTGCTCGAGCGCCAGCGCGTCGCGAATGAGTCGATCGGGACGCTCGACGCCGTCGCCGTCGCGCTCGACGGCACCGAGGCCAACGCGCAGGTCTTCCAGGTCCGCGACGGCGTGCTCTCCGACCGCCAGTCCTTCTATCTCGCCAACGAGACCGAGCGCGAGCTGCCCGAGGTCGCCGAGGAGTTCCTGTTGCAGTACTACGCCGGGCACATCTCGATCCCCGCCCAGATCATCGTCCAGCGCGAGCTCGCCGAGGGCGACATGCAGGCGCTCGCGCAGGCGCTCGCGAGCCGTCGCGATGGCCCCGTCGAGCTGCGCGCCGCCGAGCGCGGCGACAAGCGCCGCATCCTCGAGCTCGCCGAGCGCAACGCGCGCCTCGCGCTCGACCAGGAGCGCCTGCGCGGCGAGCGCCGCCGCCAGAGCCGCGCCGACGCGCTGGAAGGGCTGCAGGACGCGCTCGGGCTCGACGTCCCCCCGGTCCGCATCGAGTGCTTCGACATCTCCAACCTCGGCGGCACGCATACAGTCGCCGCGATGGTCGTGCTCGAGGGCGGCGCGCCGAAGAAGTCCGACTACCGCCGCTTCAACATCAGGACCGTCGCGGGCTCCGACGACTTCGCCTCGATCGCCGAGGTCCTCCGGCGCCGCCTCGCGCAGTTCGAGCGCCAGACCGACCTCTCCCCCCACGACTCCGAATACGACGCAAGCTTCGCGACGCTTCCCAACCTCGTAGTGATCGACGGCGGCAAGGGCCAGCTCGCCGCGGGCGTGCAGGCGCTGCGCGGCTTTCGCGAGCGCGACGTCGCCGTGATCTCACTCGCTAAGCGCATCGAGGAGGTCTTCATCCCCGGCCGCCGCGCGCCGCTCGTGCTCGACCACCACACCCCCGAGCTGCAGCTGCTCCAGCGCGCCCGCGACGAGGCGCACCGCTTCGCGATCACCCACCACCGCAGCCGCCGCGACCGCGCGATGACGAGCTCGCTGCTCGACGAGCTGCCCGGCATCGGACCCGCGCGCAAGCGCGCGCTGCTCGCGCACTTCGGCTCACCCGAGGCCGTCATCGGCGCCTCCCGCGAGGAGCTGCAGACGGTGCCCGGCCTGCCCGCCAAGATCGCGCGGGAGTTGCACGCAAGCCTGCACAGGGCGGGCTGAGCCGGCCCATGAGCGGCGCGAGGGGGCGTCCTCCCTCGCTCATGTGCACAGCACATTTCGCTCGGTGCGTCCTACCCTCGCTTGCTCCTGGGCCGGCTCAGGAGCGAGTGGTGAGACACAGGTGCCGCCCATGTCCGCCGAGCGCGGCACAATCAGGCAGTGTCCGTCTTCAGGCCGCTGCGAAGCCAGTTGCGCTCCCCCGCCAAGCCGGCCGTCGAATCGAGCCTGCGCGAGCTGATCGTGATCACGGGCTTCTCCGGCGCCGGCAAGTCGACCGCGATGAACGTCTTCGAGGACGCCGGCTACTTCTGCGTCGACAACCTCCCGCCCGAGATGATCCGCTCGCTGACGGAGCTATTCGTACACAAAGGCTCCAAGGTCGAGCGCGCCGCGGTCGTCTCGGACGTCCGCGGCGGCGTCTACTTCGAGGCGCTGCAGGCCGTCGTCGACGACCTCAAGTCGCTCGGCCTCGACCACCACGTGCTGTTCCTCGAGGCCGCCGAGCAGACGCTCGTCAACCGCTACAAGGAGACGCGCCGCCGCCACCCGCTTGCGCCCGACGGCTCCGTCGCCGCCGGCGTCGCCGCCGAGCGCGCGCTGCTCGAGCCGCTGCGCAACCGCGCCGATGTCGTGATCGACACCACCGGCATGTCCGCCGCGATGCTGCGCGGCAAGATCGCCGACGAACTGCTCCCCCGCCGGCCCGCGAGCCGCCTCGCGCTGACGATCATGAGCTTCGGCTTCAAGCACGGGCCGCCGCGCGAGGAGGACCTCGCGTTCGACGTGCGCTTCCTGCCCAACCCGCACTACGTGCCCGAGCTGCGCGACCTCACCGGCCACGACCCCGCCGTCGTCGAGTACGTCGCCCGCGACGGGCGCCTCGCGGAATTCTACGAGCGCCTGCACGCGCTGCTCGACTTCCTGCTGCCCCAATACGTCGCCGAGGGCAAGGCCCATCTCGTGATCGCCGTCGGCTGCACCGGCGGGCGCCACCGCTCCGTCGCGGTCGCCGAGCACCTCGCCGAGCGCTACGGCGAGCGCGAGGACATCGCCGTCGCGGTCACGCACCGCGACGTCGAGAAGCGCACCCGCGACTCCTGAGGGTCGCGGCCGGCGCGCCGCAGGCGGCGGGCGGCCCTCGCGCCGGCCCGGTGCGTCAGACTGCCGCCGATGATCGATCACCTCGGCATCGAGGTCTCCGACCTCGCGCGCTCCGCGGCCTTCTACGACGCGCTGTTCTTCGCGATCGGCGTGCGGCGCATGCACGAGAGCTCCCGCGCGATCGCCTACGGCGTCACCGCGCCCACGTTCTGGATCGTCACCCGCAGGCGCCCGCCCGCGCCGGGCTACGGGCACGTCGCGTTTCGCGCCGCCGGGCGCGTCGCGGTCGACAGCGCCTACGCCGCCGGGCTTACCAACGGCGGACGCGGCGACGGCGAGCCCGGCCCGCGGCCACGCTACGGGCCGCTCTACTACGCCGCCTACCTGCTCGACCCCGACGGCCTGCGCGTCGAGGTCGTCGCCAACGCCCACTGATAGCCTTCAGCTGTCGCCGGGTCGTCGGGGCAGCGCTCCAACGGTCCGGCATCGTTCGTTTCGCTTCACCGGAGCCTGAGGAGGCACACGGCATGCCCGTACGAGTTGCAGTCAACGGATTCGGCCGGATCGGTCGCAACGTGCTCCGCGCCGCCAAGGCGCGCCCGCAGGCGCCCGACGTCGAGTGGGTCGCCGTCAACGACCTCACCGACGCGACCACGCTCGCGTACCTGCTCCAGTACGACTCGATCATGGGCCCCTACAAGGGCTCGGTGCGCGCGCTCGACGGCGCGATCGAGGTCGACGGACACGAGCTGAAGGTGCTCGCCGAGCGCGACCCCGCCGCGCTGCCCTGGGAGCAGCTCGGGGTCGACGTCGTGATCGAGTCGACGGGGCTGTTCACCGCGCGCGAGCAGGCCGCGATCCACCTGCAGCGTGGCGCGCGCAAGGTCGTTATCTCCGCGCCCGCGACCGAGCCCGATGTCACGGTCGTGCTCGGCGTGAACTTCGCGGAGGCCTACGATCCTGCCGCGCACCACGTGATCTCCAACGCCTCCTGCACGACCAACTGCCTCGGCCCCGTCGCGAAGGTGATCAACGACACCGTTGGGGTAAAGCACGGCTTGATGACCACGATTCACGCGTACACAGCCGACCAGCGCCTGCAGGACCTCCCCCACAAAGACCTGCGCCGCGCGCGCGCCGCCGCGATCAACCTGATCCCCGCGTCCACCGGCGCGGCCAAGGCGATCGGCCTCGTGATCCCCGCGCTGCAGGGCAAGCTCCACGGTTTCGCGGTGCGCGCCCCGGTGCCGACGGGCTCGGTCGTCGACCTCACCGTCGAGTGCGAGCGCGCGACGAGCGTGCAGGAGATCAACGAGGCGCTGCGCGCCGCCGCGGAGAGCGGCCCGCTGCAGGGCATCATGGCTTACACCGAGGACCCGATCGTCTCCACCGACATCGTCGGCTCGCCGTACTCCTCGATCGTCGACTCCAAACTGACCGCGGTCATGGACGGCACGATGCTCAAGGTCGTCGCCTGGTACGACAACGAGTGGGGCTACGCCAACCGACTACTCGACCTCGTCGAGAAAGTCCTGTAGGAGCGAGCGGTGCGGGGGCTCGACGATCTGGACGTGCACGGCAGGCGCGTCCTGGTGCGCGTCGACTTCAACGTCCCGCTCGCCGTGGGAGCCGGTGGCGAGATCGAGATCGCCGACGACACGCGCATCCGCGCGGCGCTGCCCACAATCGAGGAGCTGCGCGGGCGCGGCGCGCGGCTCGTGCTGGTCTCCCATCTGGACCGTCCCCAAGGGCGGCGAGTGCCCGGGCTGTCGATGGCGCCCGTCGCGGCGCGCCTGCGCGAGCTGCTCCCCGGCGCCGCGGCGACGCTCGCCCCGGACGTCGTCGGCGCGCGGGTCCTGGCGCTCACCGAGGGGCTGCGCGACGGCGAGCTGCTCGTGCTCGAGAACGTCCGCTTCGAGCCCGGCGAGACGCGCAACGATCCCGAGCTGGCACGCGCGCTGGCGGAGCTTGCCGATCTATACGTCAACGACGCCTTCGGCGCCGCGCATCGCGCGCACGCGAGCACCGCGGGCGTGGCGCACCTGCTGCCGAACGCCGCCGGGCGGCTGCTCGAACGCGAGGTCCGCACGCTCGCCGGCCTGATGGAGGCCCCCGCGCGTCCGCTCGTCGCGGTGATCGGCGGCTCGAAGGTCGCGGACAAGATCGCGGTCATCGACCGCTTCCTCGCGATCGCCGACGCGATCCTGATCGGCGGCGCGATGTGCTTTCCGTTCCTCGCCGCCCAGGGCCACGCTGTCGCGGAGTCGCTGTGCGACGCCGAGGACGTCGCGCACGCGCGTCACGCGCTCGCGCAGGTCGCCGCAGGGGGCCGGGAGAGCGGTCCCGCGGAGAGCTCCAGCGGCGGCGCGCGGGCACCTATGCAGGAGCTCCCTGGGGGAGGCGCCCAGGCGCGCCTGGAGCTGCCCGGCGACCTCGTGATCGCCGATCGCTTCGCCGCGGAGGCGCAGCGGCGCGTGCTCGACGGTGTCGACGTCCCCACGGGGTGGATGGGGCTCGACATCGGGCCCGAGACTGCGCAGCGCTACGGCGCCGAGATCGCGCGCGCGGGGACCGTCTTCTGGAACGGACCGATGGGCGCCTTCGAGCTCGAGCCCTTCGCCGCCGGCACGCGCGCGGTCGCCGAGGCGGTGGCCGCCGCGCCCGGAGTGACGGTGATCGGCGGCGGCGACTCCGCCTCGGCGCTCGCCCACTTCGGCCTGCAGGACTCCGTCGACTGGCTCTCCACCGGCGGCGGGGCCACGCTCGAGCTGCTCGAGGGCCACACGCTGCCCGGGGTGCAGGCGCTCAACGGGGCGGGGGTCGCGTGATGCGCACGCCATTGATCGCGGGCAACTGGAAGATGTACAAGACCGAGGCGCAGGCTGAGGAATACATCCAGGCACTGCTCCCGCGCGTCGCGGCGGTCAGCGGTGTGGACATCGCGATCTGCGTGCCGTTCACCGACCTGCGCGCGATGATCGACAGCGCGCGCGGCTCGCTCGTGGAGGTCTACGCGCAGAACATGCACCACGAGCCCGAGGGCGCCTTCACCGGTGAGATCTCCGCGCCGATGCTCGACGAGGTTGGCGTGCACGGCGTCGTGCTCGGGCACTCCGAGCGCCGCCAGCTCTTCGGCGAGACCGATCGCGCGCTCGCGCTGAAGGTTCCCGCCGCGCTCGGCGCGGGACTGGCCCCGATCCTGTGCGTCGGCGAGAGCGAGTCCGAGCGCGCCGCGGGAGACACCGAGCGCAAGCTGCGCCAGCAGATCCGCGACGATCTCGCGGGCGTCCCCGACGCGCGCCTCGCGGAGGTCGCGATCGCCTACGAGCCGATCTGGGCGATCGGCACCGGCAACACCGCGAGCCCCGAGCAGGTGCAGGACGCGATCGCCTTCATCCGCGCGCTGGTCGGCGATCGCGCGCCGGCCGCGGCGGAGCACGTGCGGATCCTCTACGGAGGCTCGGTGAATCCGGACAACGCCGCCGAACTGCTCGCGCTCGAGGACGTCGACGGCGCGCTCGTCGGCGGCGCCTCGCTGCGCGCCGCGGACTTCGCCAAGGTCATCGACGCCGCCGCGGCATGACCGAGCTGCCTGCGCGCGGGTGTGCGGTGGTCCAGTGATCGCGCTGCCGCTGCCGTGCGCGTGTCTGGTGACGCTGTGACCGAGCTGCCGCTGCCGTGCGCGTGTCTGGTGACGCTGTGACCGAGCTGCCGCTGCCGTGCGCGTGTCTGGTGGTGCTCGACGGCTGGGGGCTCGCCGAGCCGGGTCCGGGCAATGCGGTCGCGCTGGCCCGCACCCCCGTCTTTGACGAGCTCTGGAACGCCTATCCCCACACGACGCTGACCGCCAGCGGCCGCGCGGTGGGCCTGCCCGAAGGGCAGATGGGTAACTCCGAGGTCGGCCACCTCAACCTCGGCGCCGGCTCGGTCGTGCGCCAGGACCTGACTCGCATCAACGACGCCGTGATCGACGGTGTCCTGAGCGAGAATCCCGCGATCACACGCGCCCTGACGTGCTCCGAGCGTGTGCATTTGATCGGACTCGTCTCCGACGGTGGCGTGCATTCGAGCCTCGGGCATCTGCAGGCGATCGTCGAGCTCGCCGGTCGCCTGGGAGTCGCCGACCTCGTGATCCACTGCTTCACCGACGGCCGCGACACGCTGCCCGAAGCCGGCGTCGAGTACGTCGGCCTGCTCGAACGCTGGTGCCTGGAGCTGTGGCCGCCCGGCGCACGCGGCAGGGCACGGGTCGCGAGCGTGATCGGCCGCTTCTACGCGATGGACCGCGACCGCCGCTGGGAGCGCGTCCAGGCCGCGTATGATCTGCTCGTGCACGGGCGCGCCGAGCACCACACCGAAACCGGCGTGGAGGCCGTGATGGAGGCCTACGATCGCGGTGAGACCGACGAGTTCATCACCGCGAGCACCGTCGGCGACGAGGGTCTCGTCCGGCCCTGGGACAGCGTGCTGTGCTTCAACTTTCGCCCCGACCGCGTGCGTGAGATCACGCGCGCGCTCGCCGAGCCGCGCTTCGGCGAGGACGGCGAGGAGCTTCCGGGCTGGGAGGGCCGGCGTGGGATCGAGCGCGTCGAGCAGTACACGTGCCTCACGCAGTACGAGGAAGACTGGGACTACCCCGTCGCGTTCCGCCCGGAGCGCCCCGCGACCACACTCGCCGGCGTGCTCGCCGCCGCGGGCGCGCATCAGCTGCACGTCGCGGAGACCGAGAAGTACGCGCACGTCACGTACTTCTTCAACGGCGGCGAGGAGGCCGCGCACGAAGGGGAAGAGCGCGCGCTCGCGCCCTCGCCGCGCGACGTGCCGACCTACGATCACAAGCCCGAGATGAGCGCGCGCCGCGTGACCGACCTGTTCCTGGAGGACTGGCGCGCGCAGAAGCCGCGCTTCGCGGTGATCAACTTCGCCAACCCTGACATGGTCGGACATACCGGGGTCATTCCCGCCGCGGTGCGCGCGATCGAGACCGTCGACGGTTGTCTCGGCGAGGTCGTGCGCGCCGTCCACGACGCCGGCGGCGCGTGCCTCGTGACCGCCGACCACGGCAACGCGGAGCACATGCTCGAGTCCGATGGCTCGCCCAACACCGCGCACACCTCGAATCCCGTGCCGCTGATCCTCACCGCTGCCGGCCTCGCGCTGATCCAGCAAGACGGCATCCTCGCGGACGTCGCGCCGACCGTTCTGCAGCTGCTCGGCGTGCCCCAGCCCGAAGGGATGTCGGGCGGCTCGCTGCTCGAGGAGCCGGAGCGGTCATGAGTCTCGTCGGCTGGCAGAGCGCGGCAGGCGTCGTGAGAGGCGGATCGCAGGGAGTGCGGCGCTGCGAGGCCGCGCGCACGAGGCGGCCGGGGTCGTGAGCGCTCACGCGACACGCACGCAGCGCGCGATCGGACTGATCTTCGTGGGCGCCGGCGTGAACCACTTCGCGGTCCCGCGCGCGTACCGGCAGATCGTGCCGCCCGGCTTCGGCGATCCGGCACGGGTCGTCGCGCTCAGTGGCGTGGCGGAGATCGCCGGCGGCGTCGGCTTCCTGCTGCCGGCGACGCGGCGCCCGGCGGGACTCGGCCTGCTCGCGCTGCTCGTCGCGGTCTTCCCGGCGAACCTCTACATGGCTCGCCACGCGGAGCGTTTCCCGCGCATCCCGCGCTGGGCGCTCTATGCGCGACTGCCGCTGCAGCCGCTGATGATGGCGTGGATCTGGCGGGCTGCCCGTGATCGCGCTGCTATGTTCGACTGAGTAGAGAGGGCCCGACTACATGTCTCCCGCGACCGCTATACCCACGGCAGGGGCCGTCAAGAGCGTCCCGCCGCCGCCCGCGCAGAGTGGCCCGTCGGCGCCCGCGCAGAGTGGCCCGTCGGCGCCCGTCGAGGACGTCCCGGCGGTCCAGTCGATCGGCGGGGCGGACCTGTGCGAGGTCGGTCAGCGCGCATGGCGCAGCCTGCAACGCGCGCACGCATCGCTCGCGCGGCGCGTCGACGCGGAGCTCGAGCGCACCCACGGGCTGCCGCTGAGCACCTACGAGGCTCTCCACCGGCTCGCGGAGTCCCCCGGCGGGCGCATGCGCATGTGCGACCTCGCCGAGCACGCGCAGCTCTCGCGCAGCGGCCTCACACGGCTCGCGGATCGACTCGAAAAGGAGGGGCTGCTCGAGCGCTGCTCATGCGAACACGACGCGCGCGGCGCGTACGCCTGCCTCACCGATCTCGGTCGCGACCGGCTGGCCGCCGCGCGCGGCACGCACCTCGCGGTGGTCCGCGAGCAGTTCCTCTCGCGTTTCTCCGAGCGCGAGCTCGGCGCGCTGGCGGAGCTGTGGGACCGCATTGCGCCGTGCCGCGACTGCTGAGCGTCGCCCCGCGCCCCGTGGCGGCTGCTGAGCGTCACCGCTGCGCTCCTGGGCGACACGGCTGAGCGTCACCGCTGCGCTCCCGGGCGACGGCTGAGCGTCGCCTCTGCGCGTTGCGCTACTCCTGAGAGGACCCGCTCCCCGGCTGCGCTGCCTTGGCATTTGCGGCAAGGGCCTGCGCGCGCCGGTGGCGGCGGTGCCACACGAATGCGCTGACCGCGGCGATCAGCACCGCGATGAGCCCGTAGATCCCGAACGAGGTGATCAGGTTGCCCGCGGAGGTCCCGAGGAAGTACGCGATCAGCCCCACGCCTGTCGCCCAGCAGATCCCGCCGAGCGCGTTCCACATGAAGAACGTGCGCCAGCGCATGTGGTTGGCGCCCGCGAGCCACGAGGCCCAGGTGCGCAGGCCGAGGATGAAGCGCCCGAAGAACACGGCCTTCGGACCGTGGCGCTCGAAGAACGGCCCTCCCATCGCCAGGACCCGCAGACGGTGCGCGTAGAACGGTCCCGGTCGTTCAAGCAGCCAGCGCCCGCCGCGGCGGCCGATTTGGTAGCCGATATTGTCCCCGACGATCGCCCCCGCCGCCGCGGCGGCGATCACGAAGCCGATCTTCAGCTGGCCCTGGCTTGCGAGTACGCCGCCAACGATCAGCGCCGTCTCGCCGGGTACCGGGATCCCGCCGGACTCGGCCATCACGAGCAAGATCAGCAGCGGGTAGCCCGCGACTTCGACGAGGTGCTGCACGTCGATCAGCGCCGCGAGTAACGGATGCAGGTGCGAGGCCTGGGTGGCGTGGGTCAGGAGGGCGCCCATCGTCTGACTCTAGGATGTCGCGGCCCGTGGCCTGTCGCGGCCGACCGTTGCGGTGGCTGTCGCCGCGTGCGTCGTGTCGGGATCGACCCGTGGGGGTGGCTGTCGCCGCGTGCGTCGTGTCGGGATCGACCCGTGGGGGTGGCTGTCGCCGCGTGCGTCGTGTCGGGATCGACCCGTGGGGGAGGCTGTTGCGATCTCGCGAGCGACGAGGAGGACATTCTATTTTTGGAGAACCTTACCGCCTCAAACAGTTCCATGATGAAAGGAACTCTCAAAAACATATATGAAGCGCGCGGCCTAGGATGCCGCGGTGGCCGCTCTTACAATCGCAGCGCGCGACCCGCGCTCGCTTGCGCGCGCAGGGGTGCTGCACACCGCGCACGGCGATGTGCGCACGCCGGCGTTCGTGCCACTTGCAACGAAGGCGACGATCAGGGGGCTGCTGCCCGAAGAGGTCGCGCGGCTCGGCTACGAGATGGTGCTCGGCAACACCTTCCATCTGCACCTGCGGCCCGGTGAGGAGTTGATCGAGCGGCTCGGGGGCCTGCACCGCTTCATGGATTGGGGCGGCCCGATCATCACCGACTCCGGCGGCTTCCAGGTCTTCTCGATGGGGCACGGGACCGTCGCGGACGAGATCAAGGCACGTCCATCGCCGCGGTCGCCTCGCGACGCCCAGGGCCGAGCGGCCCAAGATCGCGAGGGCCCGGATACGGCGCGCGAGCGCAGCGGGGCGATCCTCGAGATCTCCGAGGACGGGGTGCGCTTTCGATCCTACGTCGACGGGCGCGAGCGGTTCCTCTCACCGGAGGGCTCGATGGCGGTGCAGGCCGCGCTCGGCTCGGACGTTGCGCTCGTGTTCGACGAGTGCACGCCGTTTCACGTCGACCGCGACTACACCGCGCGCTCGACCGAGCGCACGCACCGGTGGCTGCAGCGCTGCCTGCGCTGGCACGCCGCACATGGACCCGCCGGGCAGCTCGTCTACGGCATAGTGCAGGGTGGCGTGTACGAGGACCTGCGCCGCGCCTCCGCGCGGGTCGTCGCTGCGAGCGGCTGCGACGGGGTCGCGATCGGAGGCTCGCTGGGCTCGGAGAAGGCGCAGATGTACGAGGTCGTGCGCTTCGCCGCGGAGGAGCTCGGCGGCGTGCACGAGGCGCTGCCGCGCCATCTGCTCGGGATCGGCGAGGTCGACGACCTGATCGCGGGTGTGGAGCTCGGCATCGACACGTTCGACTGCGCGATGCCCACGCGTCTCGGTCGCCACGGCACCGCGCTAGTCCCCGATCCCGAGGCGCGCTGGCGGCTGGACCTCGTCAAGAGCCGCTGGCGCGAATCGCCCGAGCCGCTGCTCGAGGGCTGTTCGTGCCCCGCGTGCACGCGCGGGCTCTCGCGCGCGTACCTCAGCTATCTCGTGCGCGCCGGCGAGCTCACCGGGATGCGGCTGCTGACGCTGCACAACCTCGCGTTCATCGCGGGGGTCATGGCAGACCTACGTGGCGCGATCGTCGACGGTCGCCTCCCCGAGGTCGCGGCCGCGCTGCGCGCGGGGGCGGCGCCGGGGAGCGGTTAGCTACTTCGTGTTTTCGCGCACCATTTCGCGCAGCGATTCGGCGACCTGTTCGGCGTCGGAGTAGCCGACGTTGCGCAGCACGACGCGCGTGGAGGGCGGCGCGGTCGCGAGCACGACTCCGATGACGATCGCCGCGAGCACCACGAGGACGAGCAGCGCGCCGAAGAGGCGGCGGGCGACTCCGCGGCGCGGCCTGCGCTGCGCGGCGACGGGAGCCTGGACGCGCTGGGGTGCGGGCCCGGGACGCGGCTGGCGCTGGGCGGCGGCCTGTACGCGTGTGGGTGCGCGCTCGGCGCCGCGAGCACCCGCGCCGCCGGCGAGCACGGTGGTCGCCTCGGTTGCCGCGCGCCCCTGCCGACCGCCTGCGGGCTCGGTGGGCGAGATGCCGTGCTCGGCGTCGGCAACCGCGCGGCCCATCTCGCGCGCGCTGCGGTAGCGCTCGCGCGGGTCGAGCGCGAGCGCGATCGCGACCGCGTCCGCGAGCTCCGGATTGACCGCGGCGACGAGCGTGTCGAGCGTCGGGGGCTCCTCGCGCTGCTGCTTGAGCGCGAGCTCGGTCAGCGACGCGGCTTCATACGGCAGGCGCCCGGAGATCAGCTGGTAGGCGACCACGCCGAGCGCGTAGAGGTCGGCGCTCGGGCCCGCTTCCTCGCCGCGCGCCTGCTCGGGCGCGAGATACGCCGCGGTGCCGAGCACCGAGCCGACCTGCGTGATGCTCGACTGCTCGGTCGCCTTCGCGATCCCGAAATCCGCGAGCTTGACGACGCCCTCGCGCGAGCGCAGCAGGTTGCCGGGCTTGACGTCGCGGTGCACCACGCCGTTGCGGTGCGCGTAGTTCAGCCCCTCGCACGCCTGCTCGACGATCGAGACCGCTTCCTCGACGTCGACCCAGCCGAAATCGCGCAGGATCTCCGCGCACGACTGTCCCTCGATGTACTCCATCACGATGAAGTGCTGACCCGTGCTCGCGTCGAGACCCGAGTCGAAGACCTGCACGACGTTCGGATGCACGAGGCGCGCCGCCGCCTGCGCCTCGCGCTGGAAGCGCGAGACGAATGTCGGGTCCTCCGCGAGGTGCTCCGCGAGCAGCTTCACCGCGACGCGGCGTTCCAGGCGCTGGTCGAACGCGAGATGCACCGTCGACATTCCGCCGAAGCCCAGGCGGCTCTCCAGGCGATAGCGCCCCGCGATCTCGACCGCGCTCACCGGTCACTCCCCGTGCTCGCCGGCGGCGTCTCGCGGCGCGGGCTCGCCGCACTCACCGGTCGCGGCGCGCAGCGCGGGCTGCTATCCGCGCTCATTTGCCGCTCCCGGTGCCGCCCGTCGCGCCTTCAGAGCCGCCGGCGCCGGCGCCCCCGCCGTTTTCGCCCGCTTCGGCGCCGCCGGAGGGTCCCGGTTCGCTGCCGGGTTCGGGTTCTCCTTCGGCGCTGTGGCTCCCTTCGTCCTTGCCCTTGCCCGGAGCCCGCGTCGCGCCGCCTTCTTCGCTGGAGGATTCGCTCGGGGAGGTGGAGGCGCCGGTCGTGGGCGTCGTCGTGGGGGCGCTGCTCGTCGGCGGGGGGATCGTGGCGCTCGTCGCGGTCGTGCTCGTGCCAGTCGTCGTGGTCGCCCTGGAAAGCGGTTCCTTGCACATCACGCGCGCCTGGCGGCTGAGGGTTGCGACGCCTTCGGCGAGGCGACCGCGCAGGCCGCGGTCGACCGTCGCCGGCAGCGCCTGCAGGTCCGCTTCGGTCTTGCCGATCTTGGCTGCGGTCGCCGCGCAACTGCCGTCTCCTTCCTGCGCGGCCTGCAGCACGGCTTGGAAGTCGCTCTTGAGCGGGCCCGCGTACTGGGCCGGGATCAGACCCGCGCCGGAGCTGCCGCAAGAGACGAGCACGGCCGCGCCGACGCCGAGCAGGCCCGCGGGAATCAGGCGAATGAGGTTGCGCATCGTCACTGACCGTATCCGAGGCGCTCGGCGAGTGAGTCAGGCAGGTGCGCCGCGCGGATCGCGCCCGCGGCGCCGGCGACGTCGTATTCGCTGCGCCGGTAGGACGCGGTCCACGTGTCGAGGTCGAGCAGCAGCCACGCCGCGCGCCGATCGCCGTCGCGCGGCTGGCCGACGCTGCCGGGGTTCAGGAGCCATTCGCCGTCCGCGAGGTCGATCTCCGTGCCCGCGCGGCGCGGCTCGCCGGTCGCGATCTCGCCCGCCCCGCGCGCGAACGCGAGCGCGACGTGCGAGTGTCCGATCAGCCCCACGCGCTGCGGTTGCTCGTCCAAGCACAGCTCCGCGAGCAGCGCCGAGAGCACGTACTCCCAGACCGGGTCGCGCGGGCTCGCGTGGTAGAGCGCGACCTGCCCCTCGCGGCCCTGCGGCTGCAGGCCCGCGAGAAACGCGAGGTTCTCCGCTCGCATCACCTCGCGCGTCCACTGCAGCGAGATGCCCGCGCCGCGCGTGAACGCGCTCACCGGCACCGCGCCGATCGCGGCGAGGTCGTGATTGCCCGCGAGGCACACCGCGGCGTGCGCACGCGCGAGCTCCACGCAGGCGTCCGGCTCGGCGCCGTAGCCGACGAGATCGCCGAGGCACCACAGCTCCGCGGCGTCACTCGCCGCAACCGCGTCCAGCACCGCTTCGAACGCGTGTCGATTGGCGTGGATGTCGGAAATGACCGCGACCTTCATCATTGCAGCGTATGAACACCACTCGCACGCGCTGGCCGCTCGCGCTCGGCGGGGCGCTCGCCACGGCGCGAGTCGCCGTGCTCGTGCTGCGCCCCCGCGATGGCCTGATCCGGCCCGACCCCGTCGATGTGCATACCTATTTCGCCCCCGACGATATCGCGCGCGCGCGACGCTACGGGCGCCCGCAACTCGCGCTGCACGCCGCCGCGGGCCTCGCGCAGGCGGGAACGCTCGCGGCCTTCGCCCAGCGCGCCGCGCGGTTGCCCGGCGGGGCCGCCTCCGCAAGGCCCGCTCGCGCCCTCGCGCAGACCGCGCATCCCCTCGCGCAGGCCGCCGCGGTCGGCGCCGGCCTGACGCTCGCCGTCGGCCTCGCGCCGCTGCCGCTGCACGCCCTCGCGCGCCGGCGCGCGCTCGCGGTCGGTCTCGCGACGCAAACCTGGGGCGCGTGGGCGCAAGACCTGCTCAAGGGCAGCGCGCTCGGCGTCACGCTCAACGCGGCCGCCGCGCCCGTCGCGGTCGCGCTGATGCGCCGCTACCCGCGGCACTGGTGGTTGCCGGCGTCGGGGGTCGCAGTCGCTGGAGCGGCAACCCTCACATTCCTCGCCCCCGTAGTCCTGGACCCGCTTTTCAACAGCTTCACGCCGCTCCCCGAGGGGCAGGCGCGCGCGGACGTACTCGCGCTCGCCGCGCGCGCCGGCGTGCGCGTGGGGGAGGTCTACGAGGTCGACGCCAGTCGCCGCACGAGCGCCGCGAACGCCTACGTCAGCGGACTCGGCGCGACCAAGCGCGTCGTTCTGTTCGACACGCTCCTGCGCGACTTCACGCGCGCGGAGACGCGCCTCGTCGTCGCGCACGAGCTCGCGCACGTACGCCACCGCGACGTCCCGCGCGGGCTCGCGCACCTCGCGCTGAGCGCCCCCGCGGGGATGCACGCCGCCGCGCTCCTCACGCGCCGCCTCGATCGCTCCGCCGGGGCCGCGGCCCCCTCGGCACCGCGCCCAGCATGGCCGCATCGCCTCGCGTCGCCCGCGGCCGCCGCGGCGCGGTCGCGCTCTGAGCCACCGCCGGCCTCCGCGGCGAGCCTGCCCGCGCTCGTCCTCGCGCTTGGCGTCGTCGCCACCGCGCTCGGCGCCGTCGCGAGCGCGCTCTCGCGGAGCGTCGAGCGCCGCGCCGACGCGTTCGCGCTGAGCCTCGCCGACGCGCCCGCGCCGTTCATCTCGTTCGAGCAGCGCATCGTCGCGCAGAACCTCGCCGATCCCGACCCCCCGCGCTGGCTGACCGCGCTGATCGGGACCCATCCCGCCACCGTCGAGCGCATCGGGATCGCGCGTGCGTACGAGCGCGGGGTGCGAGTCGCGGGCCGCGCTCCCCGCGGTCGCTAGGCCTCCTCGTCGCCGCCCGCTTCGGCGCCGCCGTACTCGGGGAGGTTCTTGATGCCCTCGCGCGTGCGCCACTTGGAGTAGTTGTCCTCCATCGCGTCGATCAGCTCGCGCATGAAGCGCGGGGAGAGGTTCACGCGCGAGACGACCACGCCCGGGACCTCCTCGGCCTCGACCTCGTGGTCGACGCGCGCGAAGGTCACCGTGAACTCGTAGTCGGAGTGGCTCACGTTCGCGAAGTTCGCGTATACGCCCCCCATGACCTCGGGGGAGAGGTGGATGTTGATGTGGCGCTCAGCGCCTGATTCGTCGTCGTTCACCCGGCTAGTATCGCAACCCGTGCGAACGATCGTGCTCGGCGAGGCGCGCCTGCGCCCTCCCTACGAGGACGATGTCGCGCATTACGCGAAGCTGCTCTCGCGTTACGCGCGCCTGGAGCTGCCCGAATCGCGCACCGCGCAGGCCGTCGCGAGGCGCGTGCCGCAGGACGCCTTCGTCTCGCTGCTCGCCGCCGCGGGCAGCGTCTACGACAGCCTCGCCTTTAGCGCCTTCCTGGAGGAGCGCCGCGCGGCGGGGCGCGATCTCGTGTTCGTGATCGGCGGCCCCTTCGGTCCGCCCCCGCTCGATCGCGTCGACCACCGCCTCTCGCTGGGCCCCCTGACCCTGCCCCACCAGCTCGCGCGCGTCGTTCTCCTGGAGCAGCTCTACCGGGCGCATAAGATCCTCGCTCGTGAGCCCTACCACTACTGAGCCGCTCCAAGAACTGCGCGCCGCCGTGCTCGCCGCCGCCGGCGAGCTCGCGGGTGGCGGCGCTCCGGCCGGGATCACGCTCGAGCGCCCGCCGCGCGCGGACTTCGGCGACTACTCGACGAACGCCGCGCTGCTGATGGCCCCCGCGCTGGGCTCCTCGCCGCGCGATGTCGCGCAGCGACTAGGGGTCGCGCTGCAGGAGCGTCTGGGCGCGGAGCTCGAACGCTTCGAGGTCGCCGGCCCCGGGTTCCTCAATCTGTTCCTCGCCGCCGCCTGGCACCGCCGGGCGCTCGCCGCGGTGCTCGCCGCCGGCGCGGAGCTCGGCGCCGGGGGGGCGCAGTCCCCCGAGCGCATCCTCGTCGAGTTCGTCAGCGCCAACCCGACGGGCCCGATGCACGTCGGTCACGCGCGCAACGCCGCCTACGGCGACGCGCTCGCGCGGCTGCTCGCGCTGCACGGGCACGCCGTGACGCGCGAGTTCTACGTCAACGACGCCGGCTCCCAGATCGCCAAGCTCGGCGAGTCGATCGCCGCGCTCGCGCGCGGCGAGGCGGTCCCCGCGGACGGCTACCACGGCGACTACGTCGCGCCGCTCGCCGCCGAGATCGAGCGCGCCGGCGAGCTCGCGCCCGAGGAGCTCGGCCGCGCCGCCGTCGCGATCATGGTGCAGCGCACCGCCGCTTCGCTCGCGCGCTTCCGCGTCGCGTTCGACGCGTGGAAGTACGAGAGCGAGCTGCACCGCGGCGCGCCGAGCCCCGTGCAGCGCGCGCTGTCGCTGCTCGCCGAACGCGGCCTCACGTACCGCAGCGAAAAAGCGATGTGGCTGCGCAGCACCGAATTCGGCGACGACAAGGACCGCGTGCTCGTGCGCTCCAGCGGCGAGCACACCTACTTCGCCTCCGACATCGCCTACCACCAGGACAAGCGCGAACGCGGCTACGAGCGCCAGATCGACGTCTGGGGCGCCGACCACCACGGCTACGTGCAGCGCATGAAGGCCGCCTACGCGATGCTCGGCGGCGACCCCGCGCACCTCGAGCTGATCATCATGCAGCTCGTGCACCTCGTGCGCCGCGGCGAGCGCGCGCAAATGTCCAAGCGCGCCGGCGAGTTCGTCACGCTCGACGACCTCGTGCACGAGATCGGCGTCGACGCCGCGCGCTGGTTTTTGCTCTCGCGCTCGCACGACACCACGATCGACCTCGACCTCGACCTCGCGCGCGAGCAGTCCAGCGAGAACCCCGTCTACTACGTCCAGTACGCGCACGCCCGCATCGCCTCGATGCTCGCCAAGGCCGGCGCCGCGCGCGTCACCGCCGCGCTCGCCGCGACCGGCGGGGAGGACCTGCACCCCTCCGAGCGCGCGCTGATCAAGCGGCTGCTCGCGTTTCCGGTGGAGATCGCGGAGGCCGCCGCGCGCCGCGCGCCGCACCGCATCGCGGCGTACGCGTTGGAGCTCGCGCAGGACTTCACCGCGTTCTACCGCGACTGTCGCGTGCTCGGCGCGGAGCCGCGCGCGCTCGAGTCCCAGCGCATCGCGCTGTGCGTCGCCGCGCAGCGCACGATCGCGCGCTGCCTCGTCGAGTTGCTCGGCGTCGACGCGCCGCTGGAGATGTAGGCGCTCAGTCGAAGCGCGCCATGTCGGCCTCCAAGCGCGCGGCGTCCGCCGCGGCGAGCGTCGGCGCGGCGATCTCCTCGGCCTCGCGCGCGGCCTGCGCGGTGCGCGCGCGGCGGCGCCAGCGCGGCAGCAGCACCGCGACCGTCGCGAGCAGCACGAGCACGACGACCGCCGGCACGAGGTACACGCCGAGGTCGAAGCCGCGGCTCGGCGGCAGCGCGAGCACCGCGTCGGTGTATTGAAAGACCAACGCGCGCTTGATCTGGGGGAGCGTCTCGCCCTCGTCGATCAGCTTCTGGATGTAGACCCGCTCGCGGTCCGCCTGTGGCGACTGCGCGACCATCAGCGGGATTTTGCACGTCACGCACATCACCTGCGCTTCGACCGCCGACAGCGTCGTGCGCGGCGGCGCGGAGCGCGCGAGCGCCGGCGCGAGTGCGAGGAGCGCCGCGGCGAGGAGTGCGGCGAGCGGCGCCCGCACACCCCGCGGCGTGCTGCCCCGTACCGCGGTGCGTCGTGCCACGACGGGTCGTGTCGCGAGCGAGAGCGCGCGTTTCACCGCGGATGATCGCACGGGTCGGCGCACTTCTATCAGCTGCTCTCGGCGAGTTTGACCGCTTCCTGGAGGAACGCTTCGTCGACCTCGCCGCGCGAGATCGCGACGACCTTCCCGGAGCGGTCGATCACGAAGCTCTCCGGCAGCTGGTCGGTGCCGTAGGCCTGCGCGAAGTCGCCCGTGGGGTCGCGCAGCGTCGGGTAGGTCAGGTGGTAGCGGTGCACGAATTCGAGCGAGTCCGAGGTGATGTCCTTGTACGTGACGCCGAGCACGGTCGCGCCGTGGCGTTCGAGCTCGCGCTGCGCGCGCTCGAGCAGCGGCGCCTCCTGTTCGCACGGCGCGCACCACGACGCCCAGAAGTTCAGGAGCACCACCTTGCCCGCGTACGCCGCGAGCGGCTCGCCGTAGCCGCCGGTGAGCGCGGGCAGCGAGCGCTCCGCTTCCGGTGCCGCGCGGTAGTGGCCGCTGCGCACCGCTTCGTCGAGCGTGCGGCTCGGCGCCTGGTGGCTCACGCCGTAGACCAGCAGCGCCAGCAGCGCCGCGCCGAAGACGGTCGCGAGGGTCGGGACGATCAGCCGCTTCATGACGACTGGAAGGGTAGAGGGCGCGGGGTCCCGCGAGCGCAGGGCAATCGCGAGCGCGTAATATGCGGGGCGCTGCGGCGGTAGCTCAGTTGGTAGAGCACGAGCTTCCCAAGCTCGGGGTCGCGAGTTCGAATCTCGTCCGCCGCTCTCGTTTGGTGGGGCCGGAATGTGGCTCCGGTGCTGGGGTTTGGGGAGTCTGTGGGCGGCTGGCGGGGCGGACAGACGCGGGCGTCTGCGGGCGAGAAGGACGCGAATCTGCGGTCCCCCTGCGGTCATGGGCCGGCGAGGTACGCCGTGAAGTTCGCGGCGCAGCCCGCGGACCTCTTCAACGATGCCGCCGCGCCGCGTGCGCTGCGTGAGGCGCTTAAGCGCGAGCGGGTCGGGCAGTCCGCGTGTGCTCACGTGTGGCGGGTGCTCTCGGCGGTGCTCTCGTGGGCGGCGCAGTCCGAGCTCGTGCCCGAGATCCAGACCAACGGCGCTCTGCTGGCCAGCGAGAAGGTCGGCAACAGGCGCAAGTCGGTGCGCGGACGCCACGGCCGGGGGAGCGTCAGACGTCGAGGGGAGGAAGTCCGCAGCTGGGCGCTCGCGCCACTGGCGGTCGAGCTCATCCGCGCGCAGATGCTCGCGCGCGCCGCCGACGCCCGTCGTCCGCTGATTGCCTACCGCGACGCGACGCTGCTCTACATTCAGTTCGGGCTCGGCATGCGAAACCAGGAGGTCTACGGCATACGCTGGTCCGCGCTCGAGCGCGAGCGCGCCCACGTCCTGGAGTGCGGCTACCGGACCCGCGGTGTTGACTTCGTCATCCCCGGCGATCTCGCTGGGGACCACGGGATCTGCGACCCGCGGACCGGCGCCTGCCATATGAGCGGCAATCAGGCCAAGAAGTGGGGCCTCCGATACATGACCCCCGCCATCAACGCGCTCGCCCAAAGCGACGCCAGATACGCCAACCTGCGCGGCGCCGCACCGTATGCACTCAGACGTGGCGGGATCTCGATGCGGCTACGAAGCGAAGACGCACGATCCGTCGCCGAACAGTGCGGCACGAGCCTCGAAATGCTCTCCCAGCACTACAGCTACGAGATCGACGACTACAGCCACCTCGGCCCACAATCCGTCGATGAGCAGTGGCGCAACGCGCAAGCTGCCGCCCAGACGCGGATCGCCGAGACCCAGGGAGGGCGGCACCGCGAGGCTGCGGCGTAAAACTGAAAGCTGGTCGACTCAGATGCTGCTAAGTGTGGTGGCTGTCGCCAGGAGTGGGAGTCAGCCAAACGGCGGCTCGGACGCCCCTGCTTGACCGCGACGGCGAGATCAAGCTGACGATTCCCAGTCGCGTGCCAGCAGCCGACTCGCGCCAGCACTCGCCGCCCAACCCTCGGGCGGCGCCCGCTGCTAGTCAGATCGTTGTGAGGTCAAGCGAGTGTCGTTTGCGCACTATATGCTCACATTCTGTGAATGCGAACGAAGACGCCGGGCACCGCGACCTGTCGCCGCGCCTCCGGTGCAAGCGGCGGCCGGGGCGATGGATGGGCCGGGTCAGCGCCGCGCTCGTCCTCGCCTGCGCGGCGCTGTGCGGCAGCGTGCCGGTCGCCGCCGCGTCGAGCTCCGACGCGCAGGCCACGCACGCCTACCTGGTCGCCCAGTACAGGCTCGCCAGGGCGCTGTTGCACGGGACCGCGGCGGCGCGCGGCGCGGAGAGCGCCGCTGCGGCGCGGATCGCGCGAGAATGCCCCGGGGTGGTGTCGGGGATGCCGCAGTCCCCGAAGCCGTTTCCGGCGCCCCCACCCCGTGTCAGGGGCGAAAACGCCCGCCGCTCCCAGCAGCAGCAAACGATCGAAGGGGAGCTCGATACGGTGGTCGTCCGGCCTGGCGACAGCCTGTATCGCTCGGCCGAGGAAGCGTACGCCGTCGAAGTACGCGGGCTGTCGTGGAGTGACCCGGCGATCGCCTCGGCGCTCCAGGCAGTGACGACGGCCAGGCTCCGAGCCCTCTCCGTCCCCGCTCCGCCGTTCTGCGCCGATGCGAGGGCGTGGGCCCAGAGCGGCTATCGCGCCCTGTCGACGGCGAGCCGGGAATTCGAGGCTTCGCAAGCAGCGCACAGGAGCTCCGAACGGGGGGAGGCGTCTGTGGGCACGCTGCTGAAGCCTTACGAGAACGCGTCGGATCGAGCGCTGATCCGCAAGACCAGCGCGCTCGAAAACAAACTCCTCTCCGGTTCCTTTGCCGCCTTCGGGACGGTGCTTAGCTTGGATCGAATCGTCGGGTTCCCTAAAGTCGGGACCGAAAAACCCAAGCAGACCACTGTGGGCCACGGGCATACCGCCGCCGGTACCCGCTTCCAGGTGAGCACCGGGTCCGGCCTGTTCGGCGCTGGTCGATGTCATCGGTCGGCGGCGGTGTTCTACACCCGCCCGGGCGCTCCCGAAGTGCTGATCGAGGGCGGCCCCAACAACCCCATCTGTCTCTCCCCGCCCCGCTACCGGCACCCCGCGCTGTTCTGCGAAGCGGGCATCGAGACGATCCAGACCGCGGTGCCGGCCTCGGTGCGCTTGGTCAGGCTTCTGCTCGCCGACGGACGGACGATCCAGTCGCGCGTGGTCCGCGTACCGCGACGAGACGGCGGCCCCGCGGGCATCTACCCCCAGGAGCTCCTTGGCAGCACGAGCCACGCCGTGTCTCTCGTTGAGCTGAATGCCAGCGCTGGTGTCGTGCTCACCGTAAAACTGCCGCGATACCGCTGTGTCAAACCACGCAACGAACCGCAAGAGCTCCCGACGGACACCGAGCTCGCCAGCGGGCGCACACCCGAAGGGGAAACCTTCACGATCAGCGCTTTCGGCAGTCTCAACGGCGAGCCTTTCCTCAGCGTAGACACCGGTGTCGACCCCGGGCTTAACGAACCGGCGATCGGGCTCGGCGCGAGCAAGGCGTTCCCCTGGTCGCTCTCGATCGGCTGCGCCCCGCACCCCTACGCGATCCTCTATGGCATTCTCTTGCCGCCGGGAAAGTCGGTGGTGGCGCAAACGCCCCAAGGCGCCGTCGCGCTGAACGTGGTCTTGGTCGAACCGCGCCTGCACGCAAAGGGGCCGCTTGTCTACGGGGTGTTCAGCGCGCTGCCCTCCGAACTAACGGTACTCGCAGCGAACGGCTCGACCGTCTACACCGAAAACCTGCAAGCCAAGGCGACCGAAGCGGCCCAGTTCTGCGAAGGCTACGCCGAACCGTGACAGACACGGCCGCGCTCGCGTGGATCTCGCCTAAATCGCCAGCGGCGTAGCTGACGCGCTGTGCCGGGAAGTCCCGCCTGCCACGGCCGGATCGCGAAGCGCAAACCACGATCTGTAGCGCCAGCAGCACTCGCCTATCAGAGGGACAACTCGCAGGGTGCCTTCAGATCATCGGACCGGGACAGCCGACGGATCACGCAGCCCAGCCGCCTACGCCTTTGCCGACGGCATGACCGCAACTCGTCCAAGGGGCACGTTGGGCTCGAGCGTCGGTACGCGTGCTCGCGCCCAGGAGCGGGAGTGAGCCGAGGCCGGCAGACCGCTGTCGTCCTGAGCGACAGCGAGCGCAGGCGAGCGTCCGCTCGACGATCGACCTTGCCAGGAACCTCGAGCTGACCGTCGTCGCGGAGGGCATCGAGACCGAAGCGGTCTTGAACCATCTCACCGCGCTCGGCTGCGACACCGCACAGGGGTACTTCATCTCACGACCACAGCCACCGGAGCAGCTCATGGCGATGCTGGCCCGGTCGGGTGAGATCAGGTCGACTCTCGCCGGCACGAACCTGGACAAGCCCAAGCTCACGCGCGTATAGGGCCTTCACTCGCGAGCAGCTCGTGGCAATAGCGCAAGCTCGCCGGGAAGGAATCCCGCGAGGGCGGAGTCATATAGGCAAGCGCGCGAAAGACGGGCCGTGCGTTGATCGCTGCCGCCGAGCCGACGAAGGGATCGCGAGATCCCCGGGTCCGGGAGGGCGGCTGTGGTCAGGCAACCGTCTGGTCCGATTCCCGATCCACAGGAGACATCCCAGTGCCTAGAACTTCGATTCTTGCTCTTGCTGGTGTCGCGCTGGCTGTCGCCGGCTGCGGCAGCTCCAGCGGCACCAGTAGCTCGTCCAGCACGTCGGCCGCTGCGAGTGCTGCGGCCACGACCTCGAGCGCGAGCTCTGTTCCTTTTCTGGCGAATCTGAGGACTGTTAGCAAGGTCGCCTCGACAGTCCCGGCCAACGGCGACGTGAATCCCTACGGCATCGCGTTGATTCCCACGAGCGTCGGCAAGCTCCAGGCGGGCCAGATGCTGATCAGCAACTTCAACGCCAAGGAAGCCGCGAAGGAGAACGGCCAGGGCACCGGCACGACGATCGTGCAGGTCTCGACCGCCGGGAAGGTCTCGCTGTTCGCGACGATCGATGCCAAGACGCTCCCCGGCCCCTGCCCAGGCGGCGTCGGTCTGACGACGGCGCTTGACATCCTGCCAGGCGGCTACGTCGTCGTGGGCAGCCTGCCAACGACCAACGGCAAGACGGCGACCGCGAAGTACGGCTGCCTGATCGTGCTCGACAGCGAAGGCAAGGCGGTGCAGACGATCGCCAGCAAGAACATCCAGGGCCCGTGGGACTCGACCGCGAAGAGCGAAGGCTCAAAGACCACGCTGTTTGTCAGCAACGCGCTCAATGGCGGTCCCGCGAAGGGCATCCACACGATCGACAACTCGACCGTGCTGCGAATCGAACTGGAATCCGGCACAGGACAGACGCCGAAGGTCCTCAGCGAAACGGTGATCGCCAACGGCATCCCGTGGGTCAATTCAGCGGAAGCCCTCGTGCTCGGCCCGACCGGGCTCGCACTCGCCCCTGACGGGACGTTGTATGTAGCCTCGACGGACGGCAGCAAGATCTTCGCGATCTCCGAAGCGATGACGCGCACCACCGCGGCGGCGAAAGGCGGCACTGTTCTCACCGAAGGCGGCCATCTCAAGGAACCGCTCGGCATGGTGCTCGCACCGAACGGCAACATCATCACGAGTAACGGCGGCGACGGGAACATGGTCGAAACGACACCCGCCGGCCAGCAGATCGCCGTGCAGACGGCCGACAAGAAGACTGGAGCCGGCTCGCTATTCGGCCTGGTGATCGCCCCCAACGGCAAGGGCATCTACTTCGTAGACGACGGCGAAAACACGCTGAACCTCCTGCATGAAGGGCAGCCGGCCACGTCGAGCTCATCGAACGCGACGACGAGCGCGGTGACGACGGTCCCGTCGTCACCTGCGGCGAAGTCGATCGGCCTCTCGGTGCGTACTCTGCCGACTGTGGGGGCGGTGCTCGTAAACGCCGAAGGCCGCACGCTCTACACCTTCGTGCCAGACCAGCACTCCAAGGTCACGTGCGTGTCCTCGTGCGCGGCGGTGTGGCCGCCGTTGAAGCTCGCGAGCGGTGAAACCACCGCCGGGGCGCCACAGCTGAAGGCGTCGCTGCTTGGCAGCGACCCCGACCCCGAAGGCGGCCGTGTCGTCACCTACGCGGGCTGGCCGCTCTACACCTACGCGGCCGACGGGGCGGCCGGCCAGGACAACGGACAAGCGATCGAAGCCAACGGCGGCCGGTGGTACGTCATCGCACCGTCCGGCAAGGTCATCACGAGCTAAAGACCGGTCCGCCCGCAGCCCGGACCCTCCAGCAACAATGGGGAGGCCGGGCTGTGGGCGTGAGGAAGTCGCGACCAGAAACTTGGCTCGCCCAAGGGGGAGCGGGAAGGGAACACGCCTGCCCGGAGTCTTTACTAGTACAGCAGGACCCACACGCGCCTGGCAAGGGCGCCGAATCCTCACAGGAGTGAACACATGCGCCATCTACTGAAGCTGTCCCTACCAGCAATCGCCGCGTCGCTCCTGATCGCCGCCTGCGGCAGCAGCGCATCCAGCAACACGACCAGCTCGGCTGCCAACACACAGCCCGCCGCGCCGACAGCCAGCTCGTCGAGTGCTGTCGTGGTGAAGAGTGCCTCCAGCTCGCTCGGCACGATCCTCGTGGACAGCCAGGGGATGACGCTCTATCACCTCAGCGGCGAGCAGAACGGTAAGTTCATCTGCACCAGCTCGGCCTGTGTCGGTGTGTGGCATCCGCTGATCGCACCATCCAGCGGCGCTCCGACTGGCGAAGTCGGCTCGCTGGGCACCGTCAAGCGCCCCGAAGGGGCCATGCAGGTCACCTACAAAGGCACGCCGCTCTACACCTTCGCGCAGGACAAGCAGGCCGGTGAAACCAACGGGCAGGGCATCAAAGACGTAGGCACCTGGAGTGCCGTCACGACCAGCTCCGCCAGCACCCCGCCGAGCACGAGCAGCTCATCGGAACCAGAAACGTCCAGCGGCGCCAGCTCAAGCGGCGGCGGCTACGCCTACTGAGCGCTCCCGGCGGATGCGCAGCGCAGCACGCGTGGGTGTGACACGCCACACCCACGCGCTGGCCGCCGACCGGTGGGGCCGATCCGATCCTCGAGGCGTCCCATGAACGGCGCATCACGCCCGGCGAGGCCGCCCGGCGCATGAGCCAGCTCGAGGAGTGGTTCGCGGCAGGCGCCGCCCGGCGCCTTGAGCCCACGGGCTGCGGGTCCCTCGACGTCCGGGGCTACTTGACCGTGCCTCCGGAGGCGTTGATCGCGTACCACGTGCCGCCGAACGCTTTGACGCCGACGTAGGAGGTCTTCCCTGGGCCACTATCGCCGCTGTAGGTGTAGAGCGGGTGACCGGCATAGGTGACCTGGCTGCCGCTGGTCGTCGACAGGAGCGATGCCTTGATGCCCGGGCCGGCCGTCGGGCGGCCGCTTGCCTTCAGCGAAGGCCATGCCGCTGAGCATCCGCTGACCGCTGCGCAGCTGTTCTTGTTGGTGTGATCTCTTGTGAACTCGTACAGCGTGCGCCCCGAGCTGCTGACGAGGATGCTGCCGAGGCTCGTGTGGCGTAGCTGCACCGTGGCAGCACGGCTCGAATGGGCGGCCGGAAGGCTCTGTGCGCTGGCGAGCGTCGCGGCGCTCGCCGCGCTCGCCAGGGCGACGGTCAAGAACACGTGGGTACGCTTCATGGTTCCTCCGAATGTCGGGTTGCTCGGACGCGTGACTGTCATCTTCACTTATCTCCTAGACGTCGCCACGCCGCAAACCTTCCCGACCGCCGGCTGGCGGTGTTCCTCCTCGTTCGTTGTCAGGCCGGTGGTCGTGTAGGCTCAGGAGGCGCTCGCGTCGTGATCGCTCCAGCTCGCCAGTCGCAGCAGCGTGGCGCTGGAGACGCCGCGGCCGGATACCACGCACAGGTGCCCGTCGCGCAGCCATGTCACGACCGCAGCGTCGTTCTCGCTAAGCAGCCGGTAGGACACGCCACCGCGCCAGAGGACCACACCACCGGTGGCCCGCGGCGCGTGGGTGCCGGCGAGGATCGCGTAGCCGACCCGCCGGCCGCTCGAGTCGCCGTAGAAGACCGTCGTGATCGAGCGGCCCGCAACGCCATCGGTGCGCGACCCCGTGCTACGCCACCCAAAACGCTCGCCCCAATACGGGAACGGCACGCCGTCGACGGCGACGGCGAGCTGCGCTTGGTGGGTCTGGCTCTCTGGCGGCGCTGGGAGCGTCGCCGCACGCAGGGTCAACGCGGCTGCCTGCCTGAAGCTGACCGTGGGGGCGCTGGCGCCACCGAGGCCCACCGCGATCGCGAGCGCGAGAACTATGGCCACCAACGCACCGGCACTGGCGACACCCAAAGGGGTAAGCCGCCACAGGCGGCGCCGGGGAGAGCGCCGCGCGAAGCGGTGACTTTGGTGTGAGGCGACCAGGGACTCGATCCGCTGGTGCAGCGACTGCGGCGCGGGCACGTCGAAAGAGCGCAGCAGCTCGGCGATGCGCCGCTGCTCATCCTCGATCTGGGTAGGCATCTCAGTCATGGTGTTCCTCTACTGGAGAAGACTCCGGTGGGCAGCGTCTCATTCCCGCGAACCGCCGGGCTTCGGGGGTGCCGCGGCGCGGAAACGTCCGGGGTATCGCGCGAAGCTTGCGCGCGAGACGCTGGCGTGAGGGAGTCCGGCGTGGGCGCGAGCTGCTTGGCGACCTGCTGGCGGGCGCGGAACAGCCTGGTTGTGATCGTCGACTCGCGCACGCGTAGTGCACGCGCGGCTGAGAGGGTGTCCTGTTTTCTGTGGTGCGCCGGGATAAACCGGCATGAGGAAGGAGATGGAAGTTCTTCACGTTGAAGGAGTAGCGATCCGCGACGGCCCTGAGTCATGCGTGGGCGCTTGTGAGGGCGT